>Ga0302314_10000432_pt1 | contig 77911 bp, 63 predicted proteins | sample III_Palsa_N2_3_FD_200533 | JGI IMG/M metagenome (GOLD analysis project Ga0302314, IMG submission 200533) | Peat permafrost microbial communities from Stordalen Mire near Abisko, Sweden - III_Palsa_N2_3 | ecosystem: Environmental > Terrestrial > Soil > Palsa > Peat permafrost | place: Sweden...
TCTACGACCTCCAGTCCGGACGCTATACCGCCGTCGGGTTCTCCAACGAAACCGCACCCACAGACTTCTCCGTCAAGCTCACACCAGAAGACTTCACCCCGGAAACTCTCAGGAATGCCGGTGTTCGCTGATCTCCTAAAACGAACCGCGCTCCTGGTGGCTCTGGTTCTCGGCGGCGGCACCGTCGCCGCCGCCGAGGATCATCCGCCAATCGCGGCCGAAATGGTGCCGCTCGCCGCCCAGAGCCTGCTGCTGGGCGTCGCCCGTGCCGGGTCGACGCTGGTCGCGGTCGGCGAACACGGCATCATCCTGATCTCGCCCGACGACGGCAAAAGCTGGGCGCAGCAGCCCAGCCCGACCGATACGCTGCTGACGGCGGTGAGCTTCACCGACGCCCAGCACGGCATCGCCGTCGGCCATGATGGCACCATCCTCAAAAGCGAGGATGGCGGCCAGCATTGGCGATTGGTTCAACGGGATCTGGCGGCCGGACCGCTGCTGACCGTGGCGCTGGCCGCCGATGGCCGGCATGGCATCGCCGGCGGCGCCTATGGCCTGCTGCTGACGACCGCGGATGGCGGGGCCAGCTGGACGCCGGCCAAGGTGCCGGATGCCGACCAGGACGGCGCCGACTCCCACCTTTACGCCGCCGCGATGCCGGCACCCGACCGCTGGGTCGTGGTCGGCGAGGCCGGACGCATCCTGCTCAGCACCGACCAGGGCGCCAGCTGGACCGTCGCGAAGGCGCCCTATGGCGGGTCGTTTTTCGGACTCATGACCAAATCGGCCGATGACTGGCTGATCTTCGGATTGGAAGGCAAGATGCTCGAGACGGCTGATGCCGGCGCCACCTGGCAGCCGATCGAGACCGGGCAAAGTTCTGGCCTGATCTCGGCCGGGCTGCTGAAGGACAACCGCCTGGTCGTGGTCGGGCTCAATGGGACGATCCTGGTCGAAGACGCGCCGGGCGGCCATTTTCTGCCCCGCCACCTGGCGACGCCGACGGCGCTGACCGGGGTGCTGCCGGTCGATGGCGCCGCCGTGCTGCTGAGCGAGCGCGGGGCGAGCCGCCTCGAAGCGACCACGCTCAGGGCGACGCCATAATGAAACAGGGTTTCATTCCGCGTCTGGGCCTGCGGCTGTTCGCCTATCGCCGCGCCGTGCTGATCCTGTTCGCGCTCTTGACCCTCGGCCTCGGCTGGGAGGCGTCCAAGCTGCGGATCGACGCCTCGTTCGACAAGACGCTGCCCGAGGCGCATCCCTATATGGCGACCTTCAAGCAGTATCAGGCGCAGTTCGGCGGCGCCAACCGCATCCTGATCGCGCTGCATTCGAAAAGCGGTTCGATCCTGACGCCCGAGTTCCTCGACGTGTTGAAAAAGGCGACCGAGGAGACCTATTTCATCTCCGGCGTCGACCGCTCGCGCGTTACCTCGATCTTCACGCCCAATGTCCGCTTCATCGAGATCGTGCGCGACGGCTTCGCCGGCGGCAATGTCGTGTCCGGCACGTTCAAGCCGACACCCGAAGGCATCGAGGAGGTTCGCAAGAACATCCTGAAGTCCGGGCAATTGGGCCGGCTGGTCTCGGCCGATTTCTCCAGCGCCATGATCTCGGCCGAACTGGTCCAGCGCGATCCGGCGACCGGCGAGATGCCCGACGTGTTCAAGGTCGCGGCCGAGCTGGAAAAGAATCTGCGCGGCAAGTATGACGGGCCGATCGCCGACGTGCATATCCTGGGTTTCCCCAAGGTCATGGGCGACATTGCGGATGCCGCCGGCGGCGTGCTGAAATTCTTCGGCTTGGCGTTCCTGATCACCGCCGGCATCGTGACCTTCTACGGCCGCTCGCTGGCGCTGACGGTCACGCTGCTCGGCGTCTCGGTCGTCACCGTGGTCTGGCAATTGGGCCTGCTTGCCCTGTTCGGCTTCGGCATCGATCCCCTGTCGATCCTGGTGCCATTCCTGGTCTTCGCCATCGCGATCAGCCATGGCGTGCAGAACATCGGCACGCTGACCCAGGAAATGGCCAAGGGCCATGACGTCAAGGCGGCGAGCCTCGCGGGCTTCAACCGCCTGCTGATCCCGGGCGTCGGCGCGCTGGTCGCGGATGCGCTGGGGTTCCTTACCATCACGCTGATCGATGTGCCCTCGATCCGCGAACTCTCGGTCGCCGCCAGCCTCGGCATGGTGCTGATCATCGCGACCCACCTGTTCGTGCTGCCGCTGCTGATGAGCCTGCTGCCGCTCGGGCGCGACTATAGCCAGCGCATGGCCAAGACCTATGGACGGCTCGACGGGCTGTGGCGCGCGATCGCCGTGCTGGCGACGCCCAAGGGCGCCATCCCGGCGGTGCTGTTCGCCGTCGCCGTGTTCGGCTTCGCCTCGGTCGAGGCCAGGCATCGCGCGGTCGGCGATCTCGATGCCGGCGTGCCGGAGCTGTGGAGCGACAGCCGCTACAACAAGGATGCGGCCTTCATCACCAAAACCTTCGCGATCGGCGTCGACATCATCCAGGTCATCGCCGAAGGCCCGAAGAACGGCTGCGTCGATCATGACGTGGTCGAGGCGATCGACCGGTTCGACTGGCACATGCGCAATATCGCGGGCGTCCGCTCGACCCTGTCGCTGCCGACCGCGATGAAGATCGTCAATGCCGGCTGGAACGAGGGCAATCCGAAATGGCGCGAGCTGCCGCGCGACAGCCGGGTCCTGGTCCGCGCCTCGGCGCCGATCGAAACCTCGACCGGGCTGCTGAACGACGATTGCTCGGTCATGCCGATCATCATGTTCACGGTCGACCATAAGTCCGAAACGATCGACCGGATCACGAACGCGGCCGAGGCCTGGTTCAAGACGCATCCCTCGGACAAGGTCAGGCTGCGGCTCGCCACCGGCAATGTCGGCGTGATGGCGGCGACCAACCAGACCGTCCGCGCCGCCGAAACGCCGATGCTGCTCTATGTCTATGGCGTCGTCCTGGTGTCGTGCCTGGTCATGTTCCGCGGGCTGGCGCCCTGCATCTGCGTGATCGTTCCGCTGGTCCTGGTCTCGGTCCTGACCGACGCGATCATGGCGCTGCTCGGCATCGGCCTGAAGACCTCGACCCTGCCGGTGGCAGCGCTCGGCGTCGGCATCGGCGTCGATTACGGCATGTACATGTTCAGCCGGCTGAATTCCCATCTGGGCGGCGGGCGCAACTTCGCCGAGGCCTATCTGCAGACCCTGCGCGAGACCGGCAGTTCGATCCTGCTGACCGGCCTGACGCTGGCGGCCGGAACCTGTACCTGGATCCTGTCCGGCCTGCGGTTTCAGGCCGATATGGGTCTGTTGCTGACGTTCGTCTTCGTCGCGAACATGCTGGGTGCGGTGCTGCTGTCGCCGGCGATCGCGGGCCTGATCGATCGGGTGCGGCCGTTTCACAAGGTCGAAGGCGTTGTCGGACATTGAGGGTGGAGTGCGTTCGATGAGACTGACTCTACGGACCCGGATCTACGGCTGTTTCGCTTTGATCATGACCCTGGTCATCGCCATGGGGGGCCTCGGCATTCAATTGTCGAAGCAGATCGGCACCGGTATCGTGGCGCTCGAGGTCTCGCTCGGCCGCGGCCGCGAGATCGAGACGATCGACACCGCCCTGCAAAAGACCCGCGTCGAGATCGGCCGCTGGCTGAAAAGCCCGACCGATACCGGCCTGGAGACGATCGAGCAGCTGCTGACCTCGCTCGACAAGTCGGTCAAGGACGCCCGCGCCCGCGCCGTCGAGCCCGAGGAAATCACGCTGTTCGACCGGCTGGCCGCGGCGTTGGTCGACTATCGCCGGAGCTGGCAGGACCAGCAGGGGCTGGAAAACCAGAGCGCCCAGCAGTTCCAGGACAAGATCGACGATCCGGGGCCGCAGACCCTCGACAAGCTGCGCAAGCTGCGCGGCAGTATTTCCGCCGGCGACGCGTCGGCCGGTGCCGGCCGCCTGGTCGATGATTTCGCCACCGCGCTGATCGATATCGAACGCTCGCGTGCGACCGATGATTCCCTGCTGGTCGATGACGCCAAGAAGGCGCTCGCGGCCGCGCTCAAGGAAGGCGACGCCCTGGCCGGGCTGCTGACCGATGCCGGACCGAAGGCGGCGCTGGAGCCGATAAGGTCCGACATGACGGCCCTGTCGGACCAGTTGAAGGCGATGGAGGCGTTGCAGGACAAGGTCGGCAATCACTTCGCCAAGTTCGATGCGCAGGGTCGCGACCTGGCGGCCATGACTGAATCCCTGCGGGTCGAGGCCAATCGCGGCTCGGGTGCGGTCGAGGCGGCGGCGTTCGACGCGGTGCGCCGCAGCACCTATGTCGAATTGGCCGGCGCGGCGATCGTGACGCTGATGGCCATCGTCATGGCCTGGTTCACCGCCCGCTCGGTGCTGCGGCCGCTCGCCGGCATGACCGACGCGATGGACCGGCTGGCCGGCGGCGACACCGCGGCCGACGTGCCCTCGCTCGGCCGGCGCGACGAGGTCGGCGCCATGGCCAAGGCAGTCCAGGTGTTCAAGGAAAACGCGCTCAGGGTCGAGCTGCTGCAGACCGAGCGGGCCCAGGCGAGCGAACAGGCGGAGACGGAAAAGAAGCAGGCGCTGCAGTCGATGGCGACGGCGCTCGAAGCCAGCGTGCGCCGTGTCGTCACCGTGGTCGCCAGCACGTCCGAGGATCTGCTGGCCGCGGCTGAGGGCATGGCCGATACGGCCGACCGGACCAGCCGGCAATCGACCGCCGTGGCGGCGGCCTCGGAGGAAGTGTCGGCCAACGTCCAGACCGTCGCCGGCGCCTCGGAGGATCTGACCGTCGTCGGCCAGGATATCGCGCGCCAGATCGCGCGCTCGTCCCAGATGGCGGGCCAAGCCGCGGACCAGGCGCGCGAGACCGGCGCCACGGTCGATCAGCTGGCGGCGAGCGCCCAGAAGATCGGCGAGGTCGTGGGATTGATCCACAGCATCGCGACCCAGACCAACCTGCTGGCCCTGAACGCGACGATCGAGGCCGCGCGGGCGGGCGATGCCGGCAAGGGTTTCGCCGTGGTGGCGTCGGAGGTCAAGAATCTCGCGACCCAGACCGCGAAGGCGACCGAGGATATCGGCGTCCAGATCGCCGAGAATCAGGCGGCGACGCAGAAGGCGGTGGCGGCGATCCGCTCGATCGCCAAGACCATCATGGACGTGAACGCGATCACCGTCGGCCTGACCGGCCAGGTCGAAAAGCAGGGCATCGCGACCGTCGAGATCTCGCACAACATCCAGATGGCCGCGGCCGGCACGCAGGAAGTCTCGACCAACATCGCCGACGTCAACCGCATCGCCGGCGAGACGCGGCAGGCCGCGAGCCACGTCCAGGAGGGTGCGACCCGCCTGGGCCGGCAGTTCGACGAGTTGCAGCAGGAAGTCGACCGCTTCGTCAGCTCGCTGCGGAGCGCGTAGGACTATAGCCGACGGCGGCCGGCGCCCGGCTCATCGAGTGGGAAGGATCAGCGCGGTTGCGCGCGCTTGGCCATTTCGGCCTCGACCAGCTTGCCGACCAGACCCGGCATCCTGGTCGTGGCCGACCAGCCGAGCCGCTGTTCGGCCTTGGCCGGGTTGCCGACGCTGAGCGAGATATCGGACGGGCGCATGAAGGCCTGGTCGGTCTCGACATGGGCCGTCCAGTCGAGGCCGAAGCAGCGGAAGGCGGCCTCGACAAAATCCTGCAGCCTCGACGCGACGCCGGTGGCGATCACGAAATCCTCCGGCGTGTCCTGCTTCAGCATGCGCGCCATGGCATCGACGTAATCCGGCGCCCAGCCCCAGTCGCGCGCCAGATCGAGCGCGCCCAGCGTCAGCTTGTCGGTCTTGCGCTCGGCGATATCGGCGGCGCCGCGCACGATCTTTTGGGTCACGTAGCGCGTCGGCCGCAGCGGCGATTCATGGTTGAACAGCAGGCCCGAGCAGGCGAACAGATTATAGGCCTCGCGATAGTTGGCGACGGCCCAGAACGAGGCGGCCTTGCCGACGGCATAGGGGCTGCGCGGCTGGAACGGCATGGTCTCGTCGGCCGGTACGCCGGTATTGCCGAAGCATTCGCTGGAGGACGCGTTGTAGAAGCGCGTCTCGAGCCCGAGGAAGCGGATCGCCTCGAGGATGTTGATCGTGCCATGCATGATGCTGTCGATCGTCTCGACCGGCTGCTGAAACGACAGGCCGACCGAGGATTGGGCGGCGAGGTTGAAGATCTCCGAGGGCCGGACAGTTTGCACGATCTGCGCGACGCTGCGGAAATCCTGCAGCGTCGCCGAATGCACGTGGACCTGGTCGAGGATACCGAGCGCGCGAAGGCCGGCGAAGGCACTGCCTTCGACATCGCGGGACGTACCATGGACGGTATAGCCCTGCTCGAGCAGCAGCTGCGCCAGATAGGCGCCGTCCTGACCGGAGATGCCGAAGATCAGAGCGGAGCGGTCGGTCGGCTTCATGATCGCGCCCCGTTCGTCGAACGGATCGTCGTGACATGCTTTGTCAAATTTCCCCCGAGGCAGACTCACATTCGGCCCGAGCCGCCACCATAGCCGAAATGGCGTTCGGCGAAAGGGGCTCGCGCCGTGTTAGGCCCATCGCCAATCCGCTCTCGCCGAATCCGGCGGAATCATGAGATGGCTTGTTGCAAAGATCGGGATTGTTTGCCGACCCTAAACACAGTCGCTGATGCCCGGTCCCTGTGGCTGCTGGCCGGCGATGCCGATTTTCTGGAAAGAGGCTCGGGGCCCGGCTGGCACGCCCGAAGCCGGCGGCGGGGCAATTCGTGCCCCACCGCCGTCGATTCAGCCCTTGGCCTTCGCCGCGGCGGCGCGTCGATCGCTTTCGAGATCGGCCAGCGGGCTCCAGGAGTCGATCGACTGCAGACACTGGTGGATCGGCAGCATCCAGCCCTCCTTGCGCCAGCGCAGGAAGACGTTGTTCGCGACCTTTTCGATCTTGTCCGGATCGAGCGTCAGGAAGTTGTCGATTCGAAACTTGCTGCCGTCCAGCAGGATCAGTTCGACGCCCTTGCGCGTCAGCAGATCGGCCTCGGCGATCATCTTGCCGAAGGCGATCGTCTTGGCCATGCCGGCGCGGAAATAGCTCGTCAGTTGAACGATGCGATCCAGGACCGCGGTCGCCTTGCCGTCCGCGAACAGGGGCTCGCCCGTGTCGCCCAGGCTGGCCGCGTCCGGATCGATGATGACCGAAACCTCGTCGGAGCCCTGGGTAACCGGTGCCAGGATGAATGGATAGGTATGGACGCAGCCTGGGATGTAGGTCCGCAGGCGCCATTTGCCGTCGGGGCCGACCGCCAGGTTCGTGCCTTGCTGGAGCCCGACGACGGCGATCGGCATCGGGATCGGCTCGTTGCTGAAAATGATTGGGAAATGACGCGCGACGAAGCGGAATTCAAAGATCGAAATCGGGATGAGCTGGCTGGTCGCGGCAAAGCCGTAACCGGCGTTCGTGTCGAGCTTCAGGCCGGCGTGAAGCTCGCGATCGAGCGTCATCATCCGGTTGAAATACAGCGGTCGCCCACTGAACTGGGCCACTGTGTTCGGCGTCTGCTCCGTCATCCCTTACCGTCCCCAACCTTGTCCGGCTTCCCCTGCGGAAGCGTCGCGCAGATTGCGCGGACGGGGGCGGCAGTCAACAGCGGAATTTCTAGCCGAGCTTTTCGACGGCCCGGCCCAGGTCGATCAGGCTGGCATCCTGAATATCGAGCCGGGCAAGTTGCGCCAACGTCCGTTCCAGATAATCCCGGTTGGAGCCGCGCTGGCCATGGGCGGCGGCGATGCGGCGTGCGGCCTCCTCGATCGGGAGCAGACCGGCATAGGCCTCGTGGGCGAGGTCGGCGACGAAGGTCAGCGCTTCGATCCGCCGGCCATCGTCCAGACGTGCGCTCACCTGGTGTGGCCTGTAGCCGTCGGCCAGATCCATCTCGCGGCGCCACAGATAGTCGAGAATCGACGGTTTGTGCCGCTCCTCCGCCAGGATCAGCAGCCCGCGGCACTGCCCGCCGGGCGTCAGGCCGACGACCAGACCCGGCTGCTCCGGCGTGCCGCGATGGCCGCGCGAGCGGACGCAGAAGGCTCGGGCGTAGCCGTCGATCTCGGCCGGCAGGATCGCCTCGTGCGGAAAGCCCGGGTCCCACATCAGCGAGCCATAGGCGAAGACCCAGAGCGGGCCGTCGGGTACGGGCAAGGCTGCCGGCGCCGATGCCCGTTCCGACCAGAGCATCAGGTGCGCGGACCCGAATTGACCGCCCAGACACCGGCCGCGGCGAGCGCCATGCCGGCCAGCGCCAAAGGGCTCAGCCTTTCGCCGAACAGCAGAAAGGCCATGACCGCCGTCACCGCCGGGGTCAGGTAGAACAGGCTCGACACGCGCGAGGCGGCGCCGTGACGGATCAGATAGAACAGCAGCATGGTGGCGCCGACCGACAGCACGATCGCCAGCCAGACGATGGCGAAGATGAACCGGGGCGACCAGTCGATGGTCGTGGGCTCGAACAGCAGGGCCGCCGGCACCATGGCCAGGCCGGCGACCGCGTTCTGGATCACGACGGTCGCACGCAGGTCGGCGCCGGTGCAGAAACGCTTTTGATAGAGCGTGCCGACCGTGATGCCGATCATGGCGACGACGGTGATGCCGGCGGCACCCAGGCGGTCGCGGTCGAACAGGGCCGGGTTGACCACGACCAGTGCCACGCCGACCAGGCCCAGGGCGAGACCCAGCCATTGGCGCGGACGGATCGTCTCGCCCAGTACCAGGCCGGCGAGCGCCGCCGTCAGAACCGGCTGCAGCCCGACGATCAGCGCCGAAATGCCGGCGGGCACGCCATGGGCGATGCCGATGAACACGCCGCCCAGATAGGTGAATTGCATCAGCAGTCCGACGACCGCGATATGGATCAGCAGCATCGGGCGGCGCGGCCAGCGCGCGCCCGACAGGATGGCGAGCGGTGCCGTCAGCAGGGCCACCAGGACGAAGCGCACGGCCAGGAACGTCATCGGACCGGCATAGGGCAAGCCGAGCTTGGCGCCGATGAAGCCGGTCGACCACAGCAGCACGAAGAAGAGGGGCGCCGCGCGCTGCAGCGGCGAGACGGGCAGGGCAACGGTCGGCGGGGCCAGGGTCATCCATCGATCCCGAAGGGAAAACGGCGATCAGCTTGGCGCGGTGCGGCCGGGGGCGGCAATCGCCGGGCGTGCCGGGCCGCCATGTGCCGGACGCGGGACGATGTCGGGAAGTTTACTTTTGCGGAGGTCGTCCATCTGTTCTCTGATGGCTGCAACACCCGGGAGACAGTCCATGGCACAGCCGTCGCGACCCGAATCCTACGACAAGAAGGTCGCCCTCGTGCTGCAGGGCGGCGGCGCGCTCGGCAGCTATCAGGCCGGCGTGTACGAGGCGCTGGCGGATTCCGACTACCCGCCCGACTGGGTCGCCGGCATCTCGATCGGCGCCATCAACGCGGCGCTGATCGCCGGCAACGCGCCCCCGGACCGGGTCGATCGCCTGCGCGCCTTCTGGGACGAGATCACCGCGCCGCCGCCGCTCTGGCCCGGCTTGCTCGATACGCCCCGCCTGAGCGCCGCCCATGCCCTGCTGTTCGGCCAGCCCGGCTTCTTCGCGCCGCGCCCGCCGATGAGCTGGCTGTTCGGCGGCCATCCGACCAGCTTCTACGATACCGGCGCTCTGAAGGGCACGCTCGAACGGCTGGTCGACTTCGACCGGATCAACGCGCGCGAGATCCGCTTCAGCGTCGGTGCGGTCAATGTCCGGACCGGCAATTTCGCCTATTTCGACAATGCGGAGATCACGATCCGGCCGGAGCATGTCATGGCGAGCGGCGCGCTGCCGCCGGGTTTCCCGCCGGTCGAGATCGACGGCGAATTCTATTGGGACGGCGGGTTGGTCTCGAACACGCCGCTGCAATATGTGCTGGATTTCGTGCCGCGCCGCAGCCGCCTGACCTTCCAGGTCGATCTGTTCAATGCCCGCGGGCCGGTGCCGACCGATCTGGACATGGTCGGCGAACGCGACAAGGACATCCGCTATTCCAGCCGGACCCGCGCCGGCACCGACATGTTCCGCACGATGCATGACGTTCGCCACGTCATCAACGATCTGCTGGAGCGGCTGCCCGAACTGCGCGACAGCCGCGAAGGCAAGTTTCTCTACGAATTCGGCTGCGTCACGACGATGGATATCGTCGAGCTGATCTACCGTCCGGCCAAGGTGCAGGGCCCGGCGAAGGATTATGAGTTCGGCCATGCCGCCATGCTGGCGCGCTGGGCGGAGGGCGCGTCGAACGCGCGCGCGACGCTCGATGCGGCGCCGTGGCTGGCGCCGATGCCGCCCGAGATCGGCGTGCGCACCTTCGACGTGCTGGGCGAGCCGGCCAAGCGCAAGCCTGAACGGAAGGCGACCCTGTAGCACCGCCTTAGCCATCGACCGGCCGCGGGAACGCGGGTATAACCCGCCGCCATGTTCCGTCCCCGCTCAAAGCTCGCCGCCGGCGTCGCCCTGATCGCCGTTCTGGTCGCCCTCTATGCCGCCGGCTGGCTGTTCCTCGCCCATCGGGTCGGCCGCACGGTCGATGCCTATGTCGCGCGCCAGCACGAACAGGGCATGACCCTGTCCGTCGCGACCCGCCGGGTCGAGGGATTTCCGTTGCGGATCCAGGTCGATCTGACCGGGATCGCCGCCGATGGCCTGCCCCATGTGCCGAGCGGCCATCTGACGGTTCCGACGGCGATGGCCTGGGCCCGGCCGTGGCGCCTCGATGCCTGGCGCTTCTCGCTGCCGGGCGGCGCCATGATCGACGGTCCTCAGGGCCACATCCAATTCGATCTGCTGGGCGGCCATGCCAGCGCCATCCTCGGCCCCGGCGGCACGCCGGGCGGCGACCTGGCGGATCTCCATGTCGACAATATCGTGATCAGCAGCGGCGACAGGGTGCTGAAGGCCGCGCGGGCCGGCATCACCCTGCGCCTGCCGCCGACGGCGCCCCAGGCCCATGAGGAGCCGCTGTTCTCGGCGGCGCTGGAAGCCCACAAGGTCATGTTGCCCAATGCGGTGGCACCGCTGGGTCAGCAAATCGATCATCTGATGTTGGACGGCACCTGGCGCGGCCCCTTGCCGGCCGGCAAGCTGGCCGATGCCCTGGCGGCCTGGCGCGACGATGGTGGCACGATCGAGCTGCAGAGTATCGATCTGGGCTGGGGTTCGCTCAGCCTGACGGCCGATGGAACCCTGGCGCTCGACAAGGATCTCCAGCCGCTGGGGGCGTTCAGCGCGCGCATCATGGGCTATGACACCATCCTCGATGCACTGGTCGCCAGCGGCGGCATCAAGCCGAACGACGCCGCACTCGCCCGCATGGGGCTGTCGATGATGGCCCAGCGCGGCGCCGACGGCACGCCGCAGCTCAAGATACCGGTGACGGTCCAGGATGAGGCGGTGTTCCTGGGCCCGGCGCGGCTGGTGAAACTGTCGAAAGTGACCTGGTAGCGCGCTTTTTCGGATCTGGGGTCCGGAAAGCGCGCCTCAGGCCTGCTTCGCCTCGATCACGCTGCGCCGGATGGCGCGGGCGCGGGTGAAGCGTTCGTGCAGGAAATCGCCTTCGCCCCAGCGGATCGCCCGCTGCAGCGCGAACAGGTCCTCGCTCAGGCGCTGCAGCATCTCCAGCACCGCCTCGCGGTTGTTCAGGAAGATGTCGCGCCACATGGTCGGATCGGACGCGGCGATGCGGGTGAAGTCGCGAAAGCCGCTGGCCGAGAATTTGACCACCTCGGACTGGATATCGTCTTCCAGATCGACCGCGGTGCCGACGATGGTATAGGCGATCAGATGCGGCAGGTGCGAGGTGATGGCCAGCACTTTGTCGTGATGCTCGGCCTCCATTTCCTCGACGTCGCTGCCGATCGCCTGCCACAGCGCCTTGACCGCATCGACCGCGGCCCGGTCGGTCCCGGGCGTCGGGGTCAGGATGCACCAGCGGCCCTCGAACAGGCTGGCGAAGCCGGCGCCGGGACCGGATTTCTCGGTGCCGGCGATCGGATGGCCCGGCACCAGATGCACATGGGCCGGCAGAACGGGCGCCAGGTCGCGCAGCACCGCCTGCTTGACCGAGCCGACATCGCTGACGATGGTGCCGGGCTTCAGTACCGGGCCGATGATCCGGCCGATCTCGGCATAGGTCGCGACCGGCGTCGCCAGGATGACCAGGTCGGCGTCGCGCACCGCGGCGGCCAGATCGGCGGTCACCTCGTCGGCCAGGCCCAGCGTCGCGATTTCGGCCCGCGCCGCGTCATCCCGGTCGACCGCGACCAGCGTGGCGGCCAGCCCATGCTGCTTGATCGCGCGACCGAGTGAGGACCCAATCAGACCGAACCCGATGATCGCGATGCGTTGGAAGCTCATCGGCCCAGAAACTGGCTGAGCGCGTCGACCACGGCCTTCATTTCCTCGCCGGTGCCGATGGTGATGCGCAGCGCGCCGGGCAGGCCGTAGCCGCCCATCTGGCGGGCGAGGATGCCGCGCGACTTCAGGTATTCCCAGACGGCGTCGGCGTTCCGTTCCGGCGCGTCCGAAAAATGCGCCAGCACGAAATTGCCGACGCTGGGCGTGACCGTGACGCCCAGCGCGGTCAGCTTATCGACCGTCCAGGGCAGCCATTTGTCGTTATGGGCGCGGCTGCGCTCGGCGAAATCCAGATCCTCGATCGAGGCGACGGCGGCGGCCTGGCCGGCGGCATTGACGTTGAACGGGCTGCGGATGCGGTTCAGCACGTCGGCGATATTGTCCGGCGCGTAGGCCCAGCCGACCCGCATGCCGCCCAGCGCGTAGATCTTGGAGAAAGTGCGGATCATGACGGTGTTGGTCGAGCGCCGCACCAGCTCGATGCCCGGCTCGTAGTCATGGTTGGCGACATATTCGGCATAGGCCGCGTCGATCACCAGCACGACATGGGCCGGCAATCCGGCATGGAGGCGCACGACCTCCGCCGCCGAGAGATAGGTGCCGGTCGGGTTGTTCGGGTTGGCGATGAACACGAGCTTGGTTCGCGGGGTCACGGCCGCCAGCATCGCGTCCACGTCGGTGGTGAGGATGGTCTCCGGCGCCACGACCGGCGTGGCACCGACGCTCTTGGCCGCGATCGGATACATCAGGAAGCCGTGCTGGCTGTAGAGCACCTCGTCGCCCGGACCGGCATAGGCGCGGGCCAGCAGGCTGATCAGTTCGTCCGACCCGCTGCTGCACACGATCCGCTCCGCCTCGAGCCCGAAGCGCTTGGCCAGTGCCGCGCGCAGTGCCGACGAACCGCCGTCGGGATAGCGATGGATCTCGCCGGACAGCGCCTTATAGGCCTCGATCGCCTTGGGGCTGGGCCCGAGCGCGCCTTCGTTGGAGGCGAGCCGGATCACGCGGTTGACGCCCGGCACCTTGGACTCGCCCCCGATATAGGGCGCGATGTCGAGCACGCCGGGGCGGGCCGCGGGCTGGGTGCTGTCGATGCTGGTCTCGATGTCGGTCACGGAAGGAGCCTCTTGAAGCGGAAGGGTCCGGCAGCGCTCAGGCGCGCGGGGTGGTCACGAACGGCTCGGCATAGCCGCCCAGATGGGAGACGCGATCGATCGGTTCGCCCAATTGCGCCGACAGGTCGGTCAGGCGCACGTCGTCGGGCGCCACGGCGCCATGCAGCTCGGCCAGGGTCAGGCACAGCCCGTCGGTCGACCAGGCGGCCATCAGGTCGCATTGGAAGCCGGCGGCGTTGAGGCACGACTGCAGCCGCGCGCGGCTGATCTGGGCCGGGGTTTCGACCACGATGAAGGTGCGGTCGCAGGTATTGGGCTCGACCGGCTGGCAGGCGATCGCGACCGCATCGCGGCCCGGGCGCGCGTTGCCGCGGCCGGCGAACGGCAGGCGGCCGATGATGCGCGGGGCATTGGCGTCGCGCGACAGCAGCTGGCGCCACCAGGGATCGGTCTCGTCCTCCGACGGCATCGGCAGCACGCCGATGGTGGCCGACCGGTCGGTCACCGCGCGGATGACCTGGCTGATCGTGCTGAACGGCGTCATCGGCACCTGGCTGCCGTAATGGTCGCGGGCGATGTCCCAGGCGCCCGGCTGATCGTCGGGCGCATAGACGGCGACGGCCAGCGGCTGCTGCAGGGCGGTGATCGCCGTGATGATCTCGCGCCAGATGCGGTGGATGGCGCCCAGGGGAAACGGCCCCCGGTGCCGGGCGGCCAGACGCCGGAAGATCGCGGCCTCCCGCGCCGGCTGGATGACCGGCGCGCCGCTCTTGCTTTTGCGGCCGCGGATGTCTTCGACGAGGGTGGTGCGTTCGATCAACAGATCGTGAATCTGATCGTCGATCCGATCGATCCTGTTTCTCAAACTATCGAGGGTGGTCTCTGAAGCCATGATGGGACGGTCAAACAACCACAGTTTCGACGAACGGGTTCAAGCATGTCCACGGTCTTAGCGCTTTCCTCTCGGACGGTTGCATCCGAGAGGAAAGCGCTCTAGGTCCGAGGCCGCGAACATGTTGCGCTCGCGCGGGGCGACGCGACAACCCGAATCGCACCGGGTCCACCGCACCCGCCCGAGGGGCCTAACGCATATAAAGCATTTGACATGTCCCGAGGGGCGGCCGAGATACCATCTGCCTTTTCGATGAACCCCCTGTCAGAGATGAGTTTGTCCGAAACGATCCGTCGAGCGAACGAAGCTGCCGCAGGTCGGACCCTGGTCGTCGATGCCCCCTTGACGCTCGAGTCCGGGGCGGTGCTGGCATCCTATCGCGTCGCCTATCAGACCTATGGCCGGCTGAATGCCGCGAAGTCGAACGCCATCCTGGTGTGCCACGCGCTGACCGGCGATCAGTTCGTCGCCGACACCCATCCGATCACCGGCAAGCCCGGCTGGTGGACCACGCTGATCGGCCCCGGCCTGCTGATCGATACCGAGCGCTATTTCGTCATCTGCTCGAACGTGCTGGGCGGCTGCCTGGGCACGACCGGCCCGAAAGAGATCAATCCGGCGACCGGCCAGCCCTGGGGCCTGGATTTTCCGATCATCACGATCGGCGACATGGTCGCGGCCCAGGTCAAGCTGGTCGATCATCTGGGCATCGATCAGCTGTTCTGCGCCATAGGCGGCTCGATGGGCGGCATGCAGGTGCTGAAATGGGCGACGGCGCATCCGGACCGGGTGTTCGCCGCCGTGCCGATCGCGACCGCGTCGCGCCATTCGGCCCAGAACATCGCGTTCCACGAGGTCGGGCGCCAGGCGATCATGGCCGATCCCGACTGGTGTGGCGGCAGTTACTTCCTGGAAGACAAGCGGCCGGAGCGCGGCCTTGCCGTCGCCCGCATGGCGGCGCACATCACCTACCTGTCCGAAGTGGCGCTGCATCGGAAATTCGGCCGCAACCTGCAGGACCGCAAGGCGATCTCCTACGGCTTCGAGGCGGATTTCCAGGTCGAGAGCTATCTCAGGCATCAGGGCGCCAGCTTCGTCGAGCGGTTCGACGCGAACTCCTATCTCTACATCACCCGCGCCACCGATTATTTCGATCTGGCGGCCGAGCATGGCGGGCAGCTGGCCGAGGCGTTCCGCGGCACGCCGGTGCGCTATTGCGTGATCTCCTTCACCAGCGACTGGCTGTATCCGACCTCGGAAAGCCGGGTCATCGTCCATGCGCTGAATGCGGTCGCCGGCAACGTCAGCTTCGTCGAGATCGAGACCGACGCCGGCCATGACGCCTTCCTGCTGGACGAGCCCGAATTCTTCGCGACCTTGAAAGGCTTCATCGAAGGCTGCGCGCGGCATCGGGGGTTGATTTGACCACGCTGCGCCGGGACCTCCGCCTGATCGCCGATATGGTCGCGCCGGGCAGCCGGGTGCTCGATATCGGCTGCGCCGACGGCGCGCTGCTGGCCTATCTGGCGGCCGAAAAGAACGTCGATGGCCGCGGCATGGAGTTGAGCCAGGCGGGGGTGAACGCCTGCGTGCGCTCCGGCCTGTCGGTCATCCAGGGCGACGCCGACAATGATCTGCCGACCTACCCGGCCGGCGCGTTCGACTATGCCATCCTCAGCCAGACGCTGCAGGCGACGCGCCAGCCGCGCCAGGTGCTGGAAAGCCTGACCCGCATCGCGCGCCACGCGATCGTCTCGGTGCCGAATTTCGGCTATTGGCGGGTGCGCCTGGGGCTGCTGGCGACCGGCCGCATGCCGCACAGCTCGCTGCTGGCCCATAGCTGGTACGACACGCCCAATATCCATCTCTGCACCATCCGCGATTTCCTGGGGCTTGCCACCGACCTGGGGCTGGTGGTCGAGCAGGCCCAAATGCTCGACCGCGACGGCCAGCCCTGGCGCGTCCGCGCCGACGGCCGTGCGGCGAACTGGCTGGCGGAGCAAGGGGTTTTCCTGCTGCGGCGGGCCAACTAATTCGTGATTCGCGCGCAGGCGGGCATGACGGAAATTATGGAGCCTTGAACGCCGTCGTCGCCCTCAGATACGGCTTCAGATCCGCCCAGGGCACCAGCACCTCCTGCTCGTCCGGTCCGACCGTGCCCGGCGCGAAATACAGCCAGAGCCCGTCGGGATGGATCAGCCAATTGGCGGGATCGGCGATCGGCTTTTCCAGCTCGCCTGGGCTGCCGGACGACAGATCCCGATTCCCGGCCTTGGCCTGCGCCTGCAACCCGTCGAAGGCGCGTTCGGCCAGGAAGCCGCTCCAGGTCGTGCCGCTTTCGAACAGGTCGGTCGCCCGCAGCCCGCGCTGCTCGGCCGGCAGGTAGTTGAACGCAACCTGATAGCCGTGGCCCCGCTCGGCGCCGTGCCGATACGTCCAGACGGAGAAGGCGACGGCGGCCAGGTCGGGGGCCAGATAGGTCGCGTGATAGCCGATGACCGTATCGGTCTGGGCATCGTCGGGCTTCAGCGCGTCGGCGGCGTCGCGCGCGGCCTTCTCGAACGCGTCGGCCCAGAGTTCTGCGGGGCTGTCGAGCCGGGGATAGGCGGTCACCAGGCTGGCCTTGCCCAGCTTGAACCGCTCGACCGGCAGCAGGATCCCGCCGGCCGGCTGGGCTTGGAATTTGACGAGACTGCCGATCGCCTGGTGGTAGGCGGCGGCGAGGCAGGCGATGTCGCTGGGCGCGCAGCGCTCTTCGATATAGGCGCGCCGCCCCTGCGCGTCGCGCTGGACCAGGGTCTTGCCGGCGGGGCTGGCAGCGGCGGCGAGCCGGTCATAGCCGGCGGTCAGATCCTGGTCCTGCTGGCGCAGGGCGGGATCGGCGCAGATCGCCTTTACATAGGGCCCCTTGGGCTTCGCGCACTCGAGGCCCGCCGCCCGCGACGGCGACTGCAGCAGGATGGCGACGGCAGCGCCGGCGAGCAGGGCAGCGATCCGCAGGACGGCTCCGGACATCAGATCGGGGTCGCGGCCGGCTTATAGACCAGATGCCGGCGCGAGCGTCGTTCGGGTTTGCTCTTGGCGTAGATCTGCTTGGTCGCCTCGACCATGGTCACGCCGGCGAAGGAGTTGAACCAGCGCTCGCCCAGATTCTCCCAGGCGGCGGCGGCCGACAGCACCATGCGCGACTCGGTCGGCGGGATATAGAGCGCGGACGCGCTCGCGACCGGGGTGAACTGCATCTCGCGCAGCAGGCGCGACAGCTGGTTCTGGGTAAAGGGATGGCCGGCACCGAACGGCGTGCGGTCGAGCCGGGCCCAGATGCCGCGCCGGTTCGGCACGACCATCAGCACCCGGCCGCCGCCGGCCAGCACGCGCCAGACCTCGGCCAGCATCGGCCGCAGTTCCTCGCTGCATTCCAGCGCATGGATCAGCAGCACCCGGTCGATCGAGGCGTCCTGCAGCGGCAGTTCCGCCTCGTCGCACAAGGCCGCGACATTCAAGGACTCGCGCGGCCATTGCAGCACGCCCTGGGCCGCCGGCATCAGCGCCACGACCCGCTCCGCCTCGTCGCGGAACGGGCGCAGATAGGGCGTCGCATAGCCCAGGCCCAGCAGGCGCAGGCCGCTGACGTCGGGCCAGATCATGCGGATGCGGCGACGGATCATGCGCCGGGCGACCTGGCCCAGGCTCGACTGATAGAAATCGCGGAGATCGACGACGTCGGAATACATTGCGCCGATATTAGCACGAAATCGTGACGGGGAAGGCTTGGCGCATGCGGGGCAGGCCCCTTATGGTGGCGCGCTACAAGCGATTGGGAGGTTCCGCGATGGCGCTCGAAATCCGGCTGGTGCCGCTCCTGTCCGACAATTACGGCTATCTGCTGCATGATCCGGCGACCGGCGACACCGCGATCGTCGATCCGTCGGAAGCGGCGCCGGTGCTGAAGATTCTCCAGGCCGAAGGCTGGACGCTCAGCCACATCCTCAATACCCACCATCACCCGGACCATATCGGCGGCAATGCCGAACTGAAGGCCGCGACCGGGGCCCGGATCGCCGCACCGCGGGCCGATCTGCACCGGATTCCCGACGTGGACGTGCCGCTGTCCGAAGGCGATCGCTATATTGTCGGCGGCAGCGCGGCGCAGATCTTCGCCGTGCCCGGCCATACCAGCGGCCATATCGCCTTCTGGTTCGAGGCCGACCAGGCGCTGTTCTCCGGCGACACTTTGTTCTCGCTCGGCTGCGGCCGCCTGTTCGAAGGCACGGCCGACGAGATGTGGCGCTCGCTCGGCAAGCTGCGCGCGCTGCCCGACGCGACGCGGGTCTTTTGCGGCCATGAATATACCCAATCGAACGCGCGCTTCGCCTTGACCATCGAGCCCGACAACGCGGCGCTGCAGGCCCGCGCGGTCGAGGTGGCGGCGCTGCGCGCGGCGGGCAAGCCGACCATCCCGACCAGCCTGGGCGTGGAAAAGGCGACCAACCCGTTCCTGCGCGCCGACGTGCCCGCGGTTCAGGCGGCCTTGGGTCTCGCCGGCCGGCCCGCGACCGATGTCTTCGCCGCGATCCGCCGCGGCAAGGATAATTTCTGACCCCTCCAGAGTCCGGAAAGGACCGATCCATGAAACTCTTCCATTCCGGTGCGTCGCCCTATGTCCGCAAGGTCATGATCGTCGCCCACGAGACCGGCCTCGTCGACCGGATCGAGCGGGTGCCGGCCTCGGTCGGGCCGACGACGGTGAACCCCGAGGTCGCGGCCGAGAACCCGCTGGTCAAGGTGCCGACCCTGGTGCTGGCCGACGGCACCAGCCTGTTCGATTCGCGCGTCATCGTCGAATATCTGGATACGCTGCATCCGGGCCGCCGGCTGTTTCCGGCCGAGGGCCCCGCGCGCTGGACCGCGCTGCGCCGTCAGGCGATCGCCGACGGGCTGCTCGATGCCGCCTTGCTGATCCGCTACGAGAACAATCTGCGGCCGGAGCCGCAGCGCTGGAGCGACTGGACCCAGGGCCAGTTCCGCAAGCTGCGCCAGGCGCTGGCGACGCTCGCCGAAGAAGGCCTGGGCACGGACCTCACCATCGGCGAGATCACGGCCGGCTGCGCGCTGGGCTATCTGGACTTCCGCTTTCCGGACGAGGATTGGCGCCAGGCCCATCCGGCGCTCGGGATCTGGTTCGCCAAAATCTCGGAGCGGCCGTCCTTCGTCGCGACCCTGCCCAAGGCATGAATCCGGCCGAGATCATCAGGACCCTCGGCATGCAGCCGCATCCCGAGGGCGGCCATTATGTCGAGACCTACCGCGCGCCCGCCGCTCCGGCCGAGCGGGCGGCGGTCACGGCGATCTATTTCCTGCTGCAGGCCGGCGAAACTTCGCACTGGCACCGGGTCGATGCCGCCGAGATCTGGCTGTGGCACGATGGCGCGCCGCTGGCGCTGACCGTGTCGGAGAACGGCCATGACGCCCGGGGGGTGCATCTGGGCGCGGACTTGTCTGCCGGCCTGAAGCCGCAGGCGGTGGTGCCGCCCGGTGCCTGGCAGACCGCGGTCAGCCTCGGCGCCTGGACGCTGGTCAGCTGCACCGTCTCGCCCGGCTTCGAGTTCGCCCATTTCGAACTGGCGCCGCCGGATTGGAAGCCCAGCCCGCGCGCGCCGCGCGGCTAAGGGGCTTCAGGTCATATCTTGGGTTGCATCGAGACTCGTGGTACATCTCTGGCAGCCGGACTTTCGGTGTCGTTCCGGCAGTTCCGATGGAGATGAAGCCATGGCCGACCCCACTGCGGTGAACGACCAGATCACCGACGCCGTCACCCAGGCCGACGTCAAGGTGCTGGGCGACGCCCCGGCCATGGCGATGGGTGCGATCTACCAGTCGCTGGCCCACGCGACCGGCATCCTGTTCGAAAATGCCGTGAGCGCGCAGCAGAACGCCGCCATGCTGGCCCAGGCGGCGACCAACATGGGCATCATGCAGATCTACGCGCTGACCACCGCGGCCACCGCCGCGGCGATGGCGAGGCTTCAGCAAAGCGACGTGCCCGACAATATGCTGTCGCTGCTGACGGCGCTGCGCGCGACCCAGGCGTCGGTGTCGGAGGACGCCGCCGGGCGCGAGCAGAGCGATGTGCCGGACAACCGGTCGAAGCCGCTCTAGGCACGCCGGCGCGAGGGAACGAACCGGTCCCACCGGGATTACCTTTCCAGATGCGTTCCATATGGGAGGAAGCAATGAGCAAGGTGCTCGACTGCGGCTCGGTCTTTCCGGGCTGCGACTATCAGGTCCATGGCCCGACGGAGGCCGAGGTGATCGTCAAGGAACTGGACCACGCCCACGCGGCCCATGAACTGGGCCCGGTCTCGACGGCATTGCGCGAGCGGATCCGGACCGCGATCCGCGAGGACGCGCCGGCGACGCGCGCGGGGTAGCGTCGCTCAGCCAGAAAAGGGGCCGCCAACGCGGCCCCTTTTCAATGGGGGGTGATGTCCGCTCCCGAGGGGCGGAGGCCGATCGGAAGCCAAGACCATACCCGGGGCGGGTGAATTTACAATTGTCCGGTTCGAGAAGACCGCCCAAAGCGACCTCATCGTCCCCACCCTCGCAGCCATCGTGCCTTGGCTCCGGCAAGCCAGTCCCTAGGCCATATCCCCAGGCATGTATAATGTGATCATTCGACGATTTCGAGTTGGCGAGCGGCGGCATCGGCGGTGTCTTCTGGCCGCGTATTGAACGCGATCGCCGCGCCTGCCGCCGCCCTATGGACGATGTTCACCACCCGCTCGAATAGCGCCAGGCTTTTCGGCGGGATTCTGAGGCCGCCGCCGATCACGACACAGTCGTAGACCGCGCTTTTCAGTTGCTTCTCCAGCATGGCGCTTCCCGCATCATCGGGCGTGATCATGCAGGTATCGCCCTGCCAGCCGCGCGCTTCGATCTGTTCCACGGCGATAGCGATGCCGGCCTTGATTTTGTCGGCATCAAAGCCCGGCGGCAGCGACGGGTCGGAGAAATCCACGGTGTCCGGCTTCTGGCCGACAAACAATATGCGCGTCATCCGGTTGGCTCCTTTGTTGGGTCAGGCGCTGCGCCTGTGAGGTGCGTTCAGCGGCCGAAATTTCGCCGTAGGAATTTGCCAAAACTCAAAGGTGCGTTAGCCGGCGCCTTCAGAAACCGATAAAGCCGCGCCCACTGTAAAACGGCTCAGCGAGGATTGCTGCTTGCTGAATCTTTGCGCCGATCTGGAACGCGAGCCTATCATGAGGAGAAAGGCATGCATGCCGACACGTTTCCCTGCATTTCGTTTCTGAGCCAGCCAGTCTCCCGAGACCTGCGGCGCCCCGCACCCTTCCATGCGGGCGGAGCGCTCGACCGTCGCTTGCGTTTCAACCGCCTATGGCCTATACGAACCGCCTCCATCTCGGTGGCATGGCCGCGCTTTAGCGCCGCAGGGCATGCCAGCCACCGTATCGCAACCTTGGTCAAAGGAACTGAAAAGTGCCCAAGCTGAAGACCAAATCCGGCGCGAAGAAGCGGTTCAGCCGCACCGCGACCGGCAAGATCAAGATGAACGTCGCGCACAAGCGTCATCGCCTGATCTCGAAGCCCCAGAAGATGAAGCGCAAGGCCCGTGGCACCGTCACCCTGAAAAAGGGCGATGCCAATCTGGTCAAGTGGTACATGCCGTATCTGAGGAGCTGAGAACATGGCACGCATCAAGCGCGGCGTCATCACGCACGCCCGTCACAAAAAGATTCTCGACCTCGCCAAGGGCTACCGCGGCCGGTCGAGCAAGGTCTTCCGCATCGCGATCGAGAAGGTCGAAAAGGGCCTTCAGTATGCGTACCGGGATCGTCGCAACAAGAAGCGGTCGTTCCGGGGTCTGTGGATTCAGCGCATCAATGCCGGCGCCCGCCAGCATGGCCTGACCTATTCGCAGTTCATGAACGGCATGAAGCTGGCCGGCGTCGAGCTCGATCGCAAGATCATCTCCGACCTCGCCATCAGCCAGCCGAACGCGTTCAAGTCGCTGGTCGAGACCGCCCAGAAGGCGCTCGGCGAGAAGGCTTCGGCCGCGGCCGAATAAAGATCGCCATGCCGGTTCGCCCGCTCACCCTTCGATTTACCACCGGGACCCGCTAACGGCCCGGCCGATCGAGTGTCGTGGCGACGTCCCTTCGGGGATGCGCGCCCGAGCGAGCGATCCGCACCAGTACCAGGGCCGAAGATCCAATCTTCGGCCCTTTCTTTTTGTCTGCTTGATGCTCTCGAGGAATGCGATGGACGCGATGGAAGCCTTGCGCACCCGCCTGCTGGCGGAGATCGCCGCGGCGGACACTCCGGTGGCGCTCGATCAGGTCCGGGTCTCGGCCCTGGGCCGCAAGGGCGAGATCACCGGCCTGATGAAGGATCTGGGCGGTCTGGACGCCGAGGCGCGCAAGACCGCCGGCCAGGCGCTCAACCGCTTGAAGGACGAGATCGCCGCCGCGATCGATGCGGCCCAGTCGCATCTGAACGAGGCCGCGCTGGAGCGTCGCCTGGCGTCGGAGCGGATCGACGTCACCCTGCCGGTCGCCCATGACACCGCCGGGCGTATCCACCCGATCAGCCAGACCATCGACGAACTGACCGCGATCTTCGGCGCCATGGGCTTCCATGTCGAGGAAGGCCCGAATATCGAAGACGATTTCCATAATTTCGAGGCGCTCAACATCCCGGCCGACCATCCGGCGCGCCAGGAGCACGACACGTTCTATCTGGCCGACAAGCCGGACGGCACGCGCAAGGTGCTGCGCACCCATACCTCGCCGGTGCAGATCCGCACCATGCTGCGCGACCGGGACAAGCTGGCCCAGGGCCAGCCGATCCGGATCATCTGCCCGGGCCGCACCTTCCGCTTCGACCATGACGCGACCCATTCGCCGATGTTCCATCAGGTCGAGGGGCTGGTGATCGACGAGAAGACCCATATGGGCCACCTGAAGGGCTGCCTGACCGAATTCCTGCGCGCGTTCTTCGACATCGACGATCTGCCGCTGCGCTTCCGGCCTTGTTATTTCCCGTTCGTCGAGCCGGGTGCCGAGGTCGATATCGGCTGCCTGCGCTCGGGTGGCGAGCTGAAGATCGGCAATTACGGCGACTGGCTCGAAATCCTCGGCTGCGGCATGGTCCACCCCAAGGTGCTGGCCAATTGCGGCATCGACCCGACGCGCTACCAGGGCTTCGCCTTCGGCATGGGCATCGAGCGTATCGCCATGCTGAAATACGGCATCCCCGATCTCCGCACCTTCTACGAGTCCGACTTGCGCTGGCTGAAGCATTACGGCTTCAACCCGCTGGAACGACCGAGCCTGACCGGAGGGCTCAGCCGATGAAAACCACCCTGTCCTGGATCAAGCAGCATCTCGAGACCGATGCCGATCTCGCCACGCTCGCGGCCCGGCTCACCATGCTCGGCCTGGAGGTCGATGGCATCGAGGACCGCGGCGCCGCGCTGGCGCCGTTCAAGGTCGCCTATGTCGTCTCGGCGGAACAGCATCCGAACGCGGACAAGCTCAGGCTCTGCAAGGTCGATACCGGATCCGAAACGGTTCAGGTCGTGTGCGGCGCGCCCAACGCGCGTGCCGGCATCAAGGTCGTGTTCGCACCGTCGGGCTCGACCATCCCCAGGAACGGCATGGTGCTTCGCCCCAGCGAGATCCGCGGCGTCGCCTCCAACGGCATGATGTGCTCGGCCTATGAGATGGGCCTGAGCGACGATCATGACGGCATCATCGAGCTGCCCGGGGACGCGCCGCTGGGCCAGCCCTTCGCCCGCGTGCTCGGCCTCGACGATCCGCTGCTCGACATCAAGATCACGCCGAACCGGGCCGATTGCCTGGGCGTGCGCGGCATCGCCCGCGACCTGGCCGCGGCCGGCGTCGGCACGCTGAAGCCGCTGGCGGTCGAGACGATCCCGGGCACATTCCCGAGCCCGGTCACGATCGCCATCGCGCCCGAGGCCGCCAAGGGCTGCCCGCTGTTCCTCGGCCGCGTCATCCGCGGCGTGAAGAACGGCCCGAGCCCGACCTGGTTGCAGGAACGGCTGACCTCGATCGGCCTGCGCCCGATCTCGACCCTGGTCGACATCACCAACCTGATGACCTTCGATTTGAACCGGCCGCTGCATGTGTTCGATCTGGCCAAGGTGACCGGCAACCTGACGGTTCATCCGGCGGCCGGCGGCGAGACCCTGCAGGCGTTGAACGGCAAGGAATACACGCTGGACGCCGGCATGATCGCGATCTCCGACGAGACCGGCGTGGTCAGCCTGGGCGGCGTTATGGGCGGCGAGACGACCGGCTGCGACGCCGAGACGGTCGACGTGCTGATCGAGGCGGCGCTGTTCGATCCGATCCGCACGGCCGAGACCGGCCGCCGGCTGAACGTGCAGAGCGACGCGCGCTATCGCTTCGAGCGCGGCGTCGATCCGGCTTTCGTCGCCGACGGGCTGGAGATCGCGACCCGGCTGGTGCTCGACCTGTGCGGCGGCGCGCCGGGCGATGTCACCCAGGCCGGCGCCGAGCCCGATTGGCGCCGGACGGTGACCCTGCGACCGAGCCGGGTTGAAAGCCTGGGCGGGGTCGCCGTGCCCGACGCGGCGATCGCGCGCATCCTCAGCCATCTGGGCTGTTCGGTCGTGAAGGCCGGCGCCGACTTCCAAGTCTCGCTGCCGTCCTGGCGCGCCGATATCGAGGGCGAGGCCGATCTGGTCGAGGAGGTGCTGCGCCTCCATGGCTACGACCATATCCCGGCCGTGCCGCTGCTGCCGGTCGGCGCCTTGCCGGGCCAGGCCGTCGATGCCAATCAGCGCCGCGCCGGCCTGGTTCGCCGTACCCTGGCCGAACGCGGCCTGAACGAGGCCGTGACCTATTCCTTCATGTCGAGCGCGCTGCTCGGCGCCGGCAACCATGGCCTGTTCGGCGAGATCGATCCGTCGCTGCTGGTCGCCAATCCGATCTCCAGCGATCTCGACATCATGCGGCCGTCGATCCTGCCGAATCTGCTGACCGCGGCGCAGCGCAATGCCGACCGCGGCTATGGCGACGTGGCGCTGTTCGAGGTCGGCCCGCAATATCGCGACGACACGCCGGCCGGCCAGTCCCTGGTGGCAGCCGGCATCCGGCACGGCCGCACGGCGAAGAAGCTGTGGCGCGATGCCGGCGCCCCGGCCGATGCGTTCGATGCCAAGGCCGATGCGCTGGCGGCGCTGGCCGCGGCGGGCGCGCCGGTCGAGAACCTGCAGGTCACGGCCGATGCGCCGGGCTGGTACCATCCCGGCCGCAGCGGCTCGCTCCGCCTGGGACCGAAGACCGTGCTGGCCCATTTCGGCGAGATCCATCCGCGTCTGGTCGGCGAACTGGGGCTGAAGGGCCCGGCGGTGGGCTTCGAGGTCTATCTGGACGCGGTGCCGCCGGCCAAGCAGACCAAGGGCAGGGCGCTGCTGAAGTCCTCGCCGTTCCAGCCGATCGAGCGCGATTTCGCCTTCCTGGTCGATGCCGGCGTGACGGCCGAGGCGGTGCTGCGCGCGGCCAAGGGTGCGGACAAGAAGCTGGTGACCGAGGTGCGCCTGTTCGACGTCTATACCGGCCAGGGCGTGCCCGACGGCAAGAAGTCGCTGGGCCTGACGATCACGCTGCAGCCGGTCGAGGCCACTTTGACCGACGAGGCGATCGAGGCGGTGTCGAAAACGATCGTCGCCCAGGTTGCCAAACTGACCGGCGCAACCTTGCGTGGCTGAGTCGAAAATCTGGGGTTGGAGCGTGCGCGGATCTGGTGGGTCCGCGTGCTTTCCATCCGCTATTTTTTTAGAGATTTCTTAAGCTTTTCAGGTCACTCCCGCTTGTCCGACAACTTGTTTCGTGCTTGCGGGGATCGTGATGGGCTTTGGGCTTCGTTTGCGCGTCGGCAGCCTGCTGACCGCGGCTTTTGTGGCGCTTGCGGCGGTCCTGACCGTCGCGCTGGGGCTTCAGGTCATTTCGGCCATCCAGGGCGCGCGGGAGGCGGGGCGTCTCGTCACCCTGGCCGAAGCCGATCGAACCGTCTTCAACGCGATGCAGGGCCTGCGCGTGTCGCGCGGGCAGGCGCAGACGGTCTTCCTCAATCTGGACGATCCCAAGGCGAAGCTGGCCGAAATCCGCCAACTGCAGACCGCGCAGTTTCAAGGCGTGATGGATCTGCTGCCCCAGGTCGGCGGTGCCGGGCTGGACCGGCTGACCACGGATCTGCGCCAGCGCTGGGCCGTCGCCGTGCAGCAATGGGATGCGTTTGAGATTGCCGCTGCGCAGCCTAAATCCGCGCGCGCCGTCGGACAGACCGACACCTGGTCCAAGGCGCTGGGCACAGTGGTCGACGACCTGAACGCCGCCTCGCTGAACGTGGCGGCCGAGGCGCGCATCGCCGATCCGTTCGTGGGCGAGTTGGTCTCGGTCCGGCAGGCCGCCTGGGCGATCCGCGAGCCGATCGGACAGGAATGTGCCGAAGCCCGCGGCGCGGTTGCCGCCGGCAAGAAGCTGTCGGTCGAGGGGCGCCGCACCGTCGATGGATTGCGCACGCTGGCCGATGCCGGCTGGGCCACGCTCAACGGGCTGCTGGTTCGCCCGGGACTTGCGGCCGAGCTGCGTCAGACGACGTCGTCGGCCGATGCCGCCGTGCGCAAGGCGCTGGCCGACCGCGACGCGGTCTATCAGAAGCTCGACGATAGCGGGACGGGCCCGGTCACGCCGGCGCAATGGACCGACCTGTGCAACAGCCCGTTCGATTCGATCCTGAAGATCGCCTATGGCGCGCTCGACCTGATGCAGCATCGCGCCGAGGACGAACGGGCCGCCGCCCGCCTTTCGCTGCTGCTCTGCGGCGGCGCGCTGGTCCTGGCGCTGATCGCCGCGGCGTTCGTTCTGCGACAGATCCGCCGCCGGGTGGTGAACCCGGTTCGGATCTTGAGCGACGCGATCCAGCACCTGTCCCGCCGCGACTTCGAACGCCCGGTGCCGCAGGTCGGCGCGGCGGATGAATTCGCCGAAATGGCGGCGACCCTGGAGCTGTTGCGGGAAGGCGCGCTCGAGGCCGACCGCTTGGCGGCGGAACGTCTGGGCGCCCAGGAGATCGAACTTGCCCGGGGCGCCAAGGTCGGCACGCTGTGCCGGGGTTTCGAGGCGTCCGTCGGCCGCACGCTCGATACCGTCGGCCAGGCGACGGCCCGCATGATGGCCGCGGCCGAGGCGATGACCGGCACGGCCGGCGATGCGACCCGCCGGACCGGCGAGATCGCGCGCGCGGTCGAGCAGGCGGCCGAAAGCATCAATGCCGTCGCCAGCGCCGCCGAGGAGATGCGGGCCTCGCTCGCCGAAGTGTCGGACAAGGTCGGGCTCTCCGCCGGCCTGACCGCCCGCGCCGTGATCGATGCCGAGGCGACCAACCGCGAGGTTGCCCGGCTGTCGGGTGCCGCGGCCGAGATCGGCCAGGTCGTCGGCGTGATCAGCGCGATCGCGGCCCAGACCAACCTGCTCGCCCTCAACGCCACGATCGAGGCGGCGCGCGCCGGCGAAGCGGGCAAGGGCTTCGCCGTGGTCGCCAGCGAGGTGAAGTCTCTGGCGGCCCAGACGGGGGCCGCGACCGAACAGATCACTCGACAGGTGGCCGCGATCCAGAGCGCGACCGAGACGGCGGTCCAGGCGATCGGCGGCATCGGCACGCGGATCCGCGAGGTCGATAGCCTGACCGGTGCGATCACCCAGGCGGTGCAGGGCCAGGTCAGCGCCATGAACCAGGTGGCCCGCGATGCCCAGGACGTGGCGACCGTGACCGGCCGGGTGTCGAGCGAATTGGGCGAAGTGCGGGCGGCGGCCGCCGAAACGGGCGCCGCCGCGGGGCAGGTCCGCCAGACGGCCGACGATCTGGGGCTGCAATCGACCGCGCTCAGCCGCGAAGTCGAACAGTTCATCGCCGGCGTCCAGGCGGCTTGAGCTTTAAAACACCTCGGTACCATAATAAGCGACCAGCCAGTCGGCGTCGTTGGGGGAATCATGGGTCTCGGGCTGCATTTTCGGGTTGGTAGTCTGCTGACCGCCGCGTTCGTGGCGCTCTCCGCGATCCTGGTGACCGTCTTGGGTCTTCAGGTCATCCAGGCCCTCCGCGAGACCTCGGAGGCCGGTCGCCTGGTCACGCTCGCCGAGGCCGACCGGACCGTGTTCGGGACCATGCAGATCCTGCGCGTGTCGCGCGGCGATACCCAGACGGCGCTGCTCAATCTCGACGATCCCAAGCCGAAGCTGGCCGAACTGCGCGCTGCCGGTACGGCGCAATTCAAGGCGGCGGTCGCGGTCTTGCCGCGCATCGGCGGGGCCGGTCTCGACAAGCTTGCGACCGAACTGCAGCAAAATTGGGCGACCGCGAACCAGCGCTGGGACGAGCTCGATGCGTATGCCGCCAAGCCCAAGGCCGAACGCGACGTCAAGGCCACCGATGCCTGGTACAAGGCACTGGGTGCGGTGATCGACAGCCTGAACGAGGCGTCGCTCGGGGTCGCCGGCGAGGCGCGGATCGCCGATCCGCTCGTGGGCGAGCTGGTCGGCGCCCGGCAGACCGCCTGGGGCATCCGCGATGCCGCCGGGTCGGAATGTTCATCTGCGCGGGGCGCCGTTGCCGCCGGCAAGAGGCTGTCGGCCGCCGGGCGTACCGCGGTCGATCGGCTGCGCGGCGCCGGAGAGGCCGGCTGGTCCGCGCTCAAGGGCCTGATGGTCCGGCCGGGCGTGCCGGCCAGCTTGCGCCAGGCCCTGGCCGATGCGGATACGGCGATGAAGACGTCGATCGCGGCGCGCGACGATGTCTATCAGAAGCTCGACGACAGCGGCACGGCCCCGGTCACACCGACGCAATGGACCGCGCTGTGCAACGCGCCGTTCGATCCGATCCTGAAGATTGCGCTGACCGCGCTCGACCTGATGCAGCAGCGGGCTGAGGACCAGCGCGGAGCCGCCCGCTTCGCGCTGGCGGCGTCGAGCCTCTGTCTGCTGCTGGCCCTGGTCGCGGCCGGGTTCGTGCTGCGCCTGATCCGGCGGCGGGTCGTCTCGCCGGTGCGTGTCCTGAGCGAGGCGATCGGCCATCTGTCCCGTCGCGACTACGCCCGCCCCGTGCCCCAGGTCGGCGAGGAGGACGAGTTTGCCGAGATGGCGGCGACGCTGGAAGCGTTACGCCACAATGCCGCCGAGGCCGATCAACTGTCGATCGAACGCCAGGCGACCCAGGAGGCCGGCCTTGCCAGGGCATCCCAATTGAGCCAGCTGTGTGCCGGTTTCGAGACCTCGGTCGGCCGGACCTTGAGCGCCGTCGGCCAGGCGACCAGCCGGATGATCGCAGCGGCCGAGGCCATGACCGGCACCGCCGGGGATGCCAGCCGACGGACCGAGGAGATCGCGCGCGCGGTGCAGCAGGCCGCCGAAAGCATCAACGCCGTCGCCGGTGCCGCGGAGGAGATGCGCGCTTCGCTGGCGGAAGTATCGGACAAGGTCGAACAATCCTCGCGCCTGACCTCGCGCGCGGTGACCGATGCCGAGGCGACCAACCGCGAGGTCGCCCAATTGTCGGACGCCGCGGCCGAGATCGGCCAGGTCGTGGGCGTGATCAGCGCGATCGCGGCCCAGACCAATCTGCTGGCGCTCAACGCCACGATCGAAGCCGCGCGGGCTGGCGAGGCCGGCAAGGGCTTCGCCGTGGTCGCTTCCGAAGTGAAGTCGCTGGCATCCCAGACGGCGGCCGCGACCGATCAGATCACCCGGCAGGTCGCCGCCATCCAGAGCGCCACCCAGACCGCGGTCCAGGCGATCGGCGGGATCGGCACGCGCATCCGCGAGGTCGATGGCCTGACCGTCGCCATCACCCAGGCCGTGCAGGGCCAGGTCAATGCGATGAATCAGGTCGCGCGCGACGCCCAGGACGTCGCCACGGTAACCGGCCGGGTCTCGAGCCAGCTCGGCGAGGTTCGCGCCGCGGCGGCCGAGACGGGGACTGCCGCCGGACAGGTGCGCGCGACCGCGGACGATCTGGGCCGGCAATCGACGGCGCTCAGCCGCGAGGTCGAGCAGTTCATCACCGGGGTCCAGGCGGCGTAGCTTAGGCCGGCTGTCGCCGCCAGCGCAGCCGGCCGACCGGCAGAGCCACGATGGCGAGGCCGCTCATGATCAGCAGCATGCCGAGCAGCCGCGCCGGGCCGAAGCTCTCGTGGAATACCCAGGCGGCCGAGGCGGCGCCGAAGATCGGCACCAGCAGCGAGAACGGCACCACGGTGGCGGCACTGTAGAGCGACAGCAGGCGCCCCCAGATGCCGAATCCGACCAGGGTCGAGAATGCCGCGATGTAGAACAGCGCGCCGAACCCGGTCCAGCCGGCCTGGGTAAGCGCTTGCAGGATGCGGGACGGCCCTTCGAAACCGAGCGACAGCGCCAAGGCCGGGATCGGCGGGATCAGGCTCAGCCAGACGATCAGGTTCAGCATCGGGATCGGGCGGCCGTCCGGCGTGGGCGGCATCCGCTTCAGCAACAGATTGCCGCAGGCCCAGCTGAACGCGCTGAGGATGGTCAGGCCCAGACCCAGCGCCGTCGCGTCGCCGCCGACGCTCGAGCCGATCGCGGCCAGGCCGGCAAAGGCGACCGCCGCGCCGGCCCATTGCCGCAGTTGCGGTCGCTCGCCCAGCCAGAACAGGGCGATCAGCATGGTGAAGCAGACCTGGACCTGCAGCGTGATCGAGGCGAGGCCGGGCGGCATGCCATGGCTCATGGCGACGAACAGCAGGGTATATTGGCCGACGAACAGCGTCAGGCCGGTCAAGATCAGATGACGCCACGGCACCTGCGGCCGCTTCAGGAACAGGGCGGGGGCGGCGGCGAGCGTGAAGCGCAGGGCGGTCAGCAGCAGCGGCGGAAAGCTGCCGAGGCCGATCTTGATGATGACGAAATTGAAGCCCCAGATCGCCGTCACGGCGACGGCCCAGAGCAGATGTATCGGCCGCATGATCCCGCCTTCTTCGCTTGGTTCGGCGGTCACATCGTCGCGGACGATACCGGTTTCGACAAACTCATAGCCGGCATCTCTGGCCAGCGGGATCGAGACGGCGGTGACTATCTACAGGAGAGTACAATATAAAATACGCCCTATTATTGAACGTGGATTGCCGCAATCAAAATTGCTCCCCCTGTGACATAAGCCACTCGGCTTCGCGTCGGCGCCATGATAATTAGTGCCACCATTCGTAAGTGATTAAACAACTTTTACTTGTATTCGTGCTTTGGGGTGGCCAATTTATATGTGCTCTTTGTCCGATTCCGTCGCGTGCGCTCGTTGCCGCATTCCGGCGATCTTCTGGTCAGGCGATGTCCTGCGGCCGGTGCCGGCTGCCGGCGCCTTGGTCTAGTCCGTTTTCAGGCCGGGCATGACCAGTTTCGGGCCCTTCCAGTTGTTCGCCGAACGCCGGCTGCTGACCCGGGATGGCGAGCCGGTGCAGCTGGGCGGCCGCGCGCTCGACATCCTGATCCATCTGGCCGCACGGCCCGGCCAGATCGTCGGCAAGCAGGCGCTGATGGAGGCCGTGTGGCCTGCACGTGCGGTTGAGGAAAACAACCTAACCGTGCATATCTCCGCGCTGCGCCGAATCCTGGCCGACAAGGCCGATGGACGCTCGGTGATCCAGACCGTGCCGGGGCGTGGCTATATTTTCCTGAGCGATGACGCCGGGACGGCGCCGACGGTCAGCGGCCCGATCCCGCCCCAGCCGTTCGCTCAGTCGGCGATGGCGCGACCGACCAGCAGTTTCGTCGGCCGGGTCCAGGAACGGGCAGCCTTGATCGCCCAGCTGTCGGAGCATGCGCTGGTCACGGTCACCGCCATCGGCGGCATGGGCAAGACGCGGCTGGCGCAGCAGGTGGCGCTGGAATTGGAGCCGGCCTATCCCGACGGGGTGCATTTCGTCGAACTGGCGAGCGTCGAGAATCCGGCACTCGCCATCGAGCAGATCGCGGCGTTGTTTCCGCTGGGATCCGCCGATCGTCCCACGGCGGAGCGACTGGTCGTCCTGCTGCGCAACCGGCGCCTGCTGCTGGTGCTGGACAATTGCGAACATCTGATCGAGCCGGTCTCCAGGCTTGCCGCCGAGATCCTGGCGCACTGCCCCGGCGTGTCGATTCTGGCGACCAGCCGCGAGGCGCTGCGCGTCGCCGGCGAGTGCGTGTTCCGCCTGCGCCCGCTGCAGGTCCCGGCCCGGACCGAGGGGCTGGGTGCCGCCGAGGCGATCCGCTACGACGCGGTTGCCCTGTTCGTCGAGCGCACGCTCGCCACCGTGCCGGGCTTCGTGTTCGACGATGCCGCTGCGGTGGCGATCGCCGGGATCTGTACCCAGCTCGACGGCATCGCGCTGGCGATCGAAATGGCAGTGCCGCGCCTGCGCATCCTGACGCTGGATCAGGTCGCATCGCGCCTGCACGAAAGCCTGCGCGTGCTGTCGGCGCCCGATAGGACCGCCGTGCCCCGCCATCGCACGCTGCGCGCCATGATGGACTGGAGCTATGCCCTGCTGTCGGCGGGCGAGCAGGCGCTGCTGCGCCGGCTGTCGGTCTTCGCCGGCGCCGCCGATTTCGAGGCGGTGCTGGCCGTCGCCGAGGATGCCGCCAGCGCCGAGCCGGAATTGCTCGATCAACTGGCCGGCTTGGTCGACAAGTCGCTGGTGGTGGCGGACATCGTGGCCCGGCCGGCCCGTTATCGCCTGCTGGAGACCGTGCGGCACTACGCGCGGGATCGGCTGGCGGAAAGCGGCGAGACCGGCCTGCGCCGTCGCCACGCGCAGCATTACGCCGACAAGTTCGAGGCGGCCGCCGCCGCCTGGCCGACCACCGCCTCGCCGGAGTGGCTGGCGATCGTCGCCGCCGATATCGACGAGCTGCGGGCGGCATTGACCTGGAGTTTCACCGTCGGCAACGCCCCGGATCTGGGGCTGCGCTTGGCCGGCGCCAGCATGCCGCTGTGGTGGGAATTGCCGAACCTGCCGCTGCGCGAGGGCCGCGGCTGGTTCGATCGGGCGATTCCGCATATCGGCCCGGAGACGCCGTCGCTGGTCGCGGCCAGGGTCTGGCTCGGCCATTCCTGGCGCGACGTGCGCTTCGGCGATACCGAGAATTTTCCGTCGGCCGAGCGGGCGGTGGCGCTGTTCCGCGCGGCCGGCGACCTGACCGGCCTGGGGGCGGCGCTCTGGCGTGCCGGCAGTGCGATCCTGACCAGCGAGACCCATGCCGAGGCGCATCTCTACCTGGCCGAGGCCGAGCGGGTGCTGCGCCAGGTCCCGCCCGGCAAATGGCTGACGCTGTGCCTGGTCAAGCTGGGCGACCTGCGCATGCGCTACGGTGAGGACGCCGCCGCGCTCGCCGCCTATGAGGAGGCGATGGCGCTCGCCCGGCGGACCCGTCATTGGTACGGCCTGATGAACGGCGGCAGCAACATGGCCGAATTGCTGTTCCATCTGGGGCGGCGGGACGAGGCGCTCGACCAATTGCGGTCGTTGCGCGACGAGCTGCCGATTGCGCTGCGCACGCCGCTGACTGCCACGCTCGCGGCCCAACTGGTCATTGCCGGCCAACCCGGCGACGCCGCCGACGCGATCGCCGAGGTGGTGGATATCGCGCCCGCCATCGGCTTTCGGGCCTCGCTCGCCTGGGCGATCGAGGCCCTGGCGCTGCTGCGCGCGCGCGACGGCGACGGGGCCGCCGCCGCCCGGATGGCCGGCTATGCCGGCACGATCCTGCCGTCGCCCGCGACCCGGGCCGGCGCGCGGCGTGCCGTGTTCGCAGAACTCGACGCCACCCTGGCGCGGCTGCTGTCGGCGGACGCGTTGGCCGGTCTCAGGCTGCAGGGCGCCGGCTGGACCGAGGCCGTCGCCGTGTCGGCGTCCTGGTCGGCGCTCGCGGCCGGTGAGGCGGCTTAAGGCCTCCACCTAAGAGGAATTAGGAACAATTAGCCGGGAATGCCGGGCACTTGGGCGCATGGTGCGGCCTGAAGTTCCTTAGCCGCGCGGGTGCGGCGCCTCGGGGAAGACCATGACACTCCGGCTCGGACAGACCGCGCCCGACTTTGAACAGGACACGGCCAATGGCAGCCTTCGGTTCCATACCTGGCTGGGCCCGTCCTGGTGCGTGCTGTTGTGCCATCCGCGGACCTTCATGCCCGTCGTCGCGACCGAGCTCGCCGCGGTCGCGCGGCTCGCGCCGGAATGGGCCCGGCGCGGCGTCAAAATCGTCTGCCTGTCCTGCGATACCGCGGAAAGCCACATCGCCTGGGCCGCCGACGTCGAGGAAACCCAGGGCTGCACGATCGATTTTCCGATGATCGCCGATTCGGACCGTTCGGTGTGCGCGCTTTATGGCTTGGCCGACGGGGCGGGGGACACGCACGGGATCTTCGTCATCGACCCGGCCCGGCTGGTGCGCTTCGCCGTGTTCTATCCGTCGAGCCTCGGCTGCAATTTCAGCGAAATCCTGCGCGTGGTCGACGGCCTGCAACTCGGCGACGCCCATGGCGTCGCCACCCCGGCCGACTGGGTCGCCGGCCAGGACGTGTTCATCGCGCCGGCCTTGTCGGACGTCGAGGCGGCGGCCCGATTCGCCAGCGGCTGGACCGGGGCCCGACCCTATCTGCGCACCGTCGCCCAGCCGTCTAGCAATCCGGATCGGGCGCCGCCGCCATGACGCTCAAGCATATTTTACTAGGAAAAATATATAATTACATTCCGTTTAAGTTGAGATTCAGTCTCCAGGCACCAATACGATCTTCTGAATATGTTAACCGGATAACGGCTGTAATCGTCAAGTTGACGAGTATTTTGCCTCAGGCATGGATTTAATGAGCACATCAGGACGCAAGGCAATCGAGATCTCTCTGGCCGCTCGGCCGAGGACCCGCAGTCTGACCCAGAGCCTGCTCGGCAGTTCGGCCTGGATGGCGCTGCTGGCGCTGCCGACATTCGTGACGCTGGGCGTGACCCTGCCGACGCCCGCCCGGGGCCAGGCAACGCCGCTGTCGGGGACCTCGATCGGCATTATCCTGTCGCAATATGCCCCCAACAAATATTTCTCGGTCGATTCGAATACGCTCATCGAAAACGCGCAGCAGACCGGCATCGAGAGCGGCGTCTACGGCGACACGTCCAAGCTCTGGACGCTGGTGAACGCCGGCACGATCACGAACCTATACAACGACTCCGACCAGCCGGCGGGCGTCCTGTTCAAGGCCGGCGGCACGGTCAACAACAGCGGCTATATCGTCAGCCAATTCGCCAAGGGCGTGCGCATCGACGGCGGCACCGGCCTGGTGGTCAACAGCGGCCTCATCTACGGCTTTACCGCCGGCGTTTATATGACCGCGGGCGGCAGCGTCACGAACGCGGCGGGCGGTCTGATCAGCAGCAATCTTTCGGGCCTCTACCACGGCATCTGGATCCAGGGCGCCCCCGGCACCGTGGTGAACGCCGGCAGCATCAGCAGCATCTATGGCGTCCTGCTGGGGACGGGCGGCACCGTGTCCAATGCCGCGACCGGCCGGATCACCAGCCAAATAGTGGGCGTCACGATCAGCGGCGCAGGCATCGTGACGAACGCGGGCCTGATCTCCGCCAGCAGCGGCTATGGCGTGTACTTCGGGGGCTCGAGCAACGACACGCTGGTCAATTCGGGCACGATTACCGGCAGCCCCACGGCGGTCCGGTTCGGCGGCGGCAACGACCGGCTCATCCTGAAGCCGGGTTCCGTCATCACGGGCAAGGTCGATGGCGGCGCCGGCTCCAATATCCTCGAGCTTGCGGCCGGGACCGGCAGCCTTTCGGCGCTCGGCAACCTGTTCACCAATTTCGGCACCGTCACGCTCGACAGCGGTGCGACCTGGACCCTGACCAACAACAGCACCATCGCCGCCGGGACGACGCTGACCAGCGCCGGCACGCTCGATGCCAGCGGCATAATCAACCTGAGCGGCACGATCGTCGGCAACAACGGCACCGCCGTGCAGTTCGGCTCGGGCACCGACCGGCTGATCCTGAAGCCGGGCGCCGTCGTCACCGGCATCGCCGACGGCGGCGCCGGCACCAACACGCTCGAACTGGCCGCCGGCACCGGCAACGTCACCGGACTCGGCACCAGCTTCACGAATTTCGGCCAGGTGACGATCGACGGCGGGGCCACCTGGACCTTTACCGGCGCCAATACCGTCGCGTCGGGCGTGACGCTGACCAATTCCGGCGCGCTGTACGACAGCGGCACGCTGACCAATGCCGGCCGGATCGTCGGCGGCCTGGTCATGACCGGGACCGGCAGCCTATCGAACGCGGGCACGATCGCCGCCTCGGGCACGGCCGTCTCGGGTGCGCCCGGCTTCAGCGGGACCGTGTTCAATACCGGCCTGATCTCGAGCCAGAGCAATCATGCGCTCTATCTGCATGGCGGCGCCCATGTCACGAACAGCGGCACCGCCGCCACCATCACCGGAGCCGGCTACGGCGTGCTGGTCGCCGGCAACCTTGGCACCATCGTCAACGCAGGCACCATTTTCGGCACCAATTACGACGGTATCTACCTGCTCGACGGCGGCACCGTCACCAATTCGGGCAGCATTTCCGGCGGCAACGAGGGCGTCGCCACGAGCCAGCTCGCGGGCACGGTCCTCAACAGCGGCAGCATCGTCGGCGCCAGCGTCGGCGTCGACCTGAAGTCGGGCGGGCTGGTCTCGAACGCCGGCGGCGGCGTGATCACGGGCGCTACCGACGGCGTCGTCATCAATAATGCCGCGACGCTGAGCAATGCCGGCACGATCTGGGGCACCGGGACCGGTACCATCGGCATCGGCGTGCTGTTCACCGGCAGCCGGAACGATACGCTGACCAACAGCGGCACGATCATCGGCAATGGCGGCACGGCGGTGCAGTTCGGCAGCGGCAGCGACCGGCTCATCCTGCAGAGCGGCGCCAGCTTCACCGGCCTGGTCGATGGCGGCCTCGGCTCCAATACGCTCGAGCTTGCGGCCGTGACCGGCAGCCTCGCCGGCCTTGGCACCAGCTTCACCAATTTCGGCACGGTCACGGTCGACAGCGGCGGTACCTGGACCCTGGCCGGCAACAGCACGATCGCCGCCGGTGTGACGCTCACCAGCGCCGGCACGCTCAAAGATTCCGGCGCGCTCGCCAACAGCGGCAGCATCCTCGCCACGGTGACGCTCGCCGGGGCCGGCCTGGTCACCAATCAGGCGACCGGGCAGATCAGCGGCGCGAGCGGCATCACCGGCGGGACCGGCGGCAATATCGTCGCCAATTATGGCACCATCACCGGCACATCGAACGCCGGCGTCGATCTCGCCGCCAGCGGCCGCGTGACCAATTCGGGCAGCGCCGGCCTGATCTCGGGCGCGGAATACGGCGTTCTTTTCGCCTTTGCGGCGCTCGGCACCGTCACCAATAGTGGCACCATCCTCGGGATGTCGAGATACGGCGTCCGGCTGAACTTCGGCGGCAGCGTGACCAATACGGGCAGTGCCGCCGCGATCTACGGCAATGTCAGCGGCGTCCGCGTTACCGGCGCGAACGGCACCGTCACCAACAGCGGCACCATCACCGGGGCTTTGATCGACGGCGTCTATCTGCAGACCGGCAACCTGACCAATTCGGGCAGTGCCGCCCTGATCTATGGCGGAAGCGATGGCCTCGACATCGAAAACGCGGCCGGCACCGTGACCAATAGCGGCACGATCCACGGGACGCAGGACTACGGCGTCTGGCTGGGCCATGGCGGCGCTGTGACCAATACGGGCACCGCCGCGCGGATCTCGGGCGGCCAGACAGGCGTTTCCTTTGAGAGCATCGGGACCGTTGTCAATTACGGCACCATCATCGGGACGTTGAACTATGGCGTCTGGCTGAACGCCGGCGGCTCGGTGACCAATGCGGGCAGCGCCGCCCTGATCAAGGGTGCGATCGATGGCGTTTACGTCAAGGGCGCTGCCGGCATGGTCAGCAATGCCGGCACGATCATCGGAACCGGCAACGGCGCCGGCGTTCGCTTCACCGACAATCTCGGCACGTTCGCCAATACGGTGATCAACAGCGGCACCATCATCGGCCAGCACGGCACGGCGGTGCAGTTCGCCAATGGCAACGATCTGCTGGAACTGCTGCCCGGCTCGACTCTGGTGGGGCTGGCCGATGGCGGAGGCGGCAGCAACACGCTCGAATTCGCCGTCGGCACCGACCCGGGCACCGTCTCCGGCCTCGGCACGTCTTTCACCAATTTCGGCACCGTCAACATCGATAGCGGCGCCCAGTGGAATTTCGCGAGCGCGGACACGATCGGCTCGGGCGTCACGCTCGCCAACAGCGGCACGATCACCGGCACGGTGACCCTCGGCGGTTCGGGCGTGGTGACGAACCAGGCGACCGGCGTGATCACCGGCTACAACGGCGTCGATGTCACCGCCAGCGGCCGGCTGACCAATCTCGGCACCATCGCCGGCACCGGCCGTAGCGGCGTCTATCTGAGGGCCGGCGGCCAGGTCACGAACGGCACCGGAGCAACGATTTCGGGTCTCTACTACGGCGTCAAATTCAACGGGGCCGGCACCATCGGCAACGACGGCACGATCCTCTCCACCGGCGGGCCCCCCCCCCATTATGCCGGGATCTACTTCGGCGGCAACGGCAGCGTCACCAATGGCAGCGCCGGCCAGGTTTCGGGTTCGGGCACCGGCGTCTACATCAGCGGCACCGGCCAGATCCTCAATGCCGGCACGATCGTCGGGCAGGGCTATTACGGTATCCGGATGGGCGGCGGCTCGGTCACGAATTCGGGCTCGGCCTCCGCCATCCAGGGCCACCGCTACGGCATCGTGTCCCGCACCGCCCCGGTCACCCTCAGCAACGACGGCACGGTCGCCGGCGGCTATTTCGGCCTCTACAGTGCCGGCGGGATGGTCACCAATAGCGCGTCCGGCACGATCTCGGGCGGCATCTACGCCGTGAACATCGTTTCGGCCAGCGGCACAATCATCAACCGCGGCACCATCCTCGGGACCGGACAGAATGCCGGCGGCGGCAACCGGGTGACCGGCGTCTTTCTGAAAGGTGCCGGCGGCAGCGTGTCGAACCTGGGCGCGGCGGCGCTCATCGCGGGCGGCGCCTATGGCGTCCGGGTCACATCTGGCAGCGGGACGGTCACGAACAGCGGGACCATCCTGGGCAGCGGGCCGAACGGCATCGGTATTATCTTCGGCGATTTCGACAACACGGTCGCCAACAGCGGCTCGATCATCGGCCATGGCGGCACCGCGGTGCGGTTCGGCGCCGGCGACGATCTGCTGCAGGTCGGGACAGGGGGCTATTTCGGCGGTGTCGTCGATGGCGGCGGCGGCACCAATACGCTGGAACTGATGGCGGGAACCGGCGCCGTGCCGAGCTTCGTCAATTTCAGCGTCGTCACTGTCGACAGCGGCGGGTCCTGGACCAGTGCCGGCACGATCGGCACCGGTGTCATGCTCACCAATGCCGGCACGTTGACCAACAGCGGCACCATTTTGAGCACGGTCACCCTGACCGGCAACGCCAGCCTGATCAATGGCCTGGGCGCGCAAATTGATCGGTCCAACGGTTCCAACCAGCTGGCGATTTATGCCGGTTCGGGGGCAACACCGACGGTCACCAATTTCGGCACGATCTACGCTCCGGGCCATCTCAGCAACGCCATCAGTTTTGAGGGTGGCGGTCAGGTCATCAATGGCAGCCTCGATCCGGTGACCGGACGCCTGGCCCAGATCATCGCCGGCTCGACAGGCGTCTACGCCGCCTTGTCGTCATCCACGGTGACGAATTACGGCACCATCTATGGGTCCGACAATGGCGTTGTGCTGCAGAACGGCGGCACGGTCTTCAATACTGGGTCGGCCTCCCTCTTAAGCGGCACGAACGGTTTTGGTGTCTTTTCTCATTCGGGCTTCGTTACGGTCATGAATGACGGCACGATCAGTGGGGCCCAGGGCGCTGTCGGGACCTATGATGGTGGCGGGTATGTCAAGAACTCTGCGACGGGAAAGATTCTCAGCGCAGGGAGTGGCGTCGGTTTCTATACCCCCAGCACGGTCAACAATTACGGTCTCATCAGCGGCGGCACGACGGGCGTCGGACTGGGCGGCAGCGGCAGCGGCAACCTGATCATCAACCACCAGTTCGCCACCATCACGGGCGCCAATGCCATCTCGCTCAGTCAGGGCACGATCCTGAACAGCGGCCTGATCTCCGGCACCGATAGTACCCAGGCCGGCATTCGGATCTATGGCGCAGACATCGTCTCGAACTATGTGTCGGGCCAGATTTCAGGCGGCGCCCAGGGTATTTATGGCAGCGACGCGTTCAGTTTGACGAATGCGGGCACCATTGTCGCCACGGCGATTGGCGGCATCGGTGTGTTGGCGAGCTCCGGCGCAACCATCACCAATCAGTCCGGGGGCCTGATCCAAGGCAGCATCGGCATCCAGTTCACGAATGGACCTGCGACGCTCAGCAACGGCGGCACGATCGACGGCACCGACGTCGGCGTGCTGGTCACCGGCAGCCAGAATGCCACGCTGATCAACAGCGGCACGATCATCGGCCATGGCGGCACCGCCGTGCGGTTCGGCGCCGGCAATGATGTGCTCGATATCCTGTCCGGTGCGTTGTTCCAGGGCCTGGTCGATGGCGGCGCCGGCAGCAACAGCGTCGAGCTCGTCTCGGGCAGCGGCACGGTCACGCTCAGCAACTTCGGCACGGTGACGATCGACAGCGGCGCCAGCTGGACCCTGGCCGGCGCGACCGGCGCCGCCACGCTGACCAACGCCGGCACGCTGATCAACGCGGGCAGCATCGGCGAGGCGGTGACGCTCAGCGGCAGCGGCGTCGTCACCAATCTGGCCAGCGGCAGCATCGCCGGCGTGACCGGCTCCAGCCCCGGTCTGGCCGTCACCAACTACGGGTCGATCGGCGGCGCCGGCATCTCGCTGACCTCCAGCAGCAGCGTCGCCAATGCGAGCCAGACCGCGCTGATCCAGGGCGGCGCGACCGGTGTTTCCATCCAGGGCCTGGGCACCGTCCGCAATGCCGGCACCATCATCGGCACGTCGAGCTATGGCGTTTTCCTGAACACTGGCGGCAATGTGACCAATACGGGCAGCGCCGCCCTGATCTCCGGCGGCGTCGCCGGTATTGCCATCCGCGGTGCCGCTGGCACCGTCACCAACAGCGGCACGATCGTCGGCAGCGGGTCCGGCGTCGGCGTGCTGTTCTCCGACGCGGCCGGGATCTTTGCCAACACACTGATCAACAGCGGCACGATCATCGGCATCGGCGGTACGGCCGTGCGCTTCGGCGCCGGCAATGATGTGCTCGATATCCTGTCCGGCGCGTCGTTCCAGGGCCTGGTCGATGGCGGCGCCGGCAGCAACAGTATCGAGCTCGTCTCGGGCAGCGGTACGGTCACGCTCAGCAACTTCGGCACGGTGACGATCGACAGCGGCGCCAGCTGGATCCTGGCCGGCGCGGCCGGCGCCGCCACGCTGACCAACAGCGGCACGCTGATCAACGCGGGCAGCATCGGCGAGGCGGTGACGCTCAGCGGCAGCGGCGTCGTCACCAATCTGGTCACCGGGCGGATCAGCGGCATCGCCGGCGCCAGCGGCAGCGGCAATATCGTCGCCAATTACGGCACCATCATCGACACGTCGGTCTATGGCATCTATCTCGGTGCCGGCGGCAGCGTGACCAATACCGGCAGCGCCGCCCTGATCTCGGGCGGGAGCTTCGGCGTTATCATCAATCGCGCGGCCGGCTCCGTCACCAATGGCGGCACCATCGTCGGAACCGGAGCGACGAGCTACGGCGTCTTGCTGGACGCCGGCGGCAGCGTGACCAACACGGGCACCGCCGCCCTGATCTCGGGCGGCGATACCGGTGTTCGCATTTCCGCTGCGGCCGGCATGGTCGCCAACAGCGGCAGCATCATCGGGGCGTCGTACTACGGCATCAATCTCACGGTTGGCGGCAGCGTGATCAATACGGGCAGCGCCGCCCTGGTCTCGGGCTGGCGCGATGGTGTTCGCATGACTGGCGCGGCCGGTTCTGTCAGCAACGGCGGCACCATCCTCGCAACCGGAACGCCCAGCAACGGCGTCCTCCTGAACGCTGGCGGCAGCGTGACCAATACGGGCACCGCCGCGCTGATCTCGGGCGGGAACGGCGTTTCCGTCGCTAACGCGGCCGGCACCGTCACCAACAGCGGCACCATCCTCGGGACGTCTTACAAAGGCGTCTGGCTGAACGCCGGCGGCGCCGTGACCAATGCGGGCAGCGCCGCCCTGATCTCGGGTGGACGCGGCGGCGTCGTCGTCCAGGGTGGGAGCGGCACAGTTACCAACAGTGGCGCCATCATTGGGACGGCCTACTACGGCGTCTCTCTCAACGCCGGCGGCAGCGTGATCAATACGGGCAGCACCGCCCTGATCTCGAGCGGGAACGCCGGCGTCATCGTCACGGGCGCGGCGGGCACCGTCGTCAATTACGGCACCATCATCGCAACCGGAACGTCGAGCTACGGCGTCTTGATCGGCTCCGGCGGCAGCGTGACCAATGCGGGCAGCGCCGCCCTGATCTCGGGCGTGCAAGCCGGCGTTCTCTTTGCTAACGCGGCCGGCATCGTCATCAACAGCGGCACCATCATCGGCACGTCGAACTACGGCGTCGAGATGGCTTACGGCGGGAGCGTGACCAATACGGGCAGCGCCGCCCTGATCTCGGGCGGGATCGCTGGTGTCTACATCGTCGGCGCCACCGGCACCGTCACCAACAGCGGCACCATCGCGGGCACCGGTGCGACCGGCGTCGGCGTGCTGTTCTCCGACGTGGCCGGGACCTATGCCAACACGCTGATCAACAGCGGCACGATCATCGGCCATTCCGGCACGGCGGTGCGCTTCGGCAATGGCAACAATCTGCTGGAACTGCTGCCGGGCGCGGGCTTCACCGGCGCCGTCACCGCCGGCACCGGCAGCAACACGCTCGACTTCGCCGGCAGCGCGGCGGGCAGCTTCACCGGCCTCGGCGGCAGCGTCACCGGCTTCGCCACGGTCACTGTCGAGAGCGGCGCCGACTGGAATTTCACCGGCGCCAATATCATCGCCTCGGGCGTCACGCTGACCGACGCGGGTACCCTCACCAACAGCGGTAGCTTGACCAATGCCGGCGTCCTGCTCGATACCGGCCTGCTGAGCAATACCGGCCGCATCGCGGGCACCGTGACCCTGTCGGGTGCCGCGCGGCTGAGCAACAGCGGGACCATCGCCACGACCGCCGGGGCCGGTGTGCTGGTGACGGGCGGCATCGCGACCATCACGAACACCGGCGTGATCCAGGCGAACGGCACGTCGGGCGTCGGCGTGCTGTTCACCGGCGGCTCGGGCACGATCGACAATTTCGGTTCGATCATCGGCAACTCGGACACGGCGGTGCGCTTTGCCGGCGGCACGAACGAGTTGATCATCGAGAGCGGCGGCATGCTCTCCGGCCTGGCCGACGGCAGCGCCGGCTCCAACACCCTGCTGCTCGAAGGTACCGGCACGCTCAGCAACGCCCAGATCCTGGGCTTCCAGAGCGTTATGTTCGCCTCGAACACGAGCATTGATGCCGGTTCGACCGTGTCCAACGGCTATGTGACGAGCGGCAGCTCGATCACCAACAACGGCACGCTCGTCGGATCCTTCACCGTCGGCAGCGGCGGCACGGCCACCAACCCCGGCACGATCAGCAATACCGGCACGCTCGCAAACAGCGGCAGCCTGACCAACAGCGGCACGATCACGACGACGGGCGGCACCTTCGCCAACAACGGCGCCTTCACCAACACCAATACCGGCATGGTGACCGGCGATACCAACGGCATCACCGGCAGCGGCACGATCGTCAACAGCGGCACGATCATCGGCACCTCGAACGCCGGCATCACCAGCTCCGGCATGGTGACGAACAATGCCGGCGGCTATATCGGCGGCGGCACCTACGGCATCGTGGTCGGCGACGGCGGTGCGGTGACCAATGCCGGCACGATCATCGACGCCGGTGTCGCCGGCGCCTCGATCGGCAGCAATGCCAGCATCGCCAACGGCACCGGCGGCTCGATCATCGGCGTCACCGGCGTGAAGTTCACCGGCACCGGCTCGACCGTCACCAACAATGGCACCATCATCGGCAATGGCCCCAGCGGCATCGCCGTGCAGTTCGATACCGGGGTCAATACGCTGACGCTCGGCACCGGCTCGGTGCTGACCGGCTCGATCGACGGCGGCGGCGGTGCCGGCCTGATCGACCTGACTGGCACCGGCACGATGGCCAACACCATCGCCAACTTCGGCACCGGCAGCGCCTTGAACGTGGCGAGCGGCGCCGACTGGACCTCAAGCGGCAGTTGGGCCATCGCCAGCGTGGCCAATGCCGGCACGCTGACCGCGACCGGCTTGTGGACCGTCGCCAATGTGACCAACGCCGGCACGTTCCAGGCCGGCACGACCGGCGCCGCCCTGAACCTGACCGGCAATTTCACGCAGACCTCGGCCGGCACGCTGCGGGTCGCCCTCGATGCGAGCAGCGCCGGCTCGTTCTTCAACATCAGCGGCACGGCGGCGCTGGCCGGCTCGGTCGCGGTCGTGCCCTCGGGCACGTTCCAGGCGGCCAGCGTGACGCCTTACACCATCCTGACCGCGGCCGGCGGGCTCAACGGCACGACCTTCGGCGGCGTCACCATCGCCTCGGTCCTGCTGGTGCCGACGCTCAGCTATGTGCACGGCGATACGTCGGTCGTGGTCACTCTGACCCAGCAGCCGATCGCCTCGCCGCCAACCTCGCCCCCGGCCTCGCCGCCGACCTCGCCCCCGGCCTCGCCGCCAACCTCGCCCCCGGCCTCGCCGCCAACCTCGCCCCCGGCCTCGCCGCCGACGTCGCCGCCAACCTCGCCGCCAACCTCGCCGCCGACCTCGCGGCCGCCGATCTTCGAGACCGCGAACCAGCATGCCGTCGCCGTCGCGTTTGATGAGGGTCGGGCGGTGAACCAGGCCGGCTTCGCGGACGCCGTGATCGGGGTGGATAAGTTCCAGACCGCGGCCGGGCTGACTGCGGCCTTGACCCGCCTGTCGGGCGAGAGCCATGCCAGCCTGTCGACCACGGCCTTGCAGACCGGAGCGTCCTTCACCGGTCAATTCTCGCAGCAGGCCGTGCTGGCCCGCCTGGGCGCCTCGGACAGCGCCTCCGGCCAGACCGCGATGGCGGCTGGTGGTCGTCAGGAACTGGCGCGGCTCGATGGCGGCACCGACGATCTCGTCGCCAATATCGACAAGCCCTGGGGCGTCTGGACCTCGGGCTACGGCCAGGTCGGGCAATTGTCGGGCGACGGCAACAGCCATCGGTTGGACGAGACCATCGCCGGCGGTGCCGTCGGCGCCGACTATAAGCTGACGCCGGCGCTCCGGGTCGGTGCCGGCCTCGGCTACGGCGGCACGACCTTCAGCCTGGACGACGGCGGTGGCCGGGCCCAGGTCGATCACACCCAGTTCGCGCTCTATGCCGACTATACGATGGGGCCCGCTTACCTCGACGGCACCATGGGCGTGGGGTATGGCGACGGCACGACCCGGCGCAATGTCTCGCTGCCGGGCTTGCCCGGCCAGGCCGCGGGCCATGTCACCGACACCGCCTTCATGGGCTCGCTCGAGGCCGGCTACGGCTTGGCGCTGGGCGGGACGACGAAGCTGACCCCGTTCGCGGGGCTGGCGCTGGGCTCGGTCGATCAGGATGCCTTCACCGAGACCGGGGCCGGCGTGCTCGACCTGCATGTCGCCAAGCAGTCGCAAAGCTCGGTCAAGAGCACGCTCGGCGCCCGCATCAGCACCGATCTGGCCTTGGGCGCGGCCCTGGTCACGACCGACCTGTCGGTCGGCTGGGCGCATGAGTTCGCGCCGACCAACCGCGGCGCCAGCGCCGCCTTCGTCGGCGCGCCGGCCGCGGGCTTCCAGGTCGAGGGCGCCAAGGTCCCGGGCGACAGCGCCCAGATCGGCTTCGGCCTCGCCACCGCGGTGTTCGCCAATACCAGCATCTACGTCCATTACGACGGCGATCTGGCCAAGGGTGCCGACAGCAACGCCATCACCGCGGGCTTTCGCTTCAGCTGGTAGGGCCGAGGGGCGGCGCCGAATTTCCGACGTTGCCCCTTGGCATGCAACTTGCTGACAACCAGACTAAGCTCAGGTCGGACAATCGGGAGGTTGCAATGAAAATAGCGCAGGTCTTGTCGGTACTCGGATTGGCGACGGCTCTGATCGGGACCGCCGCCCAGGCGAAGGAATGGAAGACCGTCCGGATCGGCATGGACGCGACCTACGCGCCGTTCGAATCGGTCAATGAGAAGGGCGAGATCGTCGGCTTCGAAGTCGATTACGCCAAGGCGCTCTGCGCGAAAATGAAGCTGACCTGTACGTTTCAGAACCAGGATTGGGACGGAGTCATCCCCGCGCTGCTGGCGAGCAAGTTCGACGTCATCTTTTCCAGCATGAACGAGACGCCGGATCGCGCGAAGAAGGTCGCCTTCTCCGACGTCTATTACGCGACGGCGCCGGTGATCATGGGGCCGGTTTCCAACAAGAGCGACGATGTGTCCCCGGCAGCGCTCAAGGGCAAGGCCGTCGGCTCGCAATCCTCGACGACTTTCGCGAACTACATCCAGAAGACCTATCCGGACTCGATCTACAAAGGTTATCCGGGCGCCGATGAGCCGAACCTGGATCTGGCCAGCGGTCGCCTTGACTATGTCGTGACCGATATCCTGGTCGCCCAAACCTTCATCGAGAAGAGCGGCAACGGCTGCTGCCGGATCATCACCGAGATCAAGCGTACGCCGGACATCTTCGGCCCGGGCGTGGGCGCCGCCTTCCGGCCCGAGGACACCGATCTGCGCGACATGTTCAACAAGGCGATCAAGGAGCTCGACGACGACGGCACCTACAAGAAGATCGAGGCCGGATACTTCAAGATGGACATCCGGGGCAAGTAAGCCCCGGTGTTCGATCTGCGCAACGAGGTCGACCGATGAGCTGGGTCGATCTGCTGTTCGGCGCCCATGGCTGGGCCCCCCTCTTGCTGAGGGGGGCCCTAACCACGGCGTTGCTCGCGGTCGCCGTCGTGCCGTTCGGCTTCGGCGGCGGCCTGGTCCTGGCGCTGCTGAAATCGGCGCCCAGCCGCCTGGTGCGGGCGCTGTGTGATGGCTACACGACCTTTTTCCGCGGCATTCCCGACCTGCTCGCACTGTTCATCGTCTATTTCGGCCTGCAGGCGCTGCTCGACAAGCTGAGCCACGTGTTCGGCGATACGCTGCATCTGGAGTTGGACGCCTTCGTCGCCGGTGTCATCGCGCTCTCCGTCGTGGTCGCCGCCTATTCCAGCGAGGTGTGGGTCGCCTCGCTGAACGCGATCGCTCCCGGACAGATCGAGGCGGCACGGGCGCTGGGCCTCGATCGCCGACGGGTGTTCGTCCTGGTGATCCTGCCGCAATTGGGCCGCGTGGCCCTGCCGGGCCTGGGCAATATCTGGACGATCCTGGTCAAGGACACCTCGCTCGTCTCGACCCTCGCGGTGATGGATCTGCTGCGCGCGGCCTCGGAAGCGAGCAAGGCGACCACGCGGCCGATCCTGTTCTATACGGCCGCGGCCGCGATCTATCTGGTCGTCAGCATTCTGTCGGGCATCGCCCAGGCCTATCTCGAAAAGCGCGCCAATCGCGGATACGCCTGATGGCGGACATCCTCGGATTTCTGTTCAACATCGACATGCTGACGACCTGGGGCTGGCGCATTCTGGGCGGGTTGCAGGTCACGGTCGAGATCGTGCTCGTCTCCTGCAGCCTGGGCTTTCTGCTCTCCTATCCGCTCTGCCTGGCACGATTGTCGAAAAATCAGCTGCTGTCGAAGTTGACCTTATCTTACAGCACGTTTTTCCGCGGTACGCCGCTGCTATGCCAGCTGTATCTGGTCTATTACGGCGCCGGCGAGATCCGGCCGTTCCTGACCTCGGTCGGGCTGTGGTGGTTCTTTCGCGAGGCGTTCTACTGCGCCATCTTCGCCTTCACGCTCAATACGGCTGCCTATCAAGCCGAGATCATGCGGGGCGCACTGGCGTCGGTGTCGCGCGGCCAGATGGAGGCGGCAAGGGCGCTGGGATTGTCGTCCTATCGCATGGCCCGTCATGTCGTTTGGCCCCAGGCGTTCCTGGTGGCGCTTCGCCCCCTGGGTAACGAACTGATCAGCATCATCAAGGCCAGTGCGCTCACCGCGATCGTCACCCTGCCGGATCTGCTGGGCGTCACGCGCATCATCTTTGCCCGGACCTTCGATTTCTCGATCTATCTCTATTGCGCGCTCATCTATCTGGCGATGACCGAGGGCATCCGGCGGATCTGGAACGGGATCGAGCGGGCGCTGTCCAAGCATCTGGCCCTGGCGCGCGGCGGCGGCGCCTTCACCGCGACGGCGGCCATGCCGCCGACCGAAGGCACGATCGACGCCTGATCGGCTTGGACGCGCCCATCGAACTTGCCTAATATCCGGTCGATTGCGCGCGAAAAGATGAGCGGATGCCGGTTCCTCGGACAGCCGTCGAATTGCGAATGATAACAATCGGGTGCGCGTAGATGTGCGAGTTGCTGGGCATGAGCGCCAACGTGCCGACCGATATCTGCTTCAGCTTCGCAGGCCTGGTCCGGCGGGGCGGAGAGACCGGCCCGCACGGCGACGGCTGGGGCATCGCCTTCTATGACGGCAAGGCGTGCCGGACGTTCCACGATCCGCATGCGAGCGCCGATTCCGAGATCGCGCGGTTCGTGCGCTCCTACCCGATCAAGAGCCGGATCGCGATCAGCCATATCCGCCGGGCCAATCGCGGCCGGGTTTCGCTGGAGAACACGCACCCCTTCACGCGCGAACTATGGGGCCGCAGCTGGACCTTCGCCCATAACGGCCAGTTGCGCGGCGTCAAGCGCTGGCCGCTCGACTATTACCGGCCGATCGGCGGGACCGACAGCGAACATGCGTTCTGCTGGATGCTGGACCAGTTGCGCGCCCGCTGGAAGGACGCGCCGCGCCCCGGCGTGCTCGACGGCGCCATCCGCGACCTTTGCCGGCAGATCGAGGCGCTGGGCGTGTTCAATCTGCTCTTGAGCGACAGCCGCTCGCTCTATTGCCATTGCAGTTCGCGCCTGTCGCTGCTGACCCGGCGCTCGCCGTTCGGCAAGGCCACGCTGATCGACGAGGACCTGAAGGTCGACTTCGCCAGCGAGACCGCGCCGGACGACGTGGTCACCGTGGTCGCGACCCGACCGCTGACCAAGGACGAAACCTGGACCGAACTCGTCCGCGGCACGCTCTCGGTGCTGCGCGGCGGCGAGTTGGTCGGTTGAGGACAAGCCCATGACGGATCAGAACCCCATCCCGTCGATCTGGACGGCGGCCACCCATGCCTGGGCCGATGCGTTCCACGCGATCGCGCGGATGTGGAGATTGGCCCTTATCGCCTGCCTAATCCTGGGGCTGTTTCAGATCGCGCTGTGGGAGATCATGGCCCGCGATCTGCTCGATCTCTCGCATTCCTCTGCCGGTGCGATCGCGGCCCAGTCCGTGCTGGGCGTCTTGCAGGCGGTCTGCATGACGCCATTCGCCATTGCCGTGCATCGCTTCGTGCTGTTGGGCGAGGTCGCGTCGGGCTATCGCCTGAACTTCCGCGACCTGCGGTTTCGGCGGTTCGCGTCCAATGCCGCGCAATTGGCGCTGTTGTACCAGGCGCCTAATTTGCTGGGCACGATCATCCTGCACCAGGCGCCGCTGCTCGGCGCTCTCCTCGTGCTGGTCTTGCGGATCGTCGTCGTCATCATCTCGATCCGGGTCATCATCCTGTTTCCGGCCGTTGCGGTCGATGCGGCGCGGCCGAGCTGGCAAAACGCTGTCGCGGATGTCCGGGGCCATTCCTGGCGGGTATTCTTCACCGTGTTCGTGACCAGCCTGCCGCTCGCGCTGCTCGCGATCGTGCTGATCATTCCGCTTGTCGCCTCCGCGTTCGCTCACGGTGGAAAATTCCAGGGCATTTCGACGCTGCCGATTGCGATCGCCGGATCGATCCTGGTGCTGCTCACCACCACTATTCTGCTCGCTCTGGCCTCCCGGCTCTACCGGGCGCTCGGCGCCTCGCTCGGGTGAGGCATCGCCGCTGGTGCTGCATTCTGGGCGCGGTGCTGGCAGGGCTCGGCAGCGGCCCGGCTCGGGCCTTGCCGCAGGATGCCTACGTCTGGCAGCGCCATTGGACGCCGGCGCTGGCCGATGCGCTCGTCGGTTCGGCCGATCTGGTGCGGCACTGGCGGGTGCTGGCGGCCGAGATGGGTGCCGGCGGACATCTGCGGGCGATGGCGATCGATCAGGCGGCGCTCGCGGCGAGCCATCGGCCGGTCGTGCTGGTGATCCGGATCGACGGGCAGCTGACGGACTGGACCCGGCAGGACACCGCTGCCCAGATCGGGGCGTTGCTCGCGCGCTGGCGCCAAGGGCCGGTGCCGATCGCCGGCCTGGAAATCGATCATGATTGCGCGACAGCCCGGCTAGCGAGCTATGCTGCCTTCCTGGCCGTGCTCCGCCAACAGCTGCAGGGCACGCTGCCGCTGTCGGTGACGGCGCTGGCGACCTGGCTCGGCGCCGCAGATCTGGATCGGGTTGTCGAGGCTTCCGACGAGGTCGTGCTGCAGGTCCATGCCGTGCTGTCGCCGCTGGGCGGGCTGTTCGAAGCGGGCCAGGCTCGCGATTGGATCGACCGGATGGCGGCGCGAACCTCCAAGCCGTTCGATGTGGCGCTGCCGGCCTATGGCGCCCGGGTCGCCTGGCACGACGATGGCAGCCTGCTGTCGGTCGAGAGCGAGCAACCGTTGCTGTCCGGCGATGCGAACGCGACCGAACTGATCGTCGAGCCGGAGGCGGTCGCGGGATTGCTGCAGGATCTGAAGGCGCGCCCGCCGCCGCATTTGGCCGGCATCGTCTGGTTCCGCTTGCCGACGGCGGAAGATCGGCGCGCCTGGAGCCCGGCGACCTGGCGGGCGGTCGTCCGCGGCGACCCGCTGACCGGCCGGATCGAAGCGCAGGCGCGCCCCGGCGACGCGCCCGGCCTGCTCGCGGTGAGCGTCGAGAATCTCGGCGGCACCGACGCGCCGCTGCCCCGCAGGGTTGAAGTCGCGGGCACCTGTATGCTAGGCGACGGGGGCGACGGCTATCGTCTGGACCGGCAGGCACAAACGCTGGCGTTCGTGCGCGTCGGCGCCGGCATGCTACATGAACAGGGGCACCGCGCCATCGGCTGGCTGCGCTGCGACGGGGACCAGGTGGCGCTTCATGTCGAGCCGTAACTTCATCATGGCCGGCGCGCTCGTCCTGGTCGGGGCATCCGCGGCCTGGGCGTGCGGGCCGTTCTTCCCCTGGCAGCTGCTCGACAGCCGCGAGCAGACCTTCAAGGCGGCCCCGACCAATAGCTTCTCGTTCGAGGCGGGGCGGCTCGTCCCGGCACCGGACGACGGATTCAAGCCGGTCGAGATCGACTATCGCGGCTGGAATTCCGACGAGGACAATCGAAAGGCCGCGCTGAAACAGCGGACGGACGCCGAGGCGGTCGGCCTCACGACCGACCAGGCGGCGCTGGTGGCGAGGCTGCGCGCGACCGACAATGGCGAGGCCGCATTCGCGCTCGGCGCCGATCTGCCCGCGGCCGTGCGGCTCTATACCGCCGCCGCGGTCGATTACGGCCATGAGCGCTGGGGCGAGGCCGAGGCGCGATTGACGGCGGTGCTAGCCTTGCCGGCTTCGGAAGGGAAGCTCCGGGCGATCTGGGCGGCCTACACGCTGGGGCGGCTCTATGCGCAGCATGAGGGCGATGCCGTCCCCCAGTTCGCGTTGGTCCGGACGCTCGCGCTGGCGGGCGCGCCCGATCCTCTGGGCCTGGCCGTTGCCAGCTATGGCGAGCAGGCCAAGACATACCTGGACCAGGCCGATGCTCTGGTGCCCGAGGATGGCGCGTCGTTCCGCCCCGGTGACGCTGCGAAATATCGGGAAGCGATGGCTGCCGCCGTCGCGCTCTATGCGCAGCAGGCGGCGCACGGGTCCGATGTCGGTGTGCAGTCGCTGCATCGGGTCGCCGAAGCGATATTGGCCGATCCGGCGCGCGTCGAGGCGGTGATCGAAGACGGCCCGACCCGGCGCCTGCTGGTCGCCGATGCGGCGCCAGGCGAGGATGCCCATCTGGACGCTCTCATCGCCGCGATCGAGCGCAAGAACATCACGGAGGTGCCGGGGGCCGACCGGCTCGCGGCGGCGAGCTATCAGGCCGGCCGATATGACTATGCCCGGCGGCTGGTGGACAGGGCGCCGGGGCCGCTGTCGAGCTGGGTGAAGGCCAAGCTGGCGCTGCAAAAGGGCGATCTCGACGCCGCCGCCGCGCGCTACGCCGAAGCGGTGCAAGGCTTTCCGGTCGAGGCGGGCCTGTCGCCCGCGAATGCCCAGCTGGTGGTGGGCGAGCGCGCGACGGTGACGTTGACACGCGGCGAGTATGTCGAGGCGCTGGAACAGCTCTATCCGGTCGGCGCGACCTATTGGGGCGATGTCGCCTATCTGGCGGAGCGAGTCCTGACGCTGGATGAGTTGAAGCGCTTCGTCGATACGCGGCTGATGGCGCTGAAGCCGGTGGCAGAGATCCAGCCGCCGACGGAGGAGGGTGAGTGGGCGGTCGATCCGTCGGTGGCGCTGCGCAATCTGCTGGCGCGGCGCCTGGTCCGCGCCGGGCGCTACGCTGAGGCCGTCGTCTATTTCACCCCGCCCGATCCCAAGGACAAGGACGACAAGCGGCCCGACGTGCGAGTCCAGGTCCGCGATTATGCGGCTGCGCTGAAACGCAGCCAGGACGCCTGGCGTGGGATCGACCAGGCCGAGGCCTGGTATCGGGCGTCGCGCCTGGCACGCGAGGCTGGCCTGGAGATGATGGGCTACGAAGGGCCGCCCGACCAAGCCTATGGCGGCGGCATGTTGGACGGTGGTATCGGCCCGGCGAAGCTGGAAGGTAAATTCATCACCGACGGCGAGCAAAAGCGCTTCGCGGCCAGCGTTGCGATGCCCGATCGGCGGTTTCACTATCGCTTCATCGCGGCCGACGAGGCTTCCAAGGCGGCCGATCTGCTGCCGCCTCGGTCCCAGGCGTTCGCGGCGGTCCTCTGCCAGGCAACCGGCTGGATGCTGGCGGACTATGGCGACCCGGATCGGGTGAAAGAGCTCTATGCCCGCTACCTGAAGCAAGGTGCCCATGTGGCCTGGGCGACCCATTTCGGCCGGGATTGCCCCGAGCCGGATTTCGCCGAGGCCAAGCATCTGCAATGGGTCGAACCGGTCTGGGCCGCGCGCCATTTCGCCGGTCGGTATCGCTGGGCGTTCGGGGCGGCCCTGCTGGTGCTGATCGGCGGGGCAGGGGTGTTGGTCCGCCGACGCAACCGCCAGGGCTAGTCCGAGCGGGTGGGTGGCTTGAGGCCGGCGATCAGGATGTTGATCAGGCGTCGTGCCCGAGGCTCCCAATCCGGTGTGCTGTTGGCGTTGGCGAAGCCGACAAGCGCATAGAGCAGATCGATCGGATTGACATCCGGCTGGATGTCGCCCTGGGCGGCGGCGTGCTCTACGAGCATGGCTACGGCTGATTTAATCTGCGTGCCGGACGTGGCGAGGAGCGCGGAAGGGCCGCCGGTGAGCGCGTTGAGCGCCGGTGCGATGATCCTCTTGGTTGCAATGTAATCGATGAACAGGCCCATCCAGGCACGCAGGGCCTCGATCGGCGGCTCGGTCTCGAGCAACTGGTCGGCGGCTTCGGCGAGCTGCTGAACCGCGCGGCGATAGACCGCTTCCAGGATCGCATCCCGCGTCGGGAAATGCCGGTAAAGGGTTCCAATCCCGACGCCGGCACGCCGGGCGATTTCGTCCAGGCTGACCTCCGGACCCACATCGGCAAAGGCCGCCTTCGCGACCTCCAGAAGGTGGTTGCGGTTGCGCTCGGCATCGGCTCGCGGCTTGCGCGGACGCCCAGGCGCTTGCCCATTGTCAGCCGGCACGATCGGCCCCTTGATAAACGGAGGATGGCTCCGTATATAATCGGAGAAGTCCTCCGGTTTACCGGGTGCGTGCAGGATCTGCAAGGGTTCGGTGTCGTCCGGACGCGGACCGAGATGGATTTTCCAAACAGATGGAGACAATCATGACAGCGACATTCAGCGCGACCTCGACCACAGACGACGTGCTCGCCGGCATCGATTTAAGCGGCAAGCGGGTCCTGGTGACCGGCGTCTCGGCGGGCATCGGGGTGGAGACCGCCCGCGCGCTGGCCGCGCATGGCGCCCAGGTCGTCGGCGCCGCGCGGGACCTCGCCAAGGCAGCGGCGGCGACCGGCCAAGTCCGCGCCGAGGCCGCGCGGGGCGGTGGGCTCGAGCTGGTCGAACTCGACCTCGCATCGCTCGCCAGTGTCCGGGCTTGTGCCGACGGGCTGCTTGCGCGCGGCGAGCGCTTCGATCTTGTCATCGCCAATGCCGGCGTTATGGCCTGCCCGTTCGGCCATACCGCCGACGGCTTCGAAACACAATTCGGCACCAACCATCTGGGCCATTTCGTGCTGGTAAACCGGATCGCCGGCTTGATGGCGCCTGGCGGTCGCCTCGTCAGCCTCGCTTCGTCCGGACATCGCTTCGCGGATGTCGATCTCGAGGATCCCAATTTCGAGCGAACCGCCTATGCCGATTTCTTGGCCTACGGACGCTCCAAGACCGCCAACATTCTGTTCGCTGTCGAATTCGACCGGCGTCACAAGGCCGGCGGCGTGCGGGCGACGGCAGTGCATCCGGGCAGCATTCAGACCGAGCTCACCCGTCACCTGGACCCGGCGATTCTGCAACGGCTGATCGATGAGGTCAGCGCGAATTACGCAGCCAAGGGCGCGTCTCTGCCCCGTCGGAAAAGTATTCCGCAAGGCGCGGCCACCTCGGTCTGGGCCGGCGTCGTCGCCCCCGCAGCCGAGGTCGGCGGCCGTTATTGCGAGGATTGCCATGTGGCGGACATCGTCGAAGGCACCACCTTCACCGACGTCACCGAAGGGGTCTTCGCCTACGCTCTCGACACAGAACACGCCAAGGCGCTCTGGGCCAAAAGCGAGGCGATGGTCGACGAACGCTTCTGATCGCGACGCGGTTCATGGCGGCAGCCCAGGCGGTGGGATCGAACCCCTGGAACGGCATCCGCCGCCCGAGCGGGATGCTTCGGGCGGCGGAGATAGGCTTTTTTCGATTTGACGACCCGCAGTCGGTATTTCGGCGACCGCAGGTCCTTGGCGATCGCGTTTTTCTTCGCGGTCATGCTGGCCCCCTGTTCGGTCGGGATCGACGGGCGTTTCATACACCCAAAGCGGTGCATGGCGCCATGCGAAGCCTGCGCGTTTGTTGCGTGGGCCTGCGGCTGGCCCTATGGTCGCGGCCAATCCGGCAGCAGCGGCGTCCCATGACCGATCTCTCGCATATCCGCAATTTCTCGATCGTCGCCCATATCGACCACGGCAAGTCTACTCTTGCCGACCGCCTGATCCAATTTTGCGGCGGCCTCGAGGCCCGCGAGATGCGCGAGCAGGTGCTCGACAGCATGGATATCGAGCGCGAGCGCGGCATCACCATCAAGGCCCAGACCGTCCGCCTGACCTACAAGGCGCTGGACGGCCAGACCTACACGCTCAATCTGATGGACACGCCGGGCCACGTCGATTTCGCCTATGAGGTCAGCCGGTCCTTGGCCGCCTGCGAGGGCTCGCTGCTGGTGGTCGATGCCAGCCAGGGCGTCGAGGCCCAGACGCTGGCCAACGTTTATCAGGCGATGGATGCCGGCCACGAGATCGTGCCGGTCCTGAACAAGATCGATCTGCCGGCGGCCGAGCCGGAGCGGATCAAGCGCCAGATCGAGGACGTCATCGGGCTCGACGCGTCCGACGCGGTCGAGATCTCGGCCAAGACCGGGCTCAATATCGACAAGGTGCTGGAAGCGCTGGTCGCACGCCTGCCGGCGCCCAAGGGCGACGCTGAGGCGCCGCTGAAGGCGTTGCTGGTCGACAGCTGGTATGATTCCTATCTGGGCGTCATGATCCTGGTGCGCATTCACGACGGCGTGCTGAAGAGCGGCATGAAGATCCGCATGATGAATTCGAACGCCATGCACACGGTCGAGCGCGTCGGCTATTTCACGCCCAAACCCGTCCTGACCGGCGTCTTGAATCCGGGCGAAATCGGCTTCATCACCGCCGGCATCAAGGCGGTCGCCGATACCAATGTCGGCGACACGATCACCGAGGATCGCCGCCCCGCGACCGCGGCCTTGCCGGGCTTCAAGCCGTCGGTGCCGGTCGTGTTCTGCGGGCTGTTCCCGGTCGATGCCAATGACTACGAACATCTCAGGGACAGCATCGCCAAGCTGCGCCTGAACGACGCCAGCTTCGCGGCCGAGGCGGAGACGTCGGCCGCGCTGGGCTTCGGCTTCCGCGTCGGCTGCCTGGGCTTGCTGCATCTGGAGATCATCCAGGAGCGCCTGGAGCGCGAGTTCAATCTCGACCTGATCACGACGGCGCCCAGCGTCGTCTATCATGTCTATCTGACCAACGGCGAGATGATGCAGTTGCACAATCCCGTCGATATGCCCGACCCGGTCAAGGTCGAGCGGATCGAGGAGCCCTGGATCAAGGCGACGATCCTGGTGCCCGACGAGTATCTGGGCACGATCCTGGCACTGTGCACCGAACGGCGCGGCATCCAGGTCGACCTGACCTATGCCGGCAACCGCGCCATGCTGGTCTACAAGCTGCCGCTGAACGAGGTCGTGTTCGATTTCTACGACCGGCTGAAGTCGGTCAGCCGCGGCTATGCCAGCTTCGACTACCAGATCGACCATTACGAGGAAGGCGACCTCGTGGTCATGAACATCCTGGTCAATCACGAGCCGGTCGATGCGCTGGGCACCATCGTCCATCGCAGCCAGGCCGAATATCGCGGTCGGGCCCTGGTCGCGCGCCTGAAGGACCTGATCCCGCCGCAGCTGTTCCAGATCGCCATCCAGGCGGCGCTGGGCGCCCGCGTGATCGCGCGCGAGACCGTGCGCGCCATGCGCAAGGACGTGCTGGCCAAATGCTACGGCGGCGACATCAGCCGCAAGCGCAAGCTGCTCGACAAGCAGAAAGAGGGCAAGAAGCGCATGCGGCAGTTCGGCAAGGTCGAAATCCCGCAGTCGGCCTTCCTGGCCGCGCTCAAGATGCACGACGACTAACGCCCGGTCCGATCGCTTTTGATCGGAGCGGGCTCAGGCGCGCCGGCCGCGCAACGGGGGGCTCCTGATGCGGACGATCGCGTTGGCCATCTTTCCGGGCGTCCAGGCGCTCGATGTCGCCGGGCCGCTCGATGTCTTCGCCGAGGCGAACGGGTTTCTGCCGCAGGCCGATCGCTATCTCATCACCGTGGTCGCGGCGGAGGCGGGGCCGTTCCGCGCCTCCAACGGGTTGATGATGAGCCCGGACCGGGTGGTCGGCGCACCGGGCGATCGCTATGACATGATCCTCATCGCCGGCGGCCCCGGCCTGCCGACCGCAGCGGCCGACGTCCGGCTGACGGATTGGCTGGTCGAGGCGACGCCGCGCTGCGCCCGTTACGGCTCGGTCTGCACCGGGGCCTTCGTGCTGGGCCATGCCGGCCTGCTCGATGGCCGGAACGTCACGACCCATTGGCAGAATGCGCAGGCGCTGGCGGATCAATTTCCGGCGGCGCGGGTCGATTTCGACCGGATCTATCTGCGCGACGGCGCGCTGGTGACCTCGGCCGGCGTCACCGCCGGTATCGATCTCAGTCTGGCCCTGGTTGCCGAGGACCACGGGCCGGCGCTGGCGCTCGCGGTCGCGAAGCGGCTGGTGGTCGTGGCGCAGCGCCAGGGCGGCCAGTCGCAATTCAGCCCGTATCTGGTGGTGCAGGCCGACGAGACCTCGCCGGTCGCCAAGGTTCAGGCGCATGTCATGGCCCATATCGCCGACGCGTTCCCGGTCGAGGAACTGGCCCGGATCGCCGGCATGAGCCTGCGCAACTTCGGCCGGGTCTTCGTCCAGGAAGCCAGGATGACGCCGGCCGAATTCATCGAGCGGGCGCGAGTCGATGCCGCGCGCAATCTGCTGGAAGGCGGCGACTTGGCGCTGAAGGCCGTGGCCTATCACAGCGGGTTCGGCGGCCCTGGCCGGATGCGGGTCGTGTTCGCCCGGCGTCTGGGCGTCACGCCGACGCAGTATCGCGCGAGCTTTCGGCGCGCCTCGGCCTGATGGCCGAAAAGCGGCGCCGTTTGGCCGGAATCGACGCCGCGGCTGGCGTGAAGCGAGCCGGGGACCGTGGGACACTCTCCGTCACGAACAACTGCTTTGGAGAGCCACCATGAATAGCGCGATCGCCGGCATCAAGATCCCCGACAGCAAGCTGGCCCGCGAGGTCACCGAGCTGATCCGCGATACGGAATCGGCGCTGCTGTTCCACCATTCGACCCGGGTCTATCTGTTCGGCGCGCTGGCCGGCCAGCGCCGCGAGCTCAGTTTCGATCCGGAACTGCTCTATATCGGTGCCATGTTCCACGATATCGGCCTGACCGAGGCGCATCGCCATTCGCACGACCGGTTCGAGGTCGACGGCGCCAACGCGGCGCGCGACTTCATGCGCCGGCATGGCCTGCCCGAGGCGTCAATCGATCTGGTCTGGGACGCGATCGCGCTGCACACCACGCCGGGCATCCCCGAGCATAAGAAGCCCGAGGTGGCGCTGGTCACTGCCGGCGTCGAGATGGACGTGCTGGGGCTGGATTTCGCGGGCTTCTCCGAGGCCCAGCGCGCGGCGGTCGTGGCGGCTCATCCGCGCGGCCGCCATTTCAAGGAAAACATCGTCCAGGCCTTCGCCGACGGCATGAAGCATCGGCCGGACAGCACCTTCGGCACGGTCAATGCCGACGTGCTGGCACTGAAGGATCCTGGCTACCGGCGCATCAATTTCTGCAGCGTGATCCGGGATTCGCGCTGGCCGGAATGAACCAGTGAAAGCGTCGCGACGTTGACCGATATTGGTCCGAGTGGAAGGCGGAATTTCGCAGTCATTCGCTCGGGAAACAAAAATTTATGCTCGTGATGGTGGGCGGTATTCTGTGGGAACTTTCGTATCTAAGCCGATGTTCTCCAGTCACTATGATCAAACTCAAATATATCGTAGGTGCTGGTCTGCTGCTGCTTGCGGCCGGCTGCACCACCCAAACCACGGTTGTGGCGAGCAACTACGATGCTCAACTCAACCAGTTCCTCAACCAGCCGGAAAACGCGGTCGTGGCGAGCTGGGGTGACCCATCCGTGCGCACCAAGCTGTCCAATGGCGGTGAAGCGCTCGTGTTCGTCGTCCTGGACGACAGCGGCAACGGCGCCTGCTCGACCGTCATGACGGCGGACAGCGGCCATACCGTGCGGAGCTATAGCTACGCCGGCAACGGCTGCCACGTTCCGTCGCGGACGGCGAATGTCGTCGATGTGAACCACGTCTCGCAATAGACCGGTTCAGCGGTGCGGTCTCGGCCGCCGCCGTCAATCTTTCGGCCTCCGGGCCTCGTCCTTACCGTCCCATGGGCAGGCCATGAAACCCCTGCCGGGGAGCAAGCATGTTCGATGTGCCATCGTCCTGTCTTCGCCCGGCCAGCCGGTTCGGGCGAAGACAGGCACGCCTAAAATTCGCCTTCCAGCTCGTCGATCTCGTCATGCTCATGGGCCGCGGCTTCGACCCATTCGACCATGGCGGGCAGGGCCAGGACATGTCGACAATAGTCGGCACTCGCGGCATCGACCTTGACGTCGTAGGTCTTGAAGCGCGTGGCGACGGGGGCGAACATCGCGTCGGCCACGGTCGGCCGCTCGCCGAACAGAAACGGCCCGCCCGACAGGGCCAGACATTCGCGCCAGATCGTCGTGATGCGGTCGATATCGGCCTGGGCGCCCGACCAGATCACGAAGCCCGGGCTGAATTTCCGCAAATTGACCGGCAGGCCCGAGCGCAGCGCGCTGAAACCGGAATGCATCTCGCCCGAGACCGAGCGACAGCGGGCGCGTGCTGCCCGCTCCTTCGGCAACAGCCCCGCTTCCGGGCTGATTTCGTGCAGATATTCGGCGATCGCGAGCGTGTCCCAGATGGTCATGCCGTCGTGGATCAGGCGCGGCACCAGGGTCGAGGGCGACAGGACCAGCAATTCGGCCCGCATCGACGGATCGTCCGACGAGATGATCTCCTCGTCGAACGCCAGCCCCGCCATGCGGCAGAGCAGCCAGCCTCGGAGCGACCAGGACGAATAGTTCTTGCTGCTGATGACCAGCTTTGCCTTGGCCATGACCCGGAAGCTCCTTGATCGAACGGAACTAAACGCTACCCCTCAAGCAAGATCAGGACCAGCGCACCTTGGGCTCACGGCGGATCGCTGCCGGCGCCGCCGCCGGCGGCGGGATTGGTCGCGGGAAACATCTGGCGCACGAAAGCCTGGATCGAGCCCTTGACGGCGGCATCGTTGGACGCCATTGCGACAGGCAAGGTGCCGTTGGCACCGCCCATCAACTCGCCGGCGCGGCAGAAGACGGCGGCGAGCCCGATGCGGCCATCGGCCGGCGGCGGTGTGGTCGGCAGGGTCGCGATCGTTCGCGCGTCGATCTCGCACAGCTGCTCCAGCCCGGTCCCGGGCGTGGGGTCGAATACCATCAGCACGCGATAGGGCGAGCGGCCGACGGTGTCGGTCGTGAATTTCGTGTCGTGGAAACCGCCATCCTGCATGGCGGCGAGGACGGCGCCGGTTTCGTCCGTCTGCTGCAGGCCGGGGTAGGGGCCGCCGCGCACGAAGGTCTGGATCGGGCCATAGAGCGCATGCTCGCCCGGCAGATAGCTCGGGTTATAGCTGTTGATGCCGATGAAGCTCTGATTGTCGGCGCAGGCCGCCAGCACCAGCGGAATCATCAGGGCGAGATTTTTTTTCATGCGCAGGCTCCAAACCGACCGGAATCATTTTACCGCGCCCCGGCCACTTTCGATAGAAAACATGTACCGCTCGGTCAATCTTGCGACAATCGGTCCCGCGGTCTTGGCGCGTCTCGCGGTCCTTGGGTAGAGTGCCGGCCATGTCGAAGATGAAAAACCCGCTCAGCCGCGCCCTTTTCGGTGCCTTCGCCCTGCTCAGTCTCGGACTGACTCCGCCGCCGGCTTTGGCGGCCGCCGCGGCGACGCCCGCACAGGTGACCGATCAGGCCGGCGTCTCGTCCGCCGACATCGACAAGCTGGTCTCGACCCTGCAGGACGATCAGAAGCGCCAAGCGCTGATCAAGCAGCTGCAGACGTTGAGCGCCGCCGAGAAGGGCGCCACGCCAGCGACGCCGCCGACCCCGTCGGATCTGCTGTCCGTCGTCACCGACCATCTGCAGAGCATCGGCTCCGACATGGTCGATGCCACGACCGTGCTGGTGGCCGCGCCCAATCTGATGGGCTGGTTCAACCGGCAGATCCACGATCCGGAGACGCTGGCGAGCTGGGAGGAGGTCGGGCGCAACGTCGTCATGATCCTGGCCGCCGCCGTCCTGGCCGATCTCGTCACGCGCCAGTTCGCCAGGCTCGCCTATCGACGTGCGATCCGGCGCCTGCCCAAGACCTGGTTCGGGCGCATCGGCATGCTGCTGCTGGCCATCCTGCTCGCGGCCATCCCGTTCTGCGCGTTCCTGATCGCGGCCGATCTGGCCGCCGAATATCTGCAGCCGAAGCTGTCGACCCGGCGCGTGCTGATCGTGCTGATCCATGCCTGGGTCTATGCGCGGCTGATCATCGTGACGTCCTGGGCGTTGCTGCTGGCGCCCCGGACCTCCGGCTGGACCCTGGTGCCGGTCAGCGAGGAGACTGCGAACTATCTGTTCATCTGGGTCCGGCGCTTTACCCAGGTCGCGTTCTATGGCTTCGCGCTGATCCCGGCGTTCTGGTGGCTGGGCGCCCCTGGTGCCGTCAGCGCCGTCGTGCAGAAGCTGGTGGCCCTGCTGCTGACCGTGCTCGGCATTCTGTTCGTGCTGCAGAACCGCCAGGCGGTCGCGCAATGGATCCGCCCGCACCGCCGGCCGGTGGCCGATCCGGAAGCGGCCGCCGACGCCTCGGCGACGCGCGATGCCGAGAGCGAGGCGCCACCGCCGGTCAATGGCACGATCGAGGTCGTCCGCCATCGCATCGCCGAGGTCTGGCACGTGCTGGCGATCCTCTACATGATCACCATCTTCGCGGTCTATGCGCTGAAGATCGAAGGCGGCTTCATCTTCGTGTTCCGTGCGACCGCGCTCACCGTCGCGATCCTGATCGCCGTCCGGCTGTTCGGCCGCGGCATCCGACGGCTGACCGAGCGCGGCTTCGCCATTCCATCCGACCTGCGCGACCGGTTTCCGACGCTGGAGTCCCGCGCCAACCGCTATGTCCCGGTGCTCAATATCGGCGCGGTCTGCGTGCTCTGGATCTTCGCGGCGTTGGGCCTGCTCGAGGCCTGGGGCTTCGGTTCCTTCGCCTGGCTGTCGAGCGCCACCGGCCGGCAATTGACCGGCTCGGCCATCACCATCGTCGTCATCCTGGCGGTGGCCTTCGGCTGCTGGGAGATCTTCAATGCCGCGATCGACCGCTATCTGGCCGGCGTCGATTCCCACGGCCAGCGCATCTCGCGCAGCGCCCGGGTGCGCACGCTGCTGCCGTTCGCGCGCAACGCGGTCTGGATCTCGCTGCTGCTGCTCGTCGTGCTGCTGGTGCTGTCGGAACTGGGCATCAACATCGCCCCGCTGCTGGCCGGCGCCGGCGTGGTCGGCCTGGCCATCGGCTTCGGCTCCCAGGCGCTGGTCAAGGACATCATCACCGGCCTGTTCATGCTGGTCGAAGACACGATCGCGGTCGGCGAGATCGTCGATCTGGGCGGCGGCAATACCGGCGTGATCGAGGCGATCTCGATCCGCACCATCAAGCTGCGCGACAATGCCGGCAGCGTGCATACCATTCCTTACAGCACCGTCACCCAGGTCCGGAACCTGACCAAGGATTTCGCCTATCACGTGATCGACCTGACGGTCGCCTACGGCAGCGATCCGGACCAGGTCATCCAGCTCTTGAAGGCGGTCTATGAGGACATGAAGCAGGATCCGGCGTTCGGGCCGTTCATGATCGCCGAGATCGAGATCTTCGGCCTCAACGGCTTCGCGCCCAACACGATGAACTTCCAGGGCCGGATCAAGACCCTGCCGATGAAGCAATGGGCGATCGGGCGCGAATACAGCCGGCGGCTGAAGCGCGCGCTCGACGAGGCCAAGATCTATCTGCCGGGCATGGTGCCGGGCGGGACCCAGGTGATCGATTTCGCCGACCGCGCGGCCCAGGTGATCAGCCAGCTCAGATTCGAGGTGGCCCAGGCGAAGCCGGCGCCGGCGCCGGCGCCCGAGCCGACAGTCGACCCCGCGCCCAAGGCGAAACGCGCACCGCGCAAATCCGACGTCAAGCCGGCTTGAGCGCGGGCTTGCCGCTGCGCTGCGCCAGCCATTGCCACAGCCGGGCGTCGCGAAAATCGTGGATCGCGTGAACCGCGCCTTCCTGCAGCAGGGTGGCCTCGCTCAATGAGGTCAGCATGCCGAAGGTGGCGATACCGGCCGCGATGCCGGCGCGGATGCCCGACAGGGAATCCTCGAACACGACCGCGGTCTCGGGCACTGCGCCAAGACGGGCGAGGGCGGTGAGATACGGCATCGGGTCGGGCTTGGGCCGATCGATCTCGTCGCCGGCGACGATGCCGTCGAACCGGTCGGCCAGGCCCAGCGCCGCCAGCACATGGGTGGCATTGGCGCGGGGCGCATTGGTCACGACCGCGCAGGGCAAGCCGTGCTGCTCGGCCCAGTCGAGCAGATCCCGCAAGCCCGGCGTCGGCTCCAGCGGGCCGACGAAGGAGCGATACAGGCTCTCCTTGCGATCGGACAAGGCGCCGTGTTCCGCGACCGGCAATTGGGGAAACGCATTCGCCATGATCTCGGCGTTCGATTTGCCGGCGATCCGGGCATTGTAATAGCCCATGTCGATGTCCTGGCCGAACAGCCGGAAGATGGCGGCATAGGCCGCCAGATGCAGTTCCTCGGTATCGACCAGGGTGCCGTCCAGATCGAACAGCAGGGCGAATTCGGGCGTCCGCATCATGTCTCCTCGACCAGGGCGCGCAGCGCTTCCGGGTCTGCCGCATTCAAAACATTTTCGGCGATGGTCCGGCCGAAGCCGGCACGCGCGAAGGTGCCCATATCCTTCAGGCGAAACGCGGCCCGCTGCTCCGGCAGCCGATAGGGGCCGAGCCGGCGGCGGCGGGCGAGCGCGGCGGCGGCGGCCAGATCGCCGCCGGGGCGGGCGGTATGACCGCTCTCGCCGTCGTCCTCGTCCAGCGTCGCCCCGATCAGATCGCGATCGATGCCCTTTTCGGCGAGCGACGCCGCGATCTTGCGCGCCGATGCGCCGCGCCGATGCAGCCGGGCGGCGCGCGCCTCGGCATAGACCTTGTCATCCAGCATGCCGGCGCCGAGGAAACGCTGGATCAGCGCCTCGACCGCGAGCGCGCCGGCGGCGGGGTCGGTCTCGTGGATCTGGGCCGACCGCATCACCCGGCGCATCAGCACGCGCCGCAGGTTCGCCGCCGAGCTGGAAAACCGCTCCAGATGGAACAGCGCCACCCGCTCCAACCGCTCGGGCGTCGCGGGCTTCGGGCCGGGGCGGCGGGGCCCCGGGGGTTTCTTTGGATCTTCGGTCGTCACAAGGGTCAGGCTAGCATGGGTGCCCCGGCCCGGGGCAGGCTTGTTTCGCCCCGTCCACGGGTCTAGGGTCGCCGCCGTTCGAGGCGTGTACAGGGGTACTTTCGTGGCGCGGGTGGCGATCGGCGAGATCAGGCGGTTCGGCGCGGTCAATTGGCTGGGGTTCTGGACGCTGTACCAGAAGGAAGTCCGGCGCTTCATCAAGGTCTATACCCAGACCCTGCTGGCGCCGATGGTGACCACCTTGCTGTACCTGTCGATCTTTCTGCTGGCGCTGGGCGGCGCCGGGCGCATGGTCGGCGGCGTGCCGTACGGCACGTTCCTGGCGCCGGGCCTGATGATGATGGCGATGACGCAGAACGCGTTTGCCAACACCTCGTCCTCGATCGTCATTTCCAAGGTCCAGGGCAATATCGTCGATCTGCTGATGCCGCCGATCTCGCCGGCCGAGGCTGTGCTGGCCATGGCGCTGGGCGGGGCGACGCGCGGCGTGGTGGTCGGCTGCGCCGTGGCGGTCGCGGTCATGCTGTTCGTGCATCTGCCGCTGCAGTCGCTGCCCCAGGTGCTGTTCTTCGGGTTTTTCGGATCGCTGATGCTGTCGCTGCTCGGCATCATCGGCGGCATCTGGTCGGAGAAGTTCGACCAGATCGCGGCGGTGACGAATTTCGTCATCACGCCGGCCTCGTTCCTGTCGGGCACGTTCTATTCGGTCGAGGCGCTGCCGGAGCGCTGGCGCTTCGTCGCCCATCTCGACCCGTTCTTCTATATGATCGACGGCTTCCGTTCGGGTTTCATCGGCCATGCCGACGCCAATCGGATGCTGGGCATGGCAGTGATGTCCGGGCTGGACGTGGTGCTGCTCGCCATCGCCTATAGCATGTTCGCCCGCGGCTATAAGCTGAAGGCGTGATGCCGGGAATAAACCGACCCCTCGCCGGGTATACCAATGTGACGAAGATCGAAGGCAGGCCTTAGACCCGTGGAACCAGCGAGCAGAAGATCGTTTGAGGAGATGGTGCTGCCGCATCTGGACGCGGCGTATAATTTCGCCCGCTATCTGACGCGCAACCCCGACGATGCGGCCGATGTCCTGCAAGAGGCCAGCATCCGGGCCTTCCGTTTTTTCGGCGGCTTCAAGGGCGGCAGCGTCCGGACCTGGCTGCTGACCATCGTGCGCAATACCGCCTATACCTGGATGGCGAGCCATCGGCGCGGCCAGGTCGTCGCGTCCGTCGAGGATTACGGCATCGAGCGGCCGCTCGAACCCTTCGCGGCCGTGCCGTGGGAGCGCTTGCCCGACGATCCGGAGACGCGGCTGCTGCTGGCCGAGGACCGCGCGGCCCTGATGGACGTGATCGACCGGCTGTCGCCGGAGTTTCGCGAGGTTCTGGTGCTGCGGGAGATCGAGGAGCTGAGCTATCGCGAGATCGCCGAAGTGACGGGGACGCCGGTCGGCACCGTCATGTCGCGGCTCGCGCGGGCTCGCCGCCAGGTCCAGGAAAATTGGCGCCGCCATGTGGCGCTGGAAGGAGGCGGGCGATGAGCTGCGCCGAGAAGTGCCTGCTGGTCGACCTGGCGCTCGATGACGAACTCGACTCCGCCGGCCTCGCCGAATTCGAGCAGCATCTGCAGCAATGTCCCGATTGCGCCGTCGGTTTCGCGCGGCAGAAGGCGCTGCGCGGCGCGCTGCGTGCGCAGATGCCGCGCCACAAGAGCCCGTCGGAGCTGATCCAGCGCATCCGCGACGCCCTGCCGGACGAGGTTCCGGCCCCCGGACCACAGAAGACGGCACCGGCGACGAACGTGGTGAGCCTGCCGGCCTGGCCGACGGTCGCGACGAAATCGCGGCTGAAGCTGGCGCTGTCCGGCATTGGCGGGGCGCTGGCTGCGGCGCTCGCCACCGTCTGGTTCATGCATGTGACGCCCGAGGATCGGATGACCCAGGCGGTCGTCGAAAGCCATGTGCGTGCGCTGATGAGCGGCCGGATGTACGACATCGCCAGCGCCGATCCCAAGACGATCAAGCCCTGGTTCACCGGGCGGCTCGATGTCGCCCCGCCGGTCAAGGACCTGTCGGCCCATGGCTTCGATCTGATCGGTGCGCGGCTGGATTATATCGACAACCGGCGCGCGGCGGCCCTGATCTATCGTCACAACGAGCATGTGATCACGCTCTACATCTTCTCGACGCCCAGCGCGCCCATGTCGGAATCCGACCCGGTCGTGCGCCAGGGCTATGCGGTCTGCCACTGGTCGAGCCACGGCCTGACCGACTGGGTCGTGTCGGATATCGACTCGGACGAGCTCGAAGCGTTCGAGGATTTGGTGACGGGGCCGGTCTGACGCCCCGTCCCACCCATCGCATGGAAGCCCTGCGTGGTTTGATTGACACGCTGTGACCCCCTCACCATACTCTCGCGCTTCCTCCAGACGGATCCGGTTATATTGACCGTGGAGCGGAGCTGGCGATGGGTAATGTCACGGGCCGGTTAGGCCGGGTTGGCGGGCGCGACGCAAAACGCGCCTGGCTGCGACGACGATAGGGGCGGTGCCGGGTCACCGCCCGGCTGCCGTTGCGCGTCCCCCCGATATTAATCACGATCGCCCTCGTCGATCTCACGGAGACCGATTCACGATGATTCCCGCTGTCATGCCGACCTATGCCCGTTCCGAACTCGCTTTCGAGCGGGGCGAAGGCGCCTATCTCATCACCGCCGATGGCGAGCGCTACCTGGATTTTGCCTCGGGCATCGCGGTCAATTCGCTGGGCCACAGCCATCCGCATCTGGTCGAGACCCTGATCGAGCAGGGCAAGAAGCTGTGGCATACCTCGAACCTGTATCAGATCCCTGAGCAGACCCGTCTGGCTGAGCGTCTGGTCGCCAACACCTTCGCCGACACGGTGTTCTTCGGCAATTCGGGCGCCGAGGCCGGCGAGCTCGCGATCAAGATCGTGCGTAAATACCATGACGATACCGGCCATCCGGAGCGCTATCGGATCATTGGCTGCCAGGGCGCCTTCCATGGCCGCACGCTGGCGACGCTCGCCGCCGCCGGCAACGAGAAGTACCTGAAGGGCTATGCGCCGACCGTCGATGGCTTCGACAACGTCGCCTTTGGGAACCTGAACGAGCTGCGCGCCGCGATCACGCCGGAGACGGCGGCGATCATGGTCGAGCCGGTGCAGGGCGAGGGCGGCGTGCGTCCCGGCAGTCTCGACTATCTGAAGGGCCTGCGCGCGGTCGCCGATGAGTTCGGCCTGCTGCTGGTGTTCGACGAGGTCCAGTGCGGCATGGGTCGGACCGGCAAGCTGTTCGCCCATGAATGGGCCGGCGTCACGCCCGACGTGATGATGGTCGCCAAGGGGCTCGGCGGCGGTTTTCCGGTCGGCGCGGTGCTGGCGACCGAGAATGCCGTACAGGGCTTCGCGCCCGGCGCCCATGGCTCGACCTTCGGCGGCAATCCGCTGGCGATGGCGGTCAGCAATGCCGTGCTCGACGTCATGCTGGCGCCGGGGTTCATGGAAGGGGTCGACCGGAACGCCCGCCTGCTGTGGACCAAGCTCGAGGATCTGGTGACGCGCCATCCGAACGTTCTGGCCGAAGTGCGCGGCGCCGGGTTGATTCTCGGCCTGAAATGCGTCGTGCCGAATACCGAGCTGGTCGACAAGCTCAGGAAGCAGAAGCTGCTGACCGTCGGCGCCGGCGACAATGTCGTGCGCCTGGTGCCGCCGCTGACCATCGGCCCGGTCGAAATCGACCAGGCCGTGGCGGCAATCGATGCCGCCTGCCGGACCTGGAGTGCCTGAGCCATGAGTTCGCCCAGGCACTTTCTCGATCTCGATCTGCTTCAGACGGACGAGCTTCGGCGCATCCTCGACATGGGCCACGGCTATAAGCATCCGGCGGCCGCCTTGGAAGCCAGCAACCGGCCGCTCGCCGGCAAGACGCTCGCCATGGTGTTCGAGAAGCCCTCGACCCGCACCCGCGTCTCGTTCGAGCTGGCGATGCGCCAGCTCGGCGGCGACGTGGTCGTGCTGTCGGCCGCCGACAGCCAGATGGGCCGGGGCGAGCCGGTCGCCGACACGGCGCGCGTGCTGTCGCGCTATGTCGACGCCATCATGATGCGCACGACGGAAAAGGCGAAGCTGGACGAGATGGCGGCCTATGCCAGCGTCCCGGTCATCAACGGCCTGACCGACCTCAGCCATCCGTGCCAGATCATGGCCGACCTGATGACGCTCGAAGAGCATAAGGGCGGTCTCGCCAGCCAGGTCGTCGCCTGGAGCGGCGACGGCAACAATGTCGCGACCTCGTGGATCCATGCCGCCGTGCGCTTCGGTTTCGAGCTGCGCGTGGCCTCGCCCGAGACGCTGCAGCCGGCCGATGCGCTGATCGCCTGGGCGCGCGCCGCCGGGGGCCGCGTCTCGATCGTCAATGATCCCGAGGCGGCGGTGCGCGGCGCCGATTGCGTCGTGACCGACACCTGGGTCTCGATGGGCGTCGAGGCGAGCGTCAACCGGCACAATATGCTGGCGCCCTATCGGGTCGACGAGCGGCTGATGGCGGCGGCCAAGCCGGATGCGATCTTCATGCATTGCCTGCCGGCGAAGCGCGGCGAGGAAGTCTCGGCCGGCGTCATCGACGGGCCGCAATCGGTCGTCTGGGACGAGGCGGAGAATCGCCTGCACGCCCAGAAGGGCATTCTGGCCTGGTGTCTCGCCTGATGAGCATGGACGATCTGATTCTCCCGTTCCAGATCGAGGCGACCGCGCTCCGCGGCCGCTTCGTCCGCTTCAACACGGTGGTCGACAAGATCATCACCCAGCACGGCTATCCCGACGCGGTCGCCAGCCTGCTGTGCGAGGCGGTGACGCTGGCGGGCCTGCTGGCCGGCGCGCTGAAATACGACGGCGTGTTCACATTGCAGACCAAGGGCGAGGGCGCGGTCCGCCTGATCGTGGCCGACGTGACCTCGACCGGCGCCGTGCGCGGCTATGCCCAGTACGATGCCGAGATGCTGGCCGCCGCCTGGACCGACGGGCCGCCGGTGCCGCGCCTGCTGGGCAAGGGCTATCTGGCCTTCACCGTCGACATGGGCGAGAACAGCGACCGCTATCAGGGCATCGTGGCGCTGGAAGGCGGCACGCTGGCCGAATGCGCCGCGCATTATTTCGCCCAATCCGAACAGATCGCAACCGGCATCAAGCTGGCGGTGACGCGGGGCACCCCCGATGCCGACGGCAAGCCGGGCCCGTGGCGCGCCGGCGGCCTGATGCTGCAGCGCCTGCCGACCGAGGGCGGCGAGGCGGAGAACGAGCCGGAGCGCGAGGAAGAGACCGAAGACGAGGGCTGGAACCGCGCGCTGAGCTTTCTCGGCAGCTGCAGTTCGGCCGAACTGACCGATCCGGCCCTGCCGGCGGAAGACCTGCTCTTTCGCCTGTTCCATGAGGACGGCGTGCGCGCCTGGCCGGCCCAGCGGCTCCAGGCGCTGTGCCGCTGCTCGCGCGAGCGCATTTCCCGCGTGCTGCGCTCGCTGCCGCGCGACGAGCTGATCGGGCTCGAGGTCGACGGCAAGGTCTCGGTCAATTGCGAGTTCTGCTCGACCGACTACGACTTCACCCCGGCCCAGATCGAGGCGCTGTTCGACGAGGCGTAAGCGCGCCTGTCCGAAAAGTGATTGAAATCGACATCCAAAACTGATGACGTCACGCCCGCTTTCAAAGTGAAAGGACGGGTCATGGCCAAGAACACGATCTGCATCTGGTACGACAAGGACGCCGAGGCTGCTGCCCGCTTCTACGCCGAAACGTTTCCTGACAGCGCAGTGGGGGCCATCCACCGTGCCCCCAGTGACTACCCATCCGGCAAGCAGGGCGACGTGTTGACGGTCGATTTCACGGTTGCCGGCATCCCTTGTCTCGGCCTCAACGGCGGTCCCGCGTTCAGACATACCGAAGCCTTCTCGTTTCAGATCGCCACCGACGATCAGCCCGAGACCGACCGCTATTGGAACGCCATCGTCGGCAACGGCGGCCAAGACAGTGCGTGCGGCTGGTGCAAAGACAAGTGGGGCGTCTCCTGGCAAATCACGCCGCGCATGCTGACCGAGGCGCTGGTGGCCGGCGGCGATGAAGCCAAGCGCGCGTTCGATGCGATGATGGGCATGAAGAAGATCGACATTGCCGCGATCGAGGCGGCCCGGCGCGGCTGACGTTCCTCCGCTGAGCCATCAAGGATTTTCGGCGTTAGTCCTTGAACGACAGCCAGCGGCTCTGCGGATACTCGTTATCATCGACCCAACCCCTGAGATGAGGGCTGACCACCGCGATGACCGCGTTGAAATAGCTGGGGATGCCGGGGATGTCGTCCGAGATGAGACGCTCGGCGTGTTCATAAAGGTCTCGGCGGCGATCGTCCGCCACCGTGGTCGCGGCATCCTCGAGCAGTCCATCGACCGCGGCGTTGGCATATTGGAAGTAGTTGCCATAGGCACCGGCGCCGAAGCGCGCCAAGAACTGGGACGGTTCCCGCAACTCTTCGGCCCAACCCAGCACGATCATCTGGTCGTCGCCCCGCTTGACCCGCTGCAGGTAGACCTGGAATTCCTCGGATTGCATCGTGGTCTCGACCCCGAGGGCCGCTTTCCACATCTGGGCGGCGGCCAGCACCTCGACCCGCACATCCTCGTTGGTCGGATAGTTGACCGTCAGCCGGAGCGGGTGATCGGGACCGTAGCCGGCCTCGGCATAGAGCTCGCGCGCCCGCGCGATTCGCTCTGCCATCGTCATGCCGGCATAGAACACCGTCTGCGGCGTGTAGTCGGCGACGGTCGGCGGCACCCAGTTGTAGGCGATCTGCTGGCCGCGCGGCTGCAGCTTGTCGACGATGATCCCGGCGTCATAGCTCAAGGCCAGCGCCTGGCGCAGCGGCTTGTTGCCGGCAAACGGGCCGGACGTCATGTTGAAGGCGAAATGATGGATCCTGTTGCCGAGCCCAAAGTGCAGGATGGCCGCCTGATGGGCGCGGATCGAGGCCAGATCGCGGGTCGGCACGTCGGCGTAGTCCAATTCGCCGGCCAGGAATCGCTTCAGCGCGACCTCGCCATCGTCGGCCAGCACATGATCGACGCCGCCCAGTTTGATCGATGCCCGATCCCAGTAGGTCTCGCTGCGCGCGAGCCGGATCTCGCCATGGGGCACCCACGATTTCAGGACGAATGGGCCGTTCGAGACCATGTGACCGGGCTGGGTCCAATCGCGGCCCCAGCGCTCGACTGTGGCGCGATGGATCGGATAGGAATCGCGCATGCTGCAATTCATCAGGAACAGCGGCGCGGGCACGCGGGTCACGGCGCGCAGCGTGTGGGCATCGATGGCCTCGACGCCCAGCTTGGTCAGATCCGTGATCTTGCCGGCGGAGATCTCGGGGCCGCCCACCAGGTCGAGCGGCGCGTGGAGACCGTCGGCCGCCGTGGCCGGATCGACCGCGCGTCGCCACGTATAGACGAAATCATCCGCCGTCATCGGGTCGCCGTTGGACCAGCGGGCATCCGCGCGCAGATGGAAAATATAGGTGACGCCGTCCGGCGCCCGTTCCCAGCGTTCCGCCACGCCCGGGATGATTTTCCCGCGGGAGTCCAGGCTGACCAGCCCTTCGAACAGGTCGGCCTCGACCGTGCCGCCGACAGTGCTCGACGTTTTCGGCGGATCCAGGCTGTCGGGCTCGGTTTCCAGCGGCCGATGCAGGACCGCGTCGGCATTCGCGGAAAACGGCAGCAGACAAAGCAGGGTCAAGACCCGGCAAACGCGTCGATTCATGACTTTTCGGATCCGGACCCATCAACCTGGCGGAGAAGATCGCACAGCTTCTGCCGCCGGCCCAGCATCTCTCGCGCAGGATGCCGGCTCTAACCGACTCTGACGGTTTCGAGGAAGCGGTCCAGTTCGAGCCGAAGCCGGCCGGCCTCCTGGGTGAGGGCGCCGGACGCGGCGTGAACTTCCGCCGTGGCGCCCTCGGTTTCGGCGGCGTTGCGCGCGACGGAGGCGATCTCGGCGGAGACCTGCACCATGCTGCCGGCGGCGGTCGTGATGTTGCGGCTGATCTCACCGGTCGCGGCGGCCTGCTGTTCGGCCGAGCCGGCGATCGAGACATTGATGTCGTTCAGCCGTTCGATGGTGCCGGCGACCCCGCGCATGGCGCCGGCGGCATCGTCGATCGCCGCCCGCATCGCCGCGATTTCGCGCGCGATCTCCTCGGTTGCGCGGGCCGTCTGGTTGGCGAGCGATTTCACCTCGTTCGCCACGACGGCAAAACCCTTGCCGGCTTCGCCGGCGCGGGCGGCCTCGATCGTCGCGTTGAGTGCCAGCAGGTTGGTCTGGCTCGCGACCTGGGAAATCATGCGAACGACATCGCCGATTCGGGCCGAGGCTTCGGTCAGGGCGGCGACCTGATGGGACGTCTCGCCGGCCTCGACCGAGGCCTGGCGCGAGACGGCGGCGGCGGCCTCCACCTGTCGGGCGATCTCGCGGATCGACGCGTTCAATTCCTCGCCGGCGGCGGCCACGCTTTCGACATTGTCGGTCGCGCGTTCGGTGGCCCCCTCGACGACGCGGGCTTCCGTCAGCGTCCGGGCTGCACTGGCCGCGACCCGATGCGCGGTCGTGCTGAGCTGACCGGCGGCGTTGGCGACCGTGACGGCGATCCCGCCGACGGATTGCTCGAAGCGGTCGGCGATCTCGTACAGCGTGCGTCGCCGGTCCGCCACGGCGCGGCGTTCGGCCTCGGCCGCTGCCATCGCGTGAGCCTGTTCGGCTGCGCGCCGGGCCTGTTCGGCCTGGGCGATCTCGCGCGTGGCGCGGGTCCGTTCCGCTTCCATGAGGAAGACGAGGAACGCGGTCATCACCAGCAGCGCACCCGCGACCAAGGCCGCATCGAGCGACAGATAGCGAGCCGCGGTCCGCGGCAACCAGGCGGTATGGGGCAGCGCGCCCCATTCGGTCAGCATCAGCACCAGGCCGATCGTCCCGCCGGCCAAGGCAAGCCAGGCCCAGAAGGCACCGGTCCCGACCAGGATCAGAGCGAAGCCGGGCAGCACCGCGAGCCAGGCGCCTTGCGGCGCGGCCGCTCCGGCGCCGCCCAATTGGTAGATCAGGCCCAGCAGCAACTGGATCGACAAGACCCAATGGGTGGCGAGATCGACCCGTTGCGTCGCCCGCAGCAGCGGCAGGGCGGTGAGAACCAGGAGGGTCGCGATCGCGATATAGATCGGACCGATCGGGCCGATGTCGAAGATCGCGTGAACCAGGGCGAAAGAAACGAACGAGGGCGCCAGCATCAGCACCAGGAACAGCACCTGACGGGTGCGCCGAAGCCGCTCGCGGTCGGGAGCGGGCTCGTTGCGCAACACATAGCGCTCGAGCGCGGCGAGCAGCGGGATTCCGGGGGATGGCGACAAGGCTCTTGCTCCAGGATGCGGCGACATCATCGGTCCGCGCGGCGCGGGGGCTCCGAATGCCGTCAGACAACCACCGTTTGTAGGATTTCGGGGGCCATGTACCCTTGATCCAGGTCAAGGTGTCAGCCGCTCGCTTGAACCGCGCCGCCCGGCATGCCAGTCTCCGCTGGCCGTTTCCTCCGATCGCAGGCTTGCCCGTCGCCATCATGACCAGCCGTTTTCACCCGCTCCTCGCCCTCGCCCTGGTGGCGACCATCGCCGCCTGCGCCGACGCGCCGGCGCCGCCGCCCAAGTTCGCCGATCTGCATTTTCTGGCGCTGCCGCCGTTCCGGCTGAACGTCAGCCAGATCCAGGTCGACACGCGGTTCCAGCCGACGTTCCAGGAGCCGAACGTCGAGCACGAATTCCCGATCCCGCCGCAGCGCGCGATGGAGAATTGGGCGCATGACCGGCTGCAGGCGGTCGGGCCGGCGACCGGCTTCGTCGCGCGCTACACCATCATCGATGCGAGCGTGCGTGAATCCGATCTGCCGAAACAGGACGGGCTCAAGGCCATGTTCACGACCCAGCAGGCGGAACGCTACGACGGCCATGTCTCGGTCATGCTGCAGATCATCGACCCGCAGGGCATCGCCGAACGGACCGCGACGGCCGAGGCCGGCGCCACCCGCAGCGTGCCCGAGGGCATCACGCTCAACGACCGCGACAAGATCTGGTACCAGATGACGCGCGATCTGATGGCCGACCTGGATCGCCAGATTCAAAAGCAGGTCGATGCCAGCTTCGCCCCGTTCGTCCTCTGAGGCGATGCCCATCATGACGGGGATCCGACCGATCGCCCTGGCAGCACTGTTGGGATTGGCGGCCTGCACGGCGCCGCCGGTGTCGTCCAGCACCGCGCCGCGGTTCGGCGAGGTCAAGGCCCGGTTCGTCACCGGTCGCGACATCGACGTGATCGAGGTGCGCGCGCTTGAAGCCCAGGCGATCCGGTCGGTGACCCTGGTCATGGCCGACGGCACCCGGGTGCCGGCCGAACAGATCGATGCCGATGCGTCGCCCAGCCTGCCGGACCCGTTCGCCCCGGCGGTCGGCCGGGCGTCGTCCAGCGTTACGCTCGTCGGCCAGATCGCCTCGGCGGCGACCGTGCGGCTGCCCGATCCGCCGGCCTATCGGCTGGCCTGGAAGAGCGCCGTGATCGATGTCGTCCTGGGCGACGGTCCCGATCGGATCGAGCAGCGGCTGGCGGCACCGCCGCCGCCCTAGGCCGCGCCGCCATAAACTGGCAACGGTCGCGTGAGACCATCGGTCTTCGCCCCTCCATTGAAATTACCGCGAGGCGGTTCGCCCGCCGCGCCGCGCTAAATCGCGAAGACAGGAGCAGCATATGGCCGACAAACTGACCAACGCGGAACGGGTCCGGTTCTACCGGATCGACGATGAGGCGAAGCGCGCGCTGCGCGAATTCAAGCCGATCGTCGACAAGGCCTTGCCGGAGCTGTTGAAGGGATTCTACGAGCATGTGCGCCGCTGGCCCGCGATCGCCCAGCTGTTCAAGAACGAGGCCGCCTTCACCCATGCCCGCACGGCGCAGGCCGAGCATTGGCGCCGCCTGCTGCAGGCCAATTTCGATCAGACCTATCTGGATTCGGTGCAGAAAATCGGCAAGGCCCATGCCGATCTTGGCATCGATCCCACGGTCTATGTCGGCGGCTATGCCTATGTGTTGGCCGAATTGAACAAGCTCGCCGTCACCGAGGCCGGTTCCGGCTGGGGTTCCAAGCCGAAGCTGGCCAAGCTGCCGGCGTTGCTGGCCGCGATCTCCAAGGCGGTGCTGCTGGATATCGACCTGTCGGTCGAGGTCTATCACAGCGCGATCGAAGCGCGCGCGGCCAAGCATGTCGAGAAGCAGGCCGATGCCTTCAACGGTTCGGTCGGCGGCGTGGTCACGGGTCTTGCCCGCGCCGCCGGCGATCTGCAATCGAGCGCCAAGTTGATGTCGGCCGCGGCCGACCGCTCCAACCAGCGCGCCATGAGCGTGTCGCGCGCGTCGGACCAGGCGACCGACAACGTCAATACCGTGGCGGCCGCGGCCGAGGAACTGTCGGCCTCGATCAGCGAGATCGCGCGCCAGGTCGGCAAGTCGAGCCAGATCGCCGCCGCCGCCGTCCGCCAGGCCGGCGAGACCAGCACGACGATGCGCACGCTGGCCCAGGCGGCCGACCGGATCGGCGAGGTCGTGCGCCTGATCAACGACATCGCCAGCCAGACTAACCTGCTGGCCCTCAATGCAACGATCGAGGCCGCGCGCGCCGGCGAGGCCGGCAAGGGCTTCGCTGTTGTCGCTTCAGAAGTCAAAAGCCTGGCCAACCAGACCGCCAGCGCCACCGAGGACATCAAGCAGCAGGTGACCGAGATCCAGAGCGTGGCGGCCCAGGCGGTCGAGGCGATCACCTCGATCGACACCACCATCCGCGAAATCGACGCGATCGGCGCCGCCATCGCCGCCTCGGTCGAGCAGCAGGGCGCCGCCACCAACGAGATCGCCCGCAACGTGCAGCAGGCGGCGACCGGCACCGCCGAGGTTTCGAGCAATATTTCCGGCGTGACCGAAGCCGCGGCCGAAACCGGCCGGACCGCGACCCATGTGCTGGATGCGGCGACCGATCTCGGCCGCCAGGCGGACCAGTTGCGCGGCGAGGTCGACAGCTTCCTGAAGCAGGTGCGGCAGGGGTAGCACCGAAGCGCGGAAACACCCCCACCCCAACCCTCCCCCGCACAATGCTATGGCATTCACACATCTTCCGTTTGAGCCCTGGGTCGAAGTCTGATTCTCTGAGCCTGTGGCTTGGAGGATCAGGCGATGACGGAGGTTACGCTGGGGCGGTTTGGTGACCGCCGCCTGGAAAA
>Ga0302314_10000434_pt1 | contig 77838 bp, 65 predicted proteins | sample III_Palsa_N2_3_FD_200533 | JGI IMG/M metagenome (GOLD analysis project Ga0302314, IMG submission 200533) | Peat permafrost microbial communities from Stordalen Mire near Abisko, Sweden - III_Palsa_N2_3 | ecosystem: Environmental > Terrestrial > Soil > Palsa > Peat permafrost | place: Sweden...
TGACCATGGACCACCGGAACACGACGCGGACCCCAGCCCTCATCCGCGGGGGCAAATGCATCGGCGCAGCCGATGGCAAAGGTGGGGACGATATCGAGCGAAAACGCCGAGGCGTGATCGTTATAGACGAGGATGACCACATCGGGTTTCTGCGCGGCGACGAAGCGTCGCGACCACTCGTAGCCGGCGAAGATCGGCGCCCAGTCAGGGTGCGCCGTACGGCCGCCGTCGAGCGCGGCGCCGATCGCGGGCACATGGCTTGAGCCAATGCCCGCGGTGATCCGGGCCATCAGAAACGTCCCGAAATCGACCTGAGACCCGTCGGATTCCGCCCGCCGCTGCGCATCATCGCAGCGTACTCTTCGGTCGATTGGCCGGCAAAGGACGCCGCCACCGACTGGGTCGGACGGCCATCCACTGCGGCGATCTTGAGCACGAAGAAGATGTTGCCGCCCAACTCGAGCAGCGCCTTGAAATCGCGGTTCAGCACGGCCTGCTTCTGCGACTCACTCATCTGCCACTCATCGAGGTAGGTGCGCTCGTCAGCCTTGAAGCGCGTGCGGTTGGGCGCGCTCATCAGCGACATGCAGAACCTGTTCAGATGGCGGCCCTCGATCGCGCGCGCGCCCGTGAATACGTAGGTGCCGGGGATGTCCTCGAAAGCAGTGTTGTTCATGGCGTATCGGTTCCCAAGCGTGGCGGATGGGCACATGATATTCATTGCATTCCGCGACAGCCAGGAACATATTACGACCTCAGTTTTCGCGAAATACGCTAAATCATGGACATGGTAGCCAACCTGCGGACTTTCCTGGCGGTCGCACGGTACGGCGGGTTCTCGCAGGCTGCCCGGCAGCTGAACCTCGTGCCCTCGGTGGCCGCCAAGCGGGTAAGCCAGCTCGAGCACGCGATCGGTACCCAGCTGTTCGAACGCTCCACCCGCAAGGTCGATTTGACAGAAGCTGGCGAGCTCTTCCAGGTCCGTGCGCGCAGCCTCATCGCGGACCTCGACGACGCCTTGAGCGGCCTGAAGCGCTCCGGCGACCGGCTCGAAGGACGCATCCTGATGATGGTGCCGACCACACTGCACATGCTGGTACTGTCCGATGCGTTGAGCGGGTTCCTGCTCGAACACCAACACATCACGATGGAACTGGCGCTCGTGGACCGTTCGGTCAACCCGGCGGAAGAAGGCTTCGACCTCGCCATCAGCGGCCATGCCGCGAGCAGCTACGAAGGCGTGATCGATGTGCCGCTGCACCCGTTCGAGCAGGTGCTGTGCGCCTCACCCACCTACCTTGCGCGACGTGGCACGCCGGTGCATCCGCACGATCTCGAGGATCACGATGGCCTTTTCTTCAAGCCGCTGGGCACCGCGTGGCGATTTGAAGGTGACCAGGGACAGCTCAGTGTCGAGGTGCATCCGCGACTCATCGCCAATGACAACGTGACGTTGCGCGCCGCGGCGATCGCCGGCAATGGAATCGCCATGCTGCCCCGGTATGTATCGGGCGAGGCAATCAGAAAAGGCGAACTGGTGGAGTTGCTGCACGGCTTCCGCATGCCGCGCGCCTGGTTCCGGGCACACGTGACCCAGCATCGCGCGAAGCTTGCGCGCATTTCGGCACTATTGGATTGGTTGCAGAGCGCCCTGCGGCAGACGCTGCCGGGCGTGGAGGGCATGAAGCCGCCGCAGTGAGGACTGCGGCGGCTTCACTCAGGCACTTTAGTAGAAGACTCCGTCGACCACGTCGGCGACACGTCCGGTGCTGAGGTTCACCAGCAGGATGTCCGGCCCGTAACGCACCCACTGGAAACCAGCCGGCGGGGGCGCGAGACCCAACGCCCCATAATTACCGTAGAAGTACGCCGACGAGAGGAACACGGACGGCAGGATCGCGCCGGTGGTCCACGCCCGATACGAGAATCCCGGCGGATAACTGAACGCCGGACCGTGGATGCTATGGCGCCAGCCGCCTCCGGCGAGGAAGCGATGGGGCGGGCGTCGACCATAAGGCGGTCGCGGCGCCGGTGGCGGACGATTCGCGGGAGGACGATGGGCAGGCGGCCGGTTCGCCGGCGGCCGCGCCGGTCGGTCGGGTCCCGGTCCCGCATCGGGACGGTTCTGTCCGGGGCCCGCACCCGGCTGACCGCGGCGATCATCCGGTCGCTGGCCCTGATCCTGGGCCAGCGCGACGCTGGACCCCAGCAGCGCGACGGCGGCGACGATCAATAAACCTTTTCGCATGACGACCTCCTCTTCAGTTGACTTGCCAAGTATGCCACCTTCTCATCCACCGCGTCCCTTAACGAACGCCGATCATATCCACGTGTCCGACCCGCAGCACGGAGCGGACAGCATCGACGTGCGCGTGTCGCCGCAACGACCAGTCGCGCACCGTCGCGGCGCGCTCGGGGGCTGCGTCGCTTGCGGCGCGGCACCAGCCTTCGATCAGGTCATGCTGCAACGCCCGGTGTTCCGTCCCGATGTGCCAGTCGCTTACCGCGCAGTGCACGTGGTAGCCGCAGTCCGTGAAGATCCGCTCGGCCGTCCGCGCAGCGGCCGGCCCGAGTGCGGCACCGAAGCCCTTGTCGTTGCGCTGGTGCCGGTTGACCAGTTCGCGAACCTGCCCGTCCTCCGGTTCCGCCGGTTCGCACCCGATGCGTCCGTCGTAGGTGAGGGCGAAACATACGCTGCAGTCAGACGCTGCGGCCGCCTGGGCGAGCGAGCGCAGCCACTGCGCCGATACCAGGTCGAGCAATGCCGAGGCCGTCACCAGGGTTCCGGCGGTCAGGGGCACTTGCTCGAGCTGCGTTGCCAGATCCAGGGGCAGAGTCGACACCCGACACTCGTAGTTCACTCCCCGCATCTGCCGTGGCGGCATGGCCGCAAGCAGCAATGGATCCTTCTCGACCAGCAACCAGTCCTGCAGGCCGCCGAGCAGCGGTGCGACGTAGCGCAGATTGGCGCCGGTTCCGGCGCCCAGATCAACGACATTGAGACGCGAGCCCGCGGCGCGGCCCCTGGACAGTGTTTCGTCCAGCCTGGCGACCAGGCTCGCATTGCGCGCGGCGGCATCGAGCGGTTCGCGCAACGCAAGCCATTGGGCGGAGAAGCTGCTCACGGCGCCGACACGGTCCTCACGGGAAGGCGTGACTGCGGCGCCGGGCGCGAGGCACCGAATGCCGCCAGCATCCACGGCGCGAGGTCGCTCATTTTCCCGGCAGCAGCCCGTTCGGGCATCAAGCCGGGACGAAAACCATCGGCCACGAGCGCCTCGAGAATCGCCGGCTCACTGGCAATCACGTGCACGGGCACATCCCAGGAGGCGCCCTCGCCGCTCACGTTGGCCGCGGGCTGGTGGTCCCCTAGGATGATCATTACGAACCTGCCGTTCGGCCGGGCCCGCAGATAGCTGCTGAGCGTGTCGAGAAAGTACTGCACGGAACTCACGTAGGCTTTCCCCATGTCCGTCCAAGCCGGCGTCTGCGTGAGCGCGCGCTGCAGCGGCCCGCTCTCGAACGGTTGCGCCGAAAGCATCCGCTGCCAGTCACTCTGCAGCGGCGGCGTGGGTTCGAAGGGCATATGCGTGGAAACGGTCGGGAAGAACACGAACAATGGCTTGCGCGGCCTGGGCTGCAATTCGCGCGAATCCAGGACCGCGAGTGAATATTGGTCCGGAATACGCCACCAGCCGAAAGCCGGCCCCTGATAGTCGAGGCCATCAGCACCATAGACCCGGTCAAACCCGTAGAAGCCGCCTTCAGGCCAGCTCTCACGCAGGCCCGGCATCACGGCCACGGTGCGGTAACCGGCACTCTTGAAGAGCGATACGAGGGTTGGCCGTTGCTGCATCAGCATGCGCACGTAGTGGTCCTGGTCGCGCACCTCGATGCCGGACAGCAGGCTCAGGTGTGCCAGCACCGAGCCCCCGCCGAAGGTGGGTGAGCTGACGAATGCCGATACCACGCCACGGCCGGTCTGCGCGATCGCGGCTTCGAGCCGCTGACGTGCCGGCACCAGCGCGCTTTGAAACTCCGGACGGTCATAGGTCGAACTGCCGTACGACTCCATGAACACCACCAGCACATCGCTGCCGGCGAGGGCTTTGAAACTCGAATGCAGGGGCGGCGATGGCGGCAGGTCGCGGTTCGCGCGGCCCGACGCCGCATCGGTCACCCGCGTGATCTGCGCCAGAAAGGTTCGGCTCACCGGAACCGAGAAGCGCAAGATCCGGGGCGTTGCAACGCCGTACTGCTGGAGGAAAAAGCACCCCAGCAGCAGCAACCCGGCCGCCCCGAGCGCCCAGCGCGCCCGATCGTACATGCGCAACACATCATCGATCTGTCCCAGCGACCAGCGTGCGATCACGTATAGCGTTCCCAGCACGATCACGGCCGCTGCGCCCACTCCGGCGACCGCCCACGGCGAGGCCACACGCACCAGCATGCCGGTCACCGCGGCGAACTGCGGTCCGTCCCAATAGAGGTTGATATCGCGCCCATACAACGCCTGGACCGTGACGTATGCATAACGTCCCAGGGCAAACACCACGACCGCCCCGGCCAGGAGCCTCAGCACGCGCTGCGGCGTCGGCCCGGTGAACGAATTGGAGAGTGCGAGCCCAACCAGCAGCACGGCAAGTTCGACCGAGAGTTCGCCGGGCCAGTGAACACCCAGCGTCGGCCACACATTGTGAAAGGTAACTGCTGCGTTCAGCAGCACCACGGCCAGCAGCAGGCACACTGCCTGCCACAGGCGATAACGCCAAAGCTGCCCGGGTGCGCTCACTGCGACGACGCGCCGGCGCGGGACCGGGCTGCGTTCTGAAATGACCACACCACGTCCACCGCGAAAGACAGTATCAGCGTGCACAGTCCTCCCGCCGCGATCGGCGTCGCCACCGTGACCGGAACGAATGGCGCGAGTGTCACGATGAGCGCAATCATCTGCATGACCGCAACCGCCTTGCGGCGCTCGCTTGCGGGCAGCGCAGTTCGCAGCCAGGGCAGCAGCGCGCCGGCGCCGAGGTAGGCGTACCTCAGCAGGCCTGATGCCAGGACCCAGACGCCGGCCTTGCCGAACTGCACGACAAGCAGCGCCAGCACCATGATCAGGAGGGCGTCCGTCTCCATATCAAATCGGGCACCGAACGGACTGGCCATCTGCGTGCGGCGCGCCAGCCAGCCATCGAGGCCGTCGAGCACGGCAACCGTCGTCGCCATCACGACGGCGAGCGCCGGCGCACCGGTATCCGAACGCTCCCCGACCAGGGCTGCAAGCAATGCGACCAATGCCCCGCGGGTGACCGTGACCTGGTTGGCGGCGCCAAAGGATTTGAAGGGGTGATGCAGCGGCAGTCCCAGGAGCACCAACCCGGCGCCCGCGCAGAAAACCACAACGGCCTTGAGCAGGTATGCGGCGCCCAGCGCGAACAGCAGCGTCCACAGTTGGGCAACCACCCCGACCATCAGCGCAGCCGGTAAGATGCACAGCAGCGCATTTCGCAAAAGACCGTGGTGCACGGCCCGTGCCATCGACATGGTGACACCCAAGCTTCAGGAGGTCCTATGAATCGGGACGATACGCTCGCATTCTGGATCGCCGCGCCGGGACGCGGCGAGTTGCGCCGGGAAAAGCTGCCGGCACGGCGGGATCAGGAAGCGAGTGTACGGACACTTTACAGCGGTGTCAGCCGCGGCACCGAGGCGCTCGTGTTCGCGGGCCGCGTTCCCGTGGGCGAATATGCGCGGATGCGGGCGCCGTTCCAGGCCGGCGAGTTCCCGGGGCCGGTGAAGTACGGATACGTCAGCGTCGGTGAAGTCACCGCGGGGCCGCGCGCAGTGGTCGGCAGGACGGTCTTCTGCCTGCATCCGCATCAGCAGCACTACGTCGTCCCCTGTGATGCGCTCTATGTTCTGCCCGAGCAGGTTCCCGCCGCACGTGCCGTACTCGCGGCAAACCTGGAGACGGCGCTCAACGGATTATGGGATTCGCTCGCCGGCCCGGGCGACCGCATCGCGGTGATCGGCGGCGGCAGCGTCGGCTGTCTGCTCGCCTGGCTGGCCGCGCGCATGCCGGGCTGCACGGTCGAACTCATCGACGTGAATCCCCATCGGGCCGCGATCGCCCAGGCGCTCGGCGTGGGGTTTGCCCTTCCCGAGGCTGCGACGCCCGAGGCGGATGTGGTGCTGCATGCGAGTGGTTCCGCCGAGGGCCTGCAGCTTGCGATGCGCCTCGCCGGTTTCGAGGCAACGGTCCTGGAACTGAGCTGGTATGGGGACCGAACGATATCCCTGCCGCTCGGTGAGGCCTTCCATGCCCGGCGGCTGACCCTCAAGTCCTCCCAGGTCGGCGCGATCGGCCACGCGCGCCGTGCGCGCTGGAGCCTGCGCCGCAGAATGGAGCTGGCACTGTCGCTGCTCGCCGATCCGGCGCTCGAGGTGCTCATCAACAGCGACGGCCGCTTCGAGGATCTGCCGCAGACCCTCGAGCGGCTCTCCCGAACGCCCGGCGATGTCATCATGCATCGGGTGCATTACACCTGAGGAGTCCGCGATGTATACGGTCTGTGTCCGTGACCACATGATGATCGCCCACAGTTTCGCCGGCGAGGTCTTCGGCCCCGCCCAGCGGCTGCACGGCGCCACCTATGTGATCGATGTCGAATTCCGGCGCCCCGAACTCGATGAGAATGGCATCGTCGTCGACATCGGCCTCGCGGGCACCGTGCTGCACGAAATCCTCGGCGCTCTGAACTACCGCAATCTGGATGCGGAAGCGGCCTTCACCGGCCGCAATACGACGACCGAGTTTCTCGCCAGAATCGTTTTCAACCGCCTGGTGCAGGCAATTCACGACGGCCGACTCGGAGGCGCCGCCGCCGCCATCACCATCATCAAGGTCACGCTGCATGAGTCGCATGTCGCATGGGCGGCATTTGAAGGCGCGATCAGCGCGCCATGAACGGGCGGTCGCTGGAATTCGTCATTCCAGGTGACCTCGAAGCCGCATCCGGCGGCTATGAGTATGACCGCAGGATCATCAGCGGGCTGCGCACGCTCGGCTGGCAGGTTTCCGTGCACGCACTGGATGCCAGCTTCCCCGAGCCTTCTGCCGCAGCCCTGACCCAGGCACGCGCGCTGTTCGCGCGGCTGCCGGAACAGTCCCTGGTTCTCATCGACGGTCTCGCCCTGGGAGCAATGCCGGAGGTCGTGCTGCCGCATGCCGGGCGCCTGCGACTGATCGGCCTGGTCCATCATCCGCTCGCCGCCGAGAGCGGGCTTGCGCCCCATGTTGCCCGCAGGCTCGCAAGTTCGGAGCGGCAGGCACTCGAGGCGACGCGGTACGTCCTGGTCACGAGTCACGCCACGAAGCGGGCGTTGCTGGACTATGCGGTTCTCCCGGAACGGGTATCCGTGGTGGAGCCCGGCACCGATGCCGTGGTGTCGGCGCAGCACGTCCGGGGGGCTGAGCTGCAGCTGCTGTGCGTCGCCTCCCTCATTCCGCGCAAGGGCCACGATCTGCTGTTCGCGGCACTCGCGCCCCTCGCAACGGCGAGCTGGCATCTCACCTGCATCGGTAGCCTCACGCGCAGCCCGCCGACGACGGCGCGCCTGCGCGCGCAGCTGCGGCGCCTCGGGCTCGACAATCGCGTCACGCTTGGCGGTGAGGCAGATGCCGCCGCCCTCGCCCGCTGTTACGCACGGGCGGACCTGTTCGTGCTGGCAACCCGCTTCGAGGGCTACGGAATGGCCGTTGCCGAGGCGCTCGCGAACGGCCTGCCCGTGATCAGCACGCGGGTGGGTGCGATCGGTGAACTGGTCGGGGGCGGCGCCGGATTGCTGGTTGCCCCGGACGATGCCGAAGCTTTGCGCGCGGCCCTCAGCCGCGTGTTGAACGACCAGGCATCGTTTGATTCTCTGGTGGCCGGCGCGGCCGCGGTCCGCAGAACCTTGCCGGACTGGCAGCAGGCCTGTGAGCGAATGTCACATGTCCTACAGGACGCGTTGTAAAGCGGTGTGTGAGAGTCCGCCATGACCGTTCCCGCCGCCATTGGCGAGCGCGCGCAGATCACAGTCGAACAGAATATCCGCGCCCGCCCGGTAGACGCGGTGCTGCAGTCGCAGACAGTCCTGCAGGCGCAGCCGCGGTGGCATGCGGATCGCCGGGCGCCCCTCGCCGATCAGCAGCGGCGCGATGGCGATGTGCAGCCGATCGAGCAGGCCAGCCTGCAGGAACGAGGAAACGGTGACGCCACCACCTTCGACGAAGACGCGGCTGAAGCCCAAGGCGCGCAGCTGCCGCAGCAGGTCGCGCAGATCCAGGGCTCCCTCGCAGGCGGCGACCTCCAGAGTATCCTCGCCGCGCGCGCGCGCTTCGGCGGCAGCGGCGCTGCCCGCAGCGCAGACGCGCAGCGTCAATGCCGCACCGTCATTGAACACCGTATGGGCCGGTGGCAGGCGGCAGGCAGGATCGAGAATGACGCGCACCGGATTGCTGCCGGCGACCAGGCGCGTGGTGAGACGCGGATTGTCGGCAGCCACGGTGCCGGCGCCCACGATGACGGCATCGCACAGGGCGCGCAGCCGATGCAGATGCAGGATGTTCTCCGGACCTGTGACGGAGATCGCATCGCCTGATTGCGTGGCGATGAAACCATCCAGACTCTGTCCGAGATGCCCGATGGTGATCGGCCGTTCGGCGGTCGCGCTGCTGATGGGCAGGTAGAGTCCGAGAAGATCGCTCTGCGGATGGTCGGCGCCAAGCGCCGACTGCCAGCCGGTCGCGGGATTCCATTGCAATACTGCAGCGGGATCCTCCGCTGCGAGGCGCACCAGGCCACCGGTGGCGGCGAGGGCGAAGCGCGCCGGGCTGTTGGCATCAAATGTGCCAATCGCCATGGCCGCCGCGTGGGCAAGAGCCCATGCGTCGCGAGTTGCTGAGGCGGAATTTTCCATGGCTCGCGCCATCTTGCCTGAGCGGGCTCCCCGCGGGTAAGAGGAAGCCGCTGCCCATGTGCACGCATATCGTTTAAGCTACTGACGCAGTTAATATTTTGATCAACGTTACGACCCTCGCGAGCCATCACGGCAGGACCTGCTTTGCCACCCATCGGTAGATCACCCAAACCCAGGGAAATACACCTTTGGCAGTGGCCATGGTGGGTACCGATCGTGGCGATCCTGAGCGTTCTGGGCAGTTCGGTGCTGCCGCTTACCGCGTGGACGCTCGTCGGCTGCGGCGTGGCATTGATCGGCGCGGTCATCGCGAGCGTGCACCACGCTGAAGTCGTGGCACAGCGCGTCGGTGAACCGATGGGCACCGTGATTCTGAGCATCTGCGTCACGATCATCGAGGTGGCCCTGATCTTCACCGTGATGCTCTCCGGCGCGCCGGATGCCGCCGATCTGCCGCGCGACACGATCTTCTCGGTCATCATGATCAGCTGCGGCGGAGTCGTGGGCCTGAGTCTGATCATCGGTGCGGGACGCCACCGCGAACAGGCATTCAACGTGCTCGGCTCAAACGCAAGTCTCGCGACGCTGGTCGCCATCACCACTCTTGCCCTGGTGCTGCCGTCCTTCACGACCAGCAGTCCCGGTCCCACCTATACCCCCGCGCAGCTGATCTTCGCGTCGATCGTCTCACTGGCGCTCTGGGCCGGGTTCGTGTTCGTCCAGACCGTGCGCCATCGCGACTATTTCGTACCCGTTACCGATCGCGCCAATCAGAATTCGCACGCACCGCGGCCCTCGATTGCCGCGGCCTCCGCGAGCTTCGGCGCGCTGATGGCGGCACTGATCGCGGTGGTCGGACTCGCCCACCACATCTCGCCCAGCATCGAGGCCATCGTCGAACAGGCCAATCTGCCCAAATCCGTAATCAGTCTGACCATTGCGATGCTGACACTCCTGCCGGAGGGCTGGGCGGCAGTGCGCGCCGCCCTGGCGAATCGTATCCAGACCAGTTTCAATCTCGCGCTCGGGTCGGCGCTTGCCAGCATCGGACTGACCATCCCTGCGATCGCGGTCAGCTCCAGGCTCGCCGGTACCACGCTGAACCTGGGACTCGGGCCGAAAGAGCTGGTGCTGGTGGTGCTGGCCTTCTTCATCACTTCGATCACGCTCGTGGCCGGGCGCACGCATCTGATGTTGGGCCTGGTGCACCTGGTCGTCTTCGGCGTCTTCCTGTTCCTGAGCCTGGTGCCGTAGCGGCGGTCAGCGCGCCCCTCATTGCGCGGGCGCAACACAGTGAAAATTCGCCGCATCATCGATGCTGCCGTGCCCTGAGTAGCGCGCAACCTGCGGATAGGGGCACAACGGCCGCGAACGGACTTCATGTTTGTCGACCACCCGCGCGGCGCGAATGGATTGCGGTGCCTTCCCCTTCTCCACCCAATCGACCAGGGCCGTCACGGCATCGAACTGGTCCGTCGCCACCCCACCGGAGCAGTGACCCATGCCCGGCACCATGAACAGCCGGAAGAACTCGGGCGTGTCCGCTCCATTGCGGGCCAGCGCCTGCTGGTAATAATTGATGCCGGCCAGTGGCTGCAGCACCGGATCGGCCCAGCCGTAGGTCATGATCAGTTTGCCGCCACGCTGCCGGAACCGGGACAGATCCGGATTGGTGGCGTTCACCAGCTGTGCCCACGCATTCAACATACCGGGATCGCGATCAAAATCGAAGCTGCGGTAGTCGTAGTCCGGTTGCGGCGGCGTATGCGCGAGGTAGCGGATGGTGCCTTCGGCGAGATTGAAATCCGCGGCCTTGCGCCCCGGTTGGGCCGGGACTATCAGATTCATCCAGCCTGATTCGCTGCCCAGCATGAAGCCGGGGAACAGCTGCCGGCCGCCACTGACGGGGCCGCCGTAGATTTTCGTCAGGGTCGCCGACTGCGCCGGCGTCAGGCAGGTATCGTCGTCGACACCTGCAGCGCAGGCCGGCAGATCGGTTTTCACCTCCAGCGTGCACCGGCGCGGATCATCGATCTGCCCATCCTTCAAACCATCCACGGCATCGCACTTGGCCATCACCGCTTTGGCGACCATGGCGAGCTTTCCGGCCGTCAGCGGCCCGGTATCGAGCGCGCGCTGGTTCCACAGCGCTCCGATCGTGAATCCGGTCTGGTCGACCCAGGGGGAATTGGCGAGGATCCCGTCGAAGTCCTGCGGATAACGCTCGGCCTCGATCAGCCCCTGCCGCCCGCCGTTCGAACAGGAGTTCCAATAGGAACGGGCGATGTCCTGCCCGTAATAGGCGCGCGTGATTGCCTTCGCGGTAACGGCCGTGAGATTCACTGCCCGAAAGGCATAGTCGATTGCCTTTGCGGGATTACTCATCACGAACGAGGCCCCGGGTTCCTTGCTTGCATCGTGGCCGGTGTTGGTTTGCGCAAATGCGAAGCCCGCCCGCAGCGCCGCGTTGCGCTGCGCCACCCGAAACGGATCCTCGAGCGACTCACCGGCGTGGCCGCCATTGCCGATCATGTAGAAGCGGCCGTTCCAGCGTTCCGGCAGGCTCACTTCGAAGGCCACTTCCGGCGCGAGCATCCCGGTCACGCGGCAGTGGGAAGGTATCCCGGTCGCGGCGGGGATCTGCATGGCGGCGATGTTCACCAAGTCCTTGCCCGTATATTGACCGAGCGCCATACATTTCATGTGCGGCGCGATCCTGGCCTTCGAATAGCCCGCAAGTGAGGCGCCGGCGTCATTGAATGCCTGGGCTCCGACGGGCCCGGCAGCGAGGGTCAGCGCGGCTGCCGCGGCGACTACGTACACCATAGGCGTCATCTGACGGCGCATACTGTTGAGACTTGGCATGCTTCTGCCCTCAAATTCTTCGTAGCTTCACCCAAGGCGGGTGAGCATAGACCATCTCCTGGGAGACCGATCATGAAAGGACCTCGTAAATTACTGTTGTTGCTGGCGGCACTGCTGCTGCCCATCGGCGTATCGATGGCCGGGACTTACGGCGACACTCTCAGTCTGTTCCGCAATGCGGGAGAAAGCGCCGCGTACTTCAACAACAGTTATGCCTACGCCGTCTTCCCGACGATCGGCAAGGGTGGCTTCGTCGTCGGTGGTGCGCATGGCACCGGCCATGTCTACCTGGCCGGCAAATACATCGGTAACACTTCCATGACTCAGGTCAGCGTCGGTTTCCAGGCCGGTGGCCAGGCGTACAGCCAGATCATTTTCTTCCAGGACAAGCGCGCACTGGATGAATTCACCAGCGGACAGTTTGCCTTCGATGCCGGCGTCAGCGCCGTCGCCATCACCGCTGCCGCCGGCGGATCGGTCGGCACGGAGGGTGCAACCGGCAATGCCAGTGGCGGCAAGAAAGACGCCCTGACTGCCGGCAACTACTACAAGGGCATGGCCGTGTTCACGATCGTCAAGGGCGGCGCCATGTACCAGGCGACCGTCGCCGGCCAGAAGTTCTCGTACAAGCCGCGCACGGCCGCACAGTCTTAGCGAAGACCCTTAGACTGCCTGCTGCGAGTCCCCGGCCGCTGGTGCACCCCACCAGCGGCCGTTTGCGTTGCGCCCCTAAGTAGCGGCTAAGTTGCGCCTTGGACACTTCAGGATTGCTCTCCCGGGACCTTATTTTCGATGCGTATCCTCATCGTGGAAGACGATGCCATGATCGGCACCAGTCTGGTGCGCGGGCTCACGGATGAGGGTTATGCCGTCGACTGGGTGCGCGATGGTGGCCAGGCTCAGGCTGCACTGATCGAACGTCACGAATTTCACCTCATCCTGCTCGACCTGGGACTGCCGCAAAGGGGCGGCACCGAGGTGTTACGACACCTGCGGGCGGCCGGCGATAATGTCCTGGTCCTCATCATCACGGCCCGGGATGGTCTGGCGGATCGGATCCAGGGTCTGGATCTCGGCGCCGACGATTTTCTGGTCAAGCCGTTCGAGCTGGCCGAACTTAAGGCACGCATCCGCGCCCTCTCCCGTCGCCATGCGGGACGGATCGAGCCGGCCCTGACGACCGCCTCACTGACGCTCGACCCGGCAGCCCGCTGCGTCATCCGTGAGGGGCGCCGGATCCAGCTCACCGCGCGCGAATTCGCGCTGCTGCAGGCGCTGATGCAGCGCCCCGGGACTCTGCTCTCACGGGCGCAGCTGGAGGAGCGGATCTATAACTGGTCGGACGCCGTCGAGAGCAATGCCGTGGAGTTCCTGCTGCACGGGTTGCGCCAGAAGATCGGTGCCGATCAGATCCAGAACGTCCGCGGCGTGGGCTGGCGCATCGTGCCCGGCAGATGACCTCCCTGCGCCGACGACTGCTGCTGTCCATCTGCGTGGCCATCGCCGTGGTCGGACTCATCTGCGCCGGCATCGCCTACCGTCAGGTCAGCGATGAGACGCGCACGCTGCTCGATGATCAGATGCGGCAGATCGCGCGCCTGGCGGCCATGACGGTGGATGGTTCGGAAATCGCCAAGGGCGGCGATGAGGACATCGTGGTCAGCGTGTGGGGCACGGATCTGCGGTTGAAGTTCTCCACCAAGCCCGCGCTCGGATTGCAACCGCGGGCCGCGGGTTTCGCGGAAGTTCTGCTGCAGGGCGAACCCTACCGGGTCTACTCGACGATCATCGCGGGGCGCCACATTGGTGTCGCGCAGCTCATCGACATCCGTGACGATCAGGCCGAGGCAGCGGCTTTTGCGGCATTCCTGCCGTTGCTGGTCCTGATGCCGGTGCTCGCCATCGTCGTGGCGCTGGTGATCCGTGCGCAGCTGCGGCCGGTACAGCAGCTCGCCACGCAGATCGCACAGCGCGGCCCCTTCGAACGCGACGCGCTCGAGGCGGCAGGATTGCCGCAGGAGGTCGCGCCGCTGGTCGATGAAATCAACCGGCTGCTGGCGCGCCAGCATGCCGCGGCCCAGCGCGAACGCCAGTTCGTCGCGGATGCCGCGCATGCGTTGCGAACGCCGCTCGCGGCACTGCAGCTGCAGGCCGACGTGCTGGAGGGCGCCGCGGACGCAGGCGACTACGCCGCGCGCTTCGCGGATCTGCGCGGCGGCATCCGACGGGCGGCGCATCTGTCCGAACAGCTGCTGTCGGTCGCGCGCCTGACCCCGGCGGCGGACGCGGGTGTTTCGCCCCTGGGAGTTGCGGCCGTGTTGCGCGAAGTGATCGATCTGTATCAGCCCGCTGCTGCGGCTGCCAACGTCACGCTGCGACTGGACGCGCCGACGGCGGCGCAGGTCCGGGCGGACTCGCGGCGACTGCTGCTGATTTTCGGCAACCTGGTGGATAACGCCCTGCGCCACACGCCGGCAGGTGGCAAGGTCGCGCTGGTCGCAAATTCGGCCGGCGACTCGGTGCAGATCGAGGTGCAGGACGAGGGGCCGGGGATTCCCGACGCCGAGCTGGCCCGCGTCTTCGAGCCATTCTATCGCGCGGCCGCCGATCAGGGTGGTGGCAGCGGACTGGGCCTTGCGACTGTCGCCAGCCTGGTAAAGGAACTGAGCGGTCATGTCGGGCTCCAGAACCGCACGGATCGCAGTGGACTGCTGGCCCGCGTCACTCTAACCGTCTACTAAGATGCGGCACGCACCCTGTCGATAATCACCCGCAACACCAAGGATTCAATAGTGAGAGATGTCGCCTCTGCCGCCTCCAAAGTGCCGCTCGTCACCTTCGCTTTCTGGATCATCAAGGTGCTCGCGACGACACTGGGCGAAACCGGTGGTGACACGGTCACGATGACCATGAACCTGGGCTACCTGACCGGCACCATCATCTTCCTGGCGGCGCTGGTGGTGTTGGTGATCCTGCAAATCCGCGCCCGCCGATTCCATCCCTTCCTTTATTGGGCCACCATCATTGCCTCCACCACCGCCGGCACGACCCTGGCCGATTTCGCCGATCGTTCGCTCGGAATCGGCTACGCGGGGGGCTCAGTGGTGCTGCTGGTGTGCGTGCTGGGCTCGCTGGCGCTGTGGTACCGCTCGCAGGGAACCGTGTCGGTGAATACCGTGACCACGCCGAAAGTCGAGGCATTCTACTGGGCGACGATCACCTTCTCCCAGACGCTGGGAACCGCGCTGGGAGACTGGACGGCAGACGACACCGGGCTCGGTTACCTCGGCGCGGCGCTGTTGTTTTCCGCGACACTGCTGATCATCGCGGGCGCCTATTTCCTGACCCGTATCTCGCATGTGCTGCTGTTCTGGGCCGCTTTCATCCTGACGCGGCCGCTGGGCGCCACCATTGGCGACTTCCTCGACAAGCCACTGAGCGAGGGCGGTCTGTCCCTGAGCCGTCCGCTCGCATCGCTGGTACTGGCAGTGGTCATCCTGGTGTGCATCCTCGCGTTCCCGCAGCGCGCCGGGCAACACCCGGGTGCCGATTAGACCATGCGGCCAAGAGGCATCGGCCTCCTGCTGCTCGCGGCTCCGGCCTTGGCCTGCGCCGGGCCGCCCTTCGTGACGGACGATCCGGAACCGACGGAATACCAGCATTACGAGGTGTACTTCTACGATCTCGGCACGACGGTGCGGGCGGGAACGGCCAGCCAGGCCGGCATCGATTTCAACTACGGCGGCCTGCCGAACCTGCAGCTCACCGCCGTCGTGCCGGTGCAGTTCACCGATCCGGTCGACGCCGGCTCGGCCTATGGCCTCGGCAACGTCCAGCTCGCCGCCAAATACCGCTTTGTGCGCGCTGAGGATACGGGCTGGGACATCTCGGTGTTTCCACGGGTGTTCCTGCCGGCAGGTTCCACGGCCCTCGGCGACCGCTACACCTCGGTGCTGGTGCCCGTCTGGCTCGAGCGGGACTGGGATCCCTGGTCGACCTTCGGCGGCGGCGGCTGCGCGCTGAACCACGGTGGGGTGGCCACGAACTACTGCATCCTCGGCTGGGTGCTGACGCGCAAGGTGAGCGCAAACCTGCAGCTGGGCACTGAAGTGTACTACCAGAGCGCCGCCGCACGCGGCGCCCGCGCCGCGACCGGCCTCGGTGCGGGGTTCACTTACGATCTCAACGGGCATTTTCACCTGATGGGCTCCTTCGGCCCCGGGCTGCAGAATGCCGCGCAGGCCAACCTCTACACCTGGTATGCCGCGCTGCTGGTAACCTATTGATGAATGACCACCTATCACAGCTACGAGCCGCGTGAGGGACACGGGCTCGCACACGATCCCCTCAATTCCATCGTGGCGCCGCGCCCGATCGGCTGGATTTCGACCCGCAGCAGCGCCGGTATCCACAACCTCGCGCCCTACAGCTTTTTTATGCTCTTCAACTACAAGCCGCCGATCATCGGTTTCGCGAGCATCGGCTGGAAGGATTCGGTCGCGAACATCAAGGCTACCGGCGAATTCGTCTGGAACCTGGCCACCGAACCCCTTGCCGAAGCAATGAATGCCTCCTCGGCGGCCGTTCCGGCAGAGCAGGACGAGTTCGACCTCGCCAGGCTCACGGCGGTGCCCGCGCGACTGGTCCGCGCACCCCGGGTCGCGGAGAGCCCGGTCTCCTTCGAGTGCCGCATGTCGCAGCTGCTGCGACTCAGCGACAGCCATGGCGTCGATACCGACTCCTGGCTGGTGCTCGGTGAAGTGATCGCCATCCACATCCGCCACGATCTGATCCGCGATGGCATCTACGATACGGCCGCCGCTCAGCCCATCCTGCGCGGTGGCGGCGCGGCCGATTATTTCCGCCTGCATCCGGACTCGAAATTCCAGATGTGGCGCCCCTAGTTTGTAGGAGTAACTGGTCTGTCAGTTTGGACGGATTGCAGGCACAATCCGCGCACGATGGGGGGATCAATTTTTGACTCACGACGTACCGCCAAAATGTTGGCGATCGTCGTTGCCGCCATGGCGGGCCCGGCGCTCCACGCCGCCGACTCCGCCGCTGCGCTGCTCGCCGCAATCAAAGCCGGGGGAGCACATGTCGATGCCGCCGGCCGTCTGCAGATCGACGTTCACTTCGAATGCGCCCTTGCGCCGCCGGTTGCAGCACTCAGCGCCGCCGGCCTCCTCGTCAGCTCATCGGTCAAGGCGGCCACGCTGTGCATCGTTGAGGGCTGGGCACCGCCGGCCGCGCTGTCGCCGCTTGCCGCGGTCCGGGGCGTCACCCGCATATCGGCGCCTTCCTATGTGCCGCCGACATCGCCGCGGGGGCTGCGACCCGTCTCGCGCAACCTGTCGCGCGGCGCGGTGCAGAAGGAAGGCAGTTCCCAGGGAAGTCCCACGGGACTGACCATCGACCAGTACGGCGTGTCGATCATGCGGGCCGCGCAATACGTTTCACAAACGGGCGTCGACGGCACCGGCGTCACCGTCGGCATCCAGTCGAACGGCATCGCAAGTCTGAGCCTCATTCAGTCCCGCGGTGAGTTGCCCTCCTCGATCGAGGTGCTCTATCCGGCCGGTGATATGAGCGATCCGCTGGCGGACGAGGGCACGGCCCTGATGGAAGAAGTGCACGCGGTCGCCCCGGGCGCGAAGCTGGTGTACTGCGGACCGTCGACCTTCGTCGATTACACTTCCTGCCTGACCCAGCTGATCGGCGCCGGCGCCACGATCGTTCTGGATGACACCGGGTTCCCCGGCGACGGTCTGATGTCGCAGAACAACGATCAGAGCAGTGCGGTCACCCAGATCCTGGCCGCGAACCCCGGGGTGATGATGTTCACCGCTGCGGGTAACAACGACGGCACCTACTGGGAGGGCGATTATTCGCCCGTCAGCGTCGCGGGCACCGCGCTCCCCGCCCTGTCCTGCCCCTCCGGGTCGGGAATCCCCGATGCCTACGTCGCAAGCTTCGGCACCGCCAACAGCGAAACCCTCACGGTGACCGGCGGCACTTCTACATTTCCGCTGCTGCTGGCGTGGGCGGATCCGCCGGGACAGATCACCACCAGGCTCGATGTTTTCTGGTTCGCGGCGGGTTCGACCAGTCCCGCGGGCTGTCTTTCGACCGCCGGCAACACCACCGACCAGGTCATCGACTATCTGACATTGACGGCCGGCGTCTACACCATCGTAGTCGCCTCCCCGGATACCTCCGCCTCAGGAAAATTCCTGAAACTCTGGGCGGGCGGCGACGGACTGACGACGCTTTCGGTTTCGACTTCCGGCGGTCTGATCTCGCCCCAGGACATGGTCCCGGGCGTGCTGACCATCGGCGCGGTCAACGGCTCGGACGGCATCGGCGATGTGATCGAACCCTTCTCGAGTTCCGGGCCGCTGACCGTCGAGTTCCCGACCGCCGCCGAACTGCAGGCCCCCGTGCTGGTCGCGCCCGATGGCATCTCGGTTGATGCGACGGGCACCTACTTCGCTTCCGATCTGTTCCCGGACGGAAATTTCTATGGCACCTCGGCCTCGGTGGCGAATGCCGCGGCCGTTGGCGCTCTGCTGCAGGGCGCCTTCCCGACTCTGAGCGTCGCGCAACTGACCACGGCACTGGACTCGGGCGCCACAGCGCTCAGTCCGTTCGTGCCCAATGACTTCTACGGCTACGGTCGAGTCGACGCACTGGGTGCATTGAGCACTCTGGCCGCCCCAACCATCGGCACGCTCGCGAATCAGACCAGCACCGGCAGCGCCAGCACCACCGCGCAGGCACTCACTCTTACCGGCACCGGTACGCTGACCATCACTGTGAGCAGCAGCAATACGGCCGTGGTACCCAGCGCCCTGGTCAGTGCCGGGACACCCGGCGTCACGGTTTCATCGGGCTGCGGGTCGAGCACCCTCGCCTGCACGTTTTCGGTCACGCCGGTGGCAGGTCAGAGCGGTACGGCCACGGTGACGATTTCGGTTGCCGACGGTGCCCACCGGGCCGCGACCACCCAAGTGACAATCGCGGCCACCCAGCCGGCAGTGACCACGAGCAGCAGCACCGGCACCACGACCACCGGCACCAGCACGGGCACCACTACCGGTACCACTACCGGTACCACGACGACGGGCACCGGCAGCGGTACCACGACGACGACCAGCGGCGGCGCGACCACGGCCAGCGCCACCGCGCCGAGCGGCGGCGGCGGGGTACTGCAGTGGTGGGCGCTGTTGTGGCTTGCTGCTCTGGTTGCCTGGTCGCAGCGGCGGCGGGAGTTGGGCCCTTAGGCCTTGGCAGGATCGATGGCCCGGTGCTGCCCGGTCCAATTATCGATCCAGGCGCCGACCTGCGAGGCGGGCATCGGCCTTGCGATCATGAAGCCCTGCACTTCCTCGCAGCCCAGCTGACCCAGCAGGTCCCAATCCTCGGGCCGTTCGACTCCCTCGGCCACGACCCGCAGCTTCAGCTGCTGAGCCATGCGCAGACTGGCCGTACAGATGGCGCGACGGGTCGGATGTGAGGCCGCGCCGTGCACGAATCCCCGATCGATCTTGAGTTCATCGAATGGCAGATCCCGCAGCTGCGCGAGCGAGGAGTGACCGGTGCCGAAATCATCGATCGACAGCCGGAAACGCTTCAATCGCAGCCGGCTCAGGACATCCAGCACGGTCCCGAGCTGACGCATGATGCAGGTCTCGGTGACCTCGAGGGTGAGGCCGCTGGTCTCGACGCCGATGGCCTGCGCGAGGCCCGCGGCCTTATCGGGAAAATTCAGGAAGGTGAAGTCCTGCATCGAGACATTGACCGCGAGGTTGACCGGATAGCCGGCCTCGCGCCAGATGCGGGATTGACGCATGGCCTGGGCCATGACGTTCCAGGTGATCTCGCCGATTATCCCGGCCTCCTCGGCCAGCGGAATGAAGGCGTCCGGATAGATGAGGGGGCCGGTGGTGGGCTGCCAGCGCACCAGGCACTCCATGCCGATCACCTCGTGCGTCGCCATCACGACCTTCGGCTGGTAGTGCAGGATGAGCTCGTTGCGGGCAATAGCCCCGCGCAGCTGCTCGATGCTGTAGGCGTGCGGCAGGATCCGCAGGCCGCCGGTCGCCGCAGGATTGGTGTGCAGCTGCGAGAGCAGACCCGAGATGTCCTTCGGTGCAACCGGCTTGCCCAGCCGGCCGAGCAGCCTGAGGTTGTGATATTCGACCAGCCGCTCGACGCTTTCCTGGATGCGGTCATTTTCGGCGCTGACCAGCACGATGCCGCCTTCGAAGCGCAGATCCACCAGCCGCCGGATGAACTCGACGCCATCCATTCCCGGCATGTTGATGTCCAGGAACACCAGGTCCGCGGGCAGGTCCTTGCGCGACACCTCCTGCAGGGCCTTCTGGCCGGAGTCGCAGGATGCGACATTGCGGTAGCCGAGCCTGCCGAGGATATGCACCATCAGCTTCAGCGTGAAGATCTCATCATCGACGACGACGATGCGCATGGCACCGCGGTCGAAGTCGAATGCGCCCGGATCGCTCATGCGGCCTCCGGATCGTCGGCGCGCTGTGCATCACTCACGAAGCCCCGTACCGCGGCCAGTTCCACTTCGAATTCAGGGACCAGACGGCGCACCGCTTCGAGACTTGCCGCGTTGCCCGCGTCCTCGATCAAGGCGCAGATATCGGCCAAGGGAAAGGCGCCCACCGAACGGGCCGTCGCCTTGATCTTATGAGCGGCGCCGGCCGCCTCGACCGGGCGGCCGAAACCGACCGCGGCAATGAGCTCCGCGGCGGCGCGCTGCGCACTGGCGCTGAACTCGTCGAGGAACTCGCGAATCAACGCCGGATCGCTGCCCACGAGCGCCTCCAGCACGCTCACGTCGAGCCGTCGCGCCGGGCCGTATTCGAACCGTTCCGGCCGCGGCGATGCCGATCCGGCGACCTCCGGCAGCACCGTGCCGTGCAGCCATCGGCTCAGGACGTTCGACAGCGACACGAGGCTCGCCGGCTTGCTCAGGTAGTCATCCATGCCGGCATTGCGACAGCGTTCAGCCTCGCCATCGAGTGCGTTGGCCGTCAGCGCCACGATCGGCGTGCGCGGGCCCCCGGCCTCGGCAACGCGGATTGCGAGCGCCAGGTCGTAGCCATCCATGCCGGGCATATGCAGATCGGCGAGCACCAGCGCATAGACGCCCGAGCGCCAGTGTTCCAGCGCCACACGGCCGTCCGGAACCACATCCGCGGCGTAGCCGAGCATGCGCAGCTGGCCGCGGATCACCTTCTGGTTCAGATCGTGGTCCTCGGCCACCAGGATCAGCGTGCGATTGCGGATCGCCTGCTCCCGGGTGATGGCCGCAACGCTCCTGCGTGCAACCGCCCGCGCCGGGACCTCGACCGTCGGTACCTGCCGGCCCGCGGCCCGCGCCACCGCGTTGCACAGCGCGTGGCGTGACAGCACGTTGCCGTCGAGGGTGGCAATACCATCGGCGATGGCATGCGCGGGACGCTGCTGACGGCTAACCGCGATCAGTACCACGCGCATTTCACGCCCGACCTGCTCACGCAGAACCCGCAGCAGAGACTCCAACGCGCGCAGATTGTCATCTGCTTCGATCACCCACACCGCTAGCGCATCCTGACCCACCGGCAATGCCGTATCGACCCCGGGGATGCCGCGGCTGCGCTGCACCTCGGCGCCGTCCGCCGCAAGATAACGGGCCAGATCATCGGCGATGCCCGCCGGCGCTGCGACCAGCAGGCAGGTGATGCCATCCAGTAAGCGGGCGGGATGCGCAGCCGGTGACTCGATACTGCCGGGGTCCTCCGCCAGCACCGCAAAAGGCAGCCGCACCGCGAACTCGGAGCCGACGCCCGGCGCACTTTCGACCTCGATCGTGCCATCCATCAGTCGCGTGAGATGCCGCGTGATGGCGAGTCCCAGACCGGTGCCGCCGTAGCGGCGGGTCGTCGACAGGTCGCCCTGCATGAAGGATTTGAACAGCCGCGAACGGGTGGCCGTGTCCATCCCGATGCCGTTGTCCGTCACCTTGAATTCGATCTCGGCCCGATTCTCAAAGTTCTGCACCAGCGTCACCCGGACGGCGACCCGCCCCGGGCGCTCCATGTCGCCGGAGAATTTGATGGCGTTGCTCAGCAGATTCAGGATGATCTGGCGGATGCGGGTGGGGTCGCCGCTGACGCGCGCCGGAATCGAGGGATCGCAGAACACGGTGAGGACCGTGCCTTTGCGCTCGGCCAGGCGATTAAGCAGGCTGCAGGTACGCTCGATCGTATCCGCGATCGAGATCGGCAGGTGTTCGATGCGCAGCTTGCCCGCTTCGATCTTCGAAAAATCGAGGATGTCATCGATGATGGTCAGCAGCGAGTCGGCCGACTCGCGGATCAGGCGCACCATTTCCTGGGGCTCGGGCAGCAGGCTGGTCTGCTGCAGCAGCTCCAGCATGCCGATGACGCCGTTCATCGGCGTGCGGATCTCGTGACTCATGGCCGCCAGGAAATCCGATTTCGCCTGGGTCGCCTGCTGGGCTTCGATGCGCGTCTGGCGCAGGGCAACCATGATGCGTGAGCGTTCGCGCATGTCCCGGACGATGCTGCCGAACAGTAGCAGGAAAGCCGTGGTCGCGGCCAGCAGGGTCAGCAGCAGCGCAATCAGCATGTGGGTGCGGGTGCGCGCGAAGCGGTCCGTGCGGGCATCGAGCGCGGTGCGCTCGGAATGGCGCAGCTCCTTGATGTCGGCGCGGATCGCGGCCATCAGGGAGGCGCCGCCGTCCGTCAGCATCCGGCGCCGCGCGGCCTCAGGACCGGCGGAGTCCTGGATCTCGATGTGGCGCGCAAGCAGCTGCGCATACTCGTGCATCATGCTTTCGAGCTTCGCTTCCGTTGCCAGCTGCGTCGCGTCCGTCAACAGACGCGTCCGTACGGTCGTGATCCGCCGCGCCAGTATTGCCGCCTGGGCCAGGAATTCCTGGCGATAGCGTGGATCGCCGAGGATGAGATAGTCACGCTGCGCAGCCTCGGCATCACTGATCGCGTAATAGGCCTGGTCCAGTGCCCGCAGGCGCTGCTGCGATTCCGCGAGCTCCTGCGCGGTACTCGCGAAGTTGACGACCATCTGGTAGGTGATGCCGGCGCCGACGCACAGCAGCAGTACCGCGAGGCTAAAGCCGACCAGCAGTTTGAGCTCGGTCGCGGCCCGCAGCCCCTGCACCACCGCGGTGTGGCGGCCGGCGGTGCGCACATCACACAGCGCCAGCCCCAGCGCCAAAAGAATCTGCGCCAGGGCAGCATGGATCGCCATGGGGTCGGTCCAGGCATCCGTGGTCAGCTCCCGCGCTCCCCACAGGTAGCCCAGGAACGAGAGCGCGCCGATCAGGCCGGTGGCGATACAGGCCGCGAGCGCCGGGTATCTGAGGAAGCGGCGCCGTGGCAGCGCCAGAATCAGACCGAGCAGACAGAACCCGATCGCCGTGCGCGGCGCCATCAGTCCCGCCGAATGAGTGAACAGCGAAGGGGGCGCCGCAACCAGGATCTCATCGATGCCGGCGTGCCAGTTGAACAGATATTCCGCGAGGCTGACGAGTCCGACGAGCGCGGTGAAGACGCCGAGGGCCCGGGAGGTCCATTGCCCCAGAGGGGCGTTCGCAGCGGCGAACGTCCGCAGCGCCACCGCCGCGGCCAACACCAGCAGGCACACCGCCGTATTAACCTTGATGTCGATGCTGCCCGGAACGAGCGTCCGCAGCGCCGCGATGTTGAAGTACCAGCCCGCCAGGCCGATCAGCGCAAGTAGGGCTGCAATGCCGCACAGCCATGCGATCGTGAGCCGCCCCCACTCCCGCGGTGAAGCTGCGGCTGACTCAACCTCCGCCTCTGCCAAGTCCATGATACGCCTAGGTGCTTTTCGGCCCGTTCAGCGTTGATGGTGCAACCTTATGTGCTTGAAGAATGCGATCAAAGTCGCAGGCCCGGCTACCGGCATGAAAAGCGTCTGAGGCAGGATCCCGCCTTGATTGGCCGCCTGTCTGAAATAATCCCCTCTTGCGGCAAAAACTGCCGCAAAAGGGGGTCCAAAGTCGTTGCGGCGAAGGGATTTGCCCTCCGCCAGGAGGGCAGGTGGGGAGCTATTTCACGAACTTATAGGTCGCTTCCAGCATGAATTGGCGCCCGATAACGGTGTAATTGCCGGCGTTGAACGGCCCTTCGGTGTAATTCGGATAGCTCGGATCCGCAGGCGGCATGGCATTGAACACGTTTTCCACGGCCGCCGTGAGCTGCAGCCCCCGCACCGGCTCGTACTGAAGGCTCAGGTTGGCGGTGGTGTACGGTGAGAGGGTGCCGGCCCCCGTCGCGCTGTAGCCCGCCGTCGTCAACGTGGCCAGGTAGTTCGGCGTGCGGCCGTCGCGATTGACGAACACGGTGGTATTGAACTTGCCGAGCTGCCAGCCGAGGGAGACGTTGATCTTCGACTTGAACTCGGTGCTGTAGAAAGGATTGCCGAGCAGATCGACCGACGGGTCACCCGCGTACTGGATGAAGGTGTGCTTGAGCATGTCCGTCCAGGCGGCGCTGAAGGAAAAGTCCCCCACTTTGCCGGCGAGCAGCTGGTACTGGATCTGGGTGAGAACCGTGGTCACGGTCTCATTGGACTGGTTCAGCTTCGGGTCCACGACACTCAGGATGTTGCCGTTGTTATCGCGTGAGACCGATGCTATTGCCACCTGACAGGTTGGCGACGCTATCGGCAGCTGGCCCAGCAGGCAAGCGGAATCCTCCGTCAGAATGTTGTTGATCAGGGCCTGCGTCACCTCGTTGTTGATGCTCCAGTTCATCAGGTCCGAGGTGATGCTGAGGTGCTGCACCGGCGTCAGCACCAGGCCTGCATCGTAGACGGTGGCGGTCGTGGGCTTGAGGGCCGGATTGCCCTGAGTGGCCACAAACGCGGAGTCGTTCAGATAGATCGAAGGACAGGCGCTCAGATTGACGCCGGTAAACCCTTGCTTGGCACACTGGTAGTAGTCGGTCACGGTGGTGTAGGAGCCGCTCTGTCCCTGGAACTCGTCAGCGAGGGTTGGGGCCTTGAAGGCCGTGCCATAGCGCGCGCGCACCGACAGCATGCTGAAGGGATGGAAATCGGCCCCTATGTTGTAGGTGAACTTGTCGAAATCGCCGCCGGTGACGTTGAATTTGTCATAGCGACCTGAGGCGGTGATGCTGAACATCTTGAAGATCGGCAAACGCAGCTCCATCGTGCCGGCATAGCGCGAACGGTGACCGGAGCCGCCGACCGAGGTGTAGCCGTAGGTTTCGCCGGTCGCATAACGTGGGTCGGGATCGTAGTTCCAGCCCTCATCGCCCCCTTCAGCCACCAGGGCCACTGCGGCATTGCCGCCCCACAGCGGGAACAGCGAGGCATTGGTCAGCTGACCGCGCGCGAGGCTGGTCTGGGTGTAGGAATAACTGGTCGCGTAGCCGCTGAATGCATCGTAGGCGGCAGTCGAGACGGGCTGATAGAAGGCCGCGTAGTTGGGTGTATACAGGTACGCATCATTGGCGGCATCGAAGCCGAGCTGCGGGCCGAGTACCTTGCTGTAGTAGGAATTGATCTCGTTCGTGAGCTGCAGATGGATGCGCTCGGTCAGCTTGTCCTGCTCGAACGACATGTTGGCATCGTAGGTCCAGGGCGTTGAGAAGATGGTGCCTTTGCCGCCGATCGTGAACCTCTCCCCATCGACGATGTCCTCGCTCATCGTGCTGTCCAGTCCTCCGGCTTCCTCGGGGGAGAAGACGTGCTGGAGGTTCATGAAGTCCCCGAGATTCGGATCCTCGTAGTAGTAGTAAGGACTGGTGGTGTCGAACGTCGTGTCGAACGCGCCGGTACCGGTGCCGAACTGCGTCACGTCGTGGTTCAGCAACGTGGACGCATAAAGCTGCAGGTGATCATTGACGTCGTAGTTGGCGCTCAAATAGCCCTGCACCTGCGATTCACCGTTCTCATAGGTGTCTTCGCCGGCGTTGGGCGAGCCGCAGTAATAGCCGTGGCCGTCCGGGCGATACTGCAGGCCCACGCTGTTATTGAACTGGCTGGCGACGTTGGCGCAATTGGCGGGGTCCAGCTGGTAATAGGTATCGCCATTGGCCTGGCCGAAATAGCCGAAGGCCAGCCAGTCGCGCGCGGCGATGCCCGGGGCGTTGCCGCCATAGTTGTAGGTACTCGTCAGCGGACGCTCAAAACCCCATAACGGCGCGGTGTTTTCGTACTGCACACCGGCGATGAATTTCAGATTGCCGAAGGTTGCGCCATCGGCGAGCGCGAGGCGCAGGTCACGGCCGCCGCCATCGGTATCCCAGCCGTATTTCGCATCGGCAATCGGTCCATCGAGGTCCTTCTTCATGACGATATTGACGACGCCGGCGATGGCATCGGAACCGTAGATGGAGGATTGGCCGCCGGGCAGGATGTCGATGCGGTCGATCAGCTCGGAGGGGATGCCGGCGATGCTGGTGACCATGTCCGTCCCGTTGTAGAGGGAAGGATAGGTGCCCATCGGCAGGCCGTCGATCAGAAACTTCGTGTAGGCCGGGTCGAGACCGAACATGCTGATGGTCTTCGCGCCCGGCGTGAAACTGTCGTTGAAACCATTCTGGTTCACGCCCGTGGAGAACACTGCCTGCTCGAGGGCATCCGCGATGGACGAAAAACCCTTGGTGGTCAGATCGTCACCGGTGATGGTCAGCACCGGGGTTGGAACATTGATGTCCTTGGCGGTCGGAATGAGACTGCCGGTGACCACCACCTGCTCGAGCTGCTCATCGTTGTCGGCCGCGCGCGCGCCCGCTATCGGCGTGATGACTGCGGCCAGCACGACAAGACTTGCGAGGCCACGCGTACGCGTGGCGAGAGTGTCCCGGCTCATTCTTTTGTTGTCCCCTGTTCGTTGTGCGGTGCAACGCCCCACCGTTTGTCAGGAAAGAAAGCAATTGACATGCCAACGACATCTTTTTGTAAGCAATCCGCGGGAACTTCGACTATCGGCGCAAATACAGCGCGCCGTTCTGCCCCAAAATTGACGCAAATTTGACGCGCTGCCCCATTACGGAGCCCCCGCGATTTCTGTCTAAGCGCTTCAGGTCGCGACCGAACCTTCGTGCCCACCGTCGAAGGCGGACTGCAGCGCCTGCAGTGCGTGCTGCAGCAGATCCTGGACTTCAGGCCAGTGGTGCACGACGTACCAGCCCACGCACAGCAGCACCAGCAGCCAGATCACCGAGCCCAGTATCGCGAGCAGTGCGTGGCCCGGGTGATAGACCACGACCTGGCCGTAGTAGGCCGTCATGCGTATCTGCTTGGCGAGCGTGCCGTAAAGAACGCAGACGGCCAGGACCCCGGCCCAATTGGGCACGGCCACCGCCCAATCCCATCCCAGGACCGGGCGCCCGTGTGCGGCGCCCACGAGGGCCACCAGGAATGCGATCAGCAGCAGTCCCTGCAGCAGCCCGCGGACCGGTCCGGCGCCAGGCGGCGGCGCGACCTGCCCGGGATACGGCGCTGCGTACCCGCCATACGGCGGCGGCGGCTGGGGCGGCGGACCCGGCGCGGCCGTGCCGAAGCTGTTCCAGGCACGATGCTGGTGGCGCCATGCGCGGCGCTGCTCGCGCCACATGCGCCGCTGATCGCGCCATTGCTGGCGCCAGTGCCGGCCCGAGGCGAAGGCACCGTGCGAGCGACCGATGAGTTCCTCGGCGCTGAAGGGTTTGCCATGCGCCGCTGCCAGCTGCTCCGAAGTCACCGCGACCGGCACGACGATCATCATGACGAGGTACACCACGGCACCGATGCCGCCGGTCAGCAGCGCAAACACCACGAAGATCACCCGCACCAGCGTCACATCGACGCCGAAGTAGGCACCCAGACCATTGCATACGCCGCTGAGCATCCCGCCCTCGCGGATCTGAAACAGATGCCGGGCACCGGGATCGCGGAGCGCAGCGGCGCCCGGATTGGCGCCGGCGCCGAGGGCAGTACCGGCCGTGCCGCCGGGCTGTGCCTCCGCACCTGTCTCCACCGGTCCCATCTCCTGCAGTGCCTGGGCGATCTCCTCGGCGGTGACGACGTTCTTGTGAGCGTTGACGTAGCGCGCCAGCTTGTCGGCGATCGCCTGTTCCAGATCGGCGAGGATCTCGCTGCGGTCCGGATCCGCCGTGAGCCGCGCCTCGGCGCCCTTCAGGTACGCAGCGAGCGCCTCGCAACCGTCGGCTTCGATCTGCCAGGCATTACCGTTCAGGCTGATGGTATTGACCGCACGCATGTCAGGCTCCCAGGTCTTGGATTGTTTTATTGATGAGCCGCCAGTAGGCGGCGAGTTCGGCGAGTTGCGCCTGCCCGCTGGGGGTGAGGGCGTAATACTTGCGCGGGGGTCCGGCCTCGGACTCCTTCCAGTCGTAATCCACCAGGCCGTCGCGCCGCATGCGGCTGAGGAGCGGATACAGCGTGCCTTCCTGGGTCGCGAACTCGGTGCCCGCGAGCTTGCGCAGGATGTCCGCCACGTAGACGCGGTCCGCGTCGATGACCCTGAGGATGAGGAATTCGAGCAGTCCCTTGCGGATCGGCCCGAATTTTTCGTTGGCAGCCATGAACGCCCTTGCTTCAGTACGCTACCTTTTTATCACAAGGTAGCTTGACTGACTAGTGGGCGCCTGGTCGACGCAGCTACATCGGGCGTTTTTCGCCCTTTCGACCTCCCGGCCAGCCGGTGCCCTGCTTATAGGTCCGGTTGCCCAAAAAGACGGCCTCGACCCGGGTGATCTTGCCGTTCTGGAACTTCCAGGCCTCGGTATTCAGAACCTCGTTCGGCCACTGGGTGCTGGGCATCATCGGGTAGGTGCGACCGTTGGGCATCGTCACGGACTTCACGGTGCCGCGGCGGCGGAAGTCGAACACGGCGAAAATGATCTGCCGATCGACATCGACCAGCGGGAAGCGTGCGTTGTCATACTCGTTGATGAAGGCGTAGACGCCGGTGTCGATCTGTTTCGAGCAGCCCATCCCGAGCGAGAGCCGCACGGCGGCCGCCCAGTCATCCTCGTGAGCCAGGGGCCGCAGCGGCACCGGCGGCTGATCGTGCGGACCCAGCGCCATGACCATGCCGTTCTCGAGGCGGATGCAGGACTCGCCGAACGGCGCCAGCTCCCCCTTCTCGAGCGCCACGGCACGCATGTACGCCAGGGCCCCGTCGATCAGTTGCTGACGCGTCAGACGCCGTGCCTTGGGCTCCACCTGGTCCCACAGGGGCTCATAAGCCGGTTGCGTCAGAGAGGCCGGTGCATCGCGGTTCACGACGGTCTCAATTTCGGTCAGGCGCTGGCCCGCGACCTTCAGGCGCACCATCAGGTATCCGGGTGTGCCGTTCTCCCGCATGGTCACATAGGTCGCGACCGCGCCATTGGCCGGATCATAGAAATCATGGCGGTAGCTTCCGAGTCCCGAGAACGTCACCCACAGCGCCTCGCCGAGCGGAATGACGACGCCGTTCTCGGTGAAACGGGCATTCGGCGCGACCTTCAGGCGACCCGGGTCATGCGCTTCCAGCGCATGCAGGTAGCCGTCCATCACCGACCGCAGGCACGCCTCATCGCAGTCGGCCCGCGGCGCGGCGCCGGCGAGGCCCGGCAGAGCCGCACACAACGCCAGCGTCGACAGCGCCAGCACCCAGCGGCAGAGCACCTGTTGCAGCATGTCCGTGACCCTCAATCGTGCGAATTTTTGGACCAGGGGGACTTCGAGTAATACGGCGAGCCGATGAAGTCGGCCTCGACCGGTCCGACCGCGCCGTCGATGATCTTGAAGGTCTCAACGAAGCTCCAGGTATGGGGCTCCTGGAACGGCGAGGTTCGCGGCGTGCCGTCGGTGAGCTTGAAATCGATGACGTTGCCCTTGTGATCAATGAAGCCGCGGAACATCACCAGCCCGCGCGCCTCGTCCACCATTATCGGCTCGCGCCGGACCCGGACATTGAACAGGTAAGTGCCGAGTTTGAACGGCCCCTCACAACCGTTCGGCGCGGTCTCCATGCCGTTCTCGATGCGATGACAGGCCGTCGAGAAGGTCGTGTGCAGGGTGCCGTCGTTGTGGGAGAGGGTCGCGAAATAGCCATCCGCGATTTTGATCAGTTCCGCCCGTGGTCGTCGCTGCGACGGTGTCAGCAGCTGGCTGGTCAACGGATCGTGCGTGAGCTTGGTGACATCGCCGAAGGGCGTCGGCGGCGCGCTGATGAGGCGCTTGGTCGACATCAGGTGTTCGACTTCGACGATCCTGCCACCTGCCACGCGAAGCCGTATGGCGAGAAAGGCCGGCGTGTTGCCCATCATGATCGCGGTGTAGATGCCTGCGCTGCCCGTCGACGGATCCGAGAAAGTCAGCGCCGGCCCAACCTCCGCGGTGACATCATCCCAGCTGCCATCCGGAAACGGCAGCTCGACATTGTTCTCCATGAAGCGCACGTGCGCCGCAAATGGCGCCTGTTTCGGATCACGGTGCACATAGGCTGACCGGTACTGATCCGCGATCTGCCGCAGGCAGGCATCATCGCAGGCGGCCTGCGCCGCGGACATTGCCACGAGCGATGCTGCCACCGTGGCCAGCGCCGCCCACCCCTTCCGCCAGGACATCCAGGAATTCCCGAGCATCGCCATCCCCCTCGTTTTGTAACTGCTCACACCAGCGGCAACTGTTCCTTGCCCGCCCACACGCCGTGCACCTGCGAACTCAGACGAAACGGCAGGATGACGCGCGCGATGTCGCCGTCCCCCAAATGCTCGGCGTCCGCAATGATCAGTTCCGAGCGCATCTCCGCATAATTGGACGCGACCCCGATCAGATACCCCTGGCCCTCGGCGGTCCCCCGCGGCACGAACGTGCACTCCTGCAGCGCGTGGGTCTTGCCGGCAAAGTAACGATCGATCTTGCGCGTCTGCACGTCGAATCGTCCGTAGGAGTTCGGGATCGAAGCTGGCGCACGCGCACCGGCGCGATTGCGGTCGTAGGGCATCTGCGGATCGGTGAAGCTCGTGTACAGGTAGCGCGAGGCCAGGGTGCTGGTGCGCGGATCGACCTTGCCGAGGTCGTTGACCGGCATGTCCCAGAGCACCTCTTCCTGCCAGGTATCGGCAGCGGAATCCAGATCGAGCGTGAACTTGCGGATGAAGGCACGCGCCCTGGATGGATCGAACGGGGTGCCGTCCACGTTCGGAAAGAATGGAAAGAAGTTCCCGTCCCAGAACGGCGCGTAGAGGATCACCTTGTTGCCGTCGCTGTAGGCATTGAAGGTATGCATGTGGCAGCGGTTCGGGCCCTTGAACCAGCGCATGTCCTTCGCCGCGCCCTCCCGCGGCATCACGCCGATATAGCCGGGCTTGGTGGAGTCCCAGCCCCAATGGATCTTGCCGGCCTGCAGCCGCTCCATGCTGGTCACATAACCGGAGAACGGGATCACGACGTGCCGGTGCGTGAGCGCCATATCGTGGATGATGCTCACATACGGCACCTTCACGCGCACTTCGTGACGCACGTGGCCGGACTTGTCTATCGTGTAGATGAAGAGATCATCCGAAGCGAGCCCGGTCGCCTCGTAGCCGAACGCCACCATCTCACCGGTGAGCGGATCGAGTTTCGGGTGTGCCGTGAATGTCTGGCTCTTCCAGGCGCCGTTGAAATCCCAGGGGCCGATGGTGGCGAGCGTGTTCGGATCCATCTGGTGCGGCAGTCCGTCTTCCTTCGTCGTGAAGAGTTTCCCGGCATGGACGAACGGCGCGGTGTTGGCCAGGGTGCGCAGGTTCGGATGGGCCGGATCCTTCACTGACGGGTCATCGGTGTAGGGATTGCGGTAGTAGCCATACAGCTGGTGCCCGGCTTCCTTCAGCTTTTTCAGCCGATAGGTATCCACGAAGCGACCGGTGTAATTCACCTTGCCGCCCTTGAACCTGAAGCTGCTGACGTAACCATCGGCATTGAGGATGGCGTCATCCGGGAACTTCGGCGGGTAGTACCACTCATACCCGTCGCGGTAGAAGGCGCCGTCCAGATCCTGCGGAATCTGCCCAACCACTTCGCAATCCTGGATCGAGACGTCGAACCGCAGCGGCGAATTGAAGCCGCGCCCCGTCAAACTTTCAGAATAATCCGCCATCTCGCCCCCTCATCGGAACACCGTGCAGTCACTGCACCGAAAAAACGATCAGCGTCGCCGCGGCGGTCGCGGATGCGGCGTCACGCGATGAACTGCCCGACGGCACCGCAATGTACTCCCGTCCGGCGACCGCATATACCGAAATTCCGGCCGCCACCGGGCCGCCGGTCGAAAACTCGTACAGCACCCGGCCGTCGCGGGCATCGAGTGCCAGGAAGCTGCCGCCCATATCCCCCGTCAGCAGCAGACCACCCGCGGTGGGGGTGACGGCCGCAAGCAGCGGGTCCTTGCGATGCACACTCCAGACCTCGTGGCCGCTGATGGCATCGAAGGCTTTGATCCAGCCGCTCTGCAGTGCCGGTGGATCCGTGCGGAACATTCCGCCGAAATAAACACCGCCCGGAACGTAGTGCGGCTCGGCACGCGTCAGAACGTTGCAGCGGTCCGCGGTCGCAACGAACAGCCGTCCGGAAAGCGGCGAATACGCTGCACCGTTGTACTGGCCCAGCGCTCCCGGGCAGACGTGCACACCGGCCTCGGTCGGCAGCGCATCCACGTTCGAGCGGGTGGTGAACGGCGTCTGCGAGAGCGTCTCGTGGGTGTCGCGGTCGTACTGGTACAGCAGACCGTTCTTGCTCGCGACGGCCATCACGCTGCGGCCGTCGTGTGTGAACAGTGCGGGCGCCGCGGCCGTGTCCCAGTCGTGCATGTCGTGCGGCACCTGCTGCACGTACCAGGAGAGTTTGCCGCTCGCCAGATCGAGCGCGACCACCGAATCGGTATAGAGATTGTCGCCGCCGCGATTCGCGTCATTGAAATCGGGGGCCGGATTTCCGGTCGGTACGAACAACAGGTGGCGCTCGGGATCGATGGCCATGCTCGACCAGGTCGCACCGCCCGCCTTGTCGGTCTTGCCGCTCCAGGTTGCCGCCGCCGCATCGCCCTCACGCGGCACTATGTTGAATGCCCACACCAAAGTGCCGCTGCGGGCGTCGAAGGCATAGATCCGGCCGCGGATGCCGGTGTCGGCGCCGGCATCTCCCGTGAATACCTTGCCGTCGAAGGCAATGGGTGCCCCGGTGATCTCGTAGCCGAGCCCGCCATCGGCAACCCGTGCGTCCCATAGCAGTTTGCCACTGGCCGCATCGAGCGCGATGAGGTGACCGTCGGTCGTGCCGCGGAACACCCGGCCATCGTACAAGGCGACGCCGCGATTGCCCGGCAGATGTTCCGGATCGACCGGTACATAAACATAGGACCAGCGGACCGCGCAGGTCGCAGCGTCCAGTGCCAGAACCTTGTGCGCGGTCGTCACGAACATCTGCCCATCGAGAACGATGGGACTGGTCTCGAAGCTGCCCATCTCACCCAGTTGCGCAATGCATTTGACCTGCAGCCGCTGCGCATTGCCGGTGTTGATCTGCGCAAGCGGCGAATAACGGTCGCCGGCCAGCGTGCGATTGAAGGTCAGCCAGTCGGCATCCGCCACCCGCAGCAGCTGTGCATCCTGCGGCGCATTGCCGCTTGCCGGCAGTACCGTCGGCGGTGGCTGCGGGAAGCTCACCGGTGGTCCCGCCGGCGCCGCGGGTGCGGTCGCGGCCTGCGCCTGTGGCGGCATCGGCAGCGTTCCCGTAAGCGCGGCCGAGGTCAGCGGGGCAAGGCCCGCCGGGTAGCCGTTGCTGCCCAGGATGAACGCCGTGAGCGCGAGGTTGTCGCTCTGCGACAAGGTTCCTGGCGCGTTCTTGGGCATTTGCCTGGCAATTTCAGCAAAAAAATCTGCAGCCTGGTGTCGGCCATCGCCCCAGGTCCTCGCGAAGGCACTCCCCGACAATGCCACGGCCGCCCCGCCCTGCAGGCTCGTGCCATGGCAGACGCCACAGGCGCGAGCGTAAACGAGCCGTCCGGCCGCGGCCTGGGAGGCATCAAAGGGTGGCGAGGGGGAGTCGACCTGCATGGCGGCGGCAACCTGACAGACCATCATCAACAGCACGGGCCAGGCGGCGTGCCGGAAGCTGCGCAAAATCATGCAGCGATCTTGGAGTCATGGGCCAACCGCGTCAATGACCGCAAGGTTGCGGCGTCAACGCCGCCGGCTCTCTGGTAAAATGGCGACTCCACGTAGCGGACACAGGCATATGGCAACGGGTTGGGCGGGCGACGGAGCGGTCAACGAACAGATCGAGGCCACGGTGAAGGACGCCGTGGAACGGGCGCGCAGCAAACTGCCTCAGGGTCCGGCACTGACGCATTGCGCCGAGTGTGGCGAACCGATCGCCGAGGCGCGCCGCCAGGCGATGCCCGGGGTGCGTCTGTGCCTGGCCTGTCAGCAGGCGGCCGATGCCAGGGTCGAAGGCTTCAGCGGCTACAACCGCCGCGGCAGTAAGGACAGCCAGCTGCGCTGAAGCGCGCGCCGCGCCCATGACGCCCCGATTTTTTTTCCCCGTCGCCGCCGCGGCCCTCGCCGCCACCCTGGCGCTGCAACCGCGGGCGCATGCCGAGCAGTGGGTCTACGCAATGCAGACCGGCCATGGCAACCACTCGATCCAGGTCGATGTCGACAGCATCGCCCAGCAATCCGGATACGTGGCCGCGCGTCTGCTGTACGAGTACTACGGAGCCTCGGTAACGTCACACTCGGCGCTGGTGGATGGCGCCTTCGACTGCAAGGGCAATCGGTTCCAGGCACTCAGCCGCACCGAGTACGCCGCACCGGAGGCCAAGGGACCCGCGGGTATCAGCACGCACTCCGCGCTGGCACCGGATCAATGGCGGCTCAACAGCGCCGACCCCGAAACTTTCGCGATCGTCGATTGGGTCTGCGGCGTCGCCGCGCACAAACTGGCGGCCGCTCCTTAGTGCTTAAGCCGGTTCCATGCCGTAGCGTTGTTTGATGCTGACCGCGGCCGCCAGGTTCATGTAACCAAGCAGGTCCGCTGCGATCTGCGGCTGCTCGCAATGAACGCTGATCCCGGCCGAAAAGGTCGTGATGGTCTGGATGGCGGCAGGCAGCGGTCCGAGCACTTCGATCCCCGCCACATTCAAAAGCTCGCTCAACTGCTGGAAACCGAGCGCCGCCTGACCGTCGGCGACCAGCGAGCCCACCGGGATACCCGGCGGCGGCACGACGATGCGTGGCCTGATGGTCTCGAGAATCCCCCAGCGCGCGAACAGCTTCTCCAGATAGACCCCGCTCGGGCCGGTCGAATAGCTCAACGAGCTCGCCGCCGCTACCGCCGCCTGCACTGCGGCCTCGTTACTGATGTCCGGTCTTAAGGCACCACTGCGCACCGCGATCGCGACGCCCGATTTCACGAGGTCCACACGCGGCGGCCGCAGCTGCGCGGCGGCGATGAGCTTGTCGATGGCCATATCCGACAGCACGACCACATCGGCGGGCTCGCCGGCCTGGATGCGCCTGGCGACCTCGACACCGCCCGCCGCCTCGGCGGTCACCGGGTGTCCGCTCTGCACGGTGAAACCGTCGATGAGTTCGGCGAGCACCTCGCGTGCGGCCATCGAGGACAGTAGCTTCAGGGGACGCAACTTCATCGCGGCAATCCTCGATTACGGGCGGCACAGACGCTGGAAGCTCCGGAGCAGTCGCGCGATATCCGCGGGGCCGATCTCCCCCATGGTTGCGATGCGGAACAGGGTACGCGCCAGATCGCCCTGCCCCGCATAGATCACGAAACCGTCGGCTTTGAGTGCATCGTGCAGCTTCGGGTAGTCGATCCCGCGCGGCAGCTGATAGGCACGCAGTACCACCGAGGACTGCTGCGGGGTGAGCAGGCCCTCGATCCCCAGTTGCGCAAGCCCCGCGCGCGCCTGTTCGGTCAGCGCGGCATAGCGCGCATGGCGCGCCGCGCGGCCGCCCTGCTCCTGGTACTCGCGCAGCGCCTCGAGCAGCCCGTAACACACCTGCACCGCCGGGGTGAACGGTGTGTTGCGCTGATCCTGCATGCGGGCCAGGCGCACGAGGTCCAGGTAGTAGGTGCGTGCCACGGCGCGTGCCAGGGCCACACGCCGCGTGATCACGAAGGACACCCCGGGCACGCCGTGCAGACATTTGTTCGCCGTCGCGGCCACCGCGGCCAGTGCCGGCGCTGCAAAGTCGATCGCCTCCGCGCCGAAGCTGCTGACCGCATCGACCAGCAGCTGCACCCCTGCTGCCGCGCACTGGCGCCCGAGCGCATCGATATCGGTCAGTCGCCCGGTCGTGGTCTCGTGATGAACAACGGCCAGGTGGGTGAAGGCGCCGCGGGCCAGCCGCGCTGCCACCTGGCCGGGGTCCGGCGCATCCTGCCAGGGACCCTTGAGGGTCTCATGCGCAATGCCGTACTGCGCGCACATCTGCGCCATGCGCTCGCCGTAGACGCCGTTCTCGAGGATCAGCATCCGCGCATCCGCATGCGGGATGCCTGCAATCATGCTCTCGACCGCGGCCGTGCCCGAGCCGGTGAGCAGCACCGCGCTCCACTGTCCCGGATCCAAGTCGTAGACGCCGAGCAGGCGCATGCGGATTTCGTCCTGCAGATCGAAGAATTCCGGTTCACGGTGGCACAGATCGGCATTGAGCAGGCTGCGGCGTACGCGCTCGCTCAGACAGACGGGACCGGGATTCATCAGGATCATGGCGTCGCACCGATATGCCGCATGAAACGTTCGCGCACCTGCACCGGCGTCACCTGCGGACGCGGCAGATCCTTCGGCGTACCAGTGCGGGTGAGGAGCCGCGCGAAATGCGGACCCTCGCCTGATTCGAGCCAAGCGGCAAGCTGTCCTAACGAATCGGTATCCAGGCAGGAGCGATAGCCGCAGGCGGCGGCGATGCTCGCGAAGGCAACGGTCGCGGACACCGTGGCCTGGCCACCCGTGGATTCATGTGCGCTGTTGTCCAGCAGCAGGTGCCAGAAATTACGCGGCGCGCATGCCCCTACAGTTGCGAAGGCCCCCAGTCGCATCAACGCCGCGCCATCGCCATCCAGTGCGATGACCTTGAGGTCGGGCCGCGCCAGCGCCAGTCCCAATGCGAGCGGCGTCACACAGCCCATCGAACCCACCATGTACAGATGATTGGCGCGATCGGCGACGGCATACAACTCACGACCGCAAAAACCGGTGGAGGCCAAAAGCACGGTGTGATCCTCGGCCGTGCGGCCAACGATCTCGCGCAGCGCGGCTTCGCGCGACGGACGTGCGGCGGCGGTCGTCGCCGCGCGGCGCACGGTCACGGCGGCCGCCGGCCCCTGCGCGACGCTCGCCGGCGGTGCGGCCGCAAGCTCGGTATGGGCCACACTGCCCTTCTGCATCAGCAAAGCGTACGGCCGGCCCGTTTCATTCATATGCGCCAGCGCCCGCTCCAGCACCGCATCCAACTGCGAAGCCTGCGTCGGAAACAGTTCCCAGGCGATCTGCATCGTTTCGAGCATCGCCGGTGTGATCGGGCCCATCAACGCATGCTGAGGTTCATCCGCGACACCGGGCTGGCCGCGCCAGGTGACGATCAGCAGCTGTGGCAGTCCGAAAGTCCAGGTCAGCGAGGTCAGCGGGCTCACCGCATTGCCGAGACCCGAGTTCTGCATCATGGCGACGCCGCGGCCGGCGCTGCCGTGGCCGTTGCCTGCCAGCGTGACGCCCGCCGCGAGTGCCACGGCGTCGCCCTCATTGGCCATCGAGACGTAGCGCAGCCCCGGGTCCTGCAGCACGTAGTTGATGAACGGGGTCAGGTACGAGCAGGGAACTCCCGCGTACCATTGAAAGCCGCGCGCGCGCGCGGCCTCGACGAACTCACGTGCCTCGAGCATCAGGAGCTCGAGCCGTCCTGCGCGCCCGCCAGCGGCGCCTGGGCGTGGGCGAAATCCACCGCCGAATGCAGGTCTTCCAGGTCATTCACGCCGCGCCAGTGGCCGTGCACGTACTGCACCTCGATCGCGGCGCCATCGGCGAGCAGCGCATTGAGCAGCGCCGGCATGTCCAGGGTGTCGAAATCCGCGCGCTCCTGCAGCTGTGCCAGCACCCGCTGCAGGCGTGGCACACCAGCACGACTGACGTTGAGCAGACCAATCCAACGGCCATGGGGGACGGGCGCCGGCTCGGCACCGGCAGCGGCGGATTCCTTGCCCGCGACCACCCGTTCGAGCCTGACCGGCGTGCCGAACAGGCCGCGATCATCGGCACGGGAACAGTAGGCGAAGTCGCGGACGGTGCGATTGCCGGCGCCGGATTCCGAGGAATCCACGACCACGGAAAATTCGCCCTTGCTCTCCACCAACGCGCGCAGCACGTAGCTGCGGAACATCAGATCCCCGTAGCAGATGACGGTGTCGGCATCCAGCGCGCCGCTGGCGCAGGCAAGCGAGGCGAGTTCCCCGGTCTGGGCATGCCGCTCGTTCAACACCAGGCGGATGCCGGCGGTCTCGATGGCGTCGGCACGGTAGCCACCGACGACCGTGATCTGGTTGATCTGCTGCTTCTTGAAGCCGTCGATCAGCCAGCGCAGCAGCGGTTTGCCGGCGATGTTGAGCATGATCTTCGGTCGCTCGGCGGTCTGCGCTTCGAGCCCGCGACCGCGGCCGGCGGCCAGCACGATCGCGCTGCGCGGGGCCGTGGCGGCCGACAGATACAGCCGCTCGGCGGCCGAGTACTCATCGGCATCCTGCAGCCGGAAGATCTCCTCCACCGAGACGATGCGGTCTTCGACGTTCACGACGGTCTGGTTGGCGTGGATGTCGCGGGCCACCGCCTGCATCGCGGCTGCCGAGGAACGCACCAGGTGGTTGGCCCAGATCACGGTGCTGATGCCGGCCTTGCGAAAGACATCGCTCGGGGTGCTGTAGTACTTGGTGGGCACGATGACCAGCGGCGCCCGGTTACACCACTCGCGCGCAAAAGCCAGGATCTCATCGGGCCGTGACAGCTTGCTGTGGATCAGGATCGCATCGGCACCGGCGATCCGGTAGGCCTCGGCGCGCCGCAGGGCCTCCTCCATGCCCCAGCCGGCGATCAGCGCTTCGACGCGCGCGACGATGCAGAAGTCGGCATCGGTCTGGGTGTCCTTGCCCGCCGCGATCTTGCCGGCGAACTCCTCGATATCCGCCAACGGCTGACGCTCGCCGTTCAGAAAACTGTTGGTCTTGGGGAAGATCTTGTCTTCGATGCAGACGCCGCCGATGCCGCGCTGCTCGAGCTTGCGCACCAGCCGGCGCAGATTGTTGAAATTGCCGTAGCCCGTGTCGCCGTCGAGCAGAATGGGCAGATCACTGGCATCGGCCATGAACTCGAGCATGTCCACGACCTGGGTCCAGCTCGCTTCGTTGTTGTCGCGCACGCCGAACTGGGCGGAAATCGACAATCCGGAGGCCCAGATACCGCTGAAACCAGCCTCCCGGACGATGCGCGCCGACAGTCCGTTGTGCGCCTCCATCAGGAATTCGAGTTCGGGGCTGAGCAGCATGCGGCGCAGCTGTGCGCTGCGCGACAGGCGCAGCGTCTGCGGGGCGGGGTTCGGTACTGTCGCGTTCATGCGGCCGCTCCTGCCAACGACAGCAGTTGTGGCAATACTTCGTGGGCCGCCCGCTCGACATCGACGGGAAAATCGATTTCGATCCAGGGAGCGCCGGTGACATCAACGATCTGGAACACCTGGCTGCGCTCGAGGATCAGATCGCGCAGCGTCTCCTCATGGGGTAGGTTCTCGCGTCCCGACTGCACGTAATCTGCGCACATGTCGGCGAACCGGCGCGCCGCCCGTTCATCGAAGCGGAAGAAGCCGACCGATTCGCCGATGGTGTCGTAGTGCAGTCCCGGGGTGACCTGCTTGCGCAGCTCCACCGGAATCCCGTCCTGCACACACACCTTCACCGGCTCATCGCCGGCCTCGAAATCCCGGTCGATGAGAATGCGGTTGCTGGGTGCGGCGCCGCGGGTCAGCGCCTGCATGATGCGCTCGTCATACAGCACATCGGCATCCATCAGCAGCACATCGCCGCCCCGCCGCATGGCAGCGGCCGCGACGTGCACCGTGAGCACGCTGCCGAGGGTGAAACGCTCGTTGATCACGATCTCGGCGCGCGGCAGCCCCAGCGCGGCCAACCGCGACAGCTCCGCCTCGACCAACTCGTGTTCGAAGCCCAGCCCCAGGACGACCTCCTGGACACCCGCCGTCTGCAGCAGGCGCAGATGGCGCTCGAGGAGGCTCTGCTGACCGAATCTCAGCAGGCACTTGGGAATATGGGGACCCTGGGAACCGGACAGCCGCAGGCCGCGCCCGGCGGCAAGAATGATCGCTCGCATGATTGCAGGGACATTACCACACCGTTAACGGTTCAAGGCGGTACGGCCCCCGCCGCCGCCCTACGGGCGCGGCCGGACAGATGCAGGTACAGGAGGCCGGGCAGGCCCAGCAGCAGCTCACGTACCCGCTTGGCCAGCGACAGCGCCAGGGCGACATCCGGGGTGAGGCCGGCCAGGGGCGCCAGCAGCACGTAGCCCGTCTCCTGGACACCGAGCGCTCCGGGCACCGCGAATGCCGCGCCGCGCACCGCCTGCCCGAGACTCTCCAGCAGCAACGCAGTCGGCCAGTTCACCGGATGACCCATGTAGAGCAGGATGAGGTACACCTCGCCCGCCCCCAGCAACCAGCCGGCCAGGTTCGACAGGAAGCACAGCCCGACCGGACCAGTGCGCGAGTAGGTTTCCTGCACCGCCGCGTCGATCGCCTGTGCCTGGGTCATGAGGCCGGCCCAGTTGTGCGAACCGGCGAAGCGCTGGACCAGTCGCAGCAGCTTGCTGAAAAAACCGCGGCGCTGCAGGTAGTAGAAGCCGACGATCTGCAGGGCCAGAAAGCCGCTGGCGAGCAGCGCCATGCTGCGCAGCGAATGCTCGGACACCCCGCCGGCACGCGCGCCCAGGAGCAGTACGCCGAGCAGCGCGAACAGGATCTGCGCGAAAGTCTGCATGGTGGTGCTGACGGTGATGACGGCCGCCGCCTGCGGCATCGGCATGCCGCGCTGCGCGAGGTAGCGGGCCATGAATACCGGGCCACCCAGCTGCCCCGCCGGCATCAGGCTGTTCACCGATTCACCGATCCAGCGCGTCAGTACGGCATCCGACAACCCCCGCCGCGTCACCGCGCGGCGATAGAGCACGCGGATCCCGACCGCATCACACAGCAGCGGTACCAGGTGGAAGGCCGTGACTGAAAGCAGGCCCCAGCCGGCGGCGGCGAGCGTCGCCAAGATGGCCGGCAGACCCTGCGAAACGAGCAGGCCGACAAACAACAGTACGCCGGCGGTGCGCAGCCAGAATGCGAAACGCCTCATGGCGTCGGCGCGCGTCCCCGCAGCAGCCGCCCGAAGACCTGCCGGAAACCGAAGTACGCGATCGCATCCTTCATGTTGGACACGAAGCGCCACCAGGGATTCATGGTCTGATTGGTGACGTACTCGAAAGTCAGCGAGACGCGGAATTCATTCTCGCCCAGCGCCGAGATCCGATGCCGGAGCTTGTCGCCGTCGAAGAACACCAGGCCCCCCGGCGGGATCTGCACCGACCCCGGCTGCGCGGCGCGCCCGGGTTCCTTCGTGTGCAGTTCGTAGTCGAGCCGGCAGCTGGAGCGATCGACGACGCCCAGCAACAGTGTGTAGCGACGACCCCGGTAATAGGATGTGTCGTAATGCCAGCCGATATGATCGCCGGGGCGCGAGTAGAAATACAGCGCGTAGGCGTGCGGATCGTCGGCCGGTGACAGCTGCAGCCGATCGCCCGTCAGCGCCGACAGCCACGACAGCAGCGCCGGCGCCCGATACAGCTGCGCGATGAATGGCGCCAGTTCATCGATACTGTGCCGGCTGACGCTGCCACCCTGCTTGTGGCCCGGCAGAAAATTACGATTGACCACCGGCATGACGGCATCGACCGCCGCCACCAGGCGCGCGGTGAAGTCGGCGGGCAGAAACTCCGGCACGAACATGAAGCTGCCCTGTTCGCGGTACTGTCCGCGCAGCGTCTCCTCATCGAGCGTGTGCAGACGGGCATCCAGGTTCGCATTGAGGATCGGATCGACCTGCTCGCGGGCCGCTGCGATGCGTGCCCGTGCTGCCCGTTCCGCGCCGCCCAGTCGGCGCGTCACCCTGATGAAATCCGCGACCACGAGCACCGCGAACAGCGGCGCACCCACCGCGGCAGCGACCAGAAACGGGGTCAGACCACTGAACAGGGTTACCAGTGGCAGAAGGTACAGAACGTCCTCGGTCTCGAAGCCGGCCACCGAACCCTGACGCGTTCCGGCCTTGCCGAGCAGGTCCTCGATGCGCATGCGCAGATAAAAGATCAGTGCGACCGCGGCGCCCGCCAGGGTGCCCATCAGCGCCGCGGGGAGGCCAAAGGGCATGGCCCGCGAACCGCCGGCACCGACCCCGATGCCGATGCAGCAGAACAGCAGGATGGTGACCACGGCGTCGCTTGCCAGATCGTAGAGATGCCCGATGCGGCTGGTCTTGCCACTGATCCGGGCCAGTTCACCATCAGTGTGGTCCAGGAAATTGGACAGGATCACCAGCATCGCGGCGAGATTGGTCCAGCCCCAGGTGCCGGGCGTGAACGCAAAGGCGCCGCCCAGTCCGACGAGCAGTCGCAACGTCGTCAGGTGATTGGGCGTGACCCAGCTGTCCTTGAGGGGCGTGACCAGGCGACGCCCGAGGCGCGCATCCCACGGGCGCGGTGTCTCGCCGCTGGCGGGAATTGCAGTTTTCGAGATTGTTTCCATCAGCTTACGGCTAACAGCTTACGCAGATTCCAGGTTCACATCTAGAAGGGGTAGTTGATACCGGTAAACACGGCGACCCCTTCGGTGCCGTAGCCCACATCCACATACCCGACCACCGACGGCCGCGCAATACCACGCATCCCAATTCCCACAACCTTATGCAGACCCGACAGCGGATCGACGTCGATGGTCGAAGAGACCCTGCCCACATCGATGAAGGGCGTAATTTCGATATCCACATGGCTCGCCGCGGCATCGAATGAGAACAGGCGGTGCCGCAATTCGATGCTCCCCGCGTAGGAATCGCGATCCACGAAGCGGCCCTGGCCGAAGCCGCGCAGCATCTGCTGGCCGGCAATGTCGCTCTCGCCGCCGCCGATGCTGGAGAGATCGTAGAACGGAATGTCGTGTCCGCTCGGCAGGTAGCGCACGGCGGCATGCGCTGCAAGGATGGTGTCGGGAAGGAGAAAGGGCAGCGGCATGAAGGTGCGCCCATCCACTCCCGCCATACTGTAGATGGAATCACTGATCGTGGCGTTGTGGCCATTCACGCCGGCATACGCCACGACCTGGCTGCCGCGGGTCGGAATCACCGTGTCATCGCGGGTGTCATAGACCATCGCCACCTGGTTCAGCACTTCGTCCGTGATACCCAGGCCGCGCTCGAACGGGTAGCGCTCCTCGATCGTGGGCAGGTGCGGCAGGAAGCCGGGCGTGATTTCCATGCGCCGCACCCGCGTGGTGTACTGGAACTGCCAGGCGTGCGTGAAGTTGTAGCCGAACTGCGCCTGTCCCAGAAGCTGGGACGCCGTGTAGGTGGTCTGGTTGCTGAGCACGGAGCCGTTGCCGATCCCGTAGAAGCGCGCGGTGCCACTGCGATCGTAGATGGCACTGGTGTTGACCGTCCAGTTGGTGCCACGCAGCCGCCCCTTTTGGAACTCGAAGTCAAAGGTGCGTTGGACCCGCTCCTGGATGCCGGCGGTCACTGACCATTGTTCATCCGGAGACGGGTACTCGAACACCCGGAAGTGCCCACCCACGCCGAAGTACTGGTTGTACGAAATATCCGGCGCAATGATCCGCGTGATCTCGTGCTCCTCGTTGGTGTGCAGCCACACCGGCAGCACGCCCAGGGTCGTGCCGCTGTCTGGGTCGACTGCGATCAGCGGAACCGGTATCAGCGGCCAGGTCGACACGTCCAGCCAGCCGCCGTTGGGTGCCGGGGCGGCAGGGGCTGGAGGAGCTGCGGGCGTGCTCGGAGCGTCCACGATGGCGGCGACCGAGGTCCCCAGGGCCGTCGCAAGTCCCGCGGTGGAATCGCCCGGGGTGTCGGTGGTTTCGTCGGCGGCCCGGGATGCGGGACTGAACGTAGCGGCGCCACCGCAGCCGAGGGCCAGCGTGATCAGAATCAGCGGAAGCCGCCCCGCCCCTCGGGTGGTAGAGATTTTGCTCAAGACTACCTCTATATAAGGGGCATGAGGTGATCTTGCGGCCGCCCTCCTTCGGTCCCCGGTGCCAAGGCGAGGATTCTAGTCGAACCGGGGCGGATCTGCAGAACCGGAAACCGGAGGCTTGGCAGGCGCCCCGTTGTGTTTGCCAACGCACATGCCTGCTGGCGCGGTGTCACCGCACAGCCGCCGGCCTTGAGCAAATTCTGCAACAATGCGCCCTCGGAGCCTCCGGCTCCTCACAGGGCATACATGGAAAAGACGTTTATTTCCGCAGAATCGCTGCTGCGGGACTCGCTCGAACTGGGACTCATGGTGGTCCGCAGCGGCTATCGACCGACCTTTCTGGTCGGAATGTGGCGCGGCGGGGCACCCATCGGCATCGCGGTGCAGGAGGTCCTGGACTATCACGATATGCCTACCGACCACATCGCCATCCGCACCTCCTCCTATTACGGAATCGACAAACAGGAAAAGACGGTGCGCGTCCACGCCGTCGATTATCTCGTCTCGCGTCTGGATGCCGAGGACCGGCTATTGCTGGTGGATGATGTCTTCGACTCCGGCCGCAGCCTGGAGGCCGTGATTGCCGAACTGCGGCGTCGCTGCCGGCGCAATCTGCCGGAAAACATCCGCACCGCGACGGTGTACTACAAGCCCTTGCGCAATCGCAGTTCGCTGGTCCCGGATTACTGCGTGCGCAAGGTCGAGGAATGGCTGGTGTTCCCGCACGAATTGCAGGGACTGTCCCCCGAGGAAATCCTCAAGAACAAGCCGGTCGGACCGGAATTTCTGAACTCCGGGCTGCCGTAACCCGCCTCAGTAGTGCGGTGGTCGCTCATCTTCGGGGCGACGTGCCGGCTCCGCCGTCTGGCGTGACTCGAGCTTCTCTGCCAGCGTCCGCAATCCCTCCCGCAATGCCTCGAGCTCCTTGTGCTGGCGATAGACGACATCGCTGAGCTCGACATTCGCGCGTTCCAGGTAGGCGAGTTTCAGCTCCAGGCGTTCGATCGTGTCCTCATCCATCTAATGATGATACCCCGGCAGCACCACCATGACGCTGAGGCCACCGCCCTCGCGATTGCTCAGTCGCAGATTGCCGCCGTGTGCCTCGGCGATCTCGCGACACAAGGCGAGCCCCAGCCCGGTACCGTCGCGTTTGGTGGAATAGAACGGCAACAGCGCCTGCGCGAGCACCACCTCGGTCATGCCCGGGCCGCGATCGAGCACCTCGATGCGCTGTTCGTGCGGGGATTGCTGCACCAGGATGCTTACCTGTGCCGGATCACCGCCGGACTCATGCGCATTCTTCAGCACATTGATCAGGGCCTGTTCCAGCTGCAGCCGGTCGAACCAGCCGGGATCCGGCGGCAGCGCCGCCGCCAGCGAAAAGGACTGCTGGCGGCCGAGATCCTCGATCAGCTCTGCCCAGTCGACCCGGTCGGGTCGGGGGGCCGGCAGGCGGGCAATCGCCGAATAACCCGCCACGAACTGATGCAGGTGCGCGGCGCGCTCGCGGATGGCCGCGAAGACATTCACCAGCGATGAGGTATCACCACGGCGCAGCACTTCGCGGCCGGTATCCGCCATCGAAGCGATCGGGCCGAGCGAGTTGTTCAGCTCGTGACTGACCACGCGGATCAGCTTCTTCCAGGTCGCGACCTCCTGCCGCGACAGCTCCCGGGTCAGCGTTTTCAACAGGTACAGACGATGCCGCTGCCCCTGCAGCGTGAAGCCGCGCTGGGACAGGCTGAAGGTCTCCTCGGTGCCGGCGATCCGTGTTGAGAACAAACCGTCACCCCCGGATGCGATGACCTCGCGCAGCGCCGCTGGCCCGGCCGCCAGGATCGTGTGGAAATCGGCGCCGAGCAGCGAACGCCCGTCATTCAGCAGATGTCGCGCCGCGATGTTGGCGTAAACCACTCGCTGGTGCGGGTCCGCCAGCACCAGCGCCACTGGCGAATGCTGGGTGACGGTATCCAGCAGCAGCTCGCGCTGCACCAGGTGCGCCCGTTGTCGGCGCAGTGCGCTGCCCAGTTCATTGTTCGTCCGGAGCAATTCCCCGAGTTCGTCCTTGCGATCCACGACCAGAGAGATGCTGAAGTCGCCATCGCTGTAGCACGCCACGCTGGTCTGCATCGCGCGCAACACCCGGTGCACGGGATCGACGGCACGACGGGCGGCCAGCAGCGCGGGAATGACGGCGGCAGCCGCCGCAAATGCCACCGCATCCGCCGGACTCCTGAAATAGAGGTAGAGGCCAACGGCCACAGTCGCGCTGGCAATCATCATGGCCAGCATCAGCAGGGCCAGTTTCAGGACGAGGCTGATCTTCATCGCCAGTGCGCCAGTTCAGGAACGCATGCCGAGCCGCTCCATGCGGCGGTACAGCGCCTGCCGCGATAGTCCCAGCGAGGCCGCCGCACGCGAGACGTTGCCTCCCGCCGCCCGCAGGCTCGCCTCTATGGCCGCCCGGTTCAGCCCCTCCTCTTCGATCGTGCGTGGCCCCTTCGCTGCCGACAGATTCAGATCCAGCGCCCGCACGACCCCGCCGCTGCCCATCAGCCGGGCCCGCTCGACCACATTGCGCAGTTCGCGGACATTGCCCGGCCAGCCATGCTGCAGCAGTGCCTGGCGGGCGTCGTCGCCGAGGGCGAGATCAGCGCCCAGGAAATATTGGGCCAGCGGCAGAATATCGGCCGGCCGGGCCGCCAGCGCCGGCAGCGGTATCTCGATGGTGTTCAGGCGGTAATACAGGTCCTCGCGGAATACTCCCTGGCGGATCATCTGCGACAGGTCGGCGTTCGTGGCACTGATCACGCGCACCCGGGTCGAGCGGGTACGACTGGAACCCAGTGGCTCGAACTGGCCCGTCTCCAGTACGCGCAGCAGCTTCACCTGGCCCGACAGCGGCAGATTTCCGATCTCGTCCAGAAACAACGTGCCACCGTCGGCGGACTCAAAACGCCCGACGCGGGCGCGGTTCGCGCCGGTGAAGGCGCCCGCCTCCGCGCCGAACAGTTCGGCCTCGATCAACTCAGCCGGCAGCGCGCCGCAATTGACGGCGACGAAAGGTCCGGTGCGCACCGCGGAGTTCGCATGCACGATGGCCGCGATGCGCTCCTTGCCGGAGCCATTCGGGCCGGTGATGAGCACCGGCACGTCGGCACGGGCGACCCGACAGGCCAGCTCCACGGCCGCCGCCATGGCCCGGGACTCGTACACCACGCCGCACAGGTCGTACGTTTTGGCCAGCTGCAGCCGCTGCTGCTCGCGTTCCTGGTGCAGGCGTGCGGTCTCACGCACGCTCGCCGAGAGTTCCAGGAGGTTCTCGACCGCCGCCAGCAGCCGGTCGTTGTCCCAGGGTTTGGCAACGTAGTCGGCGGCGCCGGCCTTGACCAGCTGTACGGCCGACTCCAGGTGAGTCCAGGCGGTCAGCAGGATGACGGGCAGATCAGGATGCCCGGCGCGGATGTCCCGGAACAGTTCCACGCCCTCCTGTCCGGAGGTCGTGTCGGCGCTGAAATTCATATCGGCGATGACCAGATCGACGCTGTTCGCCCCGAGGCTCGCCAGCCCGGCCTGCGGGGAGGCGGCAGTCAGCGTCGTGATGTCGTGCAGGCCGAACAGCATGCCCAGGGCCGTGCCGACTGCCGGGTTATCGTCGATGACGAGGACGGTGCGCATGAGAGGTGCAGGATACCCGTAGTGGTGGCGGACGCCGGGATTAAAGGCCCCGGGTGGCGATTGCGGGGGGAACCGAGGCTGCCCGCAACGCCGGCCACAGTACGGCGAGCTGGCAAAGAGCCAGTACGATCAGCGCGCCGACGCTGGCGTACCCGAAGCTCATGCGGGCGATCTCGAGCCTCGCTGCCAGCCAGGTGTTGCCGGCCAATCCCAACGCCACTCCCACGATGCAGCCGGTTCCGGCGATCAGCAGGTTTTCAGTGTGGAAGTAGCGAAGGATGTCGCCGCGCCGGGCTCCGAGCGCGCGCCGCAATCCGATGTGACGCCGCCGCTGTCCCACCCAGTACATGGTCAGGCCGATGACCCCGAACGCCGTGATCGCCATCAGCAGGGTGCCGAGCACGGCGAGCATGATGACGGTCGCGCGGTTATTGCGGTGCGCCCTGCTGCGGATCTCGGAGAAAGACTGCACATCCTGGATGATTCTTTCGTGCGTCAGCTCGAAGAGCCGCGCGGGCGCCGCACGCATCACCGCTGCCTGCTGGCCGGCCCTGGTGCGCACGACATATATCAGACCGTTGTTCAGGAACTGAAACGGCACCAGTATCGAATACTCGGCCCAGGGATTCCCCCAGTTGGGTGCATCCGAGGGGCGCTGCATCTGCTCTACGACACCTACGATGCGGCTGGAACCGGCGTGCTCGAAGTAAAGCTCCTGGCCCAGCGCATGGCCTGCAGGAAACAGGCGCTTTGCCACACTTTGCGTAACCACGATCGACGGCGGAAAGCGGGTCTCGCGGATGCGGATGTCACCTACTTCGGAAGCTGAGAACCAGCGTCCGGCGATGAGATTCAGGCCGTAGGTCGCAAGTCCATGTTCGTCTACGGTATAGATTGCCGCCCAGGCAATGAATTCCTGGTGATCGGATCCCTTCGCCAACGGCCAGTGCCATTCATTACCGGCCAACGGTGTGTTATTCGTCGCTTCGGCATCCACGACGCCTGGCAGCGACCGCAACGCCGCCAGATCCGCTTCGATGCGGGCCTTGAGATCGGGCGGATCCGCCGACCAGGTATTGCGGAATGCGAAGATGTTAGCCTCATCGATACCGCTCGGCCGCTGCATCCACTGCACGCGGTTCTGAATCATCGACAGGCTGTTGCTGATGATCGCGAGCGTCACCGCGATCTGCAGCGCGATCAACACGGCTCCAACCTTGTTGCGACGCAGGGCACGCAGAATCGGCATGATCTCCATCTATTGCGCCTTCAGCTGCCAACCCGGCTGGACGCGGCTGGCGCGCAGCGCCGGATAAATGCCACAACAGATCGTGGTAACGATCGCCACCGCAAGAGTGATGACCATCATTTCCGGGTTCTGGGAAATGAGGCGCCCGAGTGCGCTCTCCGTGCTGCTGATACCGCGCAGGGCCCGCAATGCCGACAGGCCCGCGGCAGTCAGGGCAAGCCCGAGCAAGCCACCCATCACTCCGATGAGCATGGCCTCGGTGACGCATTGCAAGAAAAGATCGCTCCGTGATGCCCCCAGCGCACGTCGCACACTGAGCTCGACCGCGCGCCCGGAGAACTTCGCCAGCATCAGGCCAACGGCGTTGATCAGGCATACGATGAGAAAGCCCACCGCGATCATCGAATCCACACGCACCTCGCTCGGCACGACGCGCAGGAATGCCAGCCATTCCATGACGTCGTGCATCGGAACGAGCGGCAGCCACTTGAAGCGACCCAGTCGCTGCTGCTCCGAGGCATAGTTCTCGAGAAAGGTCCTGAAAGTCAGGACCTGCCTGGCGTTCGGCAGCTCCACCCAGAACTGAGTCCACCCGCAATCGGCATTCAGGCGTTCCGCCCACCCGGCAGGCAACCCCGTGGGGTCGCAGCCGTACTCGGTGGTCTCCAGCTGCCGGTCGATCGCGAGCGAGAACGGCAGATAGAAGTCCTCGGTCTCCCCGTACGCGCCGCCCGTCACGTCGTAGAAGCGCGGCGTCGGCGTCCACTGCCGGATGACACCGATCACCCGGTAGTTGCGGTTACCGAGGTTGACGGTCCCGCCCACCGCATCGGCGCCCGGAAACAAACGATCCGCGAGCCCCGCACTCAGCACCACTACGTTGTCACGCGCCACATCCTGTTCGTGACCCCAGGCGGCGCCGCTGCGAAACGGCACTTCGAACATGGGGAAGAAATCGGCGTAGGTCGCCCTGCCCTGCGCCTGGAACGGATCGGCATGTGGTGGCTTCACGCTCAGCTCCAGCGGATACATTGCCACCTGGCGCACGCCGAGCTGCGCCTTCATCAGCGCCATCGCGTCGCGGTAGGGAAGCTCCCAGGGAATGCTCCTGAGATCGTGATGCTGCGACCCGTATCCCGTCCAATCGAGCTGCAGCGTGAACAGCCGAGACGATTTGTCCGGAATCGGATTACCGGACATCGCGATGAGCGTAGTGAGCATGGTCATCGATGCGCCGATGCCGACGCCGACGGCTGCCACCATGAGCGCCGTGAGCACCACGTTACGTCGCAGGCTGCGCAGCGCCAGTTCGAAACAGTAGGCCAGCATCAGTATATTCCGCTGTGCATCACAGGCCGCGCGCCGCGATGGCCGGTGGAATCGACGCTGCCCGCAATGCCGGCCACAACACCGCGACCTGACTCAGGCTCAGAACAATCAGGGCGCCCAGACCGATATACCCAAGGCCGACCCGCGTCAGCGCGAGCTGCTGCGCCAGCCATAGATTTGCTGCCTGGCAAAGACCAATGCCCAGCAGCGCGCCCGCACCGGCAACCAGCAGGTTCTCAGCGTGGAAGTAACGCAGGATATCCACCCTGCTCGCCCCCAGGGCGCGCCGCATGCCGATCTGGCGCCGGCGCTGCGCCACTCGGTAACTGGTGAGACCGACGACTCCGCAGGCGGTCACCGCCAGCAGCAGGGCCGACAGCGCGCCCAGCATCAGGCTCGAAGACCTGCCACGCGCGTAGATGTGCTGCCGGATGGCCGAGTACGGCATCACGCTGTCGATGATCCGCGAGCGGGTCAGCTCATAGAGCCGATCCTGCGCCGCCTTCATGACCACGGCCTGCTCGCCGGGCTGCGTGCGGACGATGTACCACAGACCATTGTTCACGTAGCGGTACGGCAGGAATACTGATCGCTCGACGAACGAATCCATGTGCTTGAGGCCCGCCCAGGGGGTTTCCACACGCTCCACGACACCGATGACCCGCGTCGGCGCCGGACTTGCCAGATAGACCACCTGCCCGACGGCATCACCGTTCGGAAACAGAAACCGTGCGAGGGCCTCGGTCAGGATAATGGTCGCGGGACTGTTGGCATCCGTCGAGTGCTGCACGCCGATCTCATCGGGCCTGAACCAACGACCGCTCACGAGTCTCGTGCCGAAGCTGTCGAGACCCTGTTCGTCGGCGAAGTACTCGGCGATGGTCCACGAATCAGCGTAATGCTGATCGGGATGACGGCTCACTCCCCCTGAGGAGCCACTGCCTTTGAGAGGAAAGCCGCTGCTGGCCTGAGCGCCGATGACCCCGGGCATGGAACGCAGGGCCGCAAGATCGGCCTGTATCCGTGCCGCCAGATCATCGGGATCGCCCACCCATTGGTTCTGCATCGTGAAGGTGTTCGGCTCATCGATGCCGCTCGGGCGCTGCATCCGATAAACGTACTGATGGACGATGGAGAGCGTGTTGCAGACGATCGCCAGCGTGAGCGCGATCTGCAATGCGATCAGGATCGAGCCAACCTTGTTCCGGCGCAGCGTCGAAATTATGGACACGATCTCCATGATCGCCGTCGCTATTGGACTTTGAGCTGCAGCGCCGGCAGAACCCGACTCGCGCGCCAGGTCGGATACAGACCGGATGCCAGGGTCACGCCAACCGCCAGCAGCAACGTGATGGTGATCGCCCCTTCGTCCAGATGCGCAAGTCTTCCCAGCTCGGCCTCGACGATGGCGCGATCCGCGGCCAATCCCAGAGCCGTCAGCGCCAACCCGAGCAGGCCGCCCACCACTCCCACCACGGCCGTCTCGACCAGGCACTGGAAAAAGATGTCCGATCTTGCGGCGCCCATGGCGCGGCGTACCCCCAGCTCCTCCGCGTGGCCGGTAAACCTGGCCAGCATCAACGCAACGACATTGATGAGACAGACCAGCAGAAATCCACAGGCAACCCACGTGCTCACCCGCACTTCGTCGGGAATGACATGCGCCCACACCAGCCACTGCTTCACGTCGGGCAGCTGCACGAGCGCCGGCCAATGAAAGCGTCCCAGCCGCTGCTGTTCGGCGGCATAGCCATGGAGAAACTGCCGGTAGTCGCGCACCATCGCTGCGCTCGGCAGCTCGACCCAGAACTCAATCCATGTGCACTCTGAGTTCAGATGCCCCGACCAGCCGGGGGGCGGCGCGACGTTGCACATGCCACCTGCATCGATCTGCACTTCGCGATCTATCGCCGTCCGGAAGGGGATGAACAGTTGCTCACCCTCAGGGTAGCCACCCTGAGTGACATCGTAAAACTGCGGGGTCGGATTCCAGGAAGCGAGCACACCTACGATCCGGTAGTGCCGCTCATTGAGATCGAGCGTATTGCCGACGGCGTCCCCCCGCGGAAACAGCCGCCGCGCAAGCTGGGCCCCGAGAACGACCACCCGGGCACGACCCCCATCCTCTGCCGCGCCCCAGGAGTTGCCGGCGCTGAACGGAACATCGAACATGCTGAAGAAATCCGCATAGACCGCGCGGCCATGCACGGCGAAAGGCTTGGCCCCGGCGGGACTGACATCGATGTGGATGGCGTACATCGCGGATTGTCTGGCCCCGCGACGGGCCTGCATGAACGCCATCGCGTCGCGATAGGTCAACCAAGGCAGCAGTCCCTCGTCGGCGTGGGGATCACCGTAGCGAGTCTGCGGCCCATAGACGTCGATCTGAGGCATGAACAGCAGCGAGGATTTCGCTGGGATTGGATCCGCTGCCGTCGCCCGGAGCACCGTCAGGGAGGTCATGGAGGCGCCAATGCCGACACCGATGGCGGCAATCATGAGCGTGGTCAGCACCAGATTGCGTCTCAGGCTGCGTGCCGCCAGCGCCAGGTAGTAACTGAACATCGCGCTACCTTCTGATGATCACAAGCCCCGTGTCGCGATGGCCGGCGAGATGTACGCCGCCCGCAACGCCGGCCACAGCACGGCCAGCTGGCACAACACCAGCACAATCAGCGCTCCGATGCAGAGGTAACCCACGCTCATCCGGGTCAGCTGCATGCTGGCGGCAAGCAGGGTGTTGATCGCAAGTCCCAACACAATGCCCAGGACGCATCCCGCTGCGACGATCAGCAGATTCTCCGTGTGGAAGTAAGAAAGGATATCGAGACGCCGCGCGCCAAGTGCGCGGCGCATGCCGATCTGGCGTCGACGTTGCGATACCCAGTAGGTGGTCAGGCCAACGATGCCGAAACCGGTCACGGTCAGCAACAGTGCGCTGACCACGCCCAGCATGATCACGACGGTGTGCGGCAGCAGATAGGCGAGACGTCGGGTCTCGGAGAATGGTGCCACCCGCCGAATGATCCGGTGACTGTCGACCGCGAAGAGCTTGTCCTGTGCGGCACGCATTGCCGACGCCTGCTGTCCCGGACGGGTACGGACGGCGTATTGGACGGACTTGTTCATGGGCAGCATCGGCAGGAAGACCGAACGGTCCGGATGCGGGCCGCCGCTCCCCGCCTCCGGAGTCTGTGCGCGCTCGATCACGCCGACGATGCGTGCGTACTGCGAATTGATGTAGACCACCTGGCCCAACGCGCTTGCGGAGGGAAACAGCGCCTTGGCCAGGTCCTGCGTCACCACCAAGGTCGGCGGATACTTGTTTTCGTAGTACCGCAGCAGGGTCACCTCGTCGGCATTGAACCAGCGCCCGGCCAGCAACTTGAAACCGAATGCAGCCAGGCCGTGCTCGTCCGTGTAGTACGTTGCCGCACTCGCCGTTGGCGAGCGCTGGTCGGCGCTGAGAGTCAATCCCGAATTGTAGCTGTACCCATCCAGTGGAACGCTGATGACCGAGATGGCATCGATCACCCCGGGCAGGCCGCGCAATGCGGCCAGATCTCCCCTGATCTGTCCTTGAAGGTCCGCCGGATCCGAAATCCAGGCGGAGGACAATGTGAAAATATTGGCTTCATCGATGCCGGTCGGCCGCTGCATCCGTTGCCCGAATTGCTGGATCATGGAGAGGCTGTTGCAGATGATGGCCAAGGTGAACGCAATCTGCAGCCCGATCAGAATTGCGCCCACCTTGTTCTTACGCAAGGCCCGCAGAATCGGCAAAATGTCCATGTAATGCTTCTCCTCCGCTGCAGCGCTACTGGGTCTTCAACTGCCAGGCAGGCTGCACGCGGCTTGCCCGCAAGGTCGGATAGAGTCCGGCACAGACCGTCACCGCAATGGCGACGACCAGCGTGATCACGACCATGCCGGCATTCAGGGAAACCAGCCGCGAAACCGGGAACCCGACCCGATTGGCCACTTCGAGCAGTGCCCGCAACCCCGCGAGACCTGCGGCGGTGAGCGCCAGCCCGAACAGCCCGCCGAGCAGCCCGACCAACAAGGTCTCGGTCAGGCATTGCAGGAAGATCGCCCCGCGGGAGGCACCCAATGCGCGCCGCAGGGCCAGTTCCTTGGCACGGCTCGCAAACTTTGCCAGCAACAGGCCCACGGCATTGACCAGACACACGATCAGGAATCCATCCGCTACGAGGCCAATCGCGCGGATGGCGGGCGGTACGGCCTGCTTGTAAAGCAACAGGTCCACGACGTTTCGCAGTTCAACCCGCGGCGACCAGTGAAATCGGCCCAACTGCTTCTGATCGGCGGCGTAATCGCTCAGGAAAACCTTGAAGTCCCGGGCTTGGGCCGCAGTAGGCAGTTCGGCCCAGAACTCCAGCCAGACGCACTCCGAATTCAGATGGGCATCCCAGCCCCCGGTGGGCACTCCCGGGCAGCTCTCGAATCCACCGGAAGAGATGTGTCGGTCGATTGCGGTGCTGAAGGGAACGAAGAACCCTTCGGGGTCACTGAATGCACCGGAGTCCATGTCGTAAAATCGCGGCGTTGGCACCCAGGGCTGCACCACGCCGACGATGCGATAATCGCGATCGCTGAGATTGATGACCTTGCCCAGCGGATCCGCATGCGGGAACACCTGATCCGCAAGCTTCGCACCCAGTACCACGACATTCTCACGCTTCTCCTCCGCGTCGTGATCCCAGGGGGCGCCGCTGCGGAACGGCACGTCGAACATCGCAAAGAAATCCCTGGAGGTCGCCCGGCCGCCGATGCGAAACGCCCTCGCGCCCACTGGACTGACATCCTGCGAGACGGCATACATGACCGCCTGCCGCGGCGCCCGGCGGGCCTGCATCAGTGCCAAGGCATCGCGGTAGGTCAGAAGATCGGGCAGCTGGTAGCCGGAACTCTGCGACACGCCGACCAGCTGGGAAGGCGGTCCAAAGACATCGATCTGCGGCGCGAAGAGCCGGTCGGACTTCTGCGGAATCGGGTCACCCGACATCGCGCGCAGCACCGTGTAGACGGTCATCGAGGCACCGATGCCGACCCCGACGGCCGCAACCATGAGCGCCGTGAGCGCCACGTTACGTCGCAGGCTGCGCAAGGCAAGATTCAGGTAGTAGCCTAACATCGCAGTCCTCTTTTACAGACCCCGTGTCGCAAGTGAAGGAGAAATGGAGGCTGCCCGCAGCGCGGGTCCCAGCACGGCCAGCTGACTCAATATCAATACGATGGCGGCACCGGCACCGATGTACGACACGCTCATGCGGGTAATCGCCAGATGACTCGCCATCCACAGGTTTGCACCCAGGCCGGTCGCCACGCCCAGGAGGGCCCCGGTGCCCGATATCAGAAGGTTTTCGGTCTGGAAGTAACGCAGGATGTCCACGCGGCGCGCGCCCAGGGCGCGGCGCATGCCGATCTCCCGGCGTCGCTGGCTGACCCAGTACATGGTCAGTCCGACGGTCCCCAACGCGGTGATCACCAGCAACAGGCCAGATACCGCCTCGAGCAACCAGCTCGTGGCCTGCTGCACCTGGTAAGCGCGCGTGCGGGTCGCAGTGAACGGCATCAGCTCGTGGATCACCCGCTGCCGCGTGATCCCGAGCAGGCGCGCCGGCGCTGCGTGCATCACGGCTGCGAGCTGGCCCGGCCTGGTACGAACCACATAGGCGAGCCCGTTGTTCACGAACACATAGGGCATGAAGGTGGAGTTCTCGACGAACGATTCGAGATCCCCTACACCGGGCCAGGGTGTCTGCGCGCGCTCCACGATGCCGACGATAGGCATCGGATCATCGTTCATCATGTAGATGGACCGACCCAGCGCATTGCCTGCCGGGAAGAGTTTCCTGGCCAACGAGGACGTGATCACGAGGCCGGGCGCGCCCTTGATGTCATCCACATGAAATTCGCCGATCTCCGAAGCGGTGAACCAGCGGCCCTGGATCAGTTTCAATCCCAGGGCGTCGAGCCCATGCGAATCACTGAAATACAGTGTGGTTTGCACAGCGTCCTGCTTCTGATCGGGTTTGAGACGAAGCCCGAAACTGAAGCCGCCGCCGAGCAACGGATAACTGTTCGTCGCCACCGCATCGATGACTCCCGGCAGGGTTCGCAATGCGGTCAGGTCTGCCTCGATGCGCGCCCGCAGATCCTCCGGTTGACCCACCCAGCGGTTGCGGAGGGTGAAAATGTTGGCCTCATCGACGCCGCTGGGCCGGCGCATCTCCGACAGGTGGTGCTGGATGATCGACAGTGCGTTCGCGACCACGGCCAGAGTCAGGGCGATCTGCACGGCTACCAGTATGGCGCCCACCTTGTTGCGCCTCAGTGCCGACAGAATGGGGAGAAACTCCATGGTCACTGTGCCTTCAGCTGCCAGGCAGGCTGAACGCGCGTCGCGCGCCAGGTCGGATAGATACCGGAGCACAAGGTGGCGCCTACCGCCAGGGCCACCGTGAACGCCATGATGCCCGGGTCCAGACGGGTCAGCCGGGCTGCCTGCTCGAAGGACCCGAGGCTGGCGCGGTTGCCGGCCAGGCCCAGCGCGGTCAGTGCGAGGCCGAGGATGCCGCCCAATGACCCGACGACTGCCGTCTCCGTCAGGCATTGCAGGAAGATGTCGGGACGTGAGGCGCCCAGCGCCCGCCGCACCGCGAAATCGCCGGCCCTCGCGGCAAATCTCGCCAGCATCAGCCCGACGGCATTGACCAGGCACACGGCAAGGAAGCCAAACGCCAGCAGGGAATTGACCCGCACCTCATCCGGCGCCACGTGCCTGAACACGAGCCACTGATGGACATTTTGCAGCTGCACCAGCGGCGGCCAGCTGAATCGGCCGGTGCGTCCTTGCTCGGCTGCGTAGTTATAGAGCCACTGCCGGTAGTCGCGCACCGCGCCGGAGTCCGGCAGCTCCGCCCAGTACTGAATCCATATGCATTCAGACTGCAGGCGGCCCGACCAGCCGGGCGGCGGCAATTTCGTGCAGTTGTAATTGCCGTCGTTCATGAGCTGGTGGTCGATGGCCGTCGAAAACGGCATGAAGAACTGCTCGCCCTCGTCGAAGGCATGATCCGGGTCGTAGAAATTGGGCAACGGATTCCATGGATTGAGCACCCCCACGACGCGATATTGCCGCCCCTCCAGGCTGACCGTCCGCCCCAGCGCCTCTGCGCCGGGGAACAGGCGCGCCGCGAGCGTCGCTCCAAGCACCACCACGTTCGCGCGGTCGGCGTCGTCCTGAGAGCTCCAGGGGCCGCCGGAATGAAAGGGAACTTCGAACATCGCGAAAAAATCCCGGTAGGTGGCGCGACCGGTTTCGGAGAACGCGTCGCCCTTCTCCGGCGTCACATCCTGATTGATGGAGTACATTGCCGCCTGTCGCGGCGCACTATGCGCCTGCATGAACGCCACCGCGTCGCGATAGGTCAGTTGCTCCGGCAATCGGCTCGCATCGGCACCACTCGTCGGTCGCTTGGAGGGCCCCCACAGGTCGATCTGCGGCACGAACAGTCTGCCGGACTTTTCCGGGATTGGATCTCCCGACATGACCAGGAACACGGTGAACACCGTCATGTATGCACCGATCCCCACACCGACAGCGGCGATGATGAATGAGGTAAGAATAATGTTGCGCCTCAGGGTGCGTAGGGCGAGCTGCAGGTAGTACCCCAACATCTGGATCGCCGTCCTGGCGCCTACACCGCTGGCCTCGGATTCGGACCCGCATCCTCAACCAGGCGGGTCGGTGCCGCGAGGTCGATGACCTGTCCGTCGACGATGCGCACTTCGCGCTGCGCCCGGGCGGCGAGTTCCGGGTCGTGGGTCACCATCACGATGGTCGCGCCGTCGCGATGCAGCTCCTCGAGCAGTTGCATGACGCCGCGCGCCATCTGGGTGTCGAGGTTGCCCGTGGGCTCATCGGCGAGCAGCAGGCGCGGACTGCCCGCAAGCGCCCGCGCAATGGCGACGCGCTGCTGCTGGCCACCCGAAAGCTCGGCCGGGTAATGTTTGGCGCGGGCCGACAGCCCGACGCGCTCGAGCGCCTCGTTGATCCGTTTGCGGCGTTCGGCACCGGGCAGCCGCCGGTAGCGCAGCGGCACGTCCACGTTGTCGAACACGTTCAGATCGGGGATCAGGTTGAACGACTGAAAGATGAATCCGATCTTCTGATTACGCAGCCGCGAGCGCTGATTGTCGTTCAGTCCGTGAACGTCGGCCCCATCGAGCTGGTACTGGCCGCCGGTGAATTCCTCCAACAGGCCGGCGATGGTGAGGAAGGTGGTCTTACCCGACCCCGAAGGGCCCGTTACGGCCACGAATTCCCCTTCCTTCACGTGGATCGAGAAATCCCGCAATGCATAGGTCTCGACCACTTCGGTCCGGTAGACCTTCGACAGATGAGTCATCTTCAACATGGTTTTCTCCTAAAGAACGCGCACGTCGCCATTGAGGGTTTCGAGTGTCAGCTCAACCCCGTCCTGCGCCGCGCGCAGTGACGGGGATGCAGTTACCTTCCCGTTGAGCGTGCGCATGTGCAGCTGGGGCGACGATCCTTCGGGCAAGGTGATGACCACGTCGCCGTTGGTCGTCCGGAACGTCGACGGGTGTGGCGGCGTCGAAATGAACGAGGCTGCCACCGCACCGTTGACCGTCAGGGCATTTCCGGAGCCTGCGATACCGGTCATCGCGATGCGGCCATTGACGTTCTTGATATCGAAGTCGCCTGCCGTTCCCGACACCGCTACGACGCTGTCGTTGATGGTGCACAACTTCAACCGCACGTTGCGGGGCACCCGTATCCTGAAATCGAACCGCACGTGATATCCGGCATGTGACTCATAGCCGTTCGCCCCGCCGCACGTCTGCTGGTTCGGATAGCGGACGATGGCGCCGATGGTGGTGGCATTGTCTGCCGTATCCAGTACGACATCGCGCCGCGCGGCGAGCATTTCCTGTTCGTTCCGGGCACTGAGCGACTTCTCGACGGTCATCTCAACGTCCGGGCCGTCATAGGCCTCGACCGTGATGTTGCCCTCGATCGCCCGTACTTCGAGCGTGTGATCGCCCGATCCCCTGAAATGCATCGTCAGCTTCTGTGAGGAGTGCTCGGTCAGCTCACCTGCATTGATGGCGGCCGTGAAGCACACGGGTATGGCACACAGCAGCGCGAACAACGGCTTTCGGTTCATATGCGGCTCCCTAATGAGTGACGATGACACGCTCGGCGCCATTGAAAGCGTCGGACCCCGACACGACGATCTGGTCACCAACGTTGAGGCCGTCCAGAATCTCGACCTTCTGCACGCTTTGGGCCCCGAGACGCACCGGGCGCCGTTCGGCGACCCCGTCGCGGACCACGTAGGCGTAACCGGCGTCCTGATCCACGAAGCTACCGCGCTCGACGGTCAGAACATCGGCTCTCTTGTCGATGAGGATCCGCACCGCCAGCCGCTGGCTCTGCCGCAGACCCTCCGGCTGGGCGCCGGTAAAGCGCAGGCGTGCGGTCACTTCACCTGCGACGACCTCCGGCGATACGCCGCTCAGCATCGCGGCCCACTGACGCCCATCGCCCTCGAGGGTTGCCGACATCCCGGGCTGCAGATCCCGCGCCAGACTTTCCGGCACCTTGATCTCGACCTCGAGGTTTGAAAGGTCGATGACGGTCAGCAGCGGTGCATCCTTCGCCACGCTCGCCCGTTCGGCAACCTGCACCTGACCGATTCGACCATCGACCGGTGACTGCACCTGCAGTGCGTTCACCTGCCGGCGCAGGTCCGACACGACCAGCTGCTGACGGTCGTACAGTGACTTCTTGCTGCTCACGTCGAATTGGGTCTGCTTGGGAGCCGCATCGAATTCCGCCTGCGCCTGCCGATAGGAAAAGTCGGCCTTTTCGAGCGCGTCCTGCGCCTTCAATGATTGCAGTTCGGTATACGAGCCCAGTTCAAATGCCTTGCGGCTGCGATCCGCTTCGCGCTGCGCGGTGGTCCGATCGATCTTCGACTGATCGAATGCGTCCGAAAGCTGCCGCAGCCTGCTGACGGCGTCGAGCTGGGCGCGCTGCCAGTCCACCTTCATGCTCTCCAACGTCGCTTCTTCCTGGGAGAGCTTCGCGGCGAGATCGGGACTGTCGACGACGGCCAGCACCTGTCCCTTCTTCACCGCATCGCCCGCATGCACGTGCAGCGCGACGATGCCGGTCTCGATGGCGTAGAGCGTCGGGCTCGAGGCCGCGACCACCTGCCCGTCGGCCGCCACATCGCGCACGAACGCTCCGCGCTCGACGGCGGCGATCGTAAGACGTGAGCGATCCACCGAGTTGCTGATTCCGCTGAAGTGCAGCATCCACACCACGAAGGCCACGATCGCGACGCCGGCCACCACCGCAACGATGATGAGGCGCCGGTGCCGCCGCAGTGCCGAGGGTTGGGCCAGCTGCCGATCCTGCCCGGCGGTGTCGCGCATGCGCAGCGTCTCGGCGTCGTCGGTGTCGTAGTCTTTGAATTTGGACATCTGGATGTTCGTGTTGGCGTTACGGGGTGTGTCCGACCAGCAGCGCATCGACCGTCGCCAGATCGGTTTCGGAAAGCCGGCCGGCCTGCTGCTTGAGCGTCAGAAGCGCGGTCAGATAGTCGTAGCGGGTCTGGCTGTAGGCCCGCTCGGAGCCGTAGTAGCTGTTCTGGGCGATGAGCAGGTTGAATTCGACCTGCGTGCCGAACTCGACGTCACGACGGCTGGCCTCCACCGCCACCCGCCGGGAGTCGACTGTGCGGCGGGCCGCGGCAATGCGTGAGATGCCGGTCACCACGTCGCGATAGGAGGAACGCGTGACCCGCTCGGCATCCCGCTGCGCTCCGGCATACAGCGCCAGCGCCTGCTTCCAGTTGGCACGCGATTGGCGGATCTCAGAGGCCACCGCGCCACCCTGGAACAACGGCCAGGTCACCGATATGGCGATTTGATCATCCGCCTGATTACCGTCAATGCTCAGGTCCTGCCAGTAGCGGCTGCGCCCGCCGGTGAGCGCCACCGACGGCAGACCCTTGCCCCGTTGCACGTCGATGTCGTGGTCCGCGGCCTGCACCTGCAGTTCGGCGGCGCGGACCACCGGATTATCCTTGAGCGCCGCGCTGACCCAGTCATCCACCGAGGCCGGATCGGGCGCTTCGAGCGGAATGCTCTCGCGCAGGGGCGCCACGATGGCGCCGGCCGCACCGGTGATCTCGGTCATCAGCAACACCGCATCGTCCACGGCGTTCTGCGCATCGATGACATTCTGCTCGGTGGCGTCGAAGTACGCCTGCGCCTGCTCGGAATCGCTGCGCGTGCCCACACCGGTCTGTTCACGCGACCGCGCCTGGTTGAGCTGGGTGCGAAAGGAATCGCGGGCGCCCTGAAAGCTCGCCAACGTGTCACGTGCGGAGAGGATCCCGAAGTAAGCCGCCGCCACCCGCAGCATCAGGGACTGCTGCGCCGCAATCAGGGTCGCCTCAGCCTCCGCGGCCGTGGCACTGGCCTCGCGCAACTGGCTGAAGGACTGAAAACTCCACAGGGTCTGCGACAGGCTCAACCCGTAGCCGTGCGAGTCCCCAAAACACACTTCATTAGCCGCGCCCGCGGCAATCTGGCAACCCGTGATCGTAGTCCCGGCCACTGTCTGCTCCGCCAGTTGCTGGCCGATGCGCAGCCGTTCCGCGTCCGCGTTGACGCTCACCTGTGGCAGGAGAAGTGCGAGCGCCTGCGGCTTGGCCTCGATGGCCGCATCGCGCTGGGCCACCGCCGCCTGCAGGGTCGCGTCATGTTTTTCGGCCAGATGGTAGAGGTCCAGCAGGTCATTGGCCGATGCCACCGGCACCGCCGTTGCCCCGCTCACCGCCATCAGCAGCAATGCCACCCATCCGTGCCGCGCGCCCCCCATCGTTTTCTGCACCTTCGCCAATTGCTCTCCCCGAAGCTACGTGAGCAATCGGCGTGCCAAGGATCAGGTCCTTCATAACCCCATGATTATTATAATCTTATTTAAGACCAAGACAGCCCTTGCGGTGTCCGCGGACACTGCGGCGGACACCCGCGCGGACACCTTTTTATAACTCGCATGCCGCGGTGCAGGTAGGTAGGATGCCGCGTTTGATTGGCGCCGACATGAAGACACCCAAAGGCCTGCAGCCCCTGATCGATGATGGGGTCATTGACGAAGTTCTGCGCTCACTGAAGAGCGGCAAGGAAGCCACCGTCTATGTGGTGCGTTCCGGTGAACGCCTGCTGTGCGCGAAGGTCTATCGGGATATGGGCCAGCGCAGCTTCCAGAAGCGGGCCAGCTACCAGGAAGGCCGCAAGGTCCGCGGCAGCCGCCAGGCACGTGCCATGGGCAAGAACAGCCGCTTTGGCCGCAAGGAGCAGGAGGCGGCCTGGAAGAATGCCGAGGTGGATGCCCTGTACCAGCTCGTTGCCGCCGACGTACGCGTCCCGAAGCCATTCGGCTATTTCAACGATGTGCTGCTGATGGAGATGGTGACCGATGCGGCCGGTGATCCGGCACCCCGTCTGGGCGAGGTGGAGCTATCGCGCGAAACCGCTCTGGAATACCACGCATTCCTGATCCGGCAGGTCGTGCGTATGCTGGCCATCGGGTTGATCCATGGGGATCTGTCCGAATTCAACGTTCTGGTAGGCAGCGAGGGTCCTGTCATCATCGACCTACCCCAGGTCGTCAATGCCGCCGGTAACAACGGCGCATTGGCCATGTTACAGCGTGATGTCAACAATCTGCGTGGCACGCTCGGCCGGTTCGCACCGGAGCTTCTGATCACCGAATATGCCCGCGAAATGTGGTCCCTGTTCGAACAGGGGGAGCTGCATGCAACTTCCGAACTCAGCGGCGTGTTTGCACAGGATATGTCCGCGACTGACGCCGACGGCGTACTGCAGGTGATCGACGATGCGCGTGAGGAGGCCATTCGCCGTGAATTGGGCCGCGAGGCGGGGTAATCTCGCACACAACGGACCCGTCCTGCGGTATCTTGACGCGCGAAGTGCTTGAAGAGAGGCAGCTGATGCAATTGAGCAAGACCGCCTACTATGCCGACTTCGTCATTTATGCGGCAATTGTAACCGCCACCGTCATAGTCATGGCCTGGCGCAATTCCGCCCATGACTTTTCCATCTGGCTGCTGGCCGCGTTCGCAGGCGTCATGGTCTGGACGCTGATCGAATACGTCGTCCATCGCTTCGTATTCCACCAGATGCCGGTATTCTCACCCATGCACGATGCCCATCACCAGGCGCCGCTGTCCTTGGTCGGCACGCCGACCTGGGTGAGCATGGCCGTCATCTTCATTGGCGTATTTCTGCCGGCCTGGGCGCTGGGCTCCTTCAACACGGCCCTCGGCCTTGCCGTGGGCGTGATGGCCGGGTTCTTCTGGTATGGCCTCGTGCACCACGCGATCCATCACCGCAAGCCCCGGATGATCGCCAGGCGGCTCATCGTGACTTCGCGGCGTCATGCTCAGCACCACTACGCAGCGGAAGCCGGCAACTTCGGCGTGACGACCCTGTTCTGGGACCGCATCTTCGGGACCGTGCTGAACGACTCGATGGAACGCACCGTAAGCCGGACCAACTACCAGTCCTGAGCAGGTCCGGCCTTCAGGACCTGCGCTTCGCGAAGAACGCCTCCACCCGCTGGAGCGCATCCGGCGCGAGACCTTCGTTCTTGAACAGCTCCAGGGCATGGGCATCCGCCAGCGGCAGCCCGTCGCTCGCCAGCAGGGCACGCTTGTTCAGTTCGTTGGCATACCAGGAGTTGGCCACGATATCCGCGGACAGCGCGCGCAGCTCCGCCTCGAATCGGTCGTCCGGATAGCAGAAATTGGCCAGATGCATGGCCTGCGCCTGCAACCCCGAGTAGGTGCGGCAGGTGAGCATCATCTCAGTGGCCTTCGAGGTCCCGACCCGGTGCGGCAGCCGCAGACTCAGGCCCCAGATCGGTGTCAGTCCCCAGCGCGCGTAGGTGTCCGAAAACTTGGCGGACTCGCTGGCCACGATCAGATCCGCCGCCAGGGCGAGCTCCAGTGAGCCCGTGCAACACCGGCCCTCGATCGCCGAAATGACCGGCTGTGGCAGCGCAGCGAGCTTCTCGATGATCTCCGACTCGTAATGCGGCTTGCCGTGGGCCCTGACGTGTTCGAGAACCTCCTGCATGTCATAGCCGGCCGAAAAATTGCCGCCCGCGCCACGCAGTATCACCAGCCCGACCTTGCGGTGGTCGCGCAACAACGCATCCAGATGCTCCTCGAGCGCTTCGAAGACCTCCATGGTGAGGGCATTGAACTTCTCCGGCCGATTGAGAGTCAGGGTGGCAACCCCGCCCTGATCCTGACGCAACACCAGGTCGCTCATTGACTCCCCCCTCCGGCTCGATTCCACCATCCGCCGCCCAGTGCCTGGAACAGGCCCGCCGTATCGGCGTAACGGTTCGCCTGCGCCTGCACCAGCGCCAGAACCGCCTGCTGATAGCTCTGTTCGGCCGCGATCACCGCGACGGTGCTCAGGCCCCCCAATTCGTGCTGGCGCGTACTGAGCTCGAGGGTGCGCTGCGCCGCCGCGGCGGCGGTCGTACTTGCGCTGAGTGCCGCCGCGTCCTCCTGCAGTGCCTGCAGTGAGTCCGCCACACTCTGGCAGGCCAGGATCACCGCCGCGCGATATTGTGCGGCCGCCTGATCGAGCGCGGCATCGGCGGCCCGCTTGTGATGCAGCAGATTGCCCGCGTCGAACAACGTCTGGGTCAGTGAGCCGCCGAGTGACCAGAAGCCGGTGTACGGGGTGAACAGATCGCCGATCGACAGCGCGCTGGACCCCAGCTGCCCGTCGATGCTGAACTGCGGCAGCATGTTCGCCAGGGCGACGCCGACTTGAGCGGAGGCCTGATGCAGGTTCTCCTGTGCCAGGCGCACGTCGGGACGCTGCGCCACCAGGGCGCCGGGCAGACTCAGCGGCAGATCATGCGGCAGCTTCAGATCACCGAGCGTGAACTGCTCACCGGGCTCGCCCAGCGGCAGGCGCCCCAGCAGGGCCGTGAGCTGGTCGCGGGTCTGGCCGAGCTGTTTGCGCAGCGGCGGCAGCGTCGCCAGCGTCTGTGCCAGGGCCGATTGCTGGGTGAGCACGTCCAGATCGCTCGCCGTACCGGCTGAGCGCTGGCGCTGCGCGGCATCGAGCAGGCGCTGCTGCAGCTGTACCAGGCGGTTGGTGGCATCGATCTGGCCGCGCAGCGACGCCTCCTGGATGGCCGTGACCACGACGTTGCTGCTGAGCGTCAGAAACGTGGCTTCGAGTTGGAAGCGGTTCGCATCCTCGGCGGCCTTCGCGGCCTCATCGGCGCGTCGCACGCCACCGAAGATGTCGGGCAGGTAGCTCACACTGAGCTGTGCGGTGTAGAGGTTATAGGTAGGATCGACGGCCACTACCGGGGCCGTCACGGATGCGATCGGGTACTTCGCACGGGTGCCGTTGAACCCCCCGTCCACGGTCGGAAAGAGGTTGGTGCGCTGGGCCAGGTACAGCTCGTGTGCCTGATGCAGGGCCGCCTTCGCCGCGGCCACATCCGCGTTCCCCCGCAGCGCCTCCTCCACCAGCTGATTGAGCTTGGGTGATTCGAACAAGGTCCACCACTGCTCGGGAATCGCCATGCCGGTGACCAGGCGTTGCGTATCGTTGTCGGACCCGATGGTCGCGGGCACCGCCTGCTGCGCCTTACCGTAGCTGGCATCGCCGGGGGCTGCCGGGGCGTGGAAATTCGGTCCCACCTCGCAGGCCGTCAGCAGCGCCGCGACGCACAGGGCCGCGCACGCGCCGGTACCTGCCGTCGTTCTCAATGACTTTGCCATGCTGCCTTGCCACCGCGGGACTCGGCCCAGTGTTCGATCACGTGATACATCGCCGGCAACACGAGCAGGGTCAGGAAGGTGGAGACCAGCAACCCGCCAACGACCACCGTGGCGATGCCGCGCTGCACGTCGCTGCCGACGCCGGTGTGGATCGCCGCCGGGAGCATCCCGAGACTTGCGACCATGGCGGTCATCAATACCGGCCGCAACCGCTCGGTGGCCCCCTTCATGATCGCCTCGTGCAGCTCCAGACCCGACTTTCGCATCCGGTTCAGGTTCGACACCATGATGATGCCATTTTGCACCGCGACACCAAACAACGCGATGAAGCCGACACCGGTGGCCACGTTGATGTGCTGGCCCGTCAGGTGCAGCGAAATCAGCCCGCCGAGGGTCGCGAGCGGGACGACGCTCAGAATCAGCAACGCCTGGCGGAACGAGTGCGTGCCGATGGTCAGGAAAATCAGCATCAGTCCCATGACCAGGCCCAGGATGACCAGGAGCCGCGACTCGGCGCGCTTCTGGTTTTCGAACTGGCCACCCCACTCCAGGCGCACCCGGCGCGGATCAAAGTGCACCTGGGCCGCGATCTTGGTCTGCGCCTCCTTCAGGTAACTGGTCAGATCCCGGTCACGGTTGTCGATGCGGATCGTCAGATTGCGCTGGCCGTTCTCGCGGGTCACGGTGCTCTCGCCCATGCGCTCACGCACGTCCGCCATCTGTCCCAGCGGCACCTGAGTGCCGGAGGCGGTCGACACCGGCAGATCACCGATCGCGGTGGCACTGCCGCGTGCCGCTTCATCGAAGCGCACGGTCAACGGATAGGTCCGCTCGCCGACGTACACGGTCGAGACCGGCGCCTGGCCGACGCCGGTCTGAATGACGTTCTGCAGATCCGTCATGTTGAGCCCGTAGCGCGCCGCCTTCTCGTGATCCAGCGTGATGTCGATCTGCGGGATCGGCGGCTCCTGGAACAGCGACGCCGAGGAGGTGCCGCGGACGGTGTTCAGCACGTCGACGATCTGGTTGCCGACCCGGCGCAGCTCATCGAGGTCGTCGCCATACACCTTGATCACCAGGGGGCTGTGCGCACCGCCGATGAGATCGTTGACGCCATCGATGATCGGCTGGCTGATGCCGACCGAATATTCCGGCAGATCACGCGCCAGATCCGCCGCGAGCTTGTCGAGGAAGGCCTTCTTGCTCTCATGAGCCGGCCAGGTCTCATAGGGCTTCAGACCCACCGGCGCCTCGATGTGCGACATCGTCCAGGGGTCCGTACCGTCGTCATTGCGGCCGGTCTGTGTCACCGCGTAGGACACTTCGGGGTGCTTGAGGATCGCCCGCCGCAGATCGCTCGCCATGTCGCTTGCCTTGTCGAGCGAGACACCGGTAGGTAACTGCACCTGCAGCCACAGCGCGCCTTCGTCGAGGTCCGGCAGGAATTCGCGGCCGATCGTGCCGCCGAGCGCGACCACGGCCAGCAGGGCGAAGGCGATCACTCCATAGACGATGCGCGGCTGCGCGAGGCAATCGGCCAGGACCCGATCGTAGAAGTCCGTGAGCTTCTCGAGCCAGCGGTTGTGATAGACCCTGCCCGGTGCGCGGAAGGCGAAATAGGCCAGGCCCGGCACCAGTGCCAGAGTCGTCAGCAGCGCCCCGAACAGCGCATAGCCCATCGTATAGGCCATCGGCGTGAACAGCTTGGACTCCGCCCGTTCGAAGGAGAACAGCGGCAGATAGGCCGTGATGATGATGAGGCTGGAGAAGAAGATCGGCCGTGTCACCTGCAGGGTCGCGGCGCGCACCTCGCTCTCGCTCAGTTCCTCGTCCGGCATGGCCTCGCGCCGGCGCAGGATGGCCTCCATGACCACGATCGCCCCATCGACCAGGATGCCGAAATCGATGGCGCCCAGGGACAGCAGGTTGGCCGACACCTTCGTGAGGTTGAGCAAGGAGAACACCGCGACCAGGGCCAGCGGAATCGTCACGGCGACCACCAGCGCACTGCGCGGGCTGCCGAGGAACACGATCAGGATCAGGAACACCAGCGCGATGCCCTCGGCGATCGTGTGCCCGACCTTGCTGATGGTTTGGTGCACGAGGTCATCGCGATCGATGTAGGGCACGATGCGTACGCCGTCGGGCGCCAGCTGCGCATTCAGCTGCACCACCTTCGCGTGCAGACCTTTCAGGGTCTGCGAGGGGTTCTGGTACTTCAGCATCAGGACGATGCCTTCGATCGTGTCCGGATTGTTGTCCTTGCCGAGGATGCCTTCGCGCTCCTGGTGGCTCAGCACCATGTGACCCAGATCCTCGACGCGCACCGGCACGCCATTGACCTGCGTCACGACGATCGAACCGATGCCGGCAAGGTCATGCAGCAGCCCGACGCCGCGGATCACGAAACTCTGCTCGCCGCGCGAGACGCGGCCGCCGCCGGCATTGCCGTTGTTGTTGTTGATGGCATTGATGACATCGGTGATGCCGATGCCGTAGTGCTGCAGCTGCTGCGGATTCAGGTTCAGCTGGTATTCGGTGGTGAAGCCGCCGAAGTTGCTGTCATCGACCACACCGGGCACCGACTTCATCGCCGGAATGACGATCCAACGCTGGATCTCGGACAGCTCCTGCAGATTCTTGCTGTCGGACTCCAACGTATAACGATAGATCTCGCCGCCGGGACCGGCCACGGGGTCGAGCGAGGGGGACGCGCCGGCCGGCAGGACGGCCTGGTTGATGCGCTCGAGCAGGCGTTGCCGGGCCCAGTAATCCTCGTAGCCATCGCGGAACAGCACCGTGATCAGAGACAGGCCGAAGGTGCTCGATGAGCGCATCAGCAGCAGCCCCGGAGTGCCATTGATCTGCCGCTCCAACGGCACCGTGATCAATTGCTCGACCTCCTCCGCGGCCAATCCCGGCACCTGCGTGGTGACCTGCGCCGCCACGTCGCCCAGTTCCGGATAGGCCTCCACTGAGAGTGTTTCCCAGGCGTAGATACCGAAGCCCGTGAGCAGCACGGCGAGCAGGATCACCGGGATGCGCCGGTGCAGGCACATCGAGACGAATTGATCAATCATTGAGCAGGATCCCGCCCCTGACGACGACCTGCTCACCGGCGGCGACACCGGCAAGGATCACGGCGGTTGCGCCCTCGCCCAGGCGCATGTCGACGACGCGCCGCTCGAATGTCCAGGGCGCGGTTGCCACGAATACCGTCGTGCGGTCATTGTTCATGAGCAGCGCGGAGGTGGGCACGACCACCTGTGAGGTGCCCGGTCCCTGCAGCGTCACCGTCGCGAACATATTGGGCCGCAGAGTGTAGTCCGCGTTCGGCAGGGAGATGCGGACCTTGTCACGCCGCGAGTCCGGCTCGATGACATCCGAAACGGATGTGACCCGTCCGTGCAGCACCTTGTCCGGATACGCGCTCAGCACGATCTGGGCGTCCTGTCCGGCCTGCACGCTGCCGAGATCCTTCTCGGCGACCAGCGCCGTGACCCAAACGGTGCTCAGATCGGCGATGGTCATGATGGGTTGGGTCGCATCGTTCAGCATGTTGCCGCGCGCCACATTCAACGTGGTGACGCTGCCGGACACCGGCGCGCGCACCACGAGTCGTCCCGGGTGGTGGCTGTCACCCTCCCCGGCGCCGAGCGACACCAGGTGCGCCTGGGTGCGCGTGGCTTCGGCCTGCGCCTGCGCGTGGTCGCTGCGCGCCTGGTCGAGATCGCGATCGGCGATCACGCCGATCTTCAACTGCTGCTCCTGGCGCTCCAGGTTCTTGCTCGTCAACGACAGCGTATCGAGCGCCTTGGCATTGTCGTCGACCGCCTGGGCCAGATCCGGTGCATCGAGCACCGCGACCACCTGACCCTTCGTCACCCGCTGCCCCAACTCAACCGGCAGTTCCTCGACGCGACCGGTCAGTGCCGCCAGCACCGCCGCCGTGACCGCGGGATCGGATTCGACGATCCCGGGGGTCAGGAGCTGCGCGCTTACCGGTTGCGCGACCGCCGCCTGCACGCTCATCCGGGCGCGCAGCGCCGAGCCTTCGGGTATGAACAGTGCATTGCCGCGCCGCACCGGCGCCCCGCCGGTATCGCTGGGATGTTCGCCACTGCTGAACAGTCCAAAGCCGTTGGTATAGAAGATGACGACGAGCAGTACGCCGAGCAGGATTCCGCCCCACATGAACGCCCGGCCGCGGGCCGTCGGCGTATGGTCATGAAGATCCACGGCAAGCTCCTAAATATATTCAGCCAAAGCATACCCGGCGAGTGCCACGCGTTGCGGCGCTCGGGTTGCGCAGTGGATACCTTGCAGCTGCTTTAGGGTCAAGAGCTTACGAGATCTGCAATCCGTCGGGTGTTGCAGTCGCGTGACAGGCCCCTGTCAGGTTGCTGACTTGCCCTAATCCGCGTTTTCGGTGAGTGCGTTCTGCAGTGTCTCCAGCTCCTCGCTGCCGGCGAACCACTCGCTCTCGACGCGCTCGGTTTCGCGCGCCAGCTCGGTCTGTCTTGCCAAGAGATCGCGCAGGGCCGCCTTCGACGCCTCATCGTAGATAGCCGGGGCGGCGAGCGCCGTCTGCACCTGCTGCGTTTCCCGGGCCAGCGTATCCAGCCGCGATTCCAGTTTCACCAGCCGCGCCTTGAGCGGACTCAGCGCGGCGCGCCGCTGCGCGTCCTCGCGGCGGCGCTGGCGTCGCGCCGCGGCGGAGTCGCCGCGCGGCTCCTCGACAGCGTCGGTCGGCGCCTGCGTCGCGCTCAGCTGCGAGAGCCACTGCGCATAGTCCTCCAGATCCCCGTCGAAGGGCTGCATCCGGCCGGCATGCACCACGTAGAACTGATCAGCGACGGTGCGCAGCAGGTGCCGGTCGTGTGACACCATTACCACCGCACCCGCATAGTCCTGCAGCGCCACCGCGAGCGCCTGGCGCATTTCCAGATCCAGGTGATTCGTCGGCTCATCCAGCAGCAGCAGGTTTGGCCTGCGGAAGGTGACGATTGCCAGCATCAGGCGGGCCTTCTCGCCGCCGGAAAAAGGCGCCACGGGCTCGAACACCCGGTTGCCCGAAAAGCCGAACCCGGCCAGAAAATCCCGCAACTCCTGCTCGGTGGCACGGGCTCCCAGGGCGCCACCAAGGCGTTTGAGATTCTGCAGGGGGGAGTCCGCCACACTGAGCTGCTCCAGCTGGTGCTGCGCGAAATAGCCGAGTGCCAGATCACGCGCCTCGGTACGGGTTCCGGCCAGCGGGGCAAGCTCGCCGGCCAAGAGTTTCATGAGCGTCGACTTGCCGGCACCATTGCGACCCAGCAGCGCGATCCGGTCGCCCGGCGCGATGCTGAGAGTCAGCTGCGCCAGCAGCACCCGCTCTCCGTAGCCTGCGGACTGCTGCTCGAGCGCCAGAAGCGGACGTGGCAGCTTCTCGGGCTGTCGGAACTCGAACTCGAACTGCGAATCCACGTGGGCCGGCGCGATGCGCTGCATGCGCTCGAGGGCCTTCAGTCGGCTTTGGGCCTGGCGGGCCTTGGTCGCCTGCGCGCGGAAGCGCTCGACGAAGGCCTCCATGTGCCTGATCTGCTGCTGCTGACGGGCGAAGAGCGTCGACTGTTCGGCCAGCTCCGCCGCACGCTGCTCCTCGAAGGCCGAGTAATTGCCGCGATAGGCCCGCGCCTTGCCGTGCTCGATGTTGACCACCCGGTTCACGATCCGATCCAGGAACTCGCGATCGTGTGCGATGAGCAGCAGCGTGCCGGGGTAGTCGATCAGCCAGCGCTCCAACCACAGGATTGCATCCAGATCCAGATGGTTCGTGGGTTCATCTAGCAGCAGCAGGTCGGAGCGGCACATCAGCGCCTGCGCGACATTCAGTCGCACCCGCCACCCACCGGAAAATGCCCGCACCGGCCGCGACTCATCGGCACTCGTGAACCCCAGACCATGCAGCAGTCGACCGGCGCGGCTGCGGGCATCGTAGCCACCCACGGCCGCGTAACGGCCGTGCAGCTCGCCGATGCGGGTTCCGTCATCGGCGGCCTCGGCAGCGGCAATGTCGCGCTCCAGGGCGCGCAGCTCCGGATCCCCGTCCAGCACGAACTCGATGGCGGCCTGCTCGGTGGCGGCGAGCTCCTGCGAGACATGGGCGAGCGCGAGTCCGGGCGGCATCTCGAAATTGCCCGCATCCGGTTGCAGGTCCCCGCGCACCAGGCTCAGCAGGCTCGATTTGCCGCTGCCGTTTTCCCCGGTGATGCCCACCTTTTCGCCCCGGAACAGGCCAAAAGTGGCCTCGGCAAACAGTACCCGGGGTCCGCGCCGGAGGGCGACATCGGTGAAATTCAGCATGCGACTGGACGGCTACGCGGCAACTCGGGCGGCAAGGCTAGCGGCCGCGGCGCAGCGCCGCAATGCCTGCGCTGCGGGCCCGATTTGCGCATAATGGCCCGCACCCACCGGAGGCGGCATGATCGATTCGAGTAGTTTGCCGAGGATCGCTGCGATCACCGCCATCGTGGCCTTTGGCGTTTACCGGCGCGTGCGCCGCAATATCGGTCGCCAGACCCTGACCGCCCGGCGGCAGTACATCCGGATGACGCTGATCACGGTGGTGTGCGTGGTGCTGGCACTGCTGCATCCGCTGGAGCCGATCGCGGTCGCCTACATGTGCAGCGGACTCATCGTCGGGGCCATCGTCGGCTGGTTTGCGCTGCGGCATACCGAATTCGAGGCCACGCCGACCGGCTATTTCTATACACCGCATCTTTACATCGGCATTGCAGTGACCGCCCTGTTCGTCGGTCGACTACTCTATCGGGTGATCTCCGTCTATGCGGCCGCCGCAGGCTCCGCCACCGGCCCCGTGCCGCCGCCCGGCAGCAGCCCGCTGACCCTGGGAATCCTGTTTCTCACGGCCAGTTATTACATCGTCTATTGCACAGGTCTGTTGCGGTGGTTGCGCAGGGCCCAGCAGCTTGCGGATGCTAAACTGGCGCCAGAGGCGGCGGACGGCGCGCCTTCCACCACCGTTTGAATTGAGGGGAGATACCATGAATCGCTTATTGCTGACTGGTCTTGTGTCCTGCGCGCTGAGCGCCCAGGCATTCGCCGCGCTGCCTGTTGGCACCGCTGCGCCCACCTTCAAGACCCAGGCCTCCCTGGCAGGCAAGGAGTTCACTTACGATCTGAGCAAGGCACTGAAGAAGGGCCCGGTCGTTGTGTACTTTTATCCGGGCGCCTTCACCGGCGGCTGCAACATCCAGGCACATACCTTTGCCGAGGACATGGACAAGTTCAAGAGCGCCGGTGCCACCGTGATCGGTGTTTCGTTGGACAAGATCGAGACGTTGAACGCCTTCTCCTCCGATCCGCAGTACTGCGCAGGCAAGCTGCCGGTGGCCTCGGACGCCGACGGCACCATCGCCAAGAACTTTGACCTGAAGATCGCCGACGGACGCCCCGGAATGAAGGATTCGCGCGGCATCGATCTGGATCACAAGTTCGCCGAGCGCACCACGTTCATCATCACCAAGGACGGCAAGATCGCCGCGACCGTCGGTGGCGTGAGCCCGGCCGACAACGTCGAGAAGACCCTGACCATCGTTCAGGACCTCCGTGCCGGCAAGCCCGTCGGCGGCTGAACCAGCCCCACTCCCGGCCTGCCTCAGGCCGGGAGTTTCAGCTCGATGCTGACCGGGCAGTGATCGCTGCCCATGACCTCGGCGTGGATCTGTGCACTCTTCACCCGTTCGTTAAGTGACTGCGACACCAGCACGTAGTCGATTCTCCATCCGACATTGCGCGCCCGGGAATTGGCGAAGTGGCTCCACCACGTGTAGTGGCCGTTGCCCTGTTCGAACTTGCGGAACGTATCCACGAAGCCCGCATCCACGAAATTCTGGAAGCCCGCGCGCTCCTCATCCGTGAAGCCTTTCTTGCCTTTGTTCGGTTTCGGGTTCGCAAGGTCCAGCTCGGTGTGGGCGACGTTCAGATCACCGCAGAAAATGACGGGCTTGCGGCGCTGTAATTCCAGGCAGTAGGCGAGGAAGGCCGGATCCCAGGCCTTGTGCCGCAGCGGGATGCGGCTCAGGTCGTCCTTGGCGTTCGGCGTATAGACGGTGACGACGAAGAAGTCCTTGAACTCCGCGGCGATCACCCGCCCCTCCTGGGAGCTGTCGCGTTCCAATTCATCCGCGAAGACGTACCTGCCGGCAAGCTTGTGGGGGAACCCGTTGACCACCGCGATCGGCTCGTGGCGCGAAAAGATGGCGGTGCCCGAGTAGCCTTTCTTCACCGCCGAATTCCAGAACTCGTGATAGCCCGGGACCTCGATCTCGACCTGTCCGCGTTCGGCCTTGGTCTCCTGCAGGCACAGGATGTCCGGCTGGTGTTCACTCATGAACTTCTGGAAAGTGCCTTTCTTGAGGACGGCACGAATGCCATTGACGTTCCAGGAATAGATCTTCATACGCGGCTCGCTCGGACTAAAAAAACGTTCCGCAGTTTGCCTCAATCGCCCCGGCGCCACATTTCGGTTGACTCGCAGTTGCGAATCATTATCATTTGTTTTCCGTCATGCAGTTGGAGCTGCGATGGCGAACAACTCACAGGAAGGGTGACTCTCCATGCGTACCACCGACGCCGCCGCGGCTACCCCGCTTCCCAAGGCCGCCAACGCCCTGCGCCACTGCATCGGCGCCGCGGGACTGTGCGCCTCGACGGTCCTGGGGACCACCGTGCACGCCGAGCAGGCCACCAACACCTCGGCAAATTCGGCGACGCCGGCTGACAACGACGGGGATGAGGACGGGGACCTGCAGGATGTCACGGTAACGGGTGTGCGCTCGTTGCTGCGCGACAAGCTGGGAGAGGCGCCACTGAATACCCCGCAGAGCGTCACCGTGGTGAGCAGCGAGCTCATCACCTCGCAGGGATCGACCCGGCTCGAGGATGCACTCAGGAACGTCCCCGGGATCACCCTGAACGCCGGCGAGGGCGCGGCGCGCGGGGACACCGTCAACATCCGCGGTTTCTCCGCCTTCAACGACTTCTTCATCGACGGCATTCGCGATGCGGCCGTCTACACCCGCGACATCTTCGATGCCGATTCCGTTGAGGTGCTGGAGGGCCCCGCTGCCGTGCTCTTCGGCCGCGGCTCAACCGGTGGCGCGATCAACCAGGTGACCAAGGCGCCGCTGCTTACGACGGTTCAGAACCTTGATTCGATCATCGGTACCAACGATCTGATCCGCGAGACGGCCGACTTCAACCTACCCTTCGGCAGCGCCGCCGCCTTCCGCCTCAACGTGATGGGTGAATCCTCCGCAGCCGCGGGTCGCGACTTCGTCAAGAATCGCCGTTGGGGCATCGCCCCTGCGGTGGGTTTCGGCATCGGTGAACAGGACTCACTGACCTTCACTTACCTGCACCAGCACGAGAACAACGTCCCGGACGGCGGCATCCCCTTCCTCGATGGCGAGCCGGCGCCCGTCGCGCGCGACAGCGACTATGGCCTGGTGAGCGACGTCAACACCACGCAGGACGACATCGCGACCGCCCGCTACAAGCACGATTTCAGCGCCAATGTCTCGATCGCGGATACCCTGCGCTACGCGCATTACGAATTCGACTATCAAAGCGCCATGCCGAATTTCGGTGATGCGGTTCCCGCGCCGACCACGCCGCTGGCTGACATCCTGGTCGGAAGGGACGAGCCGGGCAGTTCGGGCGTGCAGACCAATCTCACCGAACAGCTCGACCTGACCGCCCGCCTGACCACCGGTTCGATCACCCACGTGCTGATCACGGGCATCGAAGTCGCCCGTCAGACCTCGGATCTCGACCGCTATCTGAATCCCTTCAACACCAACAACAACTGGGTGCCGCAAACCCCGCTGCTGGAGCCGAATCCCGATGAACCATTGCCGCAGATCCTGCCGGTGGCCTCGCGGCAGGACACGACGGCGCGGTCCGATTCCTTCTACGTGACGGATACCATCGGCTTCAATCAGTACTTCGACCTGCTTGCGAGCGCCCGCTACGACCGCTTCTCGGCCGACTATCATCAGCTCACCGTGACCAGCGCTGCGGTGTTGGGTCTGAGCCACGTCGACAACGTCGGCAGTCCCCGCGCCGCCTTCGAATACAAGCCGACCGCCGCGCAGACCTACTACGTGGCCTACGGCACCTCCTTCGATCCTTCGGCGGAGGCACTCACACTCACCACGAAAACCGCGAACCTCGGCCCGGTCAAGGCGAGGAGTTACGAGACCGGCGCCAAGGAGTCATTGCTCGATGGCGGACTGCTGCTCTCCGCCGCGTTGTTCCGCACCGAAGTCGACAACGCCCAGACCAACGACCCGGACAACCCGACGCTCACCAGCCTCAACGGCGATCAGCGCGTGGATGGCCTGCAGCTGCAGGCGACCGGCCACGTCACCAGGAACTGGGAAATATTCACCGGCTACAGCCTGCTCGACGGCAAGACCCTGTCCTCGGGCACCGCAGCCTATGTGGGCAAGGAAATGCCCAACGTCGCGCACAACGCCCTGAACCTGTGGACCGAGTACTACCTGCCGTACGGAATCGAGATCGGCGGCGGCGGCAACTGGCTCGGACCGCGCTACGCCGACAGCGGCGAGACCGCCCGCATCCCGGGGTACGTGGTCTGGAACGCAATGGTGTCGTACAAGGTCTCGCACAACATGAGCCTGCAACTGAACGGCCTGAACCTCTTCAACCGCTACTACTACGCGGCTCCCTACTACACCAGCGCCGCGGAAAACCACGTCATACCCGGGGCGGGCCGCAGCGCCATGCTGTCCCTCATCGTGAATCTCTAGGCCGACGTGCTGTTGCACATCAACGCCGTTCTCACCGCGGAGGAATTGCAGAGCGTCCGCTCGCACCTCGCGGCTGCTGCCTGGGCCGATGGGCGGCTCACCGCCGGCTACCGCTCGGCGCAGGTGAAATCCAACCTGCAGCTGCCGCAGTCGGATCCGGCGGCGCAGGAGGCCAGCAGCCTCGTCATCCGGGCCCTGGAGCGCAACGCCACCTTCGTGAGCGCGACCCTGCCCCATCACGTCTATCCGCCGCTATTCAATCGCTACGAGGCCGGCATGAGTTTCGGTGCCCATGTCGACAATGCCGTGCGACAGATTCCCGGGACCTCCCACCGGCTGCGCACGGATATCTCGGCGACCCTGTTTCTCTCGGCGCCCGAGGAATATGACGGCGGCGAACTCGTCATCGATGATCTCTACGGCGCGCACGCTGTCAAACTCGCCGCGGGCGACATGGTGATCTATCCCGCAAGCAGCCTGCATCGCGTGCAAGCGATCACCCGCGGCGCGCGGGACGCCGCTTTTTTCTGGATCCAGAGCATGGTGCCCGACGCGGCTGCGCGCAGCCTCCTCTACGACATGGATCTGTCGATCCGC
>Ga0302314_10000435_pt1 | contig 77669 bp, 68 predicted proteins | sample III_Palsa_N2_3_FD_200533 | JGI IMG/M metagenome (GOLD analysis project Ga0302314, IMG submission 200533) | Peat permafrost microbial communities from Stordalen Mire near Abisko, Sweden - III_Palsa_N2_3 | ecosystem: Environmental > Terrestrial > Soil > Palsa > Peat permafrost | place: Sweden...
ACGAGGTACTGCGCAGCCGGGTCCCCGGAGTCGGCTGCCGGGAGCGCCGCCTTGTAGACGGGCGAGGCTGCCAGATTGCCGCTGCTGCCCACGAAGCGCAGCTTCGCCTGCAGACGCGATTCCACGGGCACGCCGGCGCGCGTGGCGGGCAGGAAGCGCGAGTTGAGCCAGGCCTCGACGGCCGCACCCGGGAAGCCCTGCTGCGGAACCGACAACAGCACCTGCGGGTCGCGCGCGTAACCGTCGACCCCGATCGTGAAAGCCGTGACCACGATGGCTTCCGCATTCTGCGGGTCCCGCAGGTGCGGGTACTCCGCTTCGGGCGTGTCGCGCACGGTCGCAGGCGACAGCGCCTGGCACTCGAAGTTCGGATTCACCACACCCTGGGCCTCGAGCGCATCGTGGCCGTAGCGGGCAACGATGTCCTCGGCCGCGCGATGCTGCTCCGGGCTCAGGGTCGCCTGCAGTCCCGGCAGCCGCTCGCCGACCTGCTGACGGCAACCATTGGAGAGCGCCGCCTGCAGCCAGCCCACGCCTGCACCGCGGTCCTGCGGGGCGCCCTGTCCCTTGAGCGCCATGGCGCCGAGATTGAACTGCGATGGGCAGTCACCGAGCTCGGCGAGCGACAGGAACTGCGTGCGCGCGGCATCGAAGCGGCCCTCGGTGTAGTCCTTGAGGGCGGCGGTGAAATCAGCGTGCGCCGTGCCGGCGAGGCTCACAGCACAGGCCAGGAGCGCGGCACGCATCAGCTTGATGCTCAGGGGCATGAGGGGTCTCCGGTAAGAAAACGTTGCGCGCGACTGTTAGCGCTCGAGGATCGCGGTCACTCCCATGCCGCCGGCGGTGCAAACCGAGATCAGCCCGCGCTTGGCGCTGGCATCCGCCGCCAGCAGCTTGGCGAGACTTGCGACGATGCGGGTGCCGGTGGCGGCGAAGGGGTGACCCAGGGCGACACTGCCGCCCTTGATGTTGAGCTTGGCTCGATCGATCGCGCCGAGCGCCGCCGGCAGGCCGAGGGCATGGCGACAGTAGTCGGCCGACTCCCACGCCTTGAGCGTGCACAGCACCTGGGCGGCGAAGGCCTCATGAATCTCGTAGTAGTCGAAGTCCTGCAGCGTGATGCCGGCATCGCGCAGCATCGCCGGCACCGCATAGGCAGGAGCCATCAGCAGGCCCTCCTTGCCGCTCGCGAAATCCACCGCCCAGGCCTTGCCATAGCGCAGGTACGCGAGCACCGGCAGGTTGCGCTTGGCAGCCCACTCGGGGGTTGCCAGCAGCACGCCGCTGGCCCCATCGGTGAGCGGCGTGCTGTTGCCGGCGGTGAGCGTGCCGTCGGCGGCGAAGCTCGGCTTGAGTTTCCCGAGCTTGTCGAGACTGGTGTCGGCGCGCACGTTGTTGTCGGCCTTCAGTCCCAGGTACTCGATCACCAGGTCATCGTAGAACCCGGCACGCCAGGCGGTCGCGGCCTTCAGGTGACTGTCGTAGGCGAGCAGGTCCTGCTCGGTACGGCTGATCTGCCAGCGCTTGGCCATGACTTCCGTGCTCTGCCCCATCGACAGCCCGGTGCGCGGCTCGACCACCGCGGGGGCGACGGGCTTGAAGTCCTTGGGCCGCAGCTGCAGCCACGGGCTCACGCGCTCCCAGGCGCCGCGGGCACGGTGGCTGCGCAGCAGCAGCTGCTGGTAGGAGCGCGGGTAGACGATCGGCGCATCGCTGATGGAGTCGACCCCGCCGGCGATGCCGGCCTCGATCTGCCCCAGCGCGATCTTGTTGCCGATGTCGATCGCGGCCTCGAGCCCGGTGCCGCAGGCGCGCTGCAGGTCGAGGCCCGGGGTCTGGGGGTCAAGACCGCTCGAGAGCACGCTCTCGCGCACCAGGTTGTAGTCCCTGGTGTGCTTGATGACGGCGCCGGCGACCACGTCACCGAGCCGCTCACCCTGCAGCTTGAAGCGTTCAACCAGGCCGCGCAGCACGGCCGTGAGCATGTCCTGGTTGCTGGCGGTGGCGTAGGCGCTATAGGAGCGAGCGAACGGAATGCGCAGTCCGCCGACGATGGCGACACGCCTGACTGCAGGACCGACCAGCATGAAACCTCCCGATAGCGCCGCGCGTTAGAATGCCATGCCCAAACTGGCGAAGCCATGGAGGTACGCAATGGGTGAGTTCACCACCATCATGGCCCGCGACGGGCACGAGTTTCAGGCGTGGCTGGCCGCCCCTCCCGGACGCCCGCGCGGCGCGCTGGTCGTTCTGCAGGAGATCTTCGGCGTCAACGCCCACATCCGCAGCGTCGCGGACGGCTTCGCGGCCGAAGGCTACACCGTCATTGCGCCGAGCCTGTTCGATCGCATCCGCCGCGGCATCCAGCTCGGCTATGGCCCGGCCGACATGCAGGAGGGGGGCGGCTACCGCGCGCAGCTGACACCGGAAGCCACGGCGAAGGACGTCGCCGCCGCGGTCGCGGTGGTGAAGAACTCAGGACGGGTTGGTACGGTCGGCTACTGCTGGGGCGGGACGCTCGCGTACCTCGCCGCCTGCCAGCTGCCGGTGTCGTGCGCGGTGGTGTATTACGGCAAGGTAACGGCGTACCTGGAACAGAAGCCGCGCTGCCCGGTGATGTATCACTACGGCAGCGAGGATGCGAGCATTCCGGCCGCGGACGTGGAAAAAGTGCAGGCGCTGGTGCAGGCGCCGTCGGCGCTGTTCACCTACGCGGGCGCCGGCCACGGGTTCAACTGCGACCAGCGCGCAAGCTACAACCCGCAGGCCGCCGCCCAGGCGCGCGCCCGCACGCTGCAATTCCTCGCCCGCTACGTGGCCGGCGAAGCGCTGGCCTGAGGACTGAAGGCGCGAAACGAGGCTGACATGAAACTGCGAGATCCGGACCTGCTGCGTATGCGCGCCTTCGTAGGCGGCGCCTGGGTGGACGCCGCCAACGGCGCGACCCACAACGTCACGAACCCCGCCACCGGGGAGGTGCTCGGCACCGTTCCATCCCTGGGGGCGGCCGAGACCCGGCGCGCCATCGAGGCGGCGGGCGCGGCGCTGCCGGCCTGGGGCGCGCGCACCGCCAAGGAACGCGCCGCGATCCTCAGGCGCTGGTACGAGCTCCTCATGGCGAACCAGGAGGATCTTGCCACCCTCATGACCGCCGAGCAGGGCAAGCCGCTCGCGGAGGCCAAGGGCGAGATCGCCTACGGAGCCTCCTTCATCGAGTGGTTTGCCGAGGAAGGCAAGCGCCTCTACGGCGACGTCATCCCCGGACACCAGAGCGACAAGCGTCTGCTGGTGCTGCGTCAGCCGGTGGGGGTGGTGGCCGCCATCACGCCCTGGAATTTCCCGCTCGCGATGATCACGCGCAAGGCGGGACCTGCGCTCGCGGCAGGCTGTACCTTCGTGTGCAAGCCAGCCGGCCAGACGCCCTACTCGGCGCTCGCGGCGGCGGTGCTCGCCGAGCGCGCCGGCATCCCCGCCGGAGTCATCAGCGTGGTCACGGGCGATGCCGCGGCGATCGGGGGCGAGATGACCTCGAACCCGATCGTGCGCAAGGTGACCTTCACCGGCTCCACCGCCATCGGCAAGAAGCTGATGGCGCAATGTGCCGCCACGATGAAGAAGATCTCCCTCGAACTCGGCGGCAACGCGCCCTTCATCGTGTTCGAGGATGCCGACCTCGATGCCGCCGTGGCCGGAGCCATTGCCAGCAAGTACCGCAACACCGGACAGACCTGCGTCTGCGCCAACCGCCTCCTGGTACAGGCGCCCGTGTACGAGGAGTTCACCAAGAGGCTCGTGGCGGCCGTGGCGAAGCTCAAGGTGGGTGATGGCCTGAAGGGGGCGACCGACCAGGGGCCGCTCATCGATGCGAAGGCCCTGGCGAAGGTCGAGGAACACCTCGAGGATGCGCTCGCCAAGGGCGCGCGCATCGTGCAGGGCGGACATCGCCATGCGCTCGGCGGCACGTTCTTCGAGCCCACCGTACTCACGGAGGTGACCCCGAAGATGCTCATCGCGCGTGAGGAGACCTTCGGGCCCATCGCACCCCTGTTCCGCTTCGAGACGGAGGCGGACGCGGTGCGCATGGCCAATGACACAGAATTCGGCCTCGCCGCTTACTTCTACACGCGCGACCTGGCGCGCTCCTGGCGCGTCGCCGAGGCGCTCGAATACGGCATCGTCGGCCTCAATACCGGACTGATCTCCACCGAGGTCGCCCCGTTTGGCGGTATGAAGGAATCCGGCACCGGGCGCGAGGGCTCCAAGTACGGGATCCTCGACTACACCGAGCTCAAGTACCTGTGCGTCGGTATCGGCTGAGCGTTGCGTTCTTAACGGGCGCCGCCCGCTCAGGTATCGTGCCCCCATGCGCTACCTGTCCCCTCCCGCCGAGCCGGTGACTCCGGACGCTGAGCGCATCGGCATCCTGCTCGTGAACTCCGGCACGCCCGAAGCCCCGACCGCGGCGGCGGTGCGGGCGTTCCTGGCGCGTTTTCTGTCCGACCCGCGCGTGGTGGAGCTGCCGCGGGCGCTGTGGCTGCCGGTCCTGTGGGGTGTCATCCTGCCGTTGCGGCCCCGGCGGGTGGCGCGCAAGTACCGCCGCATCTGGAGCGCCTCGGGCTCACCACTGCGCGACCTGTCGCTGCGCCTGCGTGACGGGGTTGCGGCCATGCTGGCCCAACGCATGCTCGCCCCGCTGTCGCTGGAAGTCGCGATGCTCTACAGCTCACCGGAGCTGTCGCAGGCGCTCAAGCGCCTGTGCGAGGGCGGCGCGCGCCGCATCCTCGTCGTGCCGCTGTTCCCGCAGTACTGTGCGGCGACCACGGGGGCGGTCTACGACCAGGTGAGCGCGGAACTGCGCCGCTGGCGCTGGCTGCCGGCGCTGCACTTCATTTCCGACTACCACCAGCACCCGGGCTACATCGACGCGCTGCGCGCGAGCGTCACCGAGCACTGGGCGGCGCACGGGCGCACCGGGCATCTCCTCATCTCCTTCCACGGCATCCCGGAGCACTACGTGCACAGGGGCGACCCGTACTTCTCACAGTGCCAGACCAGCGCACGCCTGCTGGCGGATGAGCTCTTGCTGCGGGACGGGGAGTGGAGCGTGAGCTTCCAGTCGCGTTTCGGGCCGCGCGAGTGGCTCAAGCCCTACACCAGTGCGGTGCTGCAGGGAATGCCGGCACGCGGGGTGCGCTCGGTGAGTGTCGTGTGCCCCGGGTTCGCGGTGGACTGCCTGGAAACGCTCGAGGAGATCAGCATCGAGAATCGCGAGCTCTTCATGCACGCCGGCGGTGAGCGCTACGACTACATCCCGGCCCTCAATGACGGAGCTGCGCACGCGCGCTTCATGACCGACCTCATCGCTCAGCACTGTCAGGGCTGGACCCCGGCCGGACAGGAGAACCTGCCGGCGACCGCGCGCGGTACCTCGGCCTGATGGCAGCCGCGCCGCTGCCCCTGCTGGGCACGTTTCACGAGTTCAGTGTCGCCTGCGATGACGTGCGCACCAGCGTCGAGTTCTACGAGCGCCTCGGCTTCTCCCAGGCCCTCACCGGCGATGCCTTCACCCACCCGTACGGCGTCATGAGCGACGGGCGGCTCTTCATAGGTCTGCACCAGCGCAGCGCCCCCTCACCCGCACTCTCCTTTGTGCGTCCCGACTTGGCACGCAGCCTCGCAGCCTTCGCGCACGCCGGCATCACCTTCACGCTGTGCCGCACCGGGGATGAGGTCTTCAACGAGATCGGCTTCGCGGACCCCGGCGCGCATGCGGTCGCGGTGCTCGAGGCGCGCACCTACTCCCCCCTCGAGCGCCGCGGCGCCTCCGCGTGCGGGGAGTTTGCCGAAGCGAGCCTGCCGGAGAGTGACTTCGCGGCGGCACGGTCGTTCTGGGAAACGCTCGGCTTCGTCGCCGCCGAGGACAGCCAGGCGCCCTACGCGCGCCTCGCCCTCACCAGCGACTATCTGGACCTCGCCTTTCACGCACCGCAGGCCGAGCGCGCGCCGCTCCTGGTATTCCGCGCCCCGGACCCTGGCGTGCGCCTCGCGCAGCTGCGCGAGCGCGGATTGCAGGTCGCCGCGGCGCCGAAGTTCGGCCCGGCCGCCGCGATCCTCAGGTCCCCCGAGGGCACAGCGCTTCTGCTGCTGCCGCCCGAGGAGTAGCCACGCGGACTTGCGCCGCGTCCGGGCCTAGCAGCGCAGGCAGCATGGGCGCGGGGAGCAACGCCACGCAGCTTTGCTGCATAATTGGCGTTTTCAGGTGCCCGAAGAGCACTCCAGCATAACTTCAGAAAGGATCGCCATGCGCCGCAGCGCTCTCCTCAGCCTCATCGTGTTCCTCATTTCCGCACCCGCCTTCGGCGACAGCGGCATGTGGACGTTTCAGGATTTCCCGCACGATCTGCTCAAGCGCACCCACGGCGCCGACGTCAGCCCCGCCTGGCTCGACCGGGTGCGCACGGCGACCATCCGCCTGTCCAACTGCACGGCCTCGTTCGTCTCTCCCGACGGACTGATCCTCACCAACCACCACTGCTCCGAGTCGTGCCTGGATGAGCACTCGACCAAGGACAAGAACCTGGTGAGCGAGGGCTTCCTTGCGCGCACGCGCGAACAGGAGGTGCGCTGCGGCACGCAGATCGCGGATGTGCTGATGGACACGGAGAACATCACGGCGAAAGTCGGCAGCGCCACCGCCGGCCTCGACGTCAAGAGCGCCAACGAAAAGCGCAAGGCCACCATGACCACGCTCGAACAGCAGTGCGAGCAGGACAGCCAGAGCGCCAAGGGCGGCCCGTTCAAGTGCGAGACCGTCGACCTGTACCACGGCGGCCAGTACTGGCTCTACAAGTACCACCGCTACAGCGACGTGCGCCTGGTGTTCGCCCCGGAGCGCGACATCGCAGCTTTCGGCGGCGATCCTGATAACTTCCAGTACCCGCGCTGGGACCTGGACATGTCGGTGTTGCGCGCCTACGGCGCCGACGGCAAGCCCGCCGCGACGCCCAACTTCCTCAGCATCCGTGCCGCCGGCCCCAACGCCGGTGAGCTGGTATTCGTTTCCGGGCACCCCGGCAACACCTCGCGCCTGCTGACGGTGGCCGAGCTTGAGACGCTGCGCAACGTCGTGATCCCGCGTTGGCTGCTGCGCGCCTCCGAACTGCGCGGCCGCCTGATCCAGCTCGGCAAGACCAGTCCCGAGGCGCACCGCATCGTGGATGATCCGCTCAACAGTCTGGAGAATTCCATCAAGGTGCGCCGCAAGCAGCTGGATGCGCTGCTGGATGAGCGGCTGCTCAGCGCCAAGCGCCAGGACGAGGCGGCGCTGCGCGCCAAGGTCGCCGCCGATCCGACGCTCGCCAAGGAGATCGGCGATCCCTGGGCACGCATCGCCAAGGCGCAGACGCGCATGGCGGAACTGTACCTGCCGTATGTATACATTGAGCAGGGCGCCGGACTCGGCGGTGGCTCACTCGGGCGGTTGTTCAACTACGCGCGCACGCTGCTGCGCGCGAGCGATGAGCGCAAGCTCGAGAACACCAAGCGCCTGCGCGAGTACAGCGATGGCGCGCTGCCGCGGGCCGAGCAGCGCCTGCTGGCACCGTTGCCAGTTTACCCGGAGCTCGAAAAGATGAACCTGACCTTCGGGCTCGAGCGCATGCGTGAGTGGCTGGGGCCCGATGCGCCCATCGTGCGCCAGCTGCTGTCGAAGGAGTCACCCGATACCCTCGCGGACAAGCTGGTGGACGGCACCAAGCTGGCCGATCCTGCGGTCCGCAAGCAGCTGTGGGAGGGGGGCGCGGCGGCAGTGGCGGCCTCCACCGATCCCATGATCGCATTCGCGCGCAGCGTGGATGCGGAGGCGCGCGCGGTGCGCAAGCAGTACGAGGACGAGGTGGAGGCACCCGTGGACGCCGCTTCCGAGCAGATCGCGCGGGCGCGCTTCAAGATCTACGGCACCAGCGAGCCGCCGGACGCCAACTTCACGCTGCGCCTGAACTTCGGGGTGGTGGAGGGCTGGCTCGAGCAGGGCAAGCCGGTCGAGCCGTTCACACATCTGGCGCGGCTGTTCGAGCGTGCCACGGGCCAGGAGCCTTTCAAGGTCCCCGATTCCTGGATGGCCGCGAAGCCGACCCTGAACCTGGACACGCGCTTCGATCTGTCCACCAACAACGACATCGTCGGCGGCAACTCCGGCAGTCCTCTGATCGACAAGGACGGCAAGATCGTGGGCCTGATGTTCGACGGCAACATCCACTCGATCTCCGGGGACTACTGGTACGACGAGCAGCTGAACCGCGCCGTGGCGGTGGACCCGCAGATCATCTTCGAGGGACTACGCAAGGTGTACAAGGCGACCGAGCTCCTCAAGGAACTCGGCAGCAACTGAAGCTGTCGCCCGGCGGCCGGCCGCCTGGCCGGTCGCCGGCGCTTGTTCAGGGCGGGGCGCGCTCGTGCGCCACGAGGTGCAGGCTCACCTGCATCTCATCCTGAACCTGCAGCGCCCCGAGCAGCGCGCTGAAGGGCTTCAGTCCCAGCTCGCTCTGCCGCAGCGTCGTATCGGCATCGACGGTGAGCGTGCCGCGCGCGCGCTGCCAGCGTACCGGCAGTGCGATCTCGTGCTCACCGTCACGCACGCTCACGGCCACGTGCGCAAGCACGCCACCCGTGACCGGCGGCGCCAACTCCGCGAGCGCCACGGCCCGTAGCACGATCTGCGGATGGTTCGCGCCATCGAGGAGCGCCGCGCTCAGCATGTTGCGGCGCGTGCCCTCGCGCGCGGAATCGGGAACCTCCGGCGGAAAGTCGCCGCTGTGGAGCGCTGCGCGCAGCGCTGCCTCGTCCACCGTCAGGCTGTCCACCGCAAAGCGCACCTCGAAGCTCGCCTGCAGCGGCTCATCGGGCAGGTAGACCGTGCCCTGAAGCTCGTGCGAGGCAATGAGATGATTGTGGCCGGCGGCCGCGAGCGTCCCGGCCTTGTACACCCGCACGCTCAGCAGCGACTCGGCCGCCGCCACTTCATAGGGAACGCCGCGGTGCGCAGCGGCAGCGGCGGCCGGCGCAGGTCCTGCGGGGGGCGCCCGCACCGGGCACCCGGCCACTGCCAGGCAACTGAGGCTGATGCCCAGCCAGCGCAGTAGGCAAGCTGCGCTCACCCGCATAAGCTTGGCCCCATGATCAAAAACACCACGCGTCGCTGGGGCGCCATCGCCCAGTTGTTCCACTGGCTGATCGTGATCTTCATCATCGCGCAGTTCACGCTCGCCACCCTGTTTGATGATCTGCCGGCAGGCGCCAAGAAGCTGACGCTGCTGTCGCGCCACAAGTCTATCGGGATCACGATCCTGCTACTTGCACTGTTGCGGCTCCTGTGGCGCCAGGCCAACCCGACGCCGGAGCTGCCGGGAACGCTCAAACCCTACGAGCGCAGCCTCGCGAAGGTGACGCACGTGCTCCTGTACGTGCTGCTGTTCGCGGTGCCGCTGACGGGTTGGACGATGTCCTCGGCGCGCGGCTTTCCGGTCAGCTGGTTCGGTCTGTGGCAGCTGCCGGACCTCGTACCCAAGAACAAGGCGCTGTATGCGGCCCTCGTGACGACGCACGGCGTGCTGGCGTGGTCGCTCGGCGTGGTCGCCATCGTGCACCTGCTGGCGGCGCTCAAGCATCACTTCATGCTCAAGGACGACGTGCTGCGGCGTATGCTGCCCTTCACCAACAACCGCACTCAAGGATGAGACGAGAATGACGCCAATCCCGCACCGCGCTCACTGTGTGCCGCTGCTGGCGGCGCTGCTGCTCGCCGCACTCCCGGCCGCCGCGGCGGACGCGCCGGCCGTGACGCGCTACGTCCTCGATCCGGCCAAGAGCACGCTGGAATTCGCCTTCGTGCAGGCGGGCGCCCAGAACAAGGGCCAGTTCAAGCGCTTCACGGTGACGCTCGATTTCTCCGCGGACAACCTGGCGGCGAGCCACCTGGACGTCACCATCGACATGAATTCCCTCGACACCGGGGACCAGGAGCGCGACCAGACGCTGCGCGACACCGACCTGTTCGCGGTCAAGAAATTCGCCCAGGCGCGCTTCAGCGCCGCGCAGATCGTCAAGACCGCCAGCGGCTACGAGGCGGTCGGCAAGCTCACCATCCGTGACGTCACGCGTGATGCGCGTGTGCCGTTCAGCTTCCGCGCCGCTCAGGAAGGCGGCGCCGCGAGCGGCTACATGAGCGGCAAGACGAGCGTCAAACGGCTCGACTATGGCGTCGGCCAGGGCGACTGGAAGGCCACCGACCAGGTGAGCAACGACGTCGGGGTCAGCTTTGCCCTGCGCCTGAGCGCTGCCGCCCACTAAAGCGCCGCGGCCCGCGGCTGCTTAAGGTCAGTGCGCAACCCTTTTTCAGCACGGCGTGCCGTCGCGGCGTGTCATGCGGCCGCGCGCCGCTGGCGCGCTCCACATGAGATCGACGTCGGGATCGGAGTAGTGTGCCGTGTCTTGCGGGTCACGGTTGCTGACGACCAGGAAGGCTGCGGGAGCCGCGCTGCGGTTCAGAAGATGGTGACCGTCGCGGGCCGCGGCCGGGAAGCCGGCGCACATGCCGGGGCGCAGCAGCTCTTCGCCGGCTTCGGTGCGCAGCACGAGTTCCCCCTCGAGCACGTACAGGAACTCATCCTCATGCGTGTGCCAGTGGCGCATCGAGGACGCCTTGCCCGGCAGGATGCGCACCAGATTCACGCCGATCCGTGTCAGCCCCAGCGCCTCCCCCAGGGCGCGCACTTCGCGCGGCAGCACGCGCGTGCGGTAGGGCTCCGGGTAACTGCTCTGTGAGCGGGCGGCGATCGTGCGCGGATCCAGCGAACGCGGGTCTGAAGCCATGTCGTTATCCTCACCTTACGCGCGCCGTGGTTGACGCGTGCGGCGTGCTTCGGGGAGCATGCCACACGCTGCATGCCTGAAATACTCGACGACGTCGGCAACTGCGTCGATGCGGTGTTGCGCCGTGTCGGCAAGCGCATCGTGCTGGCGCTGCCGCTCGGCATCGGCAAGCCGAACCCGCTGGCAAATGAGTTCTACCGGCGCGCGCAGCGCGACCCGGAAATCGACCTGACGATCATCACGGCGCTGTCGCTGCTGAAGCCGGCGGCGCATGCGGGCCTCGAGCGCCGCCTGCTCGGCCCGCTGGTGGAGCGCGTCTTCGGCAGCTATGTGGAGCCGGAATACGCGCGTGCAGTCAAGGCCGATGCGCTGCCACCGAACGTCAGGGTCATCGAGTTCTTCCTGGCACCCGGGGCGCTCTTGGACTCGCGACATGCACAGCAAAATTACCTGAGCGCCAACTACACCCACGTGGCGCGTGATGTCATGGAGCGCGGTGTCAACGTCATCGCCCACTTGCTCGCGCAGCGCACGCTCAACGGACAGCTGCAGCTGAGCCTCGGTTCCAACCCCGATGTGACGCTCGACCTCCTGCCTGAGCTGGCCGCGGCGCGCCGCGGTGGGCGCGACATTGTCATGGTGGGCGAGACGCACGCGCAGATGCCCTTCATGACGGGCGCCGCACAGATCGACGCGGAGTGCTTTGACTACCTGCTGGATGATCCCCGCTACGACTATGACCTGTTCGCGCCACCCAACCCCGCGCTCGGTAATGCCGAGCACGCCATCGGGCTGCACACGAGCGCCCTGGTACGCGACGGCGGCACGCTGCAGGTCGGGATCGGGGAGCTCGGGGATGCGCTCATCTACGCCCTGCTGCTGCGCCACCAGAAGGGCGCGCTGTGGCTGCGGGCGCTGGAGGTACTCGGCACCGGCGGCGCGACGCCTGCGGTGGCTGCCAGTGGCGGCACCGGCGCCTTCACCACGGGACTGTTCGCCGCCAGCGAGATGTTCGTCGACCAGCTCCTGGAGCTCTACCGTGCCGGCATTCTGCGGCGCCGCGCCTACGACTGCCTGGCACTCGAGCGCCTGCTCGCGCAGGGGCAGCCGGAGCGCTTCGATGGCAGCATCCTCGGCGCGCTGCGCTCAGCCGGCGTCGGACCCCGGCTGAGCGCCGCGGAGTTCGCCGCGCTCAGGCACCACGGCGTGTTCCGCGAGGAGGTGGAGTTTACCAGCGGACGGGTGCGCGCGCGTGGTGGCAGCTGGATCGCGGCGGATCTTGAGGATGCCGCGAGCTGCGCCCGCCTGAGTGAGGAGTGCCTCGGTCGCGAGCTGCGCAACGGGCAGGTGCTGCACGCCGGCTTCTTTCTCGGGCCGCGCGGCTTCTACGCCGCATTGCGCGAGATGCCGGAAGCCGAGCGCGCCCAGTTCAGCATGCGCGGCGTCGGCTTCGTCAACCAGCTCTACGGGCCCGACCAGGAGCTGCGCGTCCTGCAGCGGCGCGCGGCGCGCTGCATCAACACCACCATGATGGTGACGCTGCTCGGCGCGGCGGTGTCCGATCAGCTCGAGAGCGGTCAGGTGGTCTCGGGCGTCGGCGGTCAGTACAACTTCGTCGCCATGGCGCACGCGCTCCCCGACGCGCGCTCGATCCTGTGCGTGCGCGCCACGCGCAGCCGCCGTGGCCACCTCAGCTCCAACATCGTGTGGCGCTATGGACACGAGACCATCCCGCGCCACCTGCGTGACATCGTAGTCACCGAGTACGGCATAGCCGACCTGCGCTCGCGCACCGATGCTGAGGTAATCGCAGCACTCCTGAACGTCGCCGACTCACGCTTCCAGGATGAGCTCCTCGGTCAGGCCCGGGCGGCCGGCAAGATCGCCGCCGGCTACCAGATCCCGCCGGCCTTCCGTGACAATCTGCCCGCACGCCTCGAGCGCGCGCTGGCGGACGCGCGCGGCCAGGGATTCTTCAGCGAATATCCTTTCGGCACCGACCTTACGGGCGAAGAGATCGCGCTCGCACGGGCGTTGCGGCACTTGCAGGCTCACACCGGCAGCGCGCGCGCGCGGCTGCGCACCGCCGCGCTCGCGCTCTGGCGCGGCCGTGACGCGGCCAGGCACGGCGCAGCGCTCACGCGCATGCGACTCATGCGACCGCGCGGTCCGCGCGAGCTCCTCGAGCAGCGCCTGCTCTTGTGGGCGCTGCGGGAAACGACGGGCGCCGCGCCTTGAGTCAGCGGTGCTTGGCGGGACGCCGCGCGAGCTTGCGCACCGCGCGCCGCGTCACCTTGCGCGCCATCTTGCCGCGCAGCTTGCGGCGCAGCGCAGCGCGCCGCACTTGCGCGGGCTTCACCCGTGTACGCGCCTTCTTCGGCGACGCTGCCCTGCGCGGGGTCTTTCTGGCGGCCTGGCGCGCCGGCCGTTTGCGCCTGGCTACAGCCCGGGTCGCGGCCTGGCGCGCCGGCTTTTTCACCGGCGCCCGGGCAGCCTCGCCGCCGCGCAGCTGCTCGAGGATCGCGGGATTCTCCAGCGTCGAGACGTCCTGGGTGATCTCCTCCCCGCGCGCCACGGACTTCAGCAGGCGCCGCATGATCTTGCCGGAGCGCGTCTTGGGGAGGTTGTCGGCGAAGCGGATCTCGTCGGGCTTGGCGATGGCGCCGACCTGCTCGGCTACCCAGTCGCGCAGTTCCTTCACCAGCGCGCTGGTGTCGCCGCCCGGGCGCGCGCCGCGCAGCACCACGAACGCGAACACTGCCTCGCCCTTGATCTCGTGGGGCTTGCCGACGACGGCGGCCTCCGCCACTTTCGGATGTGATACCAGCGCCGACTCCACCTCCATGGTGCCGAGGCGGTGGCCGGCGACGTTCAGCACGTCATCGATGCGGCCCATGATCCAGAAGTAGCCATCCTTGTCGCGGTGCGCGCTGTCGCCGGCGACGTAGAACCGCTGGTCGAACTTCGCCCAGTAGGTCTCAAGATAGCGTTCGTTGTCGCCCCAGATGCTGCGCAGCATCGAGGGCCAGGGCCTGCGGATCACGAGGTAGCCGCCGGCATCGGGCCGCTTCACGCTGGCGCCGTGGTCATCCACGATGTCGGCCTCGATGCCCGGCAGCGGCAGCGTGCAGGAACCGGGCTTGGTGGCGGTCGCGCCCGGCAGCGGGGAGATGAGGATCGCGCCGGTCTCGGTCTGCCACCAGGTGTCCACAATCGGGCAGCGTCCCGCGCCGATGACGCGCTGGTACCAGATCCAGGCCTCGGGATTGATGGGCTCCCCGACGCTGCCGAGGAGGCGCAGCTTCGAGAGGTCGTATTTCGCCGGCAGCTCCTCGCCGAGCTTCATCAGGGCGCGGATCGCGGTGGGCGCGGTATAGAAGACCGTCACCCCGTGGCTCTCGCAGTTCTTCCAGAAGCGGCCGCCGTCGGGGAAGGTCGGGGCACCCTCATAGAGGAGCACGGTCGCGCCGGCAGCGAGCGGCCCATAGGCGACGTAGCTGTGGCCGGTGACCCAGCCGACATCCGCTGTGCACCAGAACACGTCCTGGTCGCGCAGGTCGAAGATCCACTGCGTCGTGAGCTTGCACTGCAGCAGGTAGCCGCCGGTGCTGTGCTGGATGCCCTTGGGCTTGCCCGTGGAGCCTGAGGTGTAGAGCAGGTACAGCGGATGCTCCGCGTCCACCCACTCAGGCTCGCACACCGGGGACTGAGCCTCGGTGAGCTCGTGCCACCACAGATCGCGCCCCGCGCTCATCGGCACGCTCCGGCCGGTGCGCTTGAGTACGATCATGCGTTCGACGCTGGCACAGCCACTGGCGAGCGCCTTGTCGGCGGCAGCCTTGAGCTCTATTACCTGGCCGCCGCGCCAGCCGCCGTCGGCGGTGATGACGAGCCGCGCCTGGGTGTCCTCGATGCGATCCTTCAGCGCCACCGCGGAGAAGCCGCCGAACACCACCGAGTGGATCGCGCCGATGCGGTTGCAGGCGTGCATGGCGATGAGCGCCTCGGGCACGAGCGGCAGGTAGATGATGACACGGTCGCCGCGCCTGATGCCCTGGGCCTTGAGCGCGTTGGCGAAGCGACACACCTCGGCGTGCAGCTCGCGGTAGCTCAGGCGCCGCACATCGCCCGGTTCGCCCTCGAAGATGACGGCGGTCTTATGGCCACGTTCCTCCAGGTGCACGTCCAGGCAGTTGTAGGAAGCGTTCAGCTTGCCGTCGCTGAACCAGCGGAAGTTCGGGGCGTGGCTGTCATCGAGCACCTGCGTGAAGGGCACCTGCCACTTGAGCTCGGCTTGCGCCAGCTCCGCCCAGAAGCCGATGTAGTCCTCGCGGGCGCGCCGGCGCAGGCTCTCGAGGTCGGCCGGCTTGACGCGCGCCCGCGCCGTGAAAGCGGCGCTCGGGGCGAAGGAGCGCTCTTCATGCAGGATCGACTTGATGTTCTTGGCAGACATGTTCTTCTCGCGCTGTGGTTGCACGTACACCGGCTGCGGGGCGTGAAAGCATAGCCGAATCGTGCCCGCCGGGCCTCTCAGCCCCGCGCCTCGGCGAGCAGCCGCTCCATCAGGGCGCGCGCCTCCTGCGCGTAACCGCCGCCGAACAGGTTGGCGTGGTTCAACACGTGGTAGAGGTTGTAGAGATCGGCACGCACCTGCCATCCGGGCGCGCGCGGGGCGGCCGCCTCGTAGGCGCGGTAGAAGGCGGCGCTGAAACCGCCAAAGAGAGTCGTCATGGCAAGGTCCGCCTCGGGGTCGCCGTAGTACACGGCCGGGTCGATCAGCACCGGCTCGCCGCTCGAGCTGGCCAGCCAGTTGCCGCCCCACAGGTCCCCGTGCAGGAGACTCGCCGGTGCGGCACGCCCGTCGAGCAGCGCCGGCACCGCCTCAAGCAGACGCTCCCCGCAGCGCATCTCGGCCGCAAAGCCGCGCTGCGCGGCGAGCGCCAGCTGCGGCCGCAGCCGCCGTTCGCGGAAGAAGGCGGCCCAGTCGTCCATCCAGGCATTGCCCTGGGGCGTCGCACCGACGAAGTTGTCGTGGCTGTAACCGCAGCGCGTGGCGGTGTACCCATGCAGCGCCGCAAGTCCTGCTCCGAGGCGCGCCTCGCAGCGTGCATCGGCGGGCACCGCGTCGATCCACTCGAGCGCCAAGAACGCGGCCTCGCTCGTCGCGCCGCGCGCCAGCACGCGCGGCACTTTAAGTGTGTGGGTGCTGGCCAGTTCGGCAAGTCCCTGCGCCTCGGCGGCCACAGCTGCAAGCCCCGCGGGAGCGGCGAGCTTCACGAAGATGCGCTGCGTGCCGGCTTCCCAGGCGTAACACTGGCCAGTGCTGCCGCCGCGCAGGCGCGCCTGCGGCTGCGCCGCGACGGCAACGCCGATCAGCGCACCGAGCTCATGCGCGACGGCAGCGAGGTCCATGCGCTTCAACGGCAGGATGGGGCCGGCGCGCCTGCGCCTTCACACCGCGACCGCAGGTGTCGCAGTCGCTGGCACCAGCCAGCCGACGTGCGCGAGCACCCACAAGCCGCAGGCCGACACCAGCATCGCGATCAGGGTCATGCCGATGGCCCCGAGAAAGGTGGTACCGAGCATCGCGCGGATGGCGAGCACGTAGCCCAGCGCGCAGGCAAGGAAACCGCCGATCAGCCCGCCGAGGAAGATCGAGGCGAGTAGTCCTCCCAGGAGCCCGACGAAGGCCGCAAAGCCGCAGCGGATGAGACCGGTGTACTGCGCGTGCACGAGGCGGGCGCCGACCTTCATGGGCAGCGCGACCAGCACCGTAAGTGCGACGAGGCCGAGGATCAGGCCGCCGGAGAACTGGTAGGTCATGGGTGCCCGTCAGTTGAGGTGAAGTGTCAGCGCCCGCGGCGCACGAGGCGCCGCCAGCGCAGCGCGAGCAGGATGCACAGCGCCGCGGCGACCACCAGGAATGTGAAGGTGCGCACCATGTCCGAGTGCGTGACGAGTTCGCCACGGTAGTTGCTCCAGGCCTGCCCCGAGCGCAGCGCCCGGTACACCTGCGCAGCGCCGGCCGCGAAGCCGACGCCGAATACCGTGAGCATGACGCTCGCGATGCGCGCGATGATGAGCGCCCGCTCTTGCGGCGTGCCGTCGCGACGCAGCTTGCCAAGCCACCCCACCTTCAGGCGGCCGGCAGTTGCGCCAGGCGCTCGCCCTGGCGGCGCAGGAACGGGCCGAAACCCAGGCGGTCGTACATGTCCGCGAGTGCCGGCATGTCCGGGACGCGGCGTCTGAGTCCCTCGATGCCGGTACCGAGCTTCAGATCGCAGGCGATGCGCGTCAGGCGGCGGCTGAGGAAAACCGCATCGCGGTGCTCGGTCAGTTTCTGCGCCAGCGTACCGGCGCCGCGCAGTTTCAGCTGCGCCACGCGTCCGAGGTCTTCGTACATCTCATCGAGCGAGCCGAACGCCTTCATCAGGGACGCCGCGGTGCGATGGCCGATGCCCGGAACGCCCGGGATATTGTCGACGTCGTCGCCGGTGAGCGCGAGGTAGTCCGCGAAACGCTCCGGCAGCACGCCGAAATGGCGCTCGATGTCGTGGTAGCCGAACTGCTCGCGGGCCCCATAGTCCCAGAACAGGTCGCCGTCGCGCATCAGCTGCGCCAGGTCCTTGTCGCGCGTGATGTAGGCCGAGCGCACGCCCTCATCGCGCATCAGCGAGGCGAGTGAGCCGATGATGTCATCCGCCTCGTACTCCGGGTCGACGAACACCGACAGGCCGAGGTGCCGGCACAGCTCGCGGCAGCGCTCGAACTGCAGCACCAGATCCGCCGGTGCGCGGTCGCGGTTGGCCTTGTAGGCCGGGTAGATACGGTTGCGGTAGGAGCTGTCGCGCCGCTGGTCGAAGGCCACCGCAATGTAGCGCGGCCGCACGCGCTCGATCAGGTCACCGATGAAGCGCGCAAAGCCGAATACGGCGTGCATGGGGTTGCCGTCGCGGTCGCGCATGTCCGGCAGTACCGAGTGGTATGCACGGAACACGTAGACCGAGGCGTCGATGAGGAAGATCAAGGTGCTTAGGAGAAAGTGCTGGCGGCTTGCGGACCGGCGCCACCTTAACAGCGCGGGCCGCCAGCGTCACCCGGCGCTGCGCCGCCGTCAGGCGAGCCAGCGCTGGATGCGGTCGTGCAGCGGGCTCGAGCGCGGGAAGTGCGCCAGCAGGTATTCCATCTGGTCGGCGAGCACGCGCCGCCCCTTGAGGAAGATGTACTCGGCGTAGGTCGGCATGAAGGGCACCGCGATCAGCTGCATCTTCGCCTGCTCGGGAGTGCGCGAAGCCTTCTGGTTGTTGCAGCGCCGGCAGGCGGTGACGACGTTCATCCAGATATCCACGCCCCCCTGGCTGAAGGGGCGGATGTGGTCGCGCGACAGCTCGCGCGAGGGGAAGCGCTGCGCGCAGTACATGCACAGGTAGGCATCGCGCCGGAACAGCGTCTGGTTGTTAAGCGGCGGCACGTAGTCGTGGCGCGTGTTGCCGGGGTTGCCGGTGTGGCCGACGGTGGCGACGATGGAGTTGACCTCGAGCACCGTGCGGCGCCCGGTGCGCGCATTGACGCCGCCGTAGAGCTCGTAGAGCGGCGAGCCGCACGTGTAAGCGACCTGCTCCTGGTGATACAGTCGCGCCGCTTCCTTGTAGTCGATCCACTCGAGCGGCATGCCAGCGATGTCGGTGCGCAGCACCATCTGCGACAGGCCGCGCGCGGCGGGGGATACAACGACGGCGAGGTCCTGAAGAGGACCGTGATCGGCGCGCTCAAGATCGATCCCTAGCATGGCGGCCTGTAAGATACGGCACTTTTGTGCAAGAATTCAACAGCGCAAGATATTAATTCGATTACAGATTTTTAACGGCGTGGCCAGAGGGCCACGCGCCGCGAGAGGCCGTGAATGCCAGTCACAATTGGCGCGCTGCGCGAGAGCGCACCGCAAGAAGCGCGCGTCAGCCTCGTCCCCGAGGTGGCCGAAAAGCTGCATAAGGAGGGCGTGCGCGTGCTCATGGAGCGCGGCGCCGGCGCGCGCGCCGGCTTCCCCGACGGCCTGTACAAGAGTGTCACCTGGGCGGACACGCCCGCGCAGGTGCTCAGCGGCAGTGACGTAGTGCTCACCGTGCAGCCCCTGAGCGTCGAGCAGATCGCTGCCCTCAAGCCCACGGCGGTCGTCATCGGCTTCATGCAGCCGCACGCGCGCCGCGCGGAAGTACTGGCGCTGCAGTCGCGCGGCATCACCAGTTTCGCCATGGAGCTGGTACCGCGCATCTCGCGTGCCCAGTCGATGGACGCCCTGTCCTCGCAGGCGGCGATCGCCGGCTACAAGGCGGTACTGATCGCCGCCAGCCAGCTGCAGAAGTTCCTGCCGATGCTCACCACCGCCGCCGGCACCATCCGCCCGGCGCAGGTGCTCATTATCGGCGCAGGCGTTGCCGGCCTGCAGGCGATCGCGACCGCCAGGCGCCTGGGCGCGGTGGTCGAGGCCTACGATGTACGCAGCGCCACGCGCGAGCAGGTGAAGTCCCTCGGCGCGAAATTCGTCGAGACCGGCGTCAGCGCCGACGGCGCCGGCGGCTACGCCCGCGAGCTCACCGCGGAGGAGAAGGCGCAGCAGCAGGAGGTGCTCGATGCGCGCATCGCCGCCGCCGATGCCGTGATCACCACCGCCTCGGTCCCCGGGCGCACCGCGCCGCGGATCATCTCGCGCGCCGCGGTCGAGCGCATGCGCCCGGGCGCGGTGCTGGTCGACATCGCCGCCGAATCCGGCGGCAACTGCGAGCTCACGCGTGCCGGCGAAGTCATCGAGCACCAGGGCGTCAGGATCGTCGGTCCCGTCAACCTGCCGGCGCAGCTGGCCTACAACGCCAGCGAGATGTACGCGCGCAACCTCTTCAACTTCCTGAAGCCCGCGCTTGCCAAGGGCGAACTCGCGATCGACTGGAACGATGAGGTATTCGCGCAGTCGTGCCTGACGGCCGGTGGCGTGATCAAGCACGGGCCGACCCAGCAGGCGCTGGAGGGATCAGCATCATGACCGGGATCATCGCGCTCTACATCTTCATGCTCGCCGCCTTCACCGGCTACGAGGTCATCTCGCGCGTGCCGGTGATCCTGCACACGCCGCTCATGTCGGGCTCGAACTTCGTGCACGGCATCGTGCTGGTGGGGGCCATGGTGGCGCTCGGCGGTGCTCACACCACGCTCGAGAAGGTCATCGGTGTCATCGGCGTGCTGCTCGCCGCCGGCAACGCGGTCGGCGGCTACGTGGTCACGGAACGCATGCTCGCGATGTTCAAGGCGAGCGGCACCCGCAAGCCTGCCCCGCGGAGCGGCCATTGATGCCGGCCTGGGCCTCGCGCGAGCTTCTGATCCAGGCGAGCTACTTCGTCACCGCGCTGCTCTTCATCATCGGGCTCAAGCGCATGAGTTCCCCGGTGAACGCGAAGAGCGGCATCCTCTGGGCCGGCGCCGGCATGGCGGTGGCGACGCTCGTCACCTTCCTCTACCCCGGCATGACGAACTACGAGCTCATCGTGCCGGCGATGTTCGTGGGCGCGGGCCTTGCCTGGTGGAGCGGCAGGCGCGTCGCCATGACCGACATGCCGCAGATGATTGCGCTCTACAACGGCATGGGCGGCGGGGCGGCCGCAGCGATCGCGGCGGTGGAGCTGTACCGCGGCGCGGCGCAGGGCTACGCGACGAGCTCGCTCGCGGTGGCCGGCGGACTCATTGGTGCGATCTCCTTCAGCGGCAGCGCCATCGCCTTCGGCAAGCTGCAGGGCCTCATCAGCCGCAGTTTCCGCTTCGGCGGCCAGCAGATCCTGAATCTGCTGCTGCTGCTGGCAGCGCTGGTGCTCGGTGTCATGATCGCCGCCCAGCTCAACGCCTCGCCGCTGGTGGTGACGGGACTGTTCGTCGTGGCGCTCATCCTGGGGCTGACCATGACGCTGCCGATCGGCGGCGCCGACATGCCGGTCGTCATCTCCCTCTACAACGCCCTCACCGGACTCGCGGTGGCGTTCGAGGGCTTCGTGCTCAACAACGCCGCGATGATCATCGCCGGCACCGTGGTGGGTTCCGCCGGCACCCTCCTCACGCAGCTCATGGCCAAGGCCATGAACCGCTCGCTCGGCAACGTGCTGTTCTCAGGCTTCGGGGACACCGGGGCCGCCGCCACCGGGGAGGTCAGCGGCAGCCTGAAGCCCATCGAGGCCTCCGATGCCGGCGTCATGATGGCCTTCGCTCAGAAGGTCATCGTGGTACCCGGCTACGGCATGGCCGTCGCGCAGGCCCAGCACAAGATCTGGGAGCTGTGCCAGCTGCTCATCGATCGCGGCGTGACGGTGAAGTTCGCCATCCACCCGGTGGCCGGGCGCATGCCGGGCCACATGAACGTGCTGCTCGCCGAGGCCGGCGTGCCCTACGACCTGATTTCGGATCTGGATGAGATCAACGCGGAGTTCGAGACCGCTGACGTGGCGCTCATCATCGGTGCCAACGACGTCGTCAACCCGGTCGCGCGCACCGACAAGTCGAGCCCGATCTACGGCATGCCGATCCTCAATGCCGACAAGGCCAAGAACGTCATCGTGATCAAGCGCGGCAAGGGTGCCGGCTTCTCCGGCATCGAGAACGCCCTGTTTTACCTGGACAATACGCGCATGCTGTACGGCGATGCGCAGAAGGCGGCGTCTGAGCTGATCCAGGCGGTCAAGGCAGCCGGCTAGCAGCGGTCAGTCCGCCGTGGGGAAAGCGCCATGCGACGCAGAACTCTTCTGAAGAATGCCGCGTTGCTGCCGCTCGTGTCGCTGTGCCCGCGCCTGGCACCGGCAGCGCCCGCAACGCTGCCGCGGCGCGTGCGACCCGGCGATCCCGCCTGGCCCGGCGCCGCCCAGTGGCAGCAGCTCAAGGCCGCCGTCGGCGGCAACCTCATCGAGGTCCAGGCCCTGTTTGCGCCCTGCGCGGCGGCCCCCGCAGGTGCGGCCTGCGCCGACGTCTACCACAACATCCGCAATCCGCTCTTCATCGGCGATCAGCCGGGCGGCACGCAGGTGTCGGGCTGGCTGGACGCCTGGACGCCAGCGCCGAGTGTGTACGCGGTGCGGGCGCGGCAGGCTGCGGACGTCGCCGCGGCGGTGCGCTTCGCGCACACCCGCAACCTGCGCCTCGTGGTGAAGGGCGGCGCGCACAGCTACCTCGGCACCTCGAACGCCCCCGATTCGCTGCTCATCTGGACGCGCAGCCTGAATAAGATCGCCCTGCGCGAGGACTTCGTGCCGCAAGGCTGCCAGGCAAGAGTGACACCGACCCCTGCCGTCACCGTCGGCGCCGGCTGCATGTGGATCGACGTCTACACGGCGGTCACGACCCAGGCCGGGCGCTACGTGCAGGGCGGCGGCTGTACCACCGTCGGGGTTGCAGGCCTGATCCAGAGCGGCGGCTTTGGCAGCTTCTCCAAGGGCTTCGGCAACGCCGCCGCAGGACTGCTGGAGGCCGAGGTCGTCACCGCGGACGGTCAAGTGCGCATCGCCAACGCCTGCACCAATCCCGAGCTCTTCTGGGCCCTGAAGGGCGGCGGCGGCGGCACCTTCGGCGTAGTCACGCGCCTCACGCTGCGCACGCACGAGCTGCCGCAGTTCGCCGGCGCCGCCTGGGGCACGGTCAAGGCCGGTTCCGATGAGGCGTTCCGGCGACTCATCGCCCGCTTCCTCGCCTTTTATGCGAGCGCGCTTGCCAACCCGCACTGGGGCGAGCAGGTGGCCGTGCGCGCAAACAACTCGCTCAAGATCTCGATGGTGCAGCAGGGCCTGAACGCGGAGGAGACGCGCGCCGTGTGGCAGCCCTTCTGCGACTGGGTCAGGGCCGCGCCTGACTGTTCGATTGCCGAGGAACTGGGCGCCGGCGCGCACAAGATGCAGAGCTGGTGGCAGATTGAGGGCAATGACAGCATGATCCCGGACAAGCGTCCCGAGGCCCTGCCGCACCGTGGCTGGTGGCAGGGCGACCAGGATCAGGTCGGCGCCTACCTCCATGGCTATGACTCGCTGTGGCTGCCGGCGAGCCTCCTCGAGGACTCCGAGCAGCCGCGGCTGGCGGCCGCGCTGTTCGCCGCCAGCCGCCATAAGGACATCGAGCTGCACATGAACAAGGGCCTCGCCTTCGCCACCGCGCCGGCGATCGCCGCCTCGCTCGACACCGCCATGAATCCGGCGGTGACACGGGCTTTCTGTCTGGCGATCATCGCCGACGGCGAAGCGCCCGCCTATCCGGGGATGAAGCGCGCGCCCCTCGATCTCGCGGCGGCCCACGAGGATGCCGGCGCCATCGATGCGGCGACGCAGGAGCTGAAGAGGATCGCACCGCAGGCCGGGTCCTACCTGTCGGAGAGCAATTTCTTCAACGAGCACTGGCAGCAGGCCTACTTCGGCGAGCATTACCCGCGGCTGCGCGCCATAAAGAAGAAGTACGATCCGGCGGGCCTCTTCATCGTGCACCACGGCGTCGGCAGCGAGGAGTGGAGCGCGGACGGCTTCACGCGTGTGGCCCCGTGAGCCCGGCGGCCAAGAAACCCGCGCCGGTCCCCTTCCTCTACGAGCGCAGCGGGGACCCGCCGCTGCCGCGGCCGCAGTTCTACCAGCGTCTGGCGCGTCACTTCGCACTCGCGCTCATCCTGCTGGCGCTCTCCTTGTGCATCGGCATGCTCGGCTACGAGTACTTCGAACACCTGGAATGGCATGACGCCTTCGAGAACGCCTGCATGCTGCTCGGCGGCATGGGCCCGGTGAACAATCCCACCAGCAACGCCGGCAAGCTCTTCGCCGGCTGGTATGCGCTGTATGCGGGGCTGGTGTTCCTCGTGGTCGCGAGCATCGTCCTCGCCCCGGTCCTGCACCGCATGCTGCACCTGTTCCACGCCGACGAGCACGACAAATGACTCAACCAACGACAGCCCCCGGCCGCCTCCTCATCCTGGCCCTGGTACTCGGGCTGCCGGGCGCTGCGGTCGGCCCGGCGCTCGCGGCAGAACCGTCCGCGAAAAAGCCGCTCACCAGCGCGGAAGTGCTGGCCGCGTCGGCGCCCACGGACTGGCGCACGCCCGACCCTGCGAACACTCTTTATATGGAGCTGCCCGCCGGCAGGGTGATCATCGAGCTCGCGCCCGAGTTCGCACCGCACCACGCGGCCAACATCGCCGCCCTGGCACGGGCGCATTTCTTCGATGGGCTCAGCATCACGCGTGCCCAGGACAACTACGTGGTGCAGTGGGGGGATGCGCAGAGCAAGAAACCCCTGGGGGATGCCCAGCGCACGCTCGCCGCCGAGTTCGAGCGCCCGCTGCGCGGGCTCGCCCCCTTCACGCGCCTGCCGGACCCGGACACCTATGCGCCGGAGGTCGGCTTCGTCGCCGGCTTTCCCGCCGCGGCGGATCCTGCGACGGGACGCGCCTGGGCACTGCACTGCTACGGCATGGTCGGGGCCGGGCGCGACAACGACGTCGACTCCGGCGGCGGTATGGAACTCTACGTCGTGATCGGGCAGGCGCCGCGGCACCTCGACCGCAACATCACCCTCGTGGGGCGCGTGCTGCGCGGCATGGAATACCTGTCGGTGATGCCGCGCGGCACCGGTGCGCTCGGCTTCTACGAGCATCCGGAGGAGCGGGTGACCATCCGCTCGGTGCAGCTGGAGAGCGAGGTGCCGCCCGCGCAGCGTACGGCGCTGCAGGTGCTGCGCACCGACACACCCACCTTCCAGGCCTATGTCGCGGCGCGCCGCAATCGCCTGGAGGAATGGTTCAAGGTTCCCGCCGGGCGCATCGACGTGTGCAACGTGCCGATCCCGGCGCGCCTGCGCCCGGCGACGCCCGCGAAGTAGCGGCTCCTAGTGGTGCGGCGGCGGCCCGTGCGGGGCCCCGTGGCCCTGCACGCGCGCCCGCGCGCGCTCGACCATTTCCTTGCGCTGCTCGGGCGTGGCGTTGCGCCAGCGCTGCGTGAGCATCTGGCGGCGCGCCGGTGGCAGTTGCTGGAAGCGATGGAAGTTCTGGCGCACGAATGCACGCTGCTGGGGCGGCAATGCCTGGAACTGCTGCCAGCGCTGCCGCAGCGCCTGCCGCTGCTCGGGCGGGAGCGAGTTCCAGTGCGCGAAGCGGTCGCGTGCCTGGGTCTTCTGGTCCGGCGTCATGCCAAGCCAGCGCTGGGAGCCGCGCGCGAGCGCCTGCTGGCGCTCCGGGGGCAGCGTATTCCACTGGCCACCGAAGCGACTGCCGAGGAGCTTCTGCTGCTGCGGCGACAGGCTCTCCCAGCTGACCGGAGCACCCGGGGCCGCAGGCGGCGCTGACGGCTCCTGCGCCAGCAGAGGCGCGGCGGCCAGCAGCAGCGCCGCGAGGATCAGTGCGCGTCGCGTGTTATTCATTGTTTTTCACCCCGCTCGGTGGCGGTGGTGGCGGGGGTGGCGGTGCGGGCTTGGGCGGCGAGGCCGGACGCGGAACGTTCGCCTGCGCCAGATAGTCGGGATTGGCATCGGACAGCCCGTCCACGCTCCCGAGGAATTCCAGGAAGCTCGGATCCGGATCCTCGGCCTTGCGCGGCGTATCGTCCGCGGGCGCTGCGGAACTCAGCAGCACGTACAGGACGAGCACCGTTGAGGCCGCGAATGTTCTGGGCATCAGCCGTCGCTCGCGCCATTTTCAGCCTGGGCCGCGGCCCACTCGTAAAACGAGCCGTCCCCACCCTCCATCAGATCCAGACCCTCGCTGTCGGTAAGCAGATCCATGTCCTCGACCGAGGCCGCCTGCGCCGCGAGCACCGGCAGCTCGCCCGCAGGCTCCCGATGCCAGAGCGTCACGGCCACCAAGAGTGCCGCCGCGGCGGCACCGGCAGCAGGCATCAGGGTGAAGCTGCGCCACCAGCTGCTGCGCGGCGCCAGGGCGGCCTCGAGCGCCGCATGCCGCGCCTGGTTCAGGCGCGAACGCGTGCGCGCATCGATGCGCAGCACGCTCTCCTGAAGCACCGTGCGCGCGTTGCGCTCGAAATCCGTGACTGATTCCTCGACCGGGCTCATAAGTAAAACTCTCCAAGCTGCGCGCGCAGTGCCTGCACTGCGCGGAAATAATGTGTCTTGACGCTGCCCTGCGAGCAGCCCATCGCCGTTGCCGTCTCGGCCACGTCCATGCCCTCGAGGGTACGCAGCAGGAACGCCTGCTGCTGCCGCCGCGGCAACCCGCCGAGGGCTTTTTCCAGGGCCCCCATGGCCTCATCCAGCTCCAGACGCTTCACCGGCTGCGGCTCGAGGCTCGGCGCCTGCGCGATCGGGTCCGGTTCGTCCTCCTCGTCCTCGCCGCGGTGCGGGAGCCAGGCGATCACGCGCCCGCGCACCGTGCGGCGGCGCTGCATGTCGCGGATCCGGTTCTCGAGAATACGGTAGAAGAGCGGCTTCCATTCCTCCGCCGGGCGGTCGGCATAGGCACGGGAGAGCTGCAGCATCGCGTCCTGTACGGCGTCGAGGGCATCATCCTCGTGCCGCAGCCCCGCCTGGGCAATCTTGAAAGCCCGCAGCTCGACGCTGGCCAGGAACTGGTTCAGCGCTCGGGAACGGCTCTGGGCAGAAGAATCAGTCAAGTCGACGTCGCCGTGTACTGCGGGCGGCATGCTATAAGGCGACGCGAGCGTAGCAAACTCAGACATGCCCCGTATAACGCGCGCGCGCCCGACCTGGTTGACGGGCTCTCCATCCCTTAAGTAACTGATTTACCTTGAACGTGAGCTCTGAGTCTCAAGTGCTGCGGGTGGCGCTCGATACCCCTCTGCGGCGCCTGTTCGACTACCTGCCGCCGCCCGCCCTCGTAGCCCCCGCCGGCCTCGCCGCGGGCATGCGCGTGCGCGTGCCCTTCGGCCGCCAGCGCCTGATCGGGGTGGTTATGGCAAAGGCAGCCAGCTCGCAAATCGCCCCCGGACGCCTGAAGCCGGTGCTGGAGGTCCTCGACGCCGAGCCGGTGCTTGATCAGTCGGCACTGGATCTGCTGACCTGGGCGGCCGATTACTACCACCACCCCATCGGGGAGGTGGTGGCCGGGGCCTTACCTAAAGCCCTGCGCCTGGGCGCCCCGGCACGGGCGCTGGAGGAGCACTGGGTGGTGAGCGCATCAGGCGCCGCAAGCCATGCGCTCGGAGAGCCGCGCCGGGCGCCGCGGCAACGGGCACTGCTGGATCTTCTGGTGCGCGCGGGCGGTGCTACGGCCGAGTCCCTCGATGGGCATTCCTTAGGCTGGCGTGATGCCGCCCGGGCGCTGCTCGCGCGCGGCTGGCTCGCCAGCACCGAGACCGCCGTAAGCACCGAGCCGTCCGCGGCGAGCGTGCGGGCGGGGGCCCCGGAGCTCAACGCCGAGCAGACGCAGTCCGTAGCCACCATCGGCGCGGCACTCGGGGGCTACGGTGCCTTCGTGCTGCACGGCATCACCGGCAGCGGCAAGACCGAAGTCTATCTGCGCCTCATCGAGCAGGTGCTGGGCCGCGGCCGGCGCGCCCTGGTGCTGGTGCCTGAGATCGGGCTCACGCCACAGCTCGTGGGACAGTTCCGCGCGCGCTTCGACACGCCACTCGCGGTGCTGCATTCGGCGCTCACCGACCAGGAGCGCCTGCGCGCCTGGCGCGAGGCCTTCAGCGGCCGCGCGCGTGTGGTGCTCGGCACGCGCTCGGCGGTATTCGCCCCGGTGCCGGACCTGGGCCTGATCGTCGTCGACGAGGAGCACGATGCCTCGTTCAAGCAGCACGAGGGCGCGCTGCGCTACTCCGCCCGCGACGTGGCCGTGGTGCGCGCCCGGCACGCCGCCGTCCCGGTGGTGCTCGGCTCCGCCACCCCCTCGCTCGAGACGCTGCAGAACGTCATCGCCGGGCGCTACACGCGCCTGCGGCTCGAGCGCCGCACCGCGCAGGCGCGGCCGCCCCGCCTGGTACTCGTCGATCTGCGCACGAGCCCCGTCAAGTCAGGTATCGCAACACCTGCCGTGCTCGCCCTCGAGCGCCACCTGAAGGAGGACGGCCAGGCGCTGGTGTTCCTCAATCGACGCGGCTATGCCCCGACGCTTCTGTGCACCGGCTGCGGCTGGATCGCCCCCTGCAGCGAGTGCGACGCACGTCTGACGGTGCACCAGGCCTCGGGGCGCCTGCGCTGCCATCACTGCGGCGCCGATCAGCCGCTGCCGCCGCGCTGCCCGGTATGCGGGTTCGCGGTGAAGTCGGTCGGTCAGGGCACCGAGCGGGTGGAAGAGGCGCTCGCGGGCATCTTCCCCGGCGTCGAGATCGCCCGCCTCGACCGCGACGTGGTGCGCCACCGCGGCGACATGGAGGCGGTCGTTGAGCGCGTGGCCTCCGGAAGTGCCCGCATCCTCGTGGGCACCCAGATGGTCACCAAGGGCCACGACTTCCCGAACGTCACCCTGGTGGTGGTGCTGAACGCCGACCAGGGCCTGTTCAGCACCGACTTTCGCGCCCCCGAGCGCCTCGCGCAGACCATCATCCAGGTTGCCGGGCGGGCGGGACGCGGGACGCGGCCCGGGGAGGTGCTGATCCAGACCGAGTTTCCCGAGCATCCGCTGCTGCAGAGCCTGCTCGCGCAGGGCTATGACGGCTTCGCCGCCACGGCGCTCGAGGAGCGCGCGCAGGCGGCCTGGCCACCCTTCTCGCGCCTCGCGGCATTGCGCGACTCCGCCAAGACAGCGGACGCGGCCCTCGCATTCCTGAGCGAGGCGCGCCGCCTTGCCGGCGGCGCGCGCAAAGGCCTGCGCCTGCTCGGGCCGGTGCCGGCGGCGATGGCCAAGCGTGCCGGCCGCTACCACGCGCAGCTGCTCATCGAGAGCGCTGATCGCGGCCACCTGCATGCGTTCCTTGCGGCGTGGCTGCCGCAAGTGGAACAGCTGAAAAGTGCGCGCGCGGTGCGCTGGTCGCTCGACGTGGATCCGCTCGAGCTGTTCTGAAGCGGACGCGCTACTCGCTGAAGGGCGCCGCCATGATGGCCTGCTCCACCGCCTGCGGGGGCCGCGTCGCGTGGGCGTGGGCGCTGCACAACCCCTCGAGCCAGGTGGCGTGCTGCGAGTCGGGCTTGCGCTGGCAGTGCGCGATCAGGAGCGTCGTGAACTGGCGTTTGAACTCGAGACGCGGGAAGGCCTGGAGGACGTCCGCGATCTGAGCATCCGTGAGCTCTCCGGGCTGCGGCCCGTCAACATCGGTGCCGGCGCCCAAGGCGACCAGCCTCGCCTCCGCCCCCTGGCGGCGCGTGAGGGCCCAGGCACCATCGTGCAGCTGCACGGCATGCCAGATGCGGTCGGCGGCGCTGGTACTGGCGCCGTGCGCCAGCGCCCAGGCTTCCGCAGCGTTGGCGCCGTCAGTCTCGAAGGACCCTTGCGGGGACTCAAACGGCGGCAGCAACCCAAGGTCATGCAGGGCGCTCGCGATGAAGGCGTCCTCGGCGGCGAACCTACGGGCCTGCCGCGTGAGCGTCAGCGCCCCGAACAGGTAGGTGCGCATGCAGTGATTGAAGAGAAAGGGCGGGCAGCTCGCGCGGGCGTAGGCGCAGGCGGCGCGCGCGCGCGCTGTCTGCGGCACACTTATGCCCGCGACTTCCCTGGGGATTTCGGCCGGCGCGGCCGGGGCGAGCCGCGGCGCCACGAGCAGTAAGGCGCCGGTGTGCTGGAGGAACTTGCGACGCTGCATGGGCCTCCTCATTCTAGGGGTTGGCGGCGGTCAAAGACGGCCAATGACAGATCGCTTCGGGTAAACTCGCGCGCTCCGATTCTTAGCCCAAAGCCGCCACCCCTTGAAGTCCGAACTCGAGCAGCTGCTGCGCGCCGCCCTGCAGAAACTCGTAGGCGACCTGCTGCCGCAGATGCCCGAGGAGTCTGCGGTGACGGTCGAGCGCACGCGCGAGGCGCAGCACGGCGAGTTCGCGACCAACATAGCGCTGCGCCTGGCCAAGAGCGCGCGCCGCAACCCGCGCGAGCTCGCCGGCGCGATCGCGGCCGCACTGCCCCCGAGCGCGCTGGTGGCGCGCGCGGAGGTTGCCGGCGCCGGCTTCATCAACTTCCACATGGCGCCCGCCGCCTACGCGCGCGAGCTTGCGACGGTCCACGAGCGCGCCGGCGCCTACGGCGAAAGCGCGCGCGGCGCCGCTGAGCGCGTGCTCGTGGAGTTCGTGTCCGCCAATCCCACCGGTCCCTTGCACGTCGGCCACGGCCGCCAGGCCGCCTACGGCGCGACGCTCGCCAATATCCTCACCGCGGTCGGCTACGCGGTCGAGCGCGAGTACTACATCAACGACGCCGGGCGCCAGATGGACATCCTCGCGGTGAGCACCTGGGTGCGCTACCTCGAGGCGTGCGGGGAGCTGCTGCCGTTCCCGGAGAACGGCTATCGCGGCGAGTACGTGCGTCCGCTGGCGCTCAGGCTGCGGGCGGACGCGGGCGAGGGCCTGCGCCGCACCGCGGCCGCGGTGCTCGAGGGCTTGCCCGCGGATGCGCCGGCGGGCGACAAGGAGGCCTACATCGATGCGCTCATCGCCCGGGCGCGCGAGCTCATCGGCGCGGACGGCTTCCGGCACGTGCTCAATCTGTCGCTGACCGCGATGCTCGCCGACATCCGCGAGGACCTGGGCGAATTCGGCGTGCGCTTCGATCACTGGACCTCCGAGCGCGCGGTCGCCGACAGCGGCGCGATCGACCACGCGCTCAGCGTGCTGGACGCCCAGGGGCGCCTCGAGCGCAAGGACGGCGCGCTGTGGTTCCGGGCCACCGAGTTCGGGGACGAGAAGGACCGCGTGGTGGTGCGCGAGAACGGGCAGAAGACCTACTTCGCCTCCGACATCGCCTATCACCTCGCCAAATGCGAGCGCGGCTTCCGGCGCCTCATCGACGTACTCGGCGCCGATCACCACGGCTACGTGGCGCGCGTGCGCGCCGGCCTCATCGCCATGGGGCAGCCGCACGATGCGCTCGAGGCGACGCTCATCCAGTTCGTGAGCCTGTTCCGCGGCAGCGAGAAGATCCCGATGGGCAAGCGCGAGGCGCAGTTCGTCACCCTGCGCCAGCTGCGCAACGAGGTGGGGAATGACGCCTGCCGCTTCTTCTACCTGATGCGCAGCCATGACCAGCCGCTCGACTTCGACCTCGAGCTTGCCAAGTCGCGCACCAACGAGAACCCCGTCTACTACATCCAGTATGCGCACGCGCGCGTCGCCAGTGTCATGAAGCAGCTCGCGGCGCGCGGCCTCAAGTTCGACCTCGAAGCGGGTCTTGCGGCCAGTGCGCTCCTCAGCAGTCCCCAGGAACAGGCGGTGCTGAGCTCCCTCACGCGCTATCCGGAGTTCCTCGAGCAGGCGGCCGAAAACCGCGCCCCGCACACCCTGGTGCACTACCTGCGCGAGCTCGCCAACGTGTTCCACACGTACTACAACGCCGAGGCCTTCATCGTCGAGGACGAAGCCACGCGCAACGCCCGCCTGGCACTGGTACTCGGCGTGCAGCAGGTGCTGCGCAACGGCCTGACGCTGCTCGGCGTCTCGGCGCCGGAGAGCATGTGAGGTGCACGCGGCGGGCGCCAGTGGGGATGCCATGGCCCGGCTGACGACCCGTGACTACAAGAGCAGTCAGCGCCGCGGCCTGCCGGTGCGCGGCGTGCGCGAGTTCGCCTACGGCCTCGCCTGCGGCCTTGTGATCGCAGGCGTCGCCTTCGCCTACTTCAACAACCGCGCCCACAAGCCCGCCGAGGGCGCGGACACCCCGCATCCGGAGCCGCACCGCGCGGCGCGTGCCGATACCGACGTGACCGGGCCGGGCTCGGGGAAGACTTCTGAAAAGTATGACTTCTACGAGATGCTGCCGAACTTCGAGGTGGTGGTGCCGGAGAAGGACAAGGACGTGAAGCGCGACCTGCCGGCGGCCGCCAAGATCGAGCGCCCCGGCGTCTACGTGCTGCAGGCGGGCTCGTACCGCAACGAGGCCGATGCCAACCGCGTGCGCGCGCAGCTCGCGCTGCAAGGGGTCGATGCCAAGGTGCAGCGCGTCGCCGTGGACACCGACGTCTGGCATCGCGTGCGCATCGGACCGATCAACAACCTCGATGAACTCAACAAGGTACGCAAGCAGCTGCAGGCCGCCGAGGTCGATGCACTCGTGATCCGCGTCGGCGACTAGCAGCGCCGCGCTCAAGAATTGCTACCGAAACTCCGGCAGCTGCGGCGCGATGCCTAGCGCAGCTGCAGGCGGCGGCCAGCGACTCGGCCGCGCCGGATGCCGCTCCACCGGATGCGGCCGTGCTCCCGGACAGGACGCGCGCCAATGGCAGCTAGCGGCGCGCAGCTGGCTTGCGCCGGCGCGCCCGCGCGGTTGCGGCACGGCGTCGTCTCGTGGGTGCGCGCTTTTTCACCACGGCCAGGGCTGCCGCCACCGCACGGCCACTCCACTCAACGAATGTGCCGGCGTCCTCCAGCACGTCCGCCGGCACCTCGAAGTAGGTCATGCTGACTTCCGGGCGATCCGCATAGGGACGAAACGCACCCATGCCACGGGCGACGAAATCCGCACGGCTCGACTCATCAACGCGCAGGTAGACGGTGTCATCGGTGATGATCGCGAAGAAGATGTCGTCGCTGTAGAGGCCCACGCCGCCGAACATGCGGCGCGCGCGCACCCGGCTCAAGGCCGCCAGCTGCTCGAGCACGTAGTCGAGGTAGTCGCGGCTGACTGCCATGAGTCAGGCGGCGCCTCGAGACTCAGTCGTCGCTGACGTTGCGGAAGTCGACCCCAAGGGAGCGCAGCTTGCGGTACAGGTGCGTGCGCTCCATGCCGACGCGCTTGGCGAGCTGTCCCACCTTGCCGCTGCACAGGAGCAGCTGCTGCTGCAGGTAGGCGCGCTCGAACTGCTCGCGCGCCTCGCGCAGCGGCAGCGCCAGCAGGTCCTGCTTCACCAGCGGCTCATCGGGCGGAGTCTGCACCGCCAGCTCGCGCTCGATTTCCTCCAGGCGAATCTCCTCGGTACCGCCGTGAATCAGCAGGCGGTGCACCAGGTGGCGCAGCTCGCGCACGTTGTCGGGCCAGGGGTAATTGCGCAGGCGGTTCTGGGCGGCGACGCTGAAGCGCCTGAATGGCAGGCCTTCGGCGTCGACCATGCGGTCCACCTGGTGGCGCAACAGGTCCGGCACGTCCTCGGCGTAGTCGCGCAGTGGCGGCACGCGCACGATGAGTACATTCAGGTGCGCGACCAGATCGCGCCGCAACGCCTCGCTGCCGGCGCGCTGCTCGATCCCCGGCTGCGCGGAAGCCAGCAGGCGCGCACGGAAGGCCACCGGCTCGCGCCCCCCCAAGCGAATGAACTGGCCCGACTCGAACACGCCGACCAACAGACGCTGCGCGCTCGGGGGCAGGTCGTCGAGCTCGTGGATGAAGAGCGTGCCGTTGGCCGCCTCCTCCAGCACGCCCGGCACCCGGGTGCCGTCGGGCTCCTCGCGGCCGAAGAGGCGCGCCTCGGCGTCCGCATCGCGCAGGCTGCTCGCCACCAGTGCCACGAACGGCGCGGTGGCGCGCGAACCGTGCTCGTGCAGGTAGCGCGCGAAGGCCTCGCGGCCCGAGCCCGGCTCCCCGATGAGCAGTACCGGGGAGGGATTGGCGGCGATCTGCTGCAGCTCCGCGCGCAGCTGCTGCATGACGCGACTCTTGCCGGCCGGTACCGACAGCGGAGCGCCGAGGAGCTTGCCCGACTGGCGGTGGCGGCGCCCGGCATCGAGGGCCCGCTCCACCGTGCGCAGCAGCTTGGCAAGCGACAGCGGCTTCTCGACGAAATCGAAGGCGCCGAGGCGCGTGGCCTCCACCGCGGTCTCGACGGTTGAATGACCCGACATCATGACCACCGGGCAGCCGTCAGTGACGCCCGCGGACCATTCGCGCAGCAGCGTGATGCCATCGACGTCGGGCATCCAGATGTCGAGCAGCACCAGATCCGGCACCTGGCGCGCGCGCGAGGCGCGCGCCTGGGCGGCGTTGGCCGCGACGTCCACCTCGTAGCCTTCCTCGGAGAGGATTTCCTTGAGGAGGCCGCGAATGTCGGCTTCGTCGTCAACCACCAATATGTGTGGACCCGTCATGCCCGTTCCCTCCGCAGCTGCTCCCGGCGTTCGCGCGCACCCCCGGTCGCTGACCGGGTGCTGTCCTTCACCGGCAGCACGACGCGCACGCGTGCTCCGCCTTCGGGTCGGTTGTCGGCATCGATCCGACCGCCGTGTTCTTCGATGATCTTCTTCACGATTGCGAGCCCCAGTCCAGTGCCCTTCGGCTTGCTGGTGACGTACGGATCAAACACCCGTCCCAGCAGTTCCCGCTGGAAGCCCGGTCCATTGTCACACACGCTCACTGCGGCGTACTCGGCATCCCCGCCGTGCTCGAGCTGTGTCGTGATCTCCAGCCGCGGGGAGCCAACCCCGTCAAGCGCTTCCAGCGCGTTGGTCACGAGGTTGTTGAGGATCTGCCGCACGCGGCCCCGATCGGCCTCGATGGCCTCGATAGCCTCATCCAGCTGCAGGCGGATCTGGGTGCGCGGGTCCTGCGAGCGGTACAGGTCGGCGACTTCGGCGACCAGCTGGTTCAGGCTGAAGCGCGTGATGTGCATCTCCGGGGCCCGCGCATACTCGGAGAAGGCGTTGACCATGGCCTGCATGGTCTCCACCTGCTGCACGATCGTGCGCGTGCCGCGCTCGAGGATCTCGGCGTTCTGCTCGCTCATGCCGGCCGACAGGCGCCGGCGCATGCGCTCGGCGGACAGCTGGATGGGCGTGAGCGGGTTCTTGATCTCGTGCGCGAGGCGCCGGGCGACCTCGCCCCAGGCCGCGTCGCGCTGTGCCTGCAGCAGCGCCGTGATGTCATCGAACACGATGACGAAGCCGACGCCGGCATCCTCCCCGGGGAGCGAGGTGCAGGCGCACATGAGCGTGCGCCGGCCGCTGGCGCCATCGAGGTCGAGCTGCTCGCGCCATTCCTCGCGGCCGGCGGCGAAGCGCACCGCGAGCGCCGCGACGAACTGGCCGAGGCGCTCGTTGTTGGCGGCGAGCTCCGGCAGCGCGCGCCCGGTGGCTGCCGACAGGTCGGTGCCGAGGATGGCGCCGGCCGCCTCGTTGGCGGTGCGCACCGTGAGGGAGCGGTCGATGGCAAGCACGCCGGTCGAGAGGCGCGCGAGAATGATGGCAAGTCGCGTGCGCTCGCGCTCGACCGCCTGCTGGCTCAGCGTGGCCTCGGCGCGCGCGCGCCGCAGGCGTTTGGTCATGTCGTTGAAGGAATGCACCAGGAAGCCCATCTCATCGCGTGAGGGCAGCGGCAGGCGCGTGGCGAAGTCGCCCTTGCCGACCGCGCGTGTGCCCTCGATCAGGTCCTGCACCGGGCGCACCAGGCGCTGCGCGGAGTAGATGGCGAGGTAAATCGCCGCCAGCATGGTGAGGAGCACCACGAGCGTGAGCGTCAGGCGGAAGCTGTACTTCAGCGGCTGGCGCATCGCGGCGAGATTCCCGTACTCGTTGTAGGAGTTCTGCACCGCCTCGGTGAGGGCCGCCAGCTGCTCGGGCACCGGATACACCGCCACCACGTAACGCGGCTCGTGACCGGCGGGCGTATGTGGCAGCACCGCGCCGGTGCGGATCAGGTAGCGGCCGCCGCTCTGGGGCTCGAGACTCACGTACGGCAACCGCTGCTCGAGCTGACGCACCAGGTCGGAGGGCGGCTGCGAGGGCAGCGTCTCGAAGGGATTCTCGAGACTCGCCCCGAGAATGCGGCCGTGCTGGCCGAAGAGTGCGATCTCGAGCGCCTGACTGGTGCGGCGCTCGGCATCCAGGCGGCTCTGGATGGTGGCCGGCTCGCTGCCCGCCAAGAGCTCAGCCAGCGCCACGGTGCGCTCGGAGTACTCGCGCATGCGCAGGTCAAGAGCGGCGCGCGACAGGCCCAGCGCATCATTGAGGCCTTCCTTGACCTCGACCTTGAACCAACTGTCGATGCCCTGGTTGATGAACTCGAGCGATGACACGTACACGATGAGGAGCGGCACGATCACGAGCGCCCCGAAAATCCCGACGGTGCGCGCGGTGAGGCGCGAGCCTGGAACGTGCGCGCGGTAGTCGCGCACCAGGCGCCACAGCTTGCGCGCCAGCAGCACGCTCAGCGCAATCACCGCGCAGGCATCAACCAGCAGGATCCACAGCTGCAGGCGCCCGAACTCGGCGGAGTTCTGCACACTCTGGGCGAGCAGCAGGAAGGCGCCGAGCCCGATGCCACTCCACAGCAGCACCTGGCCGGCGGCCAGCCAACGCAGGCGGCGCGGCGGGCGCTTGCCTATACCGGGAGTGACCATGTGTACCACTCGGAAGTGCGTGCCCAGTCATCCGTCCAGAACATGATCGCGCGCATGGAGGAAGTGAGGTGGCCGCGGCGCACGCCGGCGCGCACGCTGATGTTGTAGTTGCCGCCGTTCAGCTGCGGCTCGACCAGGATCGGCCAGCCATCGATGTGCCCGAGGTAGCTCAGGGCCTCGTCGAGCGTCGCGTAGGTGGTCTGGTCGCCGCTCTTGGTGTCGCGCACCACGTAGCGGTCGCTGACCGCGTGATAGGTGAGCTCGCGCCTGAGCGTGAGATCGACGATGCCGGCGTTGAACCAGAAGCGTCGGTCACGATCCACGCGCGCCTGCAGGTCGAACGTCAAGGTGATGCCGTCGCGCAGCGCGTCGCGGATGGCAGGGCTCTCGGGATACTCGACGCGCGCGTACAGGAGGAATACCCCCTTGTCGATGTTCACATAAGCGGAACGGACCTCGAGCACACCCTCAAGGGCGTTGCCGGACGCATAGCCCCCGAGCATCAGGCCGATGGCACAGAGAATGGTGAGCAGCCTGCCGCGGATCAAACCAGTCGTCCTTGTTGGAGCGCCGCGTGGCTTCAGGGTGCCCGCGGCGGCAGGTTCTCAGGGTCCGGCCGTTGTCTTTTCGAGACAAGCATAATAGAAGCCATCCGTCCCCGCCTCTGCTCCGGGCCATAACTGCGTGCCGATCTGGCGCTCGAGCGCGCCCGGGGCGAGCGCGGCGCCGCGTGGCATCCCGGCCACGACGAGTCCGGGCTGCTCGTCCAGAAGCTGCGCCACCACCGCCTCGTTCTCCTGCGGCAGCACCGAGCAGGTCGAATACACCAGGCGGCCGCCGGGACTCAGCAGGCGCACCGCGGCGCGCAGGATCTGGAGCTGGGTGCGGGCGAAGGGGGCAATATCGCCGCTGCGGCGCAGCAGCTTGATGTCCGGGTGCCGGCGGATCACGCCCGTGGAGGAGCATGGGGCATCAACAAGGATGCGATCGTAGGGCTGTCCGTCCCAGAACGAGGTCGGATCCGTCAGGTCCCCAACCTTGAGCTCGGCCTCCCGTCCAAGGCGCCGCAGGTTGTCATCGACGAGCGCCACGCGTTCGGCGCTGACATCGACGGCGGTGAGCCGTGCGGCACCGGCGGAGGCCTCGAGAATTGCCCCGGTCTTGCCACCCGGTGCCGCGCAGGCGTCCAGTACCCGTTGTCCCGGTGCCAGCCGCAGCAGGCCCAAGGCTAGTTGGGCACCGGCATCCTGTACCGAGACCAGCCCATCCGAAAACCCCGGAAGCTCGCCGACAGCTCTTGGGTGATCCAGAACGATCGCCGAGGGCATCCACTGTACCTCCCGCGATTCAATGGATGCGTCAGTCAGGCGCGCGCGGTAGGCCTCGACGGTGGTGCGGGACAGGTCCACCCGCAGCGTCATCGGAGGATGTTCGTTGTCGGCGGTGAGGATGGCCTCGGCCTGTACCGGCCATGCCGCCTGCAGGCGCTCGATCAGCCATCGGGGATGGGCGGTGCGCACCACGGGGTCGGCCTCGAGGCGCTCGAAGAGCGCGCGGCGCTCGGCGGCGAAACGCCGCAGCACGGCATTGGCAAGGCCGGCGGCGGGCGCCTTGCCGAGGAGCCGCACCGCATCCACCGCCGCATGCACGCTCGCCTCGGGTGCATTCCTCGAGTACTCGATCTGGTGCGCCGCGCACGTGAGGAGCGCATGCACGGGTGGCTCGATGGCGCGCGGGCGCGCGATCAGGGCGCCGACCGCGGGCGCAAGGCGCAGGTACCAGCGCAGCGTGCCGAGCGCGATGGCGCGAATCGCGGCGCGCTCGGGCGTCCCTTCAGCGGCGAGCAGTGCCACGTCCGCCGACTCGCCCCGCGAGATGACCGCATCAACTGCCCGTGCCGCGCCCGCCAGGGCCGGGGCTCCGGGGGCCCAGGGGGTTCTAGCCAAGGCGCTGCCCCAGGAGGGCGTGACTGTGGGAGAAATCCCGGGCGGCGGTGTTGCGGCGACCCGGCAGCTGCACCTCGGTCACGGCGAGGGATCCGCGGCCGCAGCGGACCGCAAAGTAATTATCCTTTACAGCGAAGATGGTCCCATTTTCGATGCTTTTAACCTCAGAAGGCGGCGCGTTGGCGTCCTGATCAGGGAGGGGATACGCCGCATGGATGCGCAGCTGCTGGCCGGAGAACACCGTTTCGGCGACCGGCCAGGGGCTGAAGGCGCGCACCTTGCGACCGATCGCCCGGGCATCCTCGTCCCAGTCGATGGGCGCCTCCGCCTTGTCGACCTTGGCCGCATACGTGACCCCCTCACCCGGCTGCGGCTCAGCCACGAGCGTGCCGCGCTCGAGCGCATCGAGCGCCTCCACGATGAGCGTGGCGCCGAGCGCCGCCAGCTCATCGTGCAGCGAGCCTGCCGTGGCAGCAGCGGCGATGGGCACCTCCCGGCGCAGCAGCATGGGACCGGTGTCGAGCCCCTCGTTCATCCGCATGATGGTGACGCCGGTGGAGGCATCCCCGGCCAGCAGCGCGCGCTGGATGGGGGCCGCCCCGCGCCAGCGCGGCAGGAGCGATGCGTGAATGTTGAGGCTGCCGTGGCGCGCGATGCCGAGCGCTGCGGGCGGCAGGATCAGGCCGTAGGCCACGACCACGAGGACCTCCGGCGCCCACAGGATCAGGGCTTCGCGGCCCTGCGCGCTCTTGAGCGTCGCCGGCTGCACGAGCGGCAGCCGGCGCGCCAGCGCCGCCGCCTTCACCGCGCTTGCGCCGAGCTGCCGGCCGCGGCCCTGCGGGCGGTCGGGCTGGGTGAGGACGCCGACGATTTCGTGGCGGGCCGCGAGGGCTGCGAGTGCGGGCAGCGCGAATTCAGGCGTGCCGGCGAAGGCGACGCGCAATTTCAGTACGCGCGCCGCGCGCCGCCCGCGGCCGAACCCACCTGCGCGGCGCGCTCCTTGCGGTCCTTGTCGAGCTTCTTGCGGATGCGCTCGCGCTTTAAGTCCGACAGGTAATCGACGAACAGCCTGCCCTCGAGATGGTCCATCTCGTGCTGGATGCACACCGCGAGAATGTCCTCGTAGTCGCGCTCGCTCACCCCACCGCTCGCATCGTGCGAGCGCAGGCGGATCTTCGCCGCGCGCTTGACCTCATCGAAGATGTTGGGAACCGAGAGGCACCCCTCCTCGGTCTTCGCCTCGCCCTCGCGCATGAGGATCTCCGGGTTGATAAGCACCAGAGGCTCGTTGTGCTCATCGGAGAGGTCGATGACGATGACGCGCTGGTGCACGTCGACCTGGGTCGCGGCGAGCCCGATGCCGGGCGCCTTGTACATGGTTTCCAGCATGTCCCGGATCAGCACGCCGAGTTCGGCGTCAAAGCGCGTCACCGGCCGGGCGCGGGTGCGCAGCCGGGGATCGGGGAATTCGAGGATGGTTCGTAAGGCCATGGCGGTGTCTATATGGGGCCGGCGCTACCCGTGATCCAGCGCACAAAGTTGACATTAATTCGTATGCCGCGGGCCGCCATGCCAGTATAACGAACTAGAATTGCGGCGCAGGTTAAGTGGTCCACCTCGCGCAATGTAGGAGTGGAGGATGGTCTCAAATCAAGTACTTGGGGCTCGCGTTATCGCGGGCCTGCTCACCGTGTCCCTGGGCGTTGCCGGCTGTTCGCACCTGCGGCACCACGACGCCGAGGCGCCACCCGCACCGGTCATGGCGAGCGCCCCCTCGACGGGCGCGGTCGCGACCCCGGCGGCGCCCGAGATGACGGCCACCGAGGCCGCCATCGCCGCCGGCGGCGCTCCGGCAGCACACAACGCCGCCGCCTCGGGCAGCACCGCTCCGGTGCTCAACCCCACCGCTCCCATGCACTATACGGTCAAGCGCGGCGACACCCTGTGGGGCATCGCCTCGATGTACCTGAAGGATCCGTGGCTGTGGCCGGAAGTGTGGATCATCAATCCGCAGATCCCGAACCCGCACCTTATCTATCCCGGCGACCAGCTGGCGCTCGCCTACGGCGCCGACGGCCGTCCGCACGTGATGGTGGAGCAGGCCGGCACGGTGCGCCTGGACCCGCGCCTGCGCACGAGCCCGCTGGACTCGGCGATCCCGACCATCCCGTACTCTTCCATCGCGGCCTTCCTGTCACGCCCAGCGGTGATGAGCAGCGAGGAAGTGAAGAACGCCCCGTACGTGCTCGCCTTCCGCGACATGCACGTCGCCGGCGGCTCCAACAACGAGGTCTACATCCGCAACCTGACGGCGAACGAGAACGCCCGCTACTCGGTGGTGCACATCGCCAGCGAGCTGCGTGATCCGGACGACCACAAGGTGCTCGGCTACGAGGCCATCTACACCGCGACTGCGCTGGTGCAGCGCCCCGGTGATCCGGCCAAGGCCCTGCTGATCGACTCTGCGCGCGAGACGCTGCGCGGCGACCGCCTGCTCGCGGCCGAGAACACCGAGACGCCGGTGACCTTCATCCCGCACGCTCCCGCGGGTGACGTGCACGGCACCATCCTCGACGTGGTGGGCGGGACCGACCTCGTCGGCCTCTATCAGGTGATCGTCATGAACCGCGGTAAGAGCCAGGGCATCGAGCCCGGTTCCGTGCTTGCCATCGACTCGGCGGGCGACGTGGTCCCGGACATCTTCCACGGCGGCCGCAACATCGGCTCGGCCGAAAGCCCCACCTTCGCCAAGAAGGTGCAGCTGCCGGCGGAGCGCAGCGGCACGGTGCTCGTATTCAAGGTCTTCGACCGCGTCAGCTACGGGCTCATCATCGGTGCCACCGACATCATTCAGGTCGGCGACATCGTACGCACGCCTTAAGAGCCGCCGCCTCAGCGGGTGAAACCACGCCGCAGCGCTAGAAGCGCTGCGGCGTTTTCATTGGTGCCAGGCGCAGACCGTGGGCTTTCCGGCGCACACGGCCGGCGCCGAAGGATGAAAATTTACCTGCCGCCAGAGTCACTTACGCGGGCCCGCGACGCGCCACTTCACGGGCGCGTATTGGACAAGCCTCCGGAAATGCTGTTAGATGCCCCCGCATTCATTTTCCGCGACCGTTGAAATTTGCGCGCGCGCACGCATGTTGCCCCTAGGATCGGCGCTTCGCCGATGTCGCTGATCCGAAAAGTCTTTTTTGCGTGCCCGCGGCTCTTCGTGACGGCCGGTTTGACCAGCTTTTCCTCGCAAGATGATGACTGACAGCGTTCTCGACATCCTGATCTACGTCTTCGACCGGTACATGCTCACCGAGAGCCCGGACGTGCCCGAGCGCGAGCGCCTCGCGCACGACCTGGAGCAGGTGGGCTTTGCGCCGGCCAATGTCGAGCGGGCGCTCGACTGGCTCACGGACCTCGCCTTCGGGCACCAGCAGGCCGATGCCGCCACCCGCGTGCAAAGCGGCGTGCGCGTCTTCAGCGACAGCGAGCTGGCGCGCCTGTCGACCGAGTGCCGCGGACTCCTGCTGAGCCTTGAGAACGCGCACGTGCTGACCGCCGCACAGCGTGAGATCGTGATCGAGCGCATGCTGGCTCTCGACACGGACGAGCCCGATACCGAGCAGCTGAAGTGGGTGGTGCTGATGGTGCTCTCCAGCCAGCCGGGGCAGGAGATCGCGGTCGAGCGGTTCGGGGGGCTGATCACGGATGCGCGCTTCAGCGCCCCACATTGAGCGCACCGGCCGCACGCCGCGCTCGAGAGCTTCCGCGGCTGGTCCGCGGTTTTTCGTTTTAGGAACAGGCGTTTTCCCCAAGTCATGGCAGATAACCTGGTCATAGTCGAATCGCCCGCCAAGGCCAAGACGATCAAGAAGTACCTGGGTCGGGACTTCGACGTTCTCGCCTCCTACGGTCACGTCCGCGACCTGATCCCCAAGGAGGGCGCGGTCGACCCCGATGACGGCTACGCGATGAAGTACCGCATCCTGGAGAAGAACGAGCGCCACGTGGAGGCGATCGCCAAGAGCCTCTCCAAGGCCAAGGCGCTGTACCTTGCGACCGACCCGGACCGCGAGGGTGAGGCGATCGCCTGGCACCTGAAGGAGATCCTCCAGGAGCGCGGCGACCTCAAGGGCAAGGACGTGCACCGCGTGGTGTTCTACGAGATCACCAAGAACGCCATCCGCGAGGCCGTCGGCCAGCCGCGCGGCCTGTCGCTGGAGCTCGTCAACGCGCAGCAGGCGCGCCGCGCGCTCGATTACCTCGTCGGCTTCAACCTCTCCCCGCTGTTGTGGAAGAAAGTGCGTCAGGGCCTGTCCGCCGGGCGCGTGCAGAGCCCGGCGCTGCGCATGATCTGCGAGCGCGAGGAGGAGATCGACGCCTTCAAGGCCCAGGAGTACTGGAGCATCGAGGGCGAGGGCGCCCATTCTGCGCAGGCCTTCCCGCTGAAGCTCCTGGAGTACCGCGGCCAGAAGGTCGAGCAGTTCAGCTTCACCAACGAAACTGCCGCGCGCGAGGTCGAGCGCACCCTGCAGGCCGCCGCCGGCGCCACCGATACGCGGCCCGGCACGCTCGCAGTCACGGCTATCGACCGCAAGCAGCGGCGCCGCAACCCCGCCCCGCCCTTCACCACCTCGACGCTGCAGCAGGAGGCCGCCCGCAAGCTCGGCTTCAACGCCCGCCGCACCATGCGCCTGGCGCAGCAGCTGTACGAGGGCCAGGACATCGGCGAGGGCAGCGTCGGACTCATTACTTATATGCGCACCGACTCGGTATCACTCGCCGCCGAGGCGGTGACCGAGATCCGCGAAGTCGCTGCCAAGCTCTACGGCAAGGACGAGGTGGCAGAGGAGCCGCGCGTCTACAAGACCAAGTCGAAGAACGCCCAGGAGGCGCACGAGGCGATCCGCCCGACCTCCGCGGCGATCACGCCCGCCGACGTCGAGGGCAAGATCGAGGATGACCTCTACCGCCTGTACGCGCTCATCTGGAAGCGTGCAGTCGCCTCGCAGATGAGCCATGCGGTGTTCGACACGGTCGCCGTCGACATGCGCGCCGGAGCCGACGGGCCCGAGCGTCATCTGATGCGCGCCAACGGCTCCACCCTGGTGAAGTCCGGCTTCATGTCGGTGTACCAGGAGGGCACCGACGATGCCAAGACCGACGACGGTGATCACGTGCTGCCGCCCATGAACGAGGGCGACAGCGTGAATCTCACGGCACTGCGCGCCGAGCAGCACTTCACCGAGCCGCCGCCGCGCTTTGGCGAAGCCTCACTGGTGAAGGCGCTGGAGGAGCATGGCATCGGCCGCCCCTCCACCTACGCCACCATCATCTCCACGCTCCAGGACCGTGAATACGTGGAAATGGACAGCCGGCGCTTCGTACCGACCGACATCGGCAAGATCGTCAACCGCTTCCTCACCGACCACTTCCACCGCTACGTGGAGTACGGCTTCACCGCCGACATGGAGGATGAGCTGGACGCGGTTTCGCGCGGCGAGGAGGAGTGGACGACGCCGCTGGAGAAGTTCTGGAAGCCCTTCATCCAGCAGGTGGACAAGATCGAGAAGACCGTGACGCGCGAGCAGGTCGCGCTGGCGCGCGAGCTCGGGCGCGATGCCGCTACCGGCAAGCCCGTCACCGTGCGCATGGGCCGCTATGGCCCGTTCGTGCAGATCGGCACCAAGGACGACGAGGAGAAGCCGCGCTTCGCGGGCCTCAAGCCCGGCCAGAAGATGGACCACATCACACTCGCCGATGCCTACGAGCTGTTCAAGCTGCCACGCACTCTCGGGGACACCGAGGCCGGCGAGACCATCGTCGCCAACGTCGGTCGCTTCGGCCCGTACGTGAAGTACGGCAGCAAGTACGCCTCCCTCAAGGAGGACGACCCGTACACTGTGACGCTCGAACGCGCACGCGAGGTGATCCGGCAGAAGCAGGAGGCCGACGCCGCGCGCCTCATCCAGGATTTCCCCGAACATGGCATTCAGGTGCTCAACGGCCGCTACGGGCCCTACATCACCGACAAGAAGAAGAATGCCAAGATCCCCAAGGACAAGGATCCGAAGAGCGTGACGCTCGAGGAATGCCGCGTGCTGCTCGCCGCGGCACCGGAGCGCGGTGCACGCTTCGGTCGCTGGGGCCGCGGCAAGAAACCCGCCGCAGCCGGCACGGCCGCGCCGGCGCCGCCGCAGCCCAAGACCCAGGCGAGAGCCAGAGCGCAGGGCAACGGCAGGAGCAGCGCGCCGGCTGCCGCGACAGCGGCGCACGCCAAGAGCGCAGCGAAGCCGGCGGCGCACGCCCGCACGGCGGTCAAGGCGCGCAAGGCGCGCACCAAGAGCACGCGCAAGGGCGCGGCACCCAAGGCCCGCAGCACCACCGGCGCTGCCACCGGGCGCGCGCGGCGCCTGAAGTAGCGGCGCGCTCACCGGGTGCCCCGGGGCGCCTTCTGTCGCGATGAAGTACCGCCACAGCTATCACGCCGGTAACTTCGCCGACGTGCACAAGCACGTGGCGCTGCTCGCGCTCGTGGCGGCCCTGAAGCGCAAGGACAAGGGCTTCCTGTTCCTCGACACCCACGCCGGGCGCGGCAGCTACGACCTGTCGACGCCGACCGCCGAGGCGGCGGCGGGGATCGCGCGCCTGGTACGCTCGCAGGTGCAGGCCGAGGAAGTGCTCGAGTACCTTTCGGCCCTCGAGGCACTGCGCGTGAGCCTGCGCCATCCGCATCTCTACGGCGGTTCGCCGCTCCTGACACTCACAGCATTGCGTGCGCAGGACCGCGCGGTGTTCGTCGAGCTGCAGGGGAGCGAGGCACACCTGCTCGAGCAGGGTGCCGCGGCACTCAACGCCCCCGCCCAGGTGCGCGTGGAGCGCGGCGACGGCTACCAGCGCCTCAAGGCCTACCTGCCCCCGCCCGAGCGGCGCGGGCTGACCTTCATCGACCCGCCTTACGAGGAAACGCAGGCGGAATTCACGCGCGTTACCCAGGCGCTCGCGGAGTGCCTCAAGCGCTTCCCCACCGGGGTGGCGGCCGCCTGGTACCCGGTCAAGGATGAGCGCACCACGCGCAGCTGGCAGGCGCAGTGCGCACTGAGCCTCGGCGTGCCGCTGCTGGTAGCGGAGCTGTGGCTGTTCCGGCGCGACTCGCGCGTGGCGCTCAATGGCTCGGGCCTCGTCATCGCCAATCCGCCGCACAAGATCGCCGAGCGCATGGGGGTCTGGCAGCCGCAGCTGGTGGCCGCCCTCGGCGGCGGCGCGGATGCGGGCAGCAGCGCCGCGATGGTGTCAGAATTGCAGCCGTGAACGAGAGCATCGATCAGTACGGCGTGTTCGGCCACCCGGTCAACCACAGCCTCTCGCCCTTCATCCACGGGCTGTTCGCGCGCGAGACCAGCCAGCAGATGAGCTACCGCCCCTTCGATGTGACGCCCGAGGACTTCCAGGCGCGCGTGCAGGAATTCTTTGCGCAGGGCGGCCGCGGACTCAACATCACGCTGCCGCACAAGATCGCAGCGGTCGAGATGGCCACCGAGCTCACCGCGCGCGCCGCACACGCCGCCGCCGTCAACACACTCGCCCTCAAGGGCGATGGTATCCTCGGCGACAACACCGATGGTGCGGGCCTGGTGCGCGACCTGTGCGACAACTTAGGACTCGTCATCACCAACCGGCGGCTGCTCATCATCGGCGCGGGCGGCGCGACGCGCGGCATCCTCGCGCCGCTGCTCGGTCTGGAACCCACGGTGGTCGTGATCGCCAACCGCACGGCGGACCGCGCCGAGGCCCTGGCCGCGGCCTTCTCCGACCTCGGCAGCACCCAGGGGGTGGGCTTCGAATACATCGAGGCGGCGCCGTTCGACCTCATCATCAATGCCACCTCGGCAAGCCTCTCGGGCGACATTCCGCCGATCCCGGATGCGGCCTTGAGCGCGCAGACGGTGTGCTACGACCTCGCCTACGGGCGCTCGGCGACCGCGTTCGTGCGCTGGGCGCACGGCAAGGGCTGCGCGCGCGCCCTGCAGGGCTTAGGGATGCTCGTCGAGCAGGCGGCCGAATCCTTCCGGCTGTGGCGCGGCGTGCGCCCCTCGACCGCCCGCGTCATGGACGCGCTGCGCGAGCGCGCCGGCGGGGCCTACGCGGATCCGTGATCCGTCAGCGCATCGTGACGAATTCTTCCGCGCTGGTCGGATGAATCGCCACGGTATCGTCGAAGTCCTTCTTGGTCGCGCCCATCTTCACGGCGACCGCGAACCCCTGCAGCATCTCGTCGGCGCCCTCACCGACGACGTGCAGCCCGACGATGCGCTGCTCGGGGCCCTGGCACACGAGCTTCATCTCCACCCGCGGCTTCACCTGTGTCATCGCGTGATAGAGCGGCACAAAGCTTGAGCGGAACACGGCGACGTTGTCGCTGCCGTAGCGCTCGCGCGCGGCGTGCTCGGTGAGTCCCACGGTGCCGACCGGCGGGTGCGCGAAGATCACCGTCGGGATGTTCTCGTAATCCAGGTGCCGCCCCTCCTGGCCGCCGAACAGGCGGTCGGAGAGGCGCCGCGCCGCCGCGATCGCCACCGGCGTCAGCGGCGCGCGCCCGGTGACGTCGCCGAGAGCATAGACGCCCGGCGCGTGCGTTGCCTGCAGCTCGTCCGTCACGATGTGGCCCCACGCATCGAGGGTGACGCCGGCGAAGGACAGCGCGAGCTCTTCCACCTCCGCCGTGCGACCGATCGCCCACACCAGGGCATCGAAGGGCCCCAGCCGGCGCCGGTCGGTGACCTCGAGCGTGAGCGCCGCTTTGTCATCGCGGCTGAGGTGCGCGGGCACGGCATGGGTGATTACCTCGACACCCGCCTCCTTCAGGTTCAGAAGCGTCGCTTCCCCGAGCATCGGCTCGAACGCCTTGAGCACCGCATCCCCCCTCAGGATGAGTGAGGTATCCGAACCTAAGCCTGCGAAGATGCCGGCGAGCTCGACGGCGATGTAGCCGCTGCCTACCACGCCCACGCGCTGCGGGCGCTTTTGCAGCTCGAAGAAGCCATCGGAGGTGATGCCGAGTTCGGCGCCTTCGATCTTGGGCAGGAGCGGGCGGCCGCCGGTGGCGATGTAGATGTGCGGGGCGCTCACGGTACGGTCCCCGACCGCCACGGTGTGCGGGTCGATGAAGCGGGCGCGGCCGTGCACCAGCTCGATGTTGCGCTTGGCGAGGTTCATCGCGTAGACGCCGTTGAGGCGGTGAATATAGGCGTCGCGACGAGTCTTGAGACTCGCCCAGTCGTGACCGGACACCTCTACCCGGAACCCGTAGTAGGGGGCATCGTGCAGGGCAGCGCCCACCTCGGCGGCGTTCCACATGATTTTCTTGGGCACACAGCCGACGTTGACGCAGGTGCCCCCTAAGCGCCCGGACTCGATGACGGCCACGCGGGCACCGTACTCGGCGGCACGCTGCGCCCCGGCAAGGCCGCCGCTGCCGCCGCCGATGACCACTAAGTCGAATTTCTCAGCCATACCGCCCTTGCCGTGCGTCCCTTGCGCACCATGTTATATGAGGACCGCGGCGCGGAAGTTCCAGACGGCCGCCAAGGACGCGCCCGGGTCTCAAGGCCGCTACAATGGCGCCCATCCGGTCCTTCGGGAAGCGCATGGAAAACCCCCTACTTGGCCAGGAGCCGCTGCCGCAGTTCCTGAAGATCCGCCCCGAGCATGTGGAGCCGGCGGTGCGCGAACTGCTGTCGGAGAATCGGGCGCGCATCGAGGAACTGGCGCGCGACAGCGCCCCCACTTTCGCTTCCGTGGTCGAGCCGCTCGAGGAGCTGCAGCACCGTATCTCGCGCACCTGGTCCCCGGTGAGTCACCTGAACGCGGTGCTGAACTCCGATGCGCTGCGCGCCGGCTACAACGCCTGCCTGCCACTGCTGTCCGCCTACCAAACCGATCTTGCGCAGAGTGAGCCCCTCTTCAACGCCTACCGCACGGTAGCCGAGGCCGAGGGCGAGGCGCTGGCGCCGGCGCAGCGCCAGCTGTTGGTGCACCGCGTGCGCGACTTCCGCCTGGCCGGCGTCGGCCTGCCGGCCGAGCGCAAGGAACGCTTCAAGACCGCCATGCTGGAACTCACCCAGCTGCAGGCGAAGTTCGACGAGAACGTGCTGGATGCCACCAACGCCTGGACGCGCCACGTCACCGATCAGGCCGAGCTGCGCGGCCTGAACGAGATGCTCATCGAGCAGGCACGCCGCCGCGCGACCGAGCGCGGGCTCACGGGATGGCTTTTGAGCCTGGACCAGCCCACCTACGTTGCGGTGGTCACCGATGCGGAGTCGCCGGAGCTGCGGCGCGCGTTCTACGAGGCCTGGACTACGCGCGCCTCCGACCAGGGCCCCAACGCCGGGCGCTGGGACAACTCGGCGGTCATGGAGGAGATCCTCAAGCGGCGTCACGAGGCGGCGCGCCTGCTCGACTTCAGGAATTACGCCGAGTACGCCCTCGCCACGCGCATGGCAACGAGCGTGGCCGAGGTGCTCAAGTTCCTGCACGAACTCAGCGCCGCCGCGCGCGCCGCGGCGCAGGCGGAGTTCGCAGAGCTCGAGGCGTTCGCCGGGCGCAAGCTGGCCGCCTGGGACGTCGGCTTCTACGCCGAGCGCCTGCAGCGCGAGCGCTTCCAGGTCTCCCAGGAGGAGCTGCGGCCCTACTTCCCGCTGCCGCGCGTGCTCGAGGGTCTGTTCGAGGTCGCCGGGCGCCTGTTCGGGGTCACGATCCGCGAGCGCAGCGGTGCCTCGCTATGGCACGAGGACGCGCGGCTGTTCGACATCACGAATGCGCGCGGCGAGCCCGTCGGCAGCTTCTACCTCGACGCCTATGCGCGTCCCAACAAGAGAAGCGGCGCCTGGATGGATGAGTGCGTGGGCCGCAAGCGCCTCGCGAGCGGCGCGGCGCTCCCGGTCGCCTACCTCGTGTGTAATTTCCTGCCCCCGGGAGCCGAGCGCCCGGCGCTCCTCACCCACGATGACGTGGTCACGCTCTTCCACGAGTTCGGCCACGGCCTGCATCACCTCCTGACGCGCGTTGATTATCCCTCCATCGCCGGCATCAACGGCGTCGCCTGGGACGCGGTCGAGCTGCCGAGTCAGTTCCTGGAGAACTACGCCTGGCACCCGGAAGTGCTGCAGCGCATCTCGGCGCATTTCGAGACCGGCGAGCCCCTGCCGAAGACGCAGCAGGCGCGCCTCATCCAGACGCGCAGCTTTCACGCCGGACTGCAGACCATGCGGCAGCTGGAGTTCGCGCTGTTCGACTTCCGCATGCACACCGAGTATTCCCCGCAAAGCGGCGGCCGCATCCTCGAGATCCTCGCCGAGGTGCGCGCCGAGGTCGCCGTCGTGCCGGTGCCGCCGTGGAACCGCTTTCCCAACAGCTTCGGGCACATCTTCGCCGGCGGCTACGCCGCCGGTTACTACAGCTACAAGTGGGCCGAGGTGCTGGCGGCGGATGCATTCGCGGCCTTCGAGGAGAGCGGCGTGTTCGATACCGCGACCGCAGCGCGTTTCCTCGATGCCATCTTGAGCCGCGGCGGCAGCCGCGATGCGCTCGAGGCCTTCATCGAGTTCCGCGGCCGCCGGCCGGACGTGCGGGCGCTGCTGAAGCAGCACGGCATCTTGAACGCCACGCGCGCAAGCGCGCCCTCGTGAGGGTGCGCGCCGCGCTCCTCGCCCTGTGCACCGGCGTTGCCGGCGCGCCGCCGCCAGCCCTCGCCGGCGACAGCCTGTACGTCGTCGAGCAGGTGGTCGTGAGCCTCAACAGCCAGCCCGATGGCGGCGGCGAGCGGGTCGCCGCGCTCAAAAGCGGCGACCGCGTCGAACTCATCGAGCGCTCGGGCGAGGAGGTGCACGTGCGCCTCCCGGACGGTAAGGAGGGCTGGGTGCGCGCCATCTACGTCTCGGGCGATGAGCCGATGCGACCGCGCCTGCAGCAAAGCGAGGCCGAGGTCGCGCGCCTGAAGGCCGAAGTGAGTCGCCTGGAAGCGCAAGCGAGCGCTACCGCGAGCATGGGGCATGCGGAGACTGCCGCGTCCGCACCCGAGGAGCCCGCCGCGCCCGCCGCGACGCTCTTTGGCGCCCAGGCCGAGAGCGCACCGCGGCGGCTGTGGGTATGGGTGAGCCTGACGGCGATCGCAGCGCTCGGCTTGGGCTTCGCGCTCGGGTGGCGCACGCTCGACCGCAGCATCCGCAGGAAGTACGGCGGCCTCAAGATCTACTGAACGAGGATCTTCTTTGTGCTCCAGGCGCATCGCCACGAGGAACATAAGCGGACGCCATATGACCGCCGCAGCGCCCGGGGTGCCCGCCGGCGGGGCTACCCGCCCTGCGAATGCCGGGCGCGCCTTGAGCGCGACCAAAGTGTGCGCCGGGTCTCGGTAGCGCCGCTGAGGCGCCGCCTAGACTTCGGGATGAACCGCCGCTTGCGCCTCTCAGGGGATGGGCCAGCAGGCGCAGGCCGCGTATTTATCCAATTATGAGCAGCACCCGCCGCAGCGATTTCGACGTCACGAACAGCGTGCAGGTGAGCTCGCCCGCCTCCGTCCTTGCTGCCATCGATAGCCTCTTCCGTCCGACCTGGCCGCAGCTGTCGCTCGCGCCGCTCGAGCAGGCGTTCGCCCACTTCGAGCGGCTGTTCGCAGGCGAGGTGCCGGGCTTCCATGGCGTGGACACCGTCTACCACGACCGCCAGCACACCCTGGACATCACGCTCGCGCTCGCGCGTCTCATGGTCGGCTACGAGCGCCAGGCCGCAGAATCCGAGCGCCTGGGCGCCGAGCGCGCCACCGTCGGCATCCTCACCGGCCTGTTCCACGACGTCGGCTATCTGCGCCGTGAGGATGACGCGGGTTCGCGCAACGGCGCGGAGTTCACCCGCACCCACGTGTCGCGCGGCGCGCGCTTCCTTGCCGAGTACCTGCCGGTGCTCGGACTTAGCGCCTGGGTGCCGGTGGTCACCGAGATCATCCATTTCACCGGCTATGAGGTGCCCTTCCAGGCGATCGAGGCCAAGGTCAGTGACCCACGTGACATAACGGTGGGACACCTCTTGGGCACCGCCGACATGATTGCCCAGATCGCCGACCGCTGTTACCTCGAGAAGTGCCGCGACCGGCTGTACGCGGAGTTCGTGCTGGGGGGCGTGGCGCTGCCCTTCTCGGAGGGCAACCCCCAGGTGAAGTACGCCTCCGGGCTCGACCTCCTGCGCCAGACGCCGGACTTCATCGCCGACGTGCGCGCCAAGCGCCTCGACCGTGACTTCCACGGCGCCTATCGCCACCTCGAGATCCTCTACGGCGGCCGCAACCCCTACATCGAGTCCATCGACCGCAACGTGGAGTTTCTGCGCCAGATCCTCCGCAGCGAGAACTGGCAGCTGCTCAGGCGGCGGCCGCCGATCTTCGCCGCCACCGCGGATCCGATGAGCACCATGCGTAACCTCATGCTCGGACACATAAAACGGCTCTGGTCGGGCGCCTAGAACTTCTCATAGCCTTGAACCTTAAGCGGCGGTTAAGATCGATCTCTTAATAATTAGGGATCGGCCGCCTTAAGCGGGGCACCTCGCCCCGGGCATGCGGCCGCACACGTGAACGCCGCCAGTTTCAAAGTCAGGGTCGCCCTCTCCGCCTTCCTCGTCGTGCTGCTCGCAGCCGCGGGCGTGGTGGCGCTGTTCCTGGTGCGCCATGACGCCGACACGCACACGCTCGGCGCCCTGGCGGAAGCAGCCGCGCGCGAGCGCGTGACGCCGGAGCTAGACGCGCGCGCCGCGGGCCTCGCCGCCCACGCCGCCGACTCGATCGCAGGCGCGGTGCGCTCCGGCGACAGCACCGGCATGGTGCGCCGCCTGCAGCCCTTCACCGACAACCCGACCGTCGCGGCAGTGGACGTGACCGACGCCGGCGGCAAGGCGCTCTTTCAATGGCAGCGCGCCGAGGGCGCAACCGCCGGTGCCCTCACGGCGCAGGCGCAGGCCCCGGTGCGTACCTACGTCGAGAACATTCCAGGCGCTGCGACCCCGGCAACGCTCGCCACCCTCACCCTCAGCCTGCAGCAGGCGGCTCCGGTGGCCGGTGCCAGTGTCGGCGGGCGCCTCGCCGCAGCCAACGCTGCACACACCCGCATCACCTGGCTGCTCGGGCTTGCGCTCGCAGGGCTCGGCGCCCTCATCGCCGGCATCATTGCCTGGCGCACCGTCAACCGCCTGCAGCGCCCGGTCGACTCGCTGATCCGCAGTGCCGAGCGCATCGGCCAGGGCGACTACACGCGCCCGGTGGAAGTGCGGCGCGACGATGCCCTCGGGGAGCTCGAGCAGGCGCTGGAGCGCATGCGCGGGCGGCTGCGCCAGTCGACCATCAACAAGAGCTACCTGCATAGCGTCCTCAACAGCATGACGGATGCGGTGTTCGTCACCTCCCCGGACGGGGTGATCAAGATCGCCAACGCCGCCGCCTGCAAGCTCCTGCACCACAGCGAGGAGGAGCTGCTCGGCAAGGGCATCATCGCCATCCTCGATGAGCGCGAGCGCGCCGACTTCGACCTGCTGCAGGCCGCGCAGGAGACGCGCGAGACCATCGTGCGTACCAGGAGCGGCCAGACCATCCCGGTGTCTCTGACCGGCTCGCGCATCGACAGCGATGACCCGCAGTTCCAGGGCAACATCTTCGTGGCGCGCAACATCACGGACCGCAAGCGCGCCGAGCGCCGCATCCGCTACCTCGCCCGCTACGACGCTCTCACCAAGATCCCGAACCGCATGCAGTTCCACCACGTGCTGCAGCAGACCATCGCCCGCTGCCTGCGCTCGGGGCAGGTGGTGGCGGCGCTGTACCTCGACATGGATCGCTTCAAGGAGGTGAACGACACCTTCGGCCACGGGGCGGGCGACCGGGTGCTGGAAGTGCTCGCCGAGCGCCTGACGCGCGCGCTGCCCAAGGACACGGTGGTCGGGCGCCTCGCCGGGGACGAGTTCGCACTGTTCGTCGACGGGCTGCCGGCCGATGCCGACAACCGCGGCCCGATCGCGCAGCTGGCGCGCTCGCTCCTGACCGAAGTCGCGCGCCCCTTCCAGCTGAGCCAGCACGAGGTGTTCCTGACGGCGAGCATCGGCATCGCCTTCTGCCCGCGCGATGCGGAGAACGTCATCGACCTGCTGCGCAATGCCGATGCCGCCATGTACTACTCCAAGCAGAACGGTGGCAACACCTTCGCCTTCTACTCCCCGGAGATGAACGCAGCGGCGGTGGAACGGCTCATGCTCAAGAGCAAGCTGCGCCGCGCGCTGGAGCGCGACGAGCTGGAGATCCGCTACCAGCCCAAGGTGGACCTGCGCGACGGGCGCATCATCGGCGCCGAGGCACTGCTGCGCTGGCGCCTGCCCGGCCACGGCGACATCCCGCCCTCGCACTTCATCCCGCTGGCCGAAGAGACCAACCTCATTCTCGACATCGGCGAGTGGGTGCTGAACCGGGTGTGCCTCGACTACCGCCACATGCAGAGCCAGGGCGGGGAGCCGGGCCGCATCTCGCTCAACCTGTCGCTGAAGCAGCTGCGCCAGGCGAGCTTCATCCTGCGCTGCCGCTCCGTGTTCCGCCGCCACCACGTCTCCCCGACCGCCTTCGAGCTGGAGATCACCGAGACCACGCTCATGGCCGACCCGCAGCGCACCGTGCGCCTCCTGGATGAGCTCTATGCCATGGGGCTGCACCTGTCGATCGATGACTTCGGCACCGGCTACTCCTCGCTGTCGGCGCTGCAGCAGTTCCCGATCGGTACCCTGAAGATCGACCAGTCCTTCGTGCGCGACGCCTGCGAAGACGCCAACGACGCCGCCATCGTGCGCACCATCATCGAGATGGGGCGCAGTCTTGGCATCGAGGTGATCGCCGAGGGTGTGGAATCCCAGGCGCAGCTGGAGTTCCTGCGCGACAACAACTGCAACTACGGCCAGGGACGCCTGTTCGGCGAACCGTGCACGGCCGAGGACCTGCTCGCCCTCCTGGCGCGCCAGGCGCAGGGCCCGGCCTCCTTCGGCCACCTGCTGCGCGCGAGCCACGAGGCCGCACCGCGCTCGGCCTAAGGCCGGACGTGCTCACCCTCGCCCAGGCGCGCGTGCGGCGCGGCCCCCAGGTACTGCTCGACGAGGCCAGCGTCACCGTGTTCCGCGGCGAGAAGGTCGGCATCATCGGCCGGAACGGCTGCGGCAAGTCCTCGCTCCTGGCGCTGATCCTCGGGCAGCTGCATCTCGATGCCGGGGAATACACCGCGCCTGCGAACCTCAGGATCGCCGCCGTCGCCCAGGACCTGCCCGACTCCGACACCGCCCTCATCGAGTACGTCCTCGACGGCGACCTCGAGCTGCGCGCGCTCGAGGGGGAGCTCGCCGACGCCCAGGCGCGCGGCGATGGCACGCACGAGGCCACCCTGCACGCGCGCTACGACTCGCACGGCGGCTACGGCGCGCGCAGCCGTGCCGCGCAGCTCGCCGCGGGCTTGGGCTTCGACCCGCAAGACCTCGAGCGCCCGCTGCGCGCCTTCTCCGGAGGGCTGCGCATGCGCGCCAACCTCGCGCGCGCCCTGATGCGCCGCTCGGAGCTGCTGCTCCTCGATGAGCCCACCAACCACCTGGACCTCGATGCGCTGCTGTGGCTGGAGCAGTGGCTGCGCGACTACAAGGGCACACTGCTCCTGGTCTCGCACGACCGCGAGTTCCTCGACCGCATCGTGACGCGCATCCTGCACATCGAGGCCGGCAGGCTCACCTCCTACACGGGCAACTATTCTGACTTCGAGGTGCAGCACGCCGCGCACGCCGAGCGCAACGCGGCGCTCGCCGCCAAGCAGCGTCGCGAGGCGGCCCACATCGAGAGCTTCGTCGCGCGCTTTCGCGCCCAGGCCTCCAAGGCGCGCCAGGTGCAAAGCCGCCTCAAGTGGCTGGCGCGCCTGGGCGAGATCGCGAGCGTCCACGAGCAGGCCGACTTCGAGTGGCAGTTCGCCGAGCCGAAGAAGCTGCCGCGGCCGCTGGTGACGCTCGAGCGCCTGAGCGCCGGCTACGGCGAGCGCGTGGTGCTCGGGGGCGTCTCCTTGAGCGTAAGTCCCGGGGATCGCCTCGGCATCCTCGGCCGTAACGGCGCCGGCAAGTCGACCCTGATGCGCGTGCTCGCCGGTGAGCTGGCGCCGCTTGCGGGCACCCGCACCGCGGCCCCGGACTTAGGCTGCGGCTTCTTCGCGCAGCTGGAGCTGGAGCAGCTCGATGGCGCGGGTTCAGCGCTGAGTGAGCTCACGCGCCGCGGCGGCGAGCAGGTCGCCGCCTGGCGCCTGCAGGAGCAGCGCGACCATCTGGGGCGTTTCGGGTTCCGGGGCGCGCGCGTATTCGAACCCACCGCCAACTTCTCCGGCGGCGAGCGCTCGCGTCTGGCGCTTGCGATCCTGGTGGCGCGCCGGCCGAACCTGCTGCTCCTCGATGAGCCGACCAACCACCTCGATCTCTCCATGCGGCATACGCTGCTGCTCGCGCTGCAGGACTTCGCCGGCGCCGTGGTGGTGGTGTCGCACGATCGCTCGCTCCTGCGCGGGGCCTGCGACCGCTTCGTGCTGGTGGCCAGCGGCAGTGTGCGCCCCTTCGATGGCGATCTTGAGGACTACGCCGCCTGGCTGAATACCAACGAGGGCGCGCTGAGTCCGAAGGATGCCGCGCCCGCGAGCCTGTCCCGCCGCGACGAGCGGCGCGCCGCGGCGCAGGCGCGGGCGCGCTTAAGTTCACTGCGCGGCGAACAAGCTGAGCTCGAGGCGCGCATCGGCGCCCTGAACGCCGAGCGTGCCGGGCTTGAAACCACGCTCGCCAATCCTGCCACTTACGCCACCCGCGGCAAGGCCGAGCAGCGGCAGCTGTCGCAGCGCCACGGCGAGCTCAATGCCGAGATCCTGCGCCTCGAGGAGCGCTGGCTCAACGTGTGCGCGATGCTGGAAGAGCAGGCCTCATGAGGCTGCGCCCGGGGCGCGCGCTGGCGCTCGCCGCCGCGCTCGCTTTCATTGCGACCGCGGTATGGCAGACGCACAAGCCGCTGCCGCCGGGGATGCACGTGGCGTCGCCGGTATGCACGGTGCCCGGCGCCGAGGTGACCTTCATCCCCGACATCACCGCGGCGGATGCCTATGGACACCCCGCCGTGAGTCAGGGCATCCAGGATGAGGTGCTGAAGCTCATCGGCGGTGCGCAGCGTTTCGTGGTGCTCGACTACGCCCTGATTGGCGCAGCGGCCGCTGCCGAGGCGCCGCAGCGGCGCACCGCGACTGAACTCACCGATGCCTTGGTGAACTTGAAGCGCGCGCGACCCGGGGTGCGGGTGCTGTTTCTCACCGATCCAGGCAACGAGCGCTTCGGCACCGCGCCCCTGCCTGAGCTCACGCTGCTGCGAGCGGCGGGGGTCGAGGTGGTGCCGGTCGCGCTCGACGTGCTGCGCGACCCGAATTTCCTCTACTCGAGCCTGTGGCGCCTCACGCTGAACTTCTGGGGCGGCCCGCCCGGGGAGGCCGGCGCGCTCGCGCGCGCGCTCAACTTCAAGGCCGACCACCGCAAGGTGCTGATCGCCGATGATGCGCGCGGCGGACTCACCGCGCTCGTGTCCTCGGCCAACCCGCTCGAGCGCGAGAGCGCCTGGTCGAATGCGGCGCTGCGCTTCTCCGGTGCCGCCGCCGCGGTGCTCCTGAAGAGCGAGCTGGCGGTCGCGCGCTTCTCCGGCTGGCACGGGGACGCCACCGGCCTGGCGCCCGCGGCGGCGGCGGATTCGGCCTGTGACGCGGCAGCCCCGACTTCACTCGGCCCGGCGCAGGTGCGCGTGCAGGTGCTCACGGAAGGCGCCATCCGCCAGCAGCTGCTCGAGCAGGTGGCGGCGGCGGTGCGGGGCGACTCCATCGACATCGCCGCCTTCAAGCTCGCCGACCGCGGCGTGCTGTACGGCCTGCTCGAGGCGGCGCAGCGCGGCGTGCGCGTGCGCCTGATCCTCGACCCGAGCGAGGATGCCACGACGCTCACGCCTTCGGGGCTGCCAAACCAGCCGCTCGCGAGTGAACTCGTGTCGCGCAGTGCCGGCGCCGTGCACGTACGCTGGTACCGCACCCATGGGGAGCGCTTCCACACCTCCCTCGCGCTGATCTCCGGGGCCGGGCGGGTGTGGCTGCTCGAGGGCTCCGCCAACCTCACCCGCCGCGGCCTCGAGGACTACAACCTCGATGCCGACGTGGCGCTGGAGATGACGCGCGATGCGCCGCTCGCCGAGGAAGCGCTCGGCTATTTCGAGACCCTGTGGAGTAACCGCGCGGCGCTCGGCATCGAATACACGGCCGACTTTGCCGCCTTCGCCGACCCCTCGCAGGCGGACTACTGGCTCTGCCGGCTGCTCGAGGGTGCGGGCGTCGTGGCCTTCTGAGCGGCCCCGCGCGCCGTGTCCGTCTGCACGACCGTGACCGCCTGCGCGGTGAGTGCGGTCAGGGCGGCATCGGTGGCCTGCTCGAACGCGCCTACCACTTCCCCTAGGCGATTGGCGGCCGCGGTGGCGCTGCCCTGAACGACGAAGCTGCCGATCACCTCGCGCCCGTCGCGACGCCCGATGTTGCAGTCGAGCACCACCAGCACCGCGGGCGCAGAGCTCGCACCGGCGGCGTAATCGGCGTCGAAGCGCCGCACGGTGATCTGCAGCAGGTAGTCGGAAGGGAAGGCGCTCGCGGAGTCCTCGACCGACGCGAACTGCCCGGAGGCGCGCAGCGTCTGCACCGCGAGCGAGCCGAGCATCTGCGGCAGCGGCGCCGGCCAGCGGCTGCCGGAGTAGAAGCTCATGCGGTGATCGCTCTCGAGCAGCATGATGTGGCTGGTTTCGAGTCCGGGATCCGCGAGCGGGCGTGCGATGCGCAGCGAGCTCAACGGCGCACTCGCGGGCGCGCCGCCGGCGGGCGCCGCGGGCGCGCGCAGGTAGTAGGTCTGCTCGGGAGCGGCGGTGCTGCGCAACAGGCCCCCGCAGCCGCCAACCACGGCGGTGAAGGGGAGCAGCAGGAGCAGGCAGCGCAGCAGTTTCACCGGGGAATCTCCACGCCCCGCTGGGGCGGCTCGTAAAGCAGCTGGGCGGGGTTCTCGCGCAGGCTGTTGGAGAGGGCCTGGATGTCCTCCGCCGCGGCGCGCCCCTCGCGCACGAAACGCTCGATCTCGGGCAGCCCGTCGCGGGTGAAGGCGCGGATGTCGGAGCGGTTCTCCTCGAGGATGTGGTCGAGCTGATCGCTCGCGACTGCCAGGTGGTCGGCCACCATGTGCAGGCGCTGCGTGGCCTGCTCCACGTCCGGGCGCACCGCATCGATGACCCCGTGTGCGGTCTGCGCCGAGGCCGACAGCTGCGCGGTCGCCGAGCGCAGCTCGGCGACCAGTGAGTTCAGGTCGTGGGCGGTCTGCGGCAGCCCGCGGCTGGCCTTGTCGAGGTTGGCGAGCGCTGACTGCACCGCCTGCAGGTTCGTATCATCGAACAGGCGGTTGGCGCGGATCACGACCTGATTGGCGCCCGAAACCAGCTCCGGCAGGCTCGAGAGCAGCACGTCGAAGTCGGACGGAGCCGAGCGGATCACCGGGTACTTGAGGCTCTCGACCTCGGGGGCCGCCTTCTTGTGGTCGCGGTCCTCCTTCAGGTCGATGTACAGCAGTCCCGTGACGCCCTGCAGCTGCAGCTGCGCCACGGTGTGCTCGGAGACCGGGGTGGTGGAGTCGATGTCGACGACCACCTGCACGCGGGCGGAATCGCGCGGATCGATGCGCATGTTCTGCACCCGCCCGACGCCGACGCCGAGATAGCGCACCGCCGCACCCTTGTCCAGGCCCGAGACGCTGCCGCTGAAGTAGATCTCGTAGCGGTGGTAGTCGCGGTGGTCACGGGTGTCGGAGTACCAGTAGACGAACACCGCGGCGGCGAGCGCGATCAGGAGCACGAAGGCCCCGACCGCGGCATAGTTGGCGTCACGTTCCATGCAGCGCCCCCAGGCGCGCGCGGGCGCGCTCGCCATGGAAGTACTCCTGGATCCACGGGTTCGGGTTGTTGACGATGCCCTCGAGGGTGTCCGTTATCATGCGCCGGTCCACGATCACCCCGACACGATTGCAGGTACGGAAGATGCTGTCCAGATCGTGCGTGATCATGACCACGGTCAGCTTCAGCTCCTTCTGCAGGTAGAGCACCAGGTCATCGAAGGCCGCCGCGCTCACCGGGTCGAGCCCGGAGGTGGGTTCATCGAGGAACAGCAGGCTCGGATCGAGCGCCAGCGCCCGCGCCAGGGCGACGCGCTTGACCATGCCGCCGGAGAGCTCGGCGGGGTACTTGGCGCCGGCCTCGGCCGGCAGCCCCACCAGGCGGATCTTCAGCAGCGCCAGGTCATCCAGCGCCTGCTCCTTCAGATTGAGGTACTCGACCATCGGCAGCTGCACGTTCTGCTGCACGGTGAGCCCGGAATACAGGGCGCCGGCCTGGAAGCTCACCCCGTAGTGCGACTTCACCTGGCGCAGCTGCTCGAAGGACATGTGCGTGATGTCCTGGCCGTCGATGCGCACCGTGCCCGCCTGCGGGCGCTGCAGGCCGAGGATGGTGCGCAGCAGGACCGACTTGCCGGTACCCGAGCCGCCCACGATCCCGAACACCTCGTCGCGGTTGACCACCATGTCGAGCCCGTCGTGCACTACCTGGGTGCCGAAGCGGTTCACGAGCCCGTGTACTTCCAGTACCGGGTCCATCAGATGTCCAGCTGCATAAAGAGCACCGCGAACAGGGCATCGGCGAGGATCACGTAGAAGATCGCCTGCACCACCGCCACCGTCACCAGGCGCCCGAGCTCGCGCGCCGAGGAGCGTACCTGCATGCCGTGATAGCAGCCGGCGAGCGCGATCAGGAGCGCGAACACCGGCGCCTTCACGACCCCGACCCAGAAGGTGGTGTTGGAGATGGCGTCGATGACGCGCCCGAAGTACTGGTTGAGGGGCATGTCGAGCAGGAAGCGGCACAGCATCGCCCCGCCGGCGAGGCCCACGAGGTCCGCGATCACGGTCAGCAGCGGCAGTGCGATGACGAGCCCGATCACGCGCGGCACCACCAGCACCTCGAAGGGGTCGACGCCGGTGGCGATCAGGGCGTCCACCTCCTGGTTGAGCTTCATCGAGCCAAGCTCCGCCGCGAAGGCGCTGCCGGAGCGGCCGGCGACGATGATCGAGGTAAGCAGTACCCCAAGCTCGCGCAGCACACCGATGGTCACGAGGTCGACCACGTAGATGTCGGCGCCGAGACCCTGCAGCTGGCGCGCGCTCATGTAGGCAATGATGACGCTGATGAGGAAGGCGATCAGCGCCACGATCGGGATCGCGGTGATGCCGGTTTCGTAGACGTGCCGGGTGATAGAGATCGGGCGCAGGTGCTTCGGGCGCAGGAGGCCCCGCGCCGCGGTCGCGGCGGCGCGCCCGAGGAAGGCCAGGCCCTCGTTCAGGCCGCCGGCGGAGCGCTCGGTGCGCCGGCCGAGGTCGATGAGGCTGCGCATGAGCACGCCGTGCGGCACCCCGGCGGGCGGGGGTGGCGGGCTCGCCTCGACCCCCTTCTGCGCTTCCTTGAGGGTTTCATCGAGCAGGCGCAGCTGGTCCGGGGCCTGTCCTTTGAAGCTCACCTCGGCGCCCGCGGTGCGGGCGCGCGCCACGAACTCGTGCAGCGCCCAGGCGCCGGACAGATCCAGGCGCGTGAGCGCTGCCGCGTCGATGAGCACGCGCCGCGCGCCGCCAAGATCGAGCCCGTCGAGCTCGCCATCCACGGCGCCGAACTCGCGCGCACCCCACTCGCCGCTCAGTACGAGCTCGAGACCCTCTGCGGTGCGCCGGACCTCGATAGCCATGCAATGACCTGCGGCAGCGCCTGGAAGGCTAGCGCTTGGCGTGCAGGTGGGCCTCGAGGAACCAGAGGTACTTGTCGACCTCGCGCGAGACGCCGGTGAAGAGGTCGGCGGTGTCGGCGTCCCCGAGCCGGCCGGATTCCTCGAGCGCCGCGCGCACCTTGGCGCCGTAGGCAGCCAGCACCGTGGCCAGCGCCTTCACGTGCGCGATGCCCTCGGTGATCGTTGGCGGGTAGGGTTTCAGGGAGGTGGTGCGCGCGACCTCAGCGAGCGTGCCGTGCGCCACTCCGCCCAGGGCCGTGGCGCGCTCGGCGATGGTGTCGATCTGGTCCTCGGTGGCCTCGGCGAGTTTGTCGAACAGCTCGTGCAGGGCGATGAAGTTCGGGCCCTTGACGTTCCAGTGCGCGTGCTTGACCTGGGTGCCCAGGTCGATCGCATCCGCCAGGCGCTCGTTGAGGAGCTTCACCACCTTGGTGCGGATGCCGAGGGTGAGATCGTTGCGGGTCTCGAACATGAAGCCTCCTGTGGCCAAAAAGTCTACCTCAGCGAATAATTCGACAACGGAATTTCCTTTTGCCTGCGTGCCGCGGCGCCAACAGTGCTAGCGTCGCTTGCCCGGGCAAACCTGCAGCGGGGGGCGGACCTGAAGCGCATGTCTGACATCATCGAACAGCTGCACCGTGAGGGCTACGCCATCGTGCGTGGCTTCTTCGCCGCCGCCGACATGGCAGCAATCGGCGCGGAAGTGGACCGCCTGTACGCGGACAGCATCGCCCGCCACCACGCTACCTACCGCCACAAGAACCTGCTGCTGGAGATCCTCGATGACCCCAGGGCGCAGCGGCGCGTCATGCTGCAGGCTCACTGGAGCGCCTGGATCAGCCCGCTGCTGGAGGAGATGCGCCGTGATCCGCGCTACCTGCAGGTGCTCGAGCCCTGCCTCGGACGCGACATCAAGCAGATTACCCATCAGCTCCACTGGAAACCCCCCGGCGCCAAGTACACCTTCTACCGCTATCACCAGGATGCGCGCTTCAGAAATGCGGCGGCCGTGCGCTACCTGCTCTACGGCACCGTGAACACCGGGCTCGCGATCGACCCGCAGACGGCCGCCAACGGTGCGCTGCGCGTCATTCCACGCAGCCACCTCAGAGGCTACCTCGGGCTCTCCGAGGACGGCACGATCATGACCGGGTCGACCCCGGATGATGACCTCGTGCGCTGCGGCCTTAACCCCAGCTCGGTCGTGACCTGCGAAATGCAGCCCGGCGACCTGTTGCTGTGGACGCTCTACACCGTGCACGGCTCTGCCCCGAACCTCAGCCACTTGGACCGCCGCTTCATGATCAACAGCTACACCCGTGCGGCGGACTCGGAGCGCGGCGAGTGGGCGTTCCGTGACGGGGTGTCCACCGCGCTCGGCCCGGAGCCGCAAGTGTGCAAATACGAGGCATTGCACGAGCGCCCCGGGCCCTTCTACGTCGAGTCTGACTGGACCGAGGAAGCCCGGGCGGCCAAGCGCTGAACGCGCCGCCCCCCGCCTCCGCGCCTGCACGGCTGCGCAGCCGCGGCTACCGCCGCCTGGTGCTCGCGCTTTTGATGCTGGTGTACACCTGCAACTCCGCGCAGCGCAGCCTCATCCCTATCATCGGCCAGGCCATGAAGGTGGATCTGAAGCTGACCGATACGCAGCTCGGCCTCCTCGCCGGCACCGCCTTCGCGGCCCTCTATGCCTTAAGCGGCATACCCACCGCGCGGCTCGCCGAGCGCTTCAGCCGCGTCAGCATCCTCAGCATCGCGATCGCGGTGTGGTCGGCCTTCACCACCGCCTTCGCCGCCACCAGCACCTTCGCGCAGCTCGTCATCGCCCGCATCGGCGTCGGGGTCGGGGAAGCGGGCTGCTCGCCCTGCGCGCACTCCCTGATCTCGGACTACTACCCGCGCAACTCGCGCACCAGCGCGCTGTCGGTCTACTCCTGCGGACTATCCCTCGGCTACCTGTTCGTGGCCTACGTCGGCGGCTTTGTCACCCTGCACTACGGCTGGCGCGCGGCGTGCGTGGCGGTCGGGCTGCCCGGAGTGGCGGTGGCGCTGCTGTTCCGCGCCCTCGTGTGCGAACCGCCGCGCGGTCTCGCCGACGGCCTCGTCGCGGCCACGCCTGCGCCCTTTGCCTGGCGGAGCGAATTCGCCGCCCTGCGCGCCGTGGCGCGCACCCTGTTCCTGAGCGCACCCATCGCCAACGTCATCCTGGGTCTGAGCGTGGCCTCGTTTGCATCCTACGGCTCCTGGGCCTTCATCCCGGCCTACTTCCCGCGCGCCTTCGGCCTCGACTATGCGACCGCGGGCTGGGTGCTCGGGCTGGTGGGGAGCGTCCCGGTGGCCCTGGGCACCCTCGCCGGTGGCTTCCTCACGGACCTTCTCGGCGCCCGCAGCGAGAAGTGGTACGTGCTGGTGCCGGCGGCGGGGCTGCTGGCGGCGACGCCTTTCTACATCGCAGCGCTGCTGGCCGGGCACTGGCAGGCGGCGGCCGTGCTGCTGGCGGTGCCCGGGTTCTTCAACTACATCTCGCTGGCCCCAAGCTTCGGGCTGGTGCAGAACGTGGTGCCGGCGCGGCAGCGCGCCACGGCGACCGCGCTGCTGTTCCTGTGTCTGAACGTGCTCGCACTCGGGGGCGGGCCGCTCTTCACCGGCTTCCTGATCGATCGGCTGGCGCAGAGCTACTTCGCGCACCCCGGGATCGGGATGGTGGCGGCGTTGTTGGACCTTGGCGTCGGCGGCAACGCCTTCCGCAGCGCCTGCCCCGGGGGCGTGGCGCCTGCGGGTGCTTCTCCTGAGTGGGTGGGCGCGTGTGCGGCGGCGCTGGCCCAGGCCTCGCGCGCGGGCATCCTGCTGACGCTCACCCTGTACGTGTGGGCGGCGCTGCACTACCTCGCGGCCACCTTTGGCCTGCGTGACACGCTCGCGCGTGCCGCGGCGGCCGATGCGCAGGCCGCGGCGGCGGATGTCTGAAGGGCGCGCCTCAGGTGTCGTCGCGGTAGCGGCGGATGCGGGCGGCAGCCCAGAGCAGCGCCGCGGCGGCCACCACCCCGAGCCACAGGTTCGGGAAGGTGAAGGCGTCCGCCCAATTGAGGTCGCTCAAAATGCGCAGGTTGTCGCCGGAGTGAGCGTTGTGCGGCGCCAGCACCTTCCAGATGGCGCCGCTGCGGTAGCGGATCACGCTCGAGATGTAGCCGGTGCGGAATACGATGTACTCGAACATCACCAGCAGCACCGGCCCGAGCACCGACCACAGCAGCGGGTTCTTCTTGATCCAGGCCGAGAGCACCATGGAGGCTGCGATCACCGGGGCGTACCAGAGCGAGCTTAAGACCATGATCAGGAAGATGGCGGTCACGCCGCGCAGCCACGCCATCGCCTCGAAGCGCACGACGTCGGGGGCGTTGCCGGTGGCGACGCGCAGCTCCCATACAAGGAAGGCCGCCATCTGGCTCAGCAGAGCGAGCACGAACACCAGGAGCGGCACCGCCACCACCGCAACCAGGAACTTCGACAGCACCGTCATGCCATCGGATACCGGCAGCGACTTCCAGAAGAGGATGCTGCGGTCCTTGCGCTCCGCGTACAGGCAGTCAAGCGCGTAGAAGCTGACCACGAAGGCGGCCGCCACGTAGATGATGAGCGCGAACATCATCTGGCTCATGTTCAGCACCATGAGCTTCTGGTCCGCGCCGAGATTGGGCATGCGGTTGCCGTGGAAGTCGAAGCTGACCGAGACCAGGGTCGCGAGCGCCAGCAGCGCGGCGACGATGGTCGGGACCAGCCACAGTCCGCGGTGCTCCCAGAACTCGCGCCGCATGAGCGTCACGAGGGTGGTGCGGGTTTCGTGGGCGGCGGCGACGCTCAGGGGCGCGCTGCCCAGGTGTGCGGTCTCGGTGTTCATGTTTTCATCGTCCCCTGCATCTTGGCGACGAACAGGTCCGCGATAGTGGGCGTGCGCAGCTCACCGAGCGGGGTCAGTTCTGCGGCCGTGCGCCCCTCGAAGAACATCGCCACGCGCCCGAATACTTCGCGCTCGTAGAAGGGATTGAGCGCCCGCGCGCGCGCGGCGGCATCGGCCGTTACGTTCAGCTGCAGGTAGCGGCTGCCGAGGTCCTCGACCGAGCTTGCGAGCGCCACCTTCCCCTGGCTGATGAAGATCACGTCGGTGAAGAGGTTCTCCACCTCTTCCACCTGGTGGGTGGTGATGAGGATGGTGCGTTCCTTGTCGAAGTAGTCATTCAGCAGGGTGTCGTAGAACTGGCGCCGGTAGAGCAGGTCGAGTCCGAGCGTCGGCTCATCCAGCACCAAAAGCTTCGCGTCGATGGCGAGGATCAGCGCCAGGTGCAGCTGCGTCACCATGCCCTTGGAGAGCTCGCGCACGCGGCTCTTCATCTGAATGTCGGTCTTGCGCAGGAATTCCAGGGCCCGGGTGCGATCAAAGCGCGGGTGCACGCCGTCGCAGTAGTCGAGCGCCTCGCGCACGCGCAGCCAGCGCGGCAGCACGGCGACGTCGGCCATGAAGCACACGTCGCGCATGAGCTCGTCGCGGTGCGTGCGCGGGTCGAGACCGAGGACCTTGAGGGTGCCCTCGAAGGGCGTCAGTCCCAGGATCGCCTTGAGCGCGGTGGTCTTGCCGGCGCCGTTGGGGCCGATGAGCCCGACGATGCGGCCGGAGTCCACGCGGAAGCTCACCCCATCGAGCGCGCGCTTGGCGCCGAAGCGCCGGGCGAGGTCCGTGGCTTCAATTACTGCTGTCATCTTTGTCACCTGGCGTGGCGGCTGGCGGCGGCGTCTGCCACGCCGGGGCAGGCGCTGCGGCGCCGGCGCGCTGCAATTCATCCGGAGTGAGGCCGAGGCGCTGGATGGTCGCGAAGACCTTCGGCCACTCGTCCTCGAGGAAGCGCTGGCGCTCATCCTTCATCAGTGCCTTGCGGGCACCGGGGCTGACGAACATCCCCAGTCCCCGCCGCTTCTCCACCAGCTGCTCGTCCACGAGCTGCTGGTAGCCCTTGAGCACCGTCAGCGGGTTCACCCGGTAGTCGGCCGCGACACTGCGGACCGAGGGCAGCGCATCGCCTTCCTTGAGCACGCCCTCGAGGATCATCGCAACCACCCGGTCGCGCAGTTGCCGGTAAATCGGCAGGCTGTCATCCCACTGCGGATCCATGAGCGTTAACACGGCGCCTGATTCGGGTGAATAGCCGACTAATCTACCAAAACGGCCGGTTCAGGCTGGCCGAACCAGCCGTGCTGGGGCTGCAGCGCCACCGCGTGTGCCGCGTTGTGGCTACCCGGGACCACCGCGGTCGAGCTGAGGAAGCTCAGGCCCATGACGGCGGTGATGAGGGTGGCGGCGAGCGCGCAGGTGAAATCGCGTGAGAGGGTGTCGAAGGTGTTCATGGTCGTCTCCTTGAGGGGTTGTCTTTCTGGGTTCCGTTGCTTGCGTCGTCTGTCAGCTCTGTTCGTCCCGGGGCCTTGCTGCCTTCTGGCATCTCGCCCCTCCTTGGTGTTGTACTCTAGTAGCACACTACCCAAGTGTCAAGCTCATTCACCAAATAATCTCAGGCGCGCCGCCAGCTCCCGGGGCCTTATCGGGGCCTGCCAGAAGCGCGGATAAGCTCCGCTAGGCTCCACGGCGCTGCCGCGGGCCTCCGGCGCGGGGCGAGGCCTTGGGGCACACCGGGTTAGAATCGAAGGCTCATTTCGACCCGAGGAAGAAGATCCGCACCATGAAAGCTCCCGTGAACGTCGCCATCACCGGCGCTGCCGGCCAGATTGGCTATGCCCTTGCCTTCCGCGTCGCCTCCGGCGCGCTGCTCGGCAAGGAGACCCCGGTGAACCTGCACCTGCTCGAGGTCCCGGCAGCGCTTGCCGGACTTAACGGGGTAGTGATGGAGCTGAACGACTGCGCCTTTGCGACCCTCAACAAGGTCATCGCCACCGATGATGCGAAGGTCGCCTTCCGCGACTGCCAGGTGGCACTGCTGGTCGGCGCGCGCCCGCGTGGACCCGGGATGGAACGCAAGGACCTGTTGCTCGCGAACGCGCAGATCTTCTCAGCCCAGGGCAAGGCGCTCAACGAGGTGGCACGGCGCGACGTCAAGGTGCTGGTAGTCGGCAACCCCGCCAATACCAACGCGCTCATCGCGCGCGCCAATGCACGCGACCTCGAGCAGCGCAACTTCACCGCCATGACGCGCCTCGATCACAACCGCGCGCTCTCGCAGCTCGCCGAGAAGAGCGGCGCGCACGTGAACGACATCCAGCGCATGACGATCTGGGGCAACCATTCGGCCACCCAGTACCCGGATCTGACGCACGCCACGGTGCACGGCAAGGGCGCGAAGTCCCTCGTCACCCAGGAGTGGATCGAGCACAGCTTCATCCCGACCGTGCAGCAGCGCGGCGCCGCCGTCATCAAGGCGCGCGGCTCCTCTTCGGCGGCCTCGGCGGCCTCGGCCGCGATCGACCACGTGCACACCTGGTTCCACGGCACGGCGGCCAATGACTGGGTGAGCATGGCGGTGCCGTCCGATGGCAGCTATGACATCGCCGCGGGTGTCATCTACTCCTACCCCGTGACGGTGAAGAACGGCGACTACCAGATCGTCACGGGCCTTGCCATCGATGACTTCAGCCGCCAACGCATGGAGGCGACGCACGCCGAACTCCTCGAGGAGCGCGAGGGCGTCAAGACGCTGCTCGGGTGAGATTTCCAGTGAGCCGCGCGTGCCCTGCCCGGGGCGCGCTCAGGGCCGCGAAAGGACGTTGTTAATGTTGGGTGCGATTGTCTCGCTCATCCTCATCCTCGCGGCCGCCTTCGCGGTCACGAAGGTCGGGGGCCTCATCACGCTGCTGTTCATCGCGGCGCTGCTGTTCCTCGCCTACCGGCGCCTGTCGCTGCTGACCTTCACGATCACCTTCACGGTGCTGTTCGCCGCCTACACAGCGCTCGGGGCGCCAGCGAATCTGTGGAAGGGCTTCCTCGGGGTGCTGCTCGCGGTGCTGTGGCTGCTCAACGTGCGCCCGCTGCGCAAGGCGCTGATCACGCGCCCGTTCATGAAGGCTTACCTGAAGTTGCTGCCCTCGATGTCGCAGACCGAGAAGGAGGCGCTCGATGCCGGCACGGTGTGGTGGGACGGGGAGCTGTTCACCGGCGCGCCGCGCTGGGAGAAGCTGCTCGCCGCCCGGCCGCCGCAGCTCTCGGCCGAGGAGCAGGCCTTCCTCGCCGGTCCCTGCGAGGAGCTGTGCCGCATGCTCGATGACTGGAACATCACCCACGAGCGCGGCGACATGCCGCCGCAGGTGTGGCAGTACCTGAAGACGCGCGGCTTCTTCGCCATGATCATCCCGAAGAAGTACGGCGGGCTCGAGTTCTCCGCTTACGCGCACTCGTGCGTGCTCGCCAAGATCGCCAGCCGCAGCGCCACCTGCTCCTCCACGGTGGCGGTGCCGAATTCCCTCGGGCCCGGCGAGCTTTTGAACCACTACGGCACCGAGGAGCAGAAGAACTACTACCTGCCGCGCCTGGCACGCGGCGAGGAAGTGCCCTGCTTTGCGCTCACCGGCCCGCGCGCCGGCTCCGATGCCGGCTCCATCCCCGACACCGGCATCGTCTGCCGCGGCACCTACCAGGGCCGCGAGGTGCTCGGACTGAAGCTCAATTTCCAGAAGCGCTACATCACCCTCGCCCCGGTGGCCACCGTCATCGGACTGGCGTTCCGCATGTTCGACCCGGACAAGCTGCTGAGCGACAAGGCCGACATCGGCATCACCTGTGCGCTCATCCCGCGCGACACGCCGGGGGTGAGCATCGGGCGGCGCCACTTCCCGCTCAATATCCCGTTCCAGAACGGACCGGTACAGGGCAAGGACGTGTTCGTGCCGCTCGACTGCATCATCGGCGGCGCGAAGATGGCCGGCACTGGCTGGCGCATGCTGGTCGAGCAGCTCTCCGTCGGACGCTGCATCTCGCTGCCCTCCAACGCCACCGGCGGCGCCAAGGCCGCGGTGTGGGCCACCGGCGCCTACGCGCGCATCCGCCAGCAGTTCAACACCCCAGTCGGCCGCTTCGAGGGGGTCGAGAGCGTCATCGCACGCATGGTGGGCCTCACCTACACGATCGATGCGGCGCGCTCGGTGACCGCCGGCGCCATCGACGGCGGCGAGCGCCCCTCGGTGCCCTCCGGCATCCTCAAGTACCATGCCACCGAGATGGGGCGCCACGTGGCGAACGATGCCATGGACGTGCACGGCGGCAAGGGCATCTGCCTGGGGCCCCACAACTACCTCGGCCGCGGCTATCAGGTGGTGCCGGTGGCGATCACGGTCGAGGGCGCGAACCTCCTGACCCGCAACCTCATCATCTTCGGCCAGGGCGCGATCCGCTGCCATCCGTTCGTGCTGAAAGAGATGACCGCGGCCAAGAACCCCGATCGCGTCAAGGGCGTGGATGAGTTCGACCGCGCGCTGTTCGCGCACGTCGGCTTCACCATCTCCAACGCGGTGCGCTCCTTCATCATGGCGCTCACGCACGCGCGCTTCACGCGCGCCCCGGTCAAGGGCGCGACCGCGCGCTACTACCAGCATGTGGTGCGCTTCTCGGCCTCCTTCGCCTTCGCCGTCGACGTCGCCATGCTCACCCTCGGCGGCTACCTGAAGAAGAAGGAGAACCTCTCGGCGCGCTTGGGCGATGTGCTCTCGTACATGTACCTTGCCTCCATGGTGCTCAAGCACCACGAGAACCAGGGGCGCCAGGAGGAGGACCTGCCGATCCTCGAGTGGGCCTGCCGCAACCTCCTTTACGATGCCCAGGAGCAGCTGCACGGCTTCCTGCGCAACTTCCCCAACCCCTTCCTCGCAGGCCTGATGCGCCTGCTCATCTTTCCGCGCGGGCGCATCTACTCCGCGCCGAGCGACCGACTGGGGCGCAAGGTGGCCGCGCTCGTGACGACCCCGACCACGGCGCGCGAGCGCTTGGGTGAGTACACCTACCGCACGCTCGAGCCGAGCAACGCCCTGGGCCTGCTGCAGGAGGCGCTGTTGCTCGCGGTGCAGATGGAGCCGCTCGAGAAGCGCATCCGCGTCGAGGGCGTCAAGACCGGGCGCGTCACGGCGCTCGACCTGCCGGGGCGCATCGGCCAGGCACTCGCGCTCGGGCTCATCTCGGAGACTGAGGCGGCGGCGCTGCGCGACTACGACCGCAAGGTCATGGACCTCGTGCACGTGGATGACTTTGCGCCGGATGCGCTCGGCACGCTCGCGGCGCAGCCGGCACTGCGCTCCAGCGCGCACGTGGCATGAGCCACCCGGCGCCGCTCGCGGAAGCTGCCGCCGCGGCGCCCGGGCAGGGCGGCGCCGCGCTCGCCGCGCCGGGCGTGGCGCAGCGCTGCGAGAACTGCGGCAGCGAGGTCGTACAGCGCTACTGCGGCGCCTGCGGGCAGCGCCTCGACCCCCCGGTACACTCGTTGTGGCATTTCTCGCAGGTGGCCGCCGAGGACCTGACCCACGCAGACTCGCGGCTGTGGCGCACGCTCGGCGCGCTCCTCTTCAGGCCCGGATTCCTCACCCGTGAGTTCCTCGCCGGCCGCCGCGCCCGCTACCTGCCCCCGGTGCGGCTGTATCTGGTGCTGTCGGTGGCGTTCTTCCTGTTCGCCGCTGCGGCGCAGCCGAAGTTCACGGTGCTCAAGCTCGGGGAGGACCCGAACCATCCGGGCCATACCGTGTATCAGGCGGGCGCGGTGCAGGTGGTCCCGGCCGCCTCCCCGGATGCCGCGGAGGCCCCCGAGCAGCGCGCGGCACGCATCGAGCGCGAGTGCGGGGATATCAAGTACCAGGGACCGGGCGCCGCGACGGTGACCGCGCTGCTGCTCAGTACCTGCCACAAGGTGCTCGAGGACAACGGCCGCCACCTCTCGGAAGCGTTCTTCCACAACCTGCCGCGCGCGATGTTCATATTCCTGCCGGTGATCGCCGGGCTCATGATGCTCTTGTACTGGCGGCCGCGCCGCCACTACGTCGAGCACCTGCTGCTGCTGGTTCACAACCACGCCTTCGTGTTCCTCGCGGTCATGCTGGCGTGGTTCGTGGGACTGCCGTTCCCCAAGCACGAGGTGCCCGGCATCCTCATATTCGCGCTGTTCCTGTACTTTGTGTGGTACGTGTTCCGCTCCATGCGCGTCGCCTACGGGCAGGGGCGGCTGCGCACCGCAGCCAAGCTCATCGTGCTCGCGTGCTTCTACCTGACGCTGGCAATCATCGCGGTCGCCGCCACCAGCTTTTACAGCGCCGCCACCCTCTGACCTCTAATAAGGAGTTTCCGATGCGTACTCTCATGATCACTGCACTGTGCCTCAGTGCCTCGCTCGCGTTCGCGCAGGAGCGCACCCCGGCCCCGGCCGGCGCCGAGGTCTACCTCATCGCGCCGAAGGACGGCGCGCACGTGCACTCCCCGGTGCTGGTGCAGTTCGGGCTCAAGGGCATGGGCATCGCCCCCGCCGGCGTCAAGTTCGACAACACCGGTCACCATCACCTGCTGATCGATACCGACCCACCCGCGGACCTCGGGGCGCCGCTGCCCGCCACCGATAAGATCGTGCACTTCGGCAAGGGCCAGACCGAGACGAGCCTGACCCTCGCCCCGGGCAAGCACACCCTGCAGCTGTTGCTCGCGGACCAGAATCATATCCCGCACAGTCCGCCGCTCCTGTCGCACAAGATCACCATCACGGTCCTGAAGTAACACCGCGCACCGTGAGTCACGTGAGCCGCGCCGTCCTGCACGTCGACATGGACGCGTTCTACGCCTCCGTGGAGGTGCACGATGACCCGCAGCTCAAGGACAGACCCGTCATCGTCGGCTGGGACGGCGGGCGGGGTGTGGTGGCGGCGGCGAGCTACGAGGTGCGCAAGTTCGGGGTGCACTCGGCGATGCCGATGCGCCAGGCACTGCAGCTGTGCCCTCACGCGGTGTGCGTGCGCCCGCGCATGCAGCGCTACCAGGAGGTCTCGCGCATCGTGTTCGGCGTGTTCCGCGAGATTACCCCGCTGGTGCAGGGGCTGTCGCTCGATGAGGCGTTCCTCGACGTCACGGCGAGCCAGGCGCTCCTCGGCGATCCGGTGAGCATCGCGCAGCGCATCAAGGCGCGCATCCGCGAGCTCACCGGTCTTGGCGCCTCGGTGGGCGTGGCGCCCAACAAGCTGGTCGCCAAGATCGCCTCGGACCTCAGAAAGCCCGACGGCCTCACCGTGGTCACCGCCGCCACACTGCAGGCAACGCTCGACCCGCTCTCGGTGCGCAAGCTCCCGGGCCTCGGCCGCAAGACCGGCGCGCGCGTGGAGGCGGCCGGCATCGCCACTCTCGGGGCGTTGCGCTGCGCCCCGGATGCGCTGCTGTGGCCACTCTTCGGGCGTTACTCGGGCTTCATGCGCGCACGCGCCGCGGGCGTCGATGAGCGCCCGGTGCAGCCGGACCTGGAGGAGAAGTCGATCAGCGCCGAGGACACCTTTGAGAGCGACTCAGGGGATGCGGCGCTGCTGCAGCGGCAGCTGGCGCGCCTGGCAGACCTGGCGGCGAGCCGGTTGCGCGCGCGCGCGCTCATGGCCGGCTGCGTCGGGGTGAAGATCCGCCGCGGGGACTTCACCACCTTCACCCGCCAGCGCGCCATCGCGCCCCCCAGCTGCGAGGGCCGCGCCATCGCCTCGGTGGCCGCGGAACTTCTGGCGCGCTGGCTTGCCGGCAACCCGGGTGCGAAACTTCGGCTGCTCGGAGTGGTCCTCACAGAGCTGACCCCGGCCGCGCAGCTGGGCCTGTTCGAGGAGGCGCAGCCCCAGAGCCGCGTGGACGCCACCCTGGATGCGGCCCGGGCGCGCTTCGGCAGCCGGGCCCTGCGACGCGGCAACACCATCGAGTAGCATCCTTCCCATGTACCTGACGTTCTTCGGCCTCAACGAGAAACCGTTCGCGATCACCCCCGATCCGCGCTACCTCTACCTGAGCGAGCGCCACGCGGAGGCCCTGGCGCACCTGCTGTATGGCATCAACGAGGCCGGTGGGTTCGTGCAGCTGACCGGGGAGGTGGGCACCGGCAAGACCACCATCGTGCGCTCGCTGCTGGCGCAGACGCCCAAGAACGCCGAGATCGCCCTGATCCTGAACCCGAAGATGACCGCGCCGGAGTTCCTGCTCACGATCTGCGAGGAGCTCGGCATCGGCGTGCCCGACTCAGCGCTCGGCAGCCTCAAGGACCTGGTGGACATCCTCAGCCACTACCTGCTGCGTGCGCATGCCGCAGGTCACCGCGTGGTGCTGGTGGTGGATGAGGCGCAGAACCTCTCCCCCGAGGTGCTCGAGCAGGTGCGCCTGCTCACCAACCTCGAGACCAACACCCAGAAGCTGCTGCAGATCATCCTCATCGGGCAGCCGGAGCTGCGCGAGCTGCTCGCCAGCTACGAGCTGCGCCAGCTGGCGCAGCGCGTCACCGGCCGCTATCACCTGAACCCGCTGTCGCGCGATGAGACGACCGCCTACGTGCGTCACCGCCTGCGCGTGGCGGGCGCCACCACCGACATCTTCAGCCCGCACGCGCTGAGCGAGGTGTTCCGACTCTCCCAGGGCGTGCCGCGCGTCATCAACGTCTTCTGCGACCGGGCGCTCCTGGGCGCTTACTCACTCGACCGCCACCGCGTCACGACACCGCTGGTGCGCAACGCAGCCTCCGAAGTATTCGGCCGGCGCTTCACGCCGCACTGGCTGCCGTGGGCGATCGCGGGGAGCCTCGCGCTCCTGCTGGGCGCTGCGCTGCTGGCGCTGTGGAACTTCGAGCCCTGGAAGTCGCGCCCGGAGCCGCAGCTCGCGCACGCCGCGGCCGGCGCAGGCGAGGCCGCCGCGGCCGTGCCCAAGGCGCCCCTGGCGGCCGCCGCCACGGCGGCCGCAGCGCCGCCGCCGGCGCCTGCGCAGCTGGCGCAGCTCCTGGCGCAGCACAACGCGGAGACCGACCCCGACAGCGCCTTCGGCAAGCTCTTTGGCCTCTGGGGTGCGAAGTACCAGACGAGCACCACCGACCCCTGCAGCCAGGCGCAGTCGCAGGGACTTGAGTGCGTCGCCGAGCGCGGCTCCTTCGGGCAGCTGCGTCTGTACAATCACCCGGCGATCCTGCTTCTGACCGAGCCCAACGGCGCGAGCCACCAGGTGGTGCTGACCGCGCTCGGCGATGACGCGGCGACCGTGGAACTCGGTGGCACGCACACCGTCGGTCTCGGGGAACTGTCGCGTTACTGGCTGGGAGACTTCGTGATGCTCTGGCGTCCGGCCAACTCGCCCGTCAAGCCCCTGTCCGCCGGCATGCACGGCGCGCCGGTGCGCTGGCTGCGCTCGAGCCTGCAGCACCTGCAGGGGATCGACTCCGCGGCACCGGTGAGCGATGTGTTCGACGCGGACCTGACGGCGCAGGTGCGCGAATTCCAGCGCCTGCACCAGCTCTCGGTCGACGGCATCGCCGGCGTCCAGACCCAGATCGCGCTCGCCGGAGCCGTGGCGCAGCCCGGCACGCCACTCCTGTCGGCCATTGACAGCCACCACGGCGGGTGACCGATGTCGTTCATCCTCGACGCCCTGAAGAAATCCGAAAGTGACCGCCAGCGCCAGAGCGGGCCGGCGCTGTTCGAGGTCAAAGTGGCGCCGCCGCGCTCCCGGCTGCCGCTGTGGGCGGTTGCGATCGGCCTGTTGCTCGCGGTGAACCTCGCGATCGTCGCCTGGATGGTGCTGCGCCGGCCGAGCGCCCACGCCGAGAGCGCGCTCACTGCCGCAGCCCCGGCGCCCCTGGCGGCGGCGCTGCTCCCGCCTGCGGCAGCGCTTGCAGCGGCCCCGCAGGCCGTGCCGCCCGCCGCCGCAGGGCCGGCGCTGGCGCCGCCTGTGGGTAGCGCCTCCCCGGCGGCTGCGCCCGCGAGCCCCGCGGTGGCGCCGGCCGCGGCGCCCGCTGCCGGTAGCGGCGGCGGGGAGAGTGCCGAAGATCTCGCCCCCGCAGCCGATGCGCCGCCGATCCCGGCTGCGGCGGCCCTGAGCACCCACGTGCGCCGCGGCACCGCCGACGGCGTACCGCTCTACCAGGACTGGGCGGCCATGCCCGGAACGCACGTGCCGCAGCTACGCCTGGACCTGCACGTGTACGCGGCGCGTCCCGAGGAGCGCTTCGCGATGATCAACATGAAGAAGGTGCACGAAGGGGACCTGCTCCCCGAGGGTGTGCGCGTGGAGAGCATCACGCCCGAGGGCGCGGTACTGTCGTACAACGGTTCGCGCTTCCTCCTGCCGCGGGACTGAAGCCCCTCACCCCGCAGGCCGCCCGAGCGCGGTGCCGGTGCGGAATCTGTCACATCGCGCGGTCCGTTCCCGCGCTTTTCTAGGGCATTTGCAGGCTGTTTCACGGCAGCCCTGGGAGCCGCGCTTAGGCACCCGCAGGCGGGGATGACCCGTTTCACAGAATCCTTCGCCCGTTAGCGACAGCCCGGCCCCGTTGCGTCATCGTGGCAAAAGCGGCGGGCGATGCGGCCCGACGGGCGGGTTTTCCAGCACTGTAATGTAAGCGTGGCCACCAATCCCCAAGCGCAGCCCTCGACAGCCGCGGTGCCGCAAGGCGTCGTCGCGGGCACGTATGCTTTAAGTACTGCGCCCCTCATGGCGCTCACGCAGGACGCGAAGTTCCTGCTCACCCTGAAGAGGGTTTCCGAGCCCACCCACTCGGTACGCGTCAGCGGCTCCGAGATCGATTTCAGCGCCGCGCTCATGAGCCAGCACGCCGGCGTCGCGGTGCTCGACTCCGCCGCGGTCGCGACCCCGATCGAGAAGCTCACGACGCGCCTGCACGCGCAGTTCCCGGAGCTGGTGCTGATCGTGGCCGGCACGGCCGATGAGCAGGGCCTGCTCGCCGCGCAGATCACCGACGGCTCGGTGCACCGCTTCCTGCACAAGCCGGTCTCCGAGCAGCGCGTGCGCCTGTTCGTCGAGGCCGCCTGGCGGCGCCACGAGGAAGGCGTCAAGGATGCCCGCTCCGCGCCGCCGCCGCCGCGGCCGCGGCGCGCCCAGTGGGGCCTGATCGCCGCCGTCGCGCTGGCGGTGGCGGCGCCTCTCACCTGGCTTGCCCTGCGCGGCGGCGCCGCGCCCGTTCCTGCCGCCGGAGCCGCCGCGGCGGTCGGCGATGACGCCGCGCTCGAGGACCTCCTGGCACGCGCCGACAAGGCGCTTGCCTCGGATCACCTGGTCGCGCCGCCCGAGGCCAACGCCGCCGCACTCTATCGCGAGGCGCTGCACCGCAATGCCCGCGACCCGCGCGCGGTGGCCGGTCTTGAACAGGTCATCGATCGCCTGGTGACCGATGCCGAGGCGCAGCTCGACGACCACCACCTGGATGCCGCGCAGCAGCTCGCCGATGCCGCGCGCAGCATCAGCCCGAATCACCCGCGCGTCGCCTTCCTCACCGCGCAGATCGGCGCGCAGCGCGAGCGAGCCGTGCTCGGCAAGGCGCAGCGCGCCGCGGCCGGCGGCGACGTCGGCGCAGCGCTCGCGGTGCTCGATGATGCGAGCCGTGCCGGCCACAGCACCTTAGTCGATGAGGCGCGCCAGCAGCTCGCCCAGAAGCAGGTGGGCGAGCGGGTCGCAGAACTCGTCACGCGCACCCGCGAGGCCTTAGGCAGCGGTGCCCTGATCGAGCCGGCCGAACAGAACGCACACTTCTATATCGAGTCGGCGCGCACGCTCGCCCCGAATGATCCCAACGTGCAGCAGGCGCGCGCCGATGTGGCCGCACGCCTGATGGCCGAGGCGCGCCAGGCGGTGACTGCCGGCAGCGCCGAGGCCGCCGAGCGCTGGGCGAACGCCGCGGCCGAGTCGGGCGCCGATCCTGGCGACACCGATGCGGTGCACGCCGCCGCCCAGCAGCTGCGCGGCACCGTGAAGGCCGACCAGGTCGTGCACACCGAGGCACTCTTCAACCAGCGCCTGGCGCAGGGGCGCCTGGTGGAACCGGCCGCCGACAGCGCCAAGTACTACCTCGAGCAGCTCGCGCAGGCCGAGCCTGCCAGCGCCGCAACGCTCGCCGCGCGCACCACTTTCGAGACCCGCCTGCTCGATGAGGTCCACGCTGCCGTGGCGGCGCAGAACCTGCCCGCTGCCCGGCGCTGGCTCGCCGAAGCCCAGAGCGCCGGCGCCGGTCCCGCCGGCATCGTCGCGGCGGAAGCGGAGATCAACGCTGCGCAGAAGCCGGCTGCCGAGGCCGCGCCCTCTGCCGTAGTGGCTTCCGCGGACGCGCCGGCTGCCGCCGCCCCGGCACCCGCTGCCGCACCTGCGGTGAGCGCCGCTGCCGCCCCGGCCGCCCCGGCCGCCGCTGCGACCGACACCTCCTATGTCAATGCCAGCACCCTGACGCGCACTCACTACGTGCCCCCGGAGTACCCGCAGAGCGCCCGCGAGCACGGCATCGGCGGCTGGGTGGACGTGCAGTTCACGGTGCAGGCGG
>Ga0302314_10000438_pt1 | contig 77206 bp, 75 predicted proteins | sample III_Palsa_N2_3_FD_200533 | JGI IMG/M metagenome (GOLD analysis project Ga0302314, IMG submission 200533) | Peat permafrost microbial communities from Stordalen Mire near Abisko, Sweden - III_Palsa_N2_3 | ecosystem: Environmental > Terrestrial > Soil > Palsa > Peat permafrost | place: Sweden...
CCGCGTCGAGCCGGCCCTGGTCGAACGCGTCCAGCATGTCCCGCGAGGTCCCGACCCGCAAATCGATGACGAGACCCGGCTCCGACCGGTTGAGCCGGCGCAGCAGCACCGGCAGCTCGGCGCCGACGATATTGTGGCTGACCCCGACGGTCAGGCGCCGCTGGTCGGGAACGAAGGCGTCCATCGCATGCCGATGGGCTTCGACCAGGCCGCGCGCCGGATCGAGAAACAGGCTTCCCTCGGCCGACAAGCGGACCATGCGCGGCGTTCGTTCGAACAGGCGGCGGCCGAGACCTTCCTCCAGCCGCTTAATGCGCAAACTGACCGCCGACTGGGTGGTGTCGAGCGCCTCGGCGGCGCGGGTGAAGCTTTTGAGATCGGCGACCAGCACAAAGGCCTGGACCGCCTCGAAATCGAGGGAGCGCATGATGAGCCATTTAAATTCGTTATCTTTGAAACAAAGTATCATGCGCTTATAAAATGATCAAACCGGGCCTATCCTCGAGTCTCGCCCAACCCAGGAGACTTCCATGATCCTCGCCCGGTACCTCCACCGCCTGCCCGCCGATTACGATATCAGCATCATCCGGTCGCGCGCCCAGCGCATCGCCGGCGAGTGGGACGCGGTTCCCGATCTGCATTTCAAGGCCTTCCTGCTGCAGGAGAAGGGCAAGAACGGCGCGCTGGCCAACACTTACTCCTCGCTCTATGTGTGGAAGCGAGAAGAGGCGCTGCGCACGTTCCTGACCGGCGGGCGCTTCAAGGTCGTCACCAATTCCTTCGGCCGCCCCGCGATCGATGTTCGCGTGCTGCTCGACGCGCGCCGCGGTCCGGCGCGGAACGCCAGGATCGCCGTGATCGAGGAAGCAGTCCTTCCGCCCGACGCCGATCCGACCGACTTCCTGATCGAGGAGGAAGGACGCAACCGCGCCCTGGTGCAATGGCCGGAGATCGTCGCCGCGGTGGCGGCGGTGGATACGCTGAATTGGCGGGTGCTGCGCGCGGTGCTAGCGGAAAAGCCGACCGCGGTACTACCCCAGGGGACGGCCTACGAGGTGCTGCACCTGGCCAAGCCGAATTTCGATGAATTGCCCTGAAATATCGGGCCGCCCCAACGCCGCATAATGAGTGAATGAGCTTAGAGCAAAAAAATTGGCTGTTTTTCTTAGGTTCCTGGTAGAAAACCTAGAAAAACAGCCACTTTGTACCTTTGGTGCGGTCGAGAAGACTCGAACTTCCACGGGTTGCCCCACAGCGACCTCAACGCTGCGCGTCTACCAGTTCCGCCACGACCGCAATCTGGTAAGGTGCAGCTGTATAGCGAATGACAAGATCAGGTTCAAGCAGTGTTATTGGAAAATTTGGAATGGATCGTCAGCGACCGTCCGGTCGAGTATCCCGAGGCGTTGGATTTCATGGAAAAGCGGGTGGCGGAGATTCGCGCCGGCACCGCGCCGGAAGCGGTCTGGCTGCTTGAACATCCGCCGCTTTACACCGCCGGCACCTCGGCCAAGCGCGAAGATCTGCTCGAGCCGGACCGTTTTCCGGTCTATGACGCCGGCCGCGGCGGGCAATACACCTATCACGGCCCGGGTCAGCGCGTGGTCTATGTGATGCTCGATCTGCAGAAGCGCGGACGCGATGTGCGCTGTTTCGTGCGCGATCTCGAGGAATGGGTGATCCTGACCCTCGCCCAGTTCGGCGTGAAGGGCGAGATCCGCGACGGCCGCGTCGGCATCTGGGTCGACCGCGGAGCCGGACGCGAGGACAAGATCGGCGCGATCGGCGTGCGCGTGCGTCATTGGATCACATTCCACGGCATTTCGCTGAATATCGACCCGGACCTGTCCCATTTCGGGGGCATCGTCCCGTGCGGGATCACGCAATATGGCGTCACTTCGCTGTGGGATCTCGGCCATACGCCGACCCGCGACGAAGTCGATATCGCGCTAAAGCATTGTTTCGTGGAACAGTTCGGGAAAGAGCGCGTCTGCGCGTAAGGCGCATGGGGAGATCAGGGGCATGTCGAGCCGGAAATCGGGGCATAACGCCAAGCACATCAATCTGGCCCTACAGGGCGGCGGGTCGCACGGCGCCTATACCTGGGGCGTGCTGGAACGGCTGATGGGCGATCGGCGACTCCATATCGCCGGCCTGTCCGGCACCAGCGCCGGCGCCATGAACGCGGTGGTGATGGCCGATGGCTTCATCAAGGATCGCCGCGAAGGCGCAATCCGCGCGATCCGCGCCTTCTGGGAACGGATCAGCGAGACCGGCTTCTTCAATGCCAAGACGCAAGCCTTCTGGAAGGGACCCCGCTCGACCGTCAATCTCGACGGCACGCCCCTCTACGCTTGGGTCGACATGATGGCGCGCATGTTCTCGCCCTATGAGCTGAACCCGATCGACTACAACCCGCTGCTCGATATCGTCGAGGAGATGATCGATTTCGAGGAATTGCGCAAACATACCGAACTGAAGCTGTTCGTCACCGCCACCAATGTCCGCACGGGGAAACCCAGAGTCTTCACCACCCACGAAATGACCGCCAAGGTGCTGATGGCCTCGGCCTGCCTGCCGCTGGCGTTCAAGGCGGTCGAGATCGACGGCGAGCATTATTGGGACGGCGGCTATATCGGCAATCCCTCGATCTATCCGCTGGTGCATGAATGCGATTCGGAGGATGTGGTGATCGTCCAGATCAATCCGCTGCGCCGTCCGGATGTGCCGCAGACGGCGCGCGACATTCTTAACCGCCTCAACGAACTCAGCTTCAACACCTCGATCATGCGCGAGATGCGCGGTTTCGCCACCATCAGCCAGTTGATCGAATCGGGCCAGCTCACCAACCACCACTACGCCCAGGTCAATTTCCACATGATCGAGGCGCAGGACGATCTGGCCAATTTCAACGCCTCCTCGAAATCCAACACCGACATCGCCTTCCTCGAGGATCTGCATCAGCGCGGCTGGAAGTCCGCCGATCGCTGGCTCGAGAAGAATTTCGACATGCTGGGGGTGAAGTCGACTTTGGACGTGATGGAAGTTTTCACCTGAACGGGAGGATGAAGTGCGGGTAACTTTGACGGCGCTGGTCGCCCTGTCCCTGTCGATGCCTCATCTGGCGGCGCACGCCTCGGCGAACTGGGTTGCCGACCAGGCCGGCGGCTGCAAAGTCGTCGATGAGGAATTCTCTCCCGATCACAGCGTCCACTGGACCGGCCCCTGCCCCGGCGGCGTCGCCAGCGGGGCAGGCATTGCCGAATTCTCCGCCGGGGGAAATCCGATCCGCCGCGTCGAAGGGATCTTCGTCAAGGGGGCGCCCGATGACGGCCCGATCAAGATCACCCGCTATCGCGACGGCGCGATCGTCACCGTGACCGACTTCACCCGGACCGCCGGCCAGATCAAGGACGATGTGCAGAAAATCACTTTCTATCGCGACGGCGCCGTCGCCAGCGAAGAGAGCGGCAAGTGGACCGGCGGTAAGCTCAACGGCGCTTGCGAGATCGACCGCTACACGGGTGGCGTCAAGGTCAAGTCGATCGCGGGGACATGCCTCAACGGCACGCCCCAAGGCGTAAGCAAGGTGCGTTTCTACGCGCCGACGGCCGGCCACGACCTGCTGTTCGTGGGCCCCTACGTCAATGGCCGTCTCGAAGGCCATGGCGAATCGAGCCAAGTGCTGACCGAGGCCTCGACCATTCCGGCGGAGGCCTGCCTGCGGCCCGGCGACGTCACCCTGCATTATGTCGGCGACTGGAAATCCAATTCCATGAACGGCCAGGGACTCATCGAGTCGCATTTCTGCTCGCAGACGCCGGACGGAGCGGTGCACCACGTCACCATGACGGCGACGGGAGAATGGGCCGACAGCGAGCAGACCGGAGAAACCCTGGTCGAATTCACCGTCGATGAGGGCGCGCCGGTCCAGCTCAAGCGCATCTATGACCATGGCAATGTGGTGTCGGAGACCCTGGTCGGGGCAGCGCCGGCGGCTGATGCCAAGCCCGCGCACGATGATCTGCTTGACCACAAGACCCTGTGCCAGAAACAGCCCTGGATCTGCATGAACGAGAATAGCGGCGCGCCGTTCGCGAGGGGAGGCGGCGGGTAACGCTCCTTACAGAGCCTTACCCAATCTCACATCACTTATCCTAAAGCGAGGCGCGCCGCGGCTTATAGTTCCTCCAACAAGTCATCAGATGGAGGTCACCATGTCGCAGCACAATCGGTCGTTTTCCGTCCTGTTCGGCGTCGGTAGCGCCGCTTTCCTGGCCCTGCCCATCGCGCTAACGACCTATGTCGGCACCCAGCGCACGGCGGTCGAACAGCCGAGTTTCCACTCTTCGGCCTATGCCCCGGATTACGGCGTCACGCCGATCTCCGAGCGCAAGGCACTGGCGGTCCACGAGTTCAAAACGGCGCAGATTTAGCCTTCCTCCAGCCAATCCTCGATCAGCCTTCGAGCGATCGAGATCGGGCGCGGCAGGCTCATGCCGCGATTGGCGAAATTGCGGATCTCGTCGCGGCTGAACCAGTCCGCCGCCTCCAGCTCGTGCGTATCGATCCGGGGCTTGGCCCGCTTGGCCTCGGCCTGGAAGCCGATCATCAGCGAGCCGGGAAAGGGCCAGGGTTGCGAGGAGTGATAGCGCACCCCCGTCACCTCGATCCCCGTCTCCTCCATCACCTCGCGCGCCACCGCCTCCTCGGGCGTCTCGCCCGGCTCGACAAAGCCGGCCAGGGTCGAATACATGCCCGGCGTCCAGATCGCCTGGCGGCCCAGCAGGCACTGGTCGCCCGCCGTCACCAGCATGATCACGGCGGGATCGGTGCGCGGATAGATCTCATGCTTGCAGGCCGGATTGGTGCAGCGCCGGACATGACCGCCCTGCGCCGGCAAAGTCGTCTTGCCGCAAACCCCGCAGAAACGATGGGTGCGGTGCCAATGCACCATGGCGCGGGCGAAAGCCAGCAGCGCCCCGTCGGCCTGGCTGAGCTGCCCGCCGATAGTGCGGATGTCGGCGAACTCGCCGGCCGAGACCAGGCGAGGGATCGCTTCCAATTCATGATGCGAGACGTCGCACGCGAAACAGGCTTCGCCATTCCGCAGTCCGAGGAAGATCGGCGTCTCGCCCTCTTCCAGCAACGCCTCCAACTCGCTATGCGGAAGGCCGACAATGGCATCGTCCTTGACCAGATTCTGCGAGCGCCAGATCGGGAAAAGCTTGCTGGCCGCTTCCTTCAGCAGCGTGGCCAGCCGCCCCTCGTCGCGCCGCAGCAGCGCGGCGCGATCGAGAGTACCACCGGAAAAGAAGTTGGGCTTGAGGATTGCCGTCACGAGAACTCGAGAATTTTCTGATCGACCGCCAGGGATTCGCCGGCGGCGGCATGGATCTTGGAGACCTTCCCGTCACGCTCGGCGCGCAGGGAATTTTCCATTTTCATCGCCTCGACCACCGCCAGAACCTCGCCAGCCTTCACGTCCTGTCCTTCAACAACCGCTACCGAGACCAAAAGTCCCGGCATCGGCGACAGCAGATATTTCGACAGATCCGGCGGCGCCTTTTTCGGCATCAGCTGGGCCAGTTCGGCGGCGCGGGGGCTGAGCACCCGGGCCTCGATCTGACCGCCGGCATGGAACAATCGGTAGCCGACGCCCTGCCGGTCGATCTGGACCACGACAGACTGCTTGTCCTTCTTGCTCTTGACCTCGGCGCGGAACAGCGGCTGGCCGATCTTCCAGTCCGAATGCAGGGTGAAGCTCTTCTGGCCGACGGCGACGGTGTAGCCGCCCTCCTCCGGCGTCAGGCGCAGGGGATGGGTGGCGTCGCCGAAGCGCACCACGAATTCGTCGCCCGGCACCACGCCCCTGCCCTGCAACTGGCCGCTGACAGTCGCCTCGCGCTCCAGATACCTGCGATGCACGAAGGCGGCGACGGCAGCGAGGAGCGCAGGCTCGGCCGGCGGCAGATCGGCCGCCGAGAAGCCGTTCTTATATTCCTCGGCGATGAAGCCGGTGGACAGATTGCCTTTGACGAAACGCGGATGGCCCATCAGCGCGGCCAGGAACGGAATATTGTGGTTGAGGCCGCGGATGTAATATTCGTCCAGAGCTCGGCGCATATGGGCGATCGCTTCCGAGCGGTCGGCGCCGTAGGAGCACAGCTTGGCGATCATCGGATCGTAATTGATGCTGATCTCGCCGCCTTCCCCGACGCCGCTGTCGACGCGCACATGCTCGCTGGCCTCGGGTTCGAGATAGCGGGTCAGACGGCCGATCGAGGGCAAAAAATTTCTGTAGGGATCCTCGGCATAGACGCGGGCTTCCATCGCCCAGCCGGTCAGCTTGATATCGGCTTGAGTGAAACCGAGCGTCTCGCCATCGGCGACGCGGATCATCCATTCCACCAGATCGAGGCCGGTCACCAGTTCGGTCACCGGATGCTCGACCTGCAGACGGGTGTTCATCTCGAGGAAGTAGAAGTTGCGGTTCACATCGACGATGAACTCGACCGTGCCGGCCGATTTGTAGTTCACGGCCTTGGCGAGTGCTACGGCCTGCTCGCCCATCGCCTTCCTGACATCCGGCGTCAGGAACGGGCTCGGCGCTTCCTCGATCACCTTCTGATGGCGACGCTGGATCGAGCATTCGCGCTCGCCGAGATAGACCACATTGCCGTGGGAATCCCCCAGCACCTGGATCTCGATATGGCGCGGATGCTCGATGAATTTCTCGATGAAGACACGGTCATCGGCGAAGGAGGACTTGGCCTCGTTGGTGGCCGAGACGAAGCCCTCGCGGGTCTCCTGGTCGTTCCAGGACAACCTCATGCCTTTGCCGCCGCCGCCGGCCGAGGCCTTGATCATCACCGGATAACCGATGTCGTTGGCGATCTTGACCGCCTCCTCGGCATCCTTGATCACGCCGAGATAGCCCGGCACCGAGCTGACGCCGGCCTGCTTGGCCAGCTTCTTCGAGGAGATCTTGTCGCCCATGGCGAAGATCGCCTCGGCATCGGGGCCGATGAAGATGATGCCTTCCTTCGCCAGCGCCTCCTGGAACTCACGCTTCTCGGACAGGAAGCCGTAGCCGGGATGGACCGCGTCGGCGCCGGTCTTCTTGCAGGCCTCGACGATCTTGTCGATCAGCAGATAGGACTGGGCCGAGGGCGGCGGGCCGATATGCACGGCCTCGTCGGCCATGCGGACATGCAACGCGTCCTTGTCGGCGTCGGAATAGACCGCGACGGTGGCAATGCCCAGCCTCGATGCCGTGCGCATCACGCGGCAGGCGATCTCGCCACGATTGGCAACCAGGATTTTTTTAATCATCGAGCGACCTCGAAATGAACCGTCACCCCCACGCATGCTTCGCATGCAACCCAATAATTGTCGGCAAAGCCGACGCGGGCGGGGGTCCAGAGGGCATGAGGCGGAGTCTGTTCCGCGGTGGATCCCCGCCTGCGCGGGGATGACGGGGAAGGTGTCACAGCGGGATATTCCCGTGTTTACGCCAGGGATTTTCGAGCTTCTTGTCCTTCAAGATCGCGAGGGACTTGCAGATGCGGCGGCGCGTCGCGTGCGGCCGGATGACATCGTCGATGAAGCCGCGATGGCCGGCGACGAAGGGATTGGCGAATTTCTTGCGATATTCCTCGGTCCGCTCGGCGATCTTCTCGGCATTGCCGATATCCTCGCGGAAGATGATCTCCACCGCGCCCTTCGGCCCCATCACCGCGATCTCGGCGGTCGGCCAGGCGTAGTTCACGTCGCCGCGCAGATGCTTGGAACTCATCACGTCATAGGCGCCGCCATAGGCTTTTCGCGTGATCACCGTGACCTTGGGCACCGTACACTCCGCATAAGCGTAAAGCAGCTTGGCGCCATGCTTGATGATACCGCCGAATTCCTGCGCGGTGCCGGGCAGGAAGCCGGGCACGTCGACGAAGGTGACGATCGGGATATTGAAGCAATCGCAGAATCGAACGAAGCGGGCCGCCTTGATCGAGCTGTCGATATCCAGGCATCCGGCCAGCACCAGCGGCTGGTTGGCGACGATGCCCACCGTGCGGCCTTCCATGCGGGCGAAGCCGATGATGATGTTGCCGGCATAGGCCGGCTGGATCTCGAAGAAATCCGCATCGTCCACGACCTTGAGGATCAGCTCCTTCATGTCGTAGGGCTTGTTGGGATTGTCCGGGATCAGCGTGTCGAGCGAGGGCTCGATGCGGGTCGGTGGGTCGAAGCAGTCGCGCACCGGCGGCTTCTCGCGGTTGTTGGCCGGCAGGAAATCGATGAAGCGGCGCAATTGCAGCAGCGCCTCGACATCGTCCTCGAAGGCGAGGTCGGCGACGCCGGATTTCGTCGTATGGGTCACCGCCCCACCCAGTTCCTCGGCGGTCACGGTCTCATGCGTCACGGTCTTCACCACATCGGGGCCGGTGACGAACATGTAGGAGCTGTCCTTCACCATGAAGATGAAGTCGGTCATGGCCGGCGAATAGACCGCCCCGCCGGCGCAGGGGCCCATGATCAGCGAGATCTGCGGCACCACGCCCGAGGCCAGCACATTCTGCTGGAACACTTCGGCATAGCCGGCCAGCGAGGCGACGCCTTCCTGGATGCGGGCGCCGCCGGAATCATTGAGGCCGATGACGGGCGCGCCCAATTTCATGGCTTGCTCCATCACCTTGCAGATCTTCTCCGCGTGGGTTTCCGACAGCGACCCGCCGAACACGGTGAAATCCTGGCTGTAGACGAAGACCAGCCGGCCATTGACCGTGCCATAGCCGATCACCACGCCGTCGCCGGGCACCACTTGGCTGCCCATGCCGAAATCGGTGCAGCGATGTTCGACGAACATGTCCCACTCTTCGAAAGAGCCGGGATCGAGGAGAAGATCGATGCGCTCGCGCGCCGTCAGCTTGCCCTTGGCGTGCTGGGCCTGGACGCGCTTGACGCCCCCGCCTAAGCGCGCCCGCGCCCGCTTTTCCTCGAGTTCACGGATAATGTCCTGCATCGGATCCCCTCGCTGGCGGTCTTGTTATGCTCTTATGTGACCGCGAATTATGACGGTTTTGAATAACATTATTACTTGTCCCTCTCAAGCGCGCCCCCTTGAAGTCGCGCCCCCGCAGGGTCAGGTTAGGGACGAAATCACAGACAGGAGGATCCTACAATGACCATTAAAGCTGGCGACAAGCTGCCCTCCGCCACCTTGAAGACGATGACCGCCGACGGCCCCAAGGATGTCAGCACCGACAGCCTGTTCGCCGGCAAGAAGGCGATCCTGTTCGCCGTGCCGGGCGCCTTCACTCCCGGCTGTTCGATGAAGCATGTGCCGGGTTTCGTGCGCCATCACGACGACATCAAGGCCAAGGGCGTCGATCTGGTCGCCTGCGTGTCGGTCAATGACGCCTTCGTGATGGGGGCGTGGGAAAAAGACCAGAAGGCCGAAGGCAAGGTGATGATGCTGGCCGACGGCAATGGCGACTTCGCCAAGGCGATGGGCCTGACCATGGATGGCTCCGGTTATGGCCTGGGCCTGCGCTCGCAGCGCTATGCCGTTCTGGTCGAGAATGGCGTGATTAAGCATCTCAATGTCGAGACCGCGCCGGGCGTCGATGCCTCCAGCGCCGAAACTATGCTGGGTCTGCTCTAACGAGCCGCATCAGCTGGGCTGCCGCCAGCACTTCCTGGCGCAGCCCGTCGTTGCGGGTCTTGGCCTCATGATCCAGGCCCCAGCGCTCGTTCTGGAAGCGCTCCTCGAGGCGCGACAGATCGAAGGCCTCCTCGGCCGCCAATTTCCCTTCCACCACCGCCAGGGACAGAACCAGCGACCCGAGACAAGGCGCCAGCGACTGCAGGGCGGTCAGCACCCAATCGTCATAGGCCTCGATCCTTCGGCGCAACGCGGAGAGGCTATCCTCCTCCTGCTGGACCGGCACCACCCCGGCGGTGATGGCCAGGGGGGCGTCCAGTTCGCGCGCCGCCCAATCGAGCCAGGGCTGCCAGCTCACCGATTGCAGCCCGACCAGATCGACCGGGCTGTCGGCGCGGTAGCACAGCATGTCCGAGGCGCCGAAGCCGACGATATAACCTTGCACCTGGCCACGGGTCAGCGGCATGCGGTCCAGCGCGGTGGCGACGAATTGCATCAACCGCATCGAGGTCGGCACGATGGTTTCGCCCTGGGCGGCCCATTCCTCGGCCATCGCCGCGGCCAGCGGCGCGGTCGGCACCGCCAACGACTGGCCGGCCGGCGTCTTGATCGGCTTGCCGTCCAACTGAACGCCGAAGCCACCCTCAACCGGGCCGCTCGACACGTCCTTGTAAAAACGCTTCACCGCAATCCTCCCGCCACCGGCCGCGCCGCATGCCGGCCCTGCGCGAGCGCCGCGAAGCAGGGATTTCCGTCCGAAGCGAAACTCATCAAAGGGCTGGCCGCGTCGCTGACCATGCCCGGCACATTCTTGACATAGGCCGCGCGCGCCGGCGCCACCGCCGGATGCAGCAGCGAGCCGCCGAGATCGATCTGCGTCGCCGGCGCCTGACCGGCCGGGCGCGGCGTCAGGGTGAAATCGAGCGATTCACTGGCCAGGTTGACGCTGCCCTGCCCGGTCACCGTCTGGGTGTCGGTCGCGAACAGCAGTGCTTCGGAGCGGGCCAGACCGTCGGCCAGGGTGAAATGGCTGATCAGGCAGCGCATGTCGGTCCAGGGACCCGAACCGCCGCCCAATCGGCCGAGAATCTCGCCGAACCCGTCGCCGGTGAAGCGGCTGGCGACCTGGGTCGGGCCGATCGACAAGAGGCTGCTGCCCTGCTGGCTGGCCACCAGGGCGCGCAGCGAATTGCCGGTGCCGGCCGATTTCAGCTTGAGATCGATGCGCGCGCCCTGCAGCCCGTCCGACAAGCCGAGCTGGCCCAGCAGCGCGCCCAACTCGACATGGGAAACCGACAAATCGACCGCCGTGGAGGACGGAGAAACCCGAGCATCGAGACTGAGCAGCCCATCGACGCGTCCGCCGCCGATCGAGGCGGCGCCGCCTTGAGCCGTCAGTTTGCCCTCATGCCAGTCGAGATCCAGGGCCACAGCACCCGCCGTCATGCGGCGGTCCACCAGGCGCGCCACCCGCCAGATCAGATGGCCGTCGCTGGACATCAGGATATGGGTCGGCAGGGGATCGTCGGAAAACAGACGACCGTCGAGCGGCAGCACATGGTCGGGCTCGGCGGCGGCCGGTTGCGGCGGGCGGGTGATGTCGAGCAGGACCGACTCGAACTGGCCGTCGATCACCGCGTGACCGTTATGGCGGCTGACCTCGATGCGACCGGCCACGTCGCTGCGGCCCAACGCGCCCTTGAGATCGGCGATGCGCCAGGAGCGTGCGTCGCCATCGCCGCTGGCACCGATATGGCCCGACAGCGCCATCGGCAGGGGCTTGCCCGGCGTGCCGAAACCGAACGCGGCGCTCGCGTCGCCGTCGAGGCCGAGCGCCAGATCGATGCCGGCGCCGGCCAGCGGATCGGCGACCATGCCCTTGACGCTGATCGCCAGCGTGTCGTGACGGCCGATCGTGGCCTCGATCGCCGAGAGAGCGGGATGCGAGAGCGGGCCGGCCAGGGTGAAGGCGGCGCGCGCCGAGCCGAGCGACGGCAGCGGCAGCCCGATCAACGGATCCAGATCGGCGCTGTCATTGAGCTCGGCGGTCATCGACAGAGCGACATCGAGCCCCTGCCGGGCATTCTTCACGGTGCCGTCAGCGCTCGCCACCAGGCCCGGCATCAGCGCCTTCAGGCGCAGCGACAGCGGCTTTTCCTCGACGAACACCTCTTTGAGGCTGCTCAGCAGGCCGGTCACCGCCAGATGCCGGCCATGCCATTGGCCGTCCAGGGTCAGGGCGATCGGGGTAGACAATCCATCCGTATCGAAGGTGGCGCGGTCGATGGCGAGAGACTCGTCGGCCGGATCCTGAAGATGCAGGGCGACGCGGCGGAACACCAGCTGCGTCACCCGGATCGCGGTGGCGGGCGCCTCCACCTTCCGTCCGTCCGCCGGGACGGGCGGGGCGAACTCCCAATTGCCGCGGCCTTGCGCGTCCTGGTCGAGCAGGATATCGGCGCCGTCGACCAGCACCCGACTGACCCGCACCTCGCCCCACAGCAGCGGCAGCAGCCCGATCTGCGCCTCGACATGATCAAGCCGCACCATGTCGGCGCGGGCGTCGCCCGGCCGGCTGGCCAACGTCACGCCGTTGGCGGCCAGGGCGGGATGCAGCGATAATTTCAGTTTCACCGGACCGGCGAAGGCCAGGTCGCGCCCAGTCGCCTGCTTCGTCCAGGCAACGGCCTCGGCACGGTAATGCTCGGTGTCGATCGACTTGACCACCCGCACGAGCGCCACGGCCAGCACCGCGGCGAGGACCAGGGCGACGCGAAAGACGATCCTGGCGGGATTCGGCTTCATTGCGCCTGAACGAACAGGCCGGCCAGGAGTCCGGCCAGCCGCGGATAGGACTCGACGATCACGTCGGCGCCCGTGGCCAGCAGCTCCTCGGGGGCGTGATAGCCCCAGGCGACGCCGACGGTATGAGTGCCGGCGCTGCGGCCCATCTGCATGTCGTAGCTGGTGTCGCCGATCATCACCGTCTCCTCGGCCCGCGAGCCGGCCTCGGCGATGGCCCGGCGCAACATGGCCGGATGCGGCTTGCCGGGATTGTCGTCGGCGCATTGCAGCGAGACGAAGCGTCCCTCGAATCCGTGCCGCTCGATCATCGCCAGAAGACCGCGGCGCGATTTTCCGGTGGCGACGGCGAGGATCCAGCCCTCCTTTTCCAGCGCGTCCAACGCCTCGACGGCGCCGGGGAACAGCGGCTCATGATGATCGGGCCGGACGCGCATCTCGGCGAAGCCGTTCTTGTAATCCTCAACCACGCGGCCGATCAGGTCCGGCTCGGCGTCCGGCAGCAGGCGCATCACCGCTTCCAGCAGCGACAGACCGATGATGCGACGAATCGCTTCGTCGGCGGGGGGCGGAACATTGTTGCGTTCGCAGGCGTGGAGCATCGAGGCCACGATATTGTGCTGGCTGTCGATCAAGGTACCGTCGACATCGAAGACGGCGAGACGTGTAAGAGACGTTGACATTGAAAAATCTGCTCTCGGCGGCAGTCCAAAACGCGGCCATATCCTAATCACAGGAGATCGCGCTGGACAGCCCTGAAACGGGCGGTTACCAATTCGGGGAAATATGTCATTGTGTCGAAATGCGCTGAAGCTAGCTTGGGCGCCGGGTGCTTTCAGAGGGAACCGATGAAAAGATTTTTGCTGACTTCCTGCGCCACCGGCCTGGTGATGACCGTGCTGGCAGGGAATTCCGCCTGGGCGCAGAGCTATTCGGTTCCTACGGGTTCGACACAGGATGTCACCACCCCCATCACCGACAGCGGGTCGACTCCGACCGCCGTCACGGTGACCGGCGGCGGCACAGTGATCCTCGATGGCGTCAACAGCTACACCGGCGGCACCACCGTCTCGGGCGGTAGCACCGTAGCCGTTCGAGGCAACGACAGCGCGATGGGCGCTACCTCCGGCGCTCTCACCCTCGGCGATACGACCAACAGCGGCACCCTGCTGAACGCCGCCGGTTCCAACGCCCTGTCGGTGAACCGCAATATCAGCCTGAACACCGGTGGCGGCATCATCGCCTCGGGCAGCAACACGATCGGCCAGTCTAACGGCGCCGTGACCCTCAACGGCCAGATTTCCGGCAGCGGCGGCCTGACGGTCACCGGTCCCAACAGCACGGTGACCCTGACCAACAACAACAACAGTTACACCGGCACCACCACCGTCGCCGATCAGGGGCAGCTGATCATCAGCAACGACGCCCAGCTCGGCAACACGCAGCTGGCCGGCACCACCGGCACCGCCAACACCGTCAATCTGGGCGACGCCAACAATTCGGCCTCGCTGACCATCGCCCCCGGCGTCAGCGCCTTCAGCTCGGCGCGCAACTTCAACCTGAACGGCGGCGGCGGCATCATCAACGGCGTCACCACGCCGGGCGGCGTCGCCCTCTTCAGCGGCATCTTCTCGGGCGGCGGCGCGCTGTCGATCAATAGCGGCACGGTCGAACTGACCAACACCAACAACACCTATGTCGGCGGCACCTACATCAAGGGCGGCGCCACCCTGCAGGTCACCGACGACACCGTGCTGGGCGGCAGCCAGGCCACCGACGTGACGCTGGGCTCCAACGCCACCTCCACTGCCCCCGCCAGTACCGGCACCCTGCAATTCGTCAACACGGCGGCGGTTACCTCCTCGCGCACCTTCGTGATCGAAGCCGGCGGCGGCACCATCCTGACCAATGCCGCGGCCGACGTGACCATTGACGGCGTCATCGAGAATGACGGCACGACGTCCGATGTGGGCAAAGGATCCGTGGGCAGCCTGACCGTCGGCGGAACCGGGACGTTAGCTCTGCAGTCCACCAACACCTTCACCGGCGACGTCTATGTGCAAAAGGGCGCGACCCTGGCGATCAACGCCGACAACGCGCTCGGCGGCTATACCAGCACCACCAACGAGGTCACCGGCCAGGTCAACAGCACGGCGAACACCAATTCGGACGGCTCGCTGAACCTCAACACGCTGCATCTGCAGGGCGGCGCGCTGGAATTCACCGCGAACGCCACCATCCTGCACAATATCGACACCGACGCGCTCGGCAGCTCGATCAACACCAACAATTTCACGGCGGTGATCAGCAGCAACATCTCGGGCGTAGGCGACCTGACCAAGACCGGCGCCGGCATCCTGACGCTGAACGGCACCAACTCCTACACCGGTGGCACCACCGTCAATGAGGGCGCCCTGATCGTCGGCGACGCGGCGCATCCGACCGCCACCCTGGCCGGCAATGTGACGCTGATCGGCGACGGCACCGACAATCTGTCGACCACGCTGACCACCACCACCACCACCAATTCCGATGGCACCTCCGTCACCACGACCACCACCGGCAACACCATCCTGGGCGGTTCGGGCACCATCAGCGGCACCGTCATCAATAACGGCGCCATCGTCGCCCCGGCCAACATCCTGACGGTGGGCGGCTATATCCAGAATTCCTCGGGCATCCTGGCCCCCGAGATCACCCCCTCGACCACGGAAACCTCGGCCTCAGAGCTGAAGGTGACCGGCACCGCCACCATCGGCGGCGGCACCCTGTCGGTGGGTTACGCCTCGGGCTTCCTGCGCGCCGGCCAGTATCAGATCTTCTCCGCCAGCTCGATCAGCGGCTCCGGCTTCTCGACCGTCGATGCCGGCATCGTGCCCAGCGCCGGCCTGACCGCCAGCATCGAGCAGGAAGGCAATAGCTACTATGTGGTGCTGACCCAGAAGACCGACCTGCCCGATCACCCGACCGTGCTGCCGTCGCTGACCCAGGCCACCATCGACCAGGCGCAGCAGACCACCGGCGCTCTGCTCGATCGCCTGGCCTCGGCCCGCAGCAACGCGTTGGCTGACGATCTGGCGGTGGCCCTGACCGACACCCACCGGGTGCGCGGCACCTCGCCCTATGGCGTGTGGATGCAGCCGCTGGGCGGCACTGGCTCACGCGACGGCGGCGACGGCATCCCCGGCTACAACACGACGACCGGCGGCTTCATGATGGGCGCCGACACCGAGTGGGCCCCGGGCATCGCCATCGGCGTGGCGCTGAGCTACACCTACACCTCGCTGAACCAGACCGGCAGCGACGTCAACAACACCAGCGGCAGCACCTCGACCCCGATGCTGGCGGTCTATGGCGGCTGGTGGAGCGGTCCCTTCGCCATCGATGGTCTGGCCGCCATCGGCATGGGCAAGATCGACGCCAGCCGCGGCATCCTCCAGCCGCTGGAAGGCACCACCACCCCGGCGGTGTCGCAGGTCGCCTCCTCCTCGCATAATGCCAACACCAAGATCGTCGCCCTGCAGGCCAGCGGCTATTGGGCGCTGGACGGCTGGGTGCTTGGGCCGCAGGCGGGCGTCAAATATGTCAATCTGAGCCAGTCCAGCTACACCGAGACCGGCACCGACATCTACAATTTCACGGTGGCCAGCGACAGCCTGAATTCGCTGCGCCCCTTCGTCGGGGGCGACGTCTCCAAGCGCTTCTTCATCGGCGATCATTGGGCGCTGGTGCCGGACCTCAAGCTGAGCTACGAGCATGAGGTCAACAACAGCGCGGCCCATATCGAGGCGCAAACCCAGGGCGACCAGCAGCTGTGGGTCTATAACGACCTGCTGCCGGCCTCGGACATCATCCATTTCATCGGCGGGCTCAAGCTGGAGCTGGACCGGTCGGAAGCCTTCTACGTCAATTACGACCGTCAGCAGAGCAGCACCGGCAGCAGCCAGATGGTCGCCGGCGGGTTCCGCTACCGTCTCTGACAAGACGGAACGATTCCCTTGGGAATCGTTCCGCGACCGCCTGCGGCCGTCGCGCTACCAACCAATCGGGATAGGGGCGGTCAGATTACCTGACCGTCCCCTCCCACACCACCCGGCATGCGGGTCCGCACCGGGCGGTTCGAGGAGTTGAGGTTTCCCTATCTTCGCTTTGTCCTGTCGCGGGCGGTTGGCTTCGTCGCTGCCCAGATCAAGCGAGGCTTCACCCCGCTCTACGCTGAACCGCTCCGCTTGCGCGGACATCTGACGCAATGCCTCCCACATCGACCGGGAGCGAATATTCCTCCTCGTTCGGCCCTTCGTTTACGGCAAAACCGCTCCCTACTATGGCCTCTGCTGACTTCTCGCTCCGGCTCATCACCGTCGGCCTTTCAGCCATGAGGCGAGATCTCCCCAGGTAAGAACGCACTCCTTCACTGCGCGACCGCCGGATCTACGCCACCGCCCCTTGGTCACAAGAGCTTCGCGGTTCTTTGCCCGCTCGCCCTGGTCGGCATCGCCTTATATCCGGTTCTTGTCCATCGGCCCGCAGCTTCGATCCACGCTTCCTCTCCACGCTCGGTCGCCCTCACGCAGTTGCGCTTCACTTCGCTCACTGTGACCAGCTCACGGCGGGACTTGCACCCGCAAGAGTGCGCCCATGCTGGGCGCACAAAAATAAGGCCGGGGAAATTCCCCGGCCTTTTTCTTTGGGCTTCGAGCCTTCTCAGAAGAAGGCTCTCAATCCGGAATAGATCGCCCGGCGCGGCCCGTATTGCGGCGCGAACACGCCGACGCCGTTGCCCGAACGGATCAGGTAGTCGCGGTCGGTGACATTGAGTATGGCGGCGCTCCACTCGAGAGGCAGGCCCATCGGCGTCTCGTCGAACTTGTGCGAGATGCCGAGATTGATCTGGGCATAGGGCGCCACCGTGGCGCCATTCGGAATGTCGCTATCCTCGCGCAGGCCGGTGCCATAGATCACGTCGGCGCTGAGCCGCGTACCGAACAGGCTGTAGGAGACGCCACCCGACGCGGTGACCCACTGATTGTGATCCGTATAGATGTAGTGGTTGGCGATATAGGCCAGATCGGCCGGGCTGAAATTATATTGCTGCGAGACGATATCGGCAGCCTTCTCGCGGCCCCCGGAGAGATTGGCGTAGATCGACCAATTGTCCTGCTCGTAGCTGGTGCTGAGCTCGGCGCCGTAGACGTTGGCGCGCGAATAATTGAACACCGCCAGGATGATCGGCGAGCCGAACTGGCCCTCGTCGATCAGGTCCTGGGCGATCTTGGCATAAGCGTCGAGGCCGATCTTCAAGCCCGGCAGAAAGGTGCGCTCGACACCGACATCGTAATAGTTCGACCGCTCGGGCAGGATCGGCCCGTCGGCGGGCGGCGAGGACGGGCTGTAGCCGGCCGGATAGCCGGTGGTGTTGGCGAATTTTGCCAACGAGCCACCCGACACCAGTTCCATCGACGGCGGCGTGAAATAGCGCGAATAGCCGGCATGCAGCGCCGTATCGTCATCGGGCTTCCACACCACATTGAAGCGCGGACTGACCTGACCGTTGGCGGTGTAGGCGTCCAGCATGTCGTAGCGGAAGCCGTAATTCACCGTGACCTGGGACGACACCTTCCATTCGTCCTGGAGGTACGCGCTGTAGGTGAAGCCGGTCTTGCTGCTGCCCTCGACCACCGAGACCGGACTGGTGCCGACACTCACGCAGGTCGCGTCGGCGCAGGGAAGGACCGAGGAATCGGTGGCGGCATAGGCATGTTCGGCAGTGAACAGGCCACCGAAGCGCAGGGTATGGTCGTCGCTGAGACGGTAGGTGCTGTCCCCCTGCATCCCTTCGGCGACGTCGCCGCGGAAGGCGGTTTGGGCCAAGCCGTAGAACATCAGATCGCCGACGCCGTCGGGGGAATAGGCCAGCTTCGAATAGCGAGCGAAGGCCGAGAGCTGGAAATCGAAATTGTCGGTGGCGTGCAGATAGGACAGCACCGCGTAATCATTGGTTTCGAGCTGATGCTCGTTGAGATTGGCGGAGTTGAAAGCGGTCTGGTTGCCCAACTGGAAGGATGGCGTCTGGCCCGGATTGTCGGGGATCTGGAAGGAGCCCTGGTAATAGCCGAGGATGGCGCTGACCTTGTTGTCCGAATCGATGATGTCGTCGAGCAGGGCGAAGCCATGGGCCTGCTGCGTCTGGTCGTGAATCGGGTGGTCGGACGAGGTGGGATTTTCCACGCCGATCTGGTTCTGGGTGAAATCGCCGGCGACGTAATAGCGGAAATTGCCGCTGGAGCCGGAATATTCGAGGCTCGGCTCGACCCAGCCGTTGCTGCCGCCGTAAATCCCCACCGAACCGCCCTGGTCGAAGGCGCCCGACTTGGTCTTGATGTCGACGATGCCGGTGGTGACGAGGCCATACTGGGCCGGCAGCGATCCGGTGATCAGATCGATCGAGGAAGCGAAACGCGAGGTCAAGCTCTGGCCGAAGAAGCTGATGCCCTCCGGCAGGATCACGCCGTCAATGCGATATTGGATATTGCCGTGGTCATTGCGCAGATGGATCTGACCGTAAGAATCCTGGCTCACGCCGGGCGCCTGCAGCAGGGTCTGGTTGAGCGGAATGTCCGCGCCACCCGGCTGGTCGCTGATGGATTGGTCGCTCAATTTATAGACCGTGGCGCCGATCTTGGTCTCGAGGCCTTCGCGGGCCTGGTTGAGATGGTCGGCGGTGACGGTAATGTTCTGGATGTCACCACTGCTATCGCCCGAAGGCGGCGCCGCATCGTCGGCGCGGGCCGCGCCCGCCGCCATCGCCAGGACCAGAAAACTGCAAGCCGTAGCCCGCGGCAAGCGCCGGGGCGAAGTGAAACCACGCATGAAAATACTCCACTGACTGAAACCTGAAAAAGACGATTGGTTTCAGACGGAGGGAGGAGCGCGGCTGGAGAAATGAAGGATCGGCGCCGCGCGGTACTCGCTGACCGCCGAGACGGGGGCGAGAATTTCCGCGACCGAGGTCGGCGGGACGAAACCGGCCTGCTGCGGCAGGTCGAGCGAGGCGAAGGCGGCGATATTCGCGCAAATGGCGCAATCGTCGCCGGTCGCCGGCAGATCGGGAGAGGTGCTGCCCGCCGGCGCGGCGATCGCGGTGACCTGGCCCGGCAGCGGATGGATATGGCCGAACGACAGCACCAGCTGCAGCGCCAGGGCCAGAAGGCCGAAGCGCGCGCCCAAGCGGGTCAGCAGGGATTTGTGTCTGTCGCGATACATTGCAACTTTATAGCATCAAATTTATTTGAGGCTAGGCCAGCTTTTCGACCAACGGCCTGATCAGCCTGGCGGGCGGCGCCCCGAACAGGCGGGTGAAAGCCGCGTCGTCCTGGGCGGAAAGCCGCAGCAACGGCCTGAACAGGGCGCCGAACAGCAGGTCGAATTGCGGTTTGTCGAAGGAGACCTTGTTATCCTCCTCCGAATGGACCAGCGGCACGAAGGCGTTGGACCCGAGACTGACCGCATGCATGCGGTTCTGCATCAGGCTGATGAACCAGTCGCGGCGCGGCTCGAAACGCTTGAAGGCCTCGACGATGCGCATCAGCACGCCCCACAGCACCGCCTTGGCGCGCGGATCGTCATAGAAGAAATCCCAGGTAAAATGCGGGTCCTGGCGCACTTCTTCGATGATCGCTTCACATCGCCGGGTCAGCTCGTCCTGCTGGTCGCCCAGCACCAGATGCAGGAAGTTGAAATAATTGGGCAGCAGGGCGCGCGACACCGCTTCGCTTTCCAGCAATTCGGTCAACGGATGGACCAGCAGCCGGCGGAACGGATCGGCCCGGCGCTCCTGGGCCATCTCGCTGGCCACCGCATGGACCAGTGTGCCGAGAAACTGGTTGATCAGCTCAGCGCAGCGGTCGGACTCGAGAAAGGCCCTGGCCTCGTCGGCCAGATCCTCACGGCGGGAAGAAACCAGGAAGGCACCAAGAACGGTCTGGGCGAACTTCTGGAGCTCCTCCCGGCCTTGAGTCATTTTTGGTCCTCTTCGAAGGACACGAAGGGCTCGCCCGCGCTGGCCTCCTCGAAGCCGAAGAACTCGAAGCTGGCCGAGATATGGGCCGGCAACGGGGCCTCGATCTTGATCAGGCCCTTGCGGGGATGCGGCACCATCACGGCGCGGGAATGCAGATGCAGCTTTTTGCTGACCCCCTGCCCGGTCAGATAGGCTTCCGTCCCGCCATATTTGCCGTCGCCCTGAATCGGCGTGCCCAAAAGCCCACAGTGGGCGCGCAGCTGATGGGTGCGCCCGGTGCGGGGCTCCATCTCCAGCCAGGCGGCTTTCTTATAGGCGCTATCGACCACCCGGTAATAGGTGACGGCGCGCTTGCCGTCTTCTTCATCGACCTCGACCTTGTCGCCCATCCTGCCGGTCATCTTGGCCAAGGCGGCGTCGATGCGGCCTTGCGGATAGCGCGGCACGCCGACCACCAGGGCCCAATAGCATTTGCGCGCCTCGCGCGAGCGGAAGGACGCCGCCAGCTTGGCGGTCGCGAAGGCGTTGCGCCCCAGCAGCAGCGCGCCGGACGTATCCTTGTCGAGACGATGCACCAGACGCGGCCGCTCCGCCGCGCCGAAGCGTAAGGAGTCCAGCATGGCGTCGAGATGATGATCGAGGCTGGTGCCGCCCTGTACGGCGAGGCCGGCCGGCTTGTTCAGCACGATCACGTCGTCATCCATATAGAGAATGGCGTCGGCCAGCGCCTTGGCCTCGGCGGCGCTGACCGGCTTGGCGGTCTTGACGCGGGGAGCGTCGTCGGGCTTGGCCTCGCCCAGCGGCGGGACGCGGATCACCTGCCCCGCTTCCAGCCGCTGGTTCGATTTGGCCCTTTTACCGTCGACGCGCACCTGGCCGGTACGCAGCAGCTTCTCGAGCCGGCCATGGCCGAGATCCGGGAAGCGTCGGGAGAACCACCGGTCCAGCCTCAGATCGGTTTCGTCCGCCGTGACGGTGACGCTTTGTACTCCACTCAAAAACTTGCTCCCCGGGAAACCTTACAGGCGTTACTTATGCCACAGTTCCTGGATCTCCTCCAATTTCCGTTCCTTGGTCTCGGGGACCAGGTAATAGACGAAGACCGCCGACAGCACGCTCATGGCGCCATAGATGTAATAGCTGAAGCCGTGATGGAACAGGTCGTTGAGCAGCGAACTGCCGTCCAGCACCTTGAAGCTCCAGCTGACCAGCACATTGGCGATCCACTGCGCGGCGACCGCGATAGCCAGGGCCTGACCCTTGATCGCGTTGGGGAACATCTCGGCCAGCAGCACCCACACCACCGGGCCCCAGGAGAAGGCGAAGCCGGCGACATAGACCACCATCGCCACCAGAGCCGCGGACCCGAGCGCCTGCACGTTGAAGATGGCGCCCAGGGCGAACATCGCCACAGCCATGACGACACCGCCGCAGATCAGCAGCGGCCGGCGCCCCCAGCGATCGACGCTGAACATCGCCACCAGGGTGAAGAGGACATTGGCGGACCCGACGATCACGGTCTGCAGGAAGGCGCTGTCATTGGCGGCGCCCATGTTCTGGAAGATCAGCGGCGCGTAATAGAGCACCGCATTGATGCCGACCAGCTGCTGGAACACCGACAACATGATGCCGATGAAGATCACCTTGACGCCAAAGGAGAACAGCTTGTCGGTGTGATGCACCAGGCTGCCCTCGATGTCGGCCAGGGTCTGAGTGGCCTGGGCCTCGGGCATCAGCCGCTTCAGCACGGCGAGCGCTTCAGGGACGCGGCCCTTCAGCACCAGCCAGCGCGGGGTGTCCGGCACGCCGAACAGCAGGGCCAGGAACAGGGCGGCGGGAAGCGCCTCCGAGCCCAGCATCCAGCGCCAGCCGATCTGGTCGAGCCAGGACTGGTCGCCCTGCAAGGCAATCGTCCAATTGACGAAATAGACACCGACGATGCCGCCGACGATGGCCATCTGATTATAGGAGATCAGCCGGCCGCGCTGGGCAGGCGGGGCGATTTCCGCGATATAGAGGGGCGAGAGCATCGAGGCCATGCCGACGCCGACGCCGCAGACGATCCGATAACAGATGAACGGCACCAGCGCCTTGGGGCCCATCGCGCCGATGGCGCCCAGCCCCAGTTCCGGGAAAGCGGACCCGATAGCCGAGACCAGGAACAACAGCGCAGCCAGCATCAGGCCGCCACGGCGGCCGAGATGGTTGCCCGTCCAACCGGCGATGGCGCCGCCCACCACGCAGCCGAACAGGGCGCTGGAGATGGTGAAACCCGACAGCGCGTTGCGCGCGGTCTCGTCCAGATTCTGCGGATCGATGAAATTCGCGTCGATCGATTTGACGGCGCCGGAAATCACGGCGGTATCGTAACCGAACAACAGACCACCCAAGGTGGCCACCAGAGTCAGCGCGACCACCGACCCCTGCTTCGTCATGGACATCCCATCCCTCCCTTAGCCCGCGGATGCGCGGATTCTTCGTTTGCGCGCATTCCAGAGCGCGAGCGCTCTAGAATCTGCATGGTGCGCGCAAAAGCAAGCTTTTGCGCCGCTCAGTCGCCGCGCAGGCTTTGAACCTCGTGGTCCCGCTTTGGAAAAGCTGAATCACGAGGCCCCTGCATGCGACCTGTGGCAGAGGTACCACAGGTTATAAAAAAATGACACCGCTGTATGATAGCGTTGTCAGCGGCATTGACAGCGTTGTCTAGCAAGCGTCACTGTAGCCTCCGTCAACACCGCATACCTATGCGGATGTCAGGCGAACCGGCCAAACAACCCTAAAAGAGCCGGAACCCGGAGGAAGCTGCATTGACAACGCGGCACAGGTCCAGATTTAATAAATCAAATAGAAATAATATAGTGGCCTGTAACGCACGCAGCTCTCGATGGAAGGCGGAGTCCCGCTCCTGACAGATCGGCCAGATGGGAGGCTACACGTCTCAAGAGTACCCGGACCAACCCGTCCGGTAAAAAAATCAACCCAATAAACTCCAAACAGTACGGGGGTACGTTCATATGTCTACTCGCAGCGCATACTCGCGCAAGCTTCTGCTTGCCAGCACCTCAGCTCTTTCCTTTCTGATCGTCGCTCCGGCGATCGCTCAGCAGACCCCGCCGCCGCCCGCGGCCGGCGACATCCAGGAAGTCGTCGTTTCCGGCTTCCGCGCGTCCCAGCAGAAAGCCTTGGACAACAAGCGCGAATCCGACCTGCCGATCGAATCGGTGGCGCCGGAAGATATCGGCAAGATGCCCGACCAGAACGTCGCTGAATCCCTTCAGCGCCTGCCGGGCGTGCAGATCGACCGCTCGCAGGGCGTTGGCACCGCGGTGCTGATCGACGGCCTGCGCCAGAACCTGACCACTCTGAACGGCGACGTCTTCCTGACCGGCAAGGAATTCTACGTTTCGGGCGAAGGCTCGGGCGGCGGCGCCGGCGGTGGCGCGCAATACGGCTCGCTGGAAGGCATCCCGTCGGAAGAAATCGGCGGCATCGACGTCTATAAGAACCCCAAGGCCTCGATCACCGAAGGCGGCCTCGGCGGCACCATCGATCTGAAGACCCGCGATCCGCTGACCCAGCCGGTCGGCTGGACCCTGGGCGGCAACTTCCGCATGACCATGGATGAGGGCCAGAACGACTGGACTCCGATCGGCACGCTGGTCGGCTCCTACAATTTCAACAACAAGGTGGCGGTGACCGCCAGCTTCTCCTACGACCATGAGAAGACCCAGACCGCCGAATTCCAGGACGCCAACCGCAATCAGTGGGCAGTCTCCGACTACGGCACCGTGCCCACCGCCGGCCAGCCGCTGACCGCCGCCAACTTCGTGAAGATGCCGCAGAGCTACATCGATCCGCAGTTGGCCTATTTCAGCGATATCGACGATGACCGCACCACCATCGGCTCGTCGCTGGGCATCGCCGCCAAGCTGACCGATAGCATCACGACCCACCTCAACTGGTTCTATTCGCGCGAAGACGACACCAGCCTGACCTATTCGGACAAGGTGTGGTTCAACGGCTCGGGCACCGCGGCGCCCTATAGCGCCAGCAATCTGCCCTCTCCCGGCATCAATACCACCCAGCCCTATTCCATTGACGGCAATGGCGTGGTGCAGAGCGGCACCTTCGTCGCCACCGGCGCGGAAACGGCGACGCTCTATCAGGAGAATGTCAGCACCGCCAACAATCTGCAGTGGGTGACCGCCTATGATGCCGGCGGCGCGCTGCGCGGCTCTCTCGACGCTTCCTACGCCTACGCCACCTCGAATTTGCAGGCCGCCCAGGCCGACGTCGAGCACGGCCTCTACGACACCAGCTCCGGCGTCGGCACCTCGCCGAGCGCGCCGGGCTGCAACAACGGCGCCTCGACCTGCCCGGGCGCCGGCAACGCCCCCTACCAGTTCCAGTGGACCAATGGCGGCACGTCGGGCCTGCCGACGGTTAACTATCTCAGCAATGTGCTGAGCAACCCGGCCTACACCACGTTCAAGTCCAACTGGGCCTGGGCCAACCTGACCTCGCAGCAGAATTACGCGATCAAGGGCGACATGCAGTACGACCCGGCCTTCGTGAAGAATGTCGACACCACCCTGTCGTTCGGCGGCCGTTATGGCAGCCGCGACGTCGACCAGAGCTTCGGCCGCTATCTGATCAACGGCACCGAAGCCGATGGCGCGGTCGCCGGCGGTCCGGTCACCGCCGGTTCGGGCCCGTGGCTGTACTACCAGGATCCGGGTTACGGCACCCCGAACATCCCCTACTCGACCGCCGTTTCCAATCCCAGCCTGGCCAAGACGGTCAATATCACGGGCGTCGGCAACGCCATCGTCAAGAACCCGACGACCAGCGGCATCACCAACCCGTCGACCTATCTCAACGCGGTCTGGGGCGGCGCCGGGGTTCCGAACAACACCGAATCCCTGTTCGTCGACGGCCTGTCCTCCTTCAATGTCGAAGAGAAGACCTATGCCGGCTACGTGATGGCCGACCTCGGCAGCGCCGCCAACCGCTTCCACCTCAATGTCGGCGTCCGCTTCGTCCATACCGACCTGACCATCAACAATGGCGAATCGGCCGCCTCGCCGACCTATTACGGCACGGCTTCGTGGAACGGCGTCGACAGCAATGTCATTCCGGTCACTACGCACCGCTCCTATGACGATGTGCTGCCGACGATGAACTTCGTGCTCGATGTTTCGGCGGACGAAAAGATCCGCTTCGGCGCCGCCCGCGTGGTGTCGCCGCAGGATCTGTTCTCGCTGGGTCTGGGCAACACCTACAACTTCACCCGCCAGACCGGCTCGCGCACCAACATCCATACCGGCGTCGAAGACGGCTTTGCCTTCGCCGGCGGTTCGTCGGGCAATGCGCAGCTCGATCCGTACCGCGCGACCCAGACCAACCTCTCCTACGAGAACTACTTCGCGAAGAGCGGCCTGGTCAGCATCGGCGGCTTCTACAAGCAGGTGGATAATTTCGTCGAAACCCAGAACGTCCCCACCACGGTGGTGGACGATTTCGGCGGCACCACCGCGGATGTCAGCGAACCGGTCAATGCCGGCCACGGCAAGATCTTCGGCGTCGAGCTGGGCGGCCAGTATGCCTTCGATAACAGCTTCTACAGCTGGCTCGACGGCTTCGGCGTCGCCGCGAACTATACCCGTTCGCAGTCCTACTCGTCGGCGGCGACCAGCTTCTCCACCGACACCCCGATCCCGGGCGTCTCCAAGAACTCGATCACCGGGACGCTGTTCTACGAGATGGACGGGTTCTCGGCTCGCGGCTCCTATACCTGGCGCGACACGGCGGTCAACGATTCGGGGGTCGGTTCGACCTTCTCGTTCGCGAACGCCGCCGGCGTGCAGAAAACCTATCAGGTCTATGCGGCTCCCTACGGCCAGCTGGATGCCCAGCTCGGCTATGATATCAACGAGCATTTCGGCCTGACCTTCTCGGTGCAGAACCTGACCGACGCCTCGTTGCATACCTACCTGCAGTACCCGAATCTGCCGTTCTCCTACGACGATAGCGGCCGCCGCTTCTTCCTAGGCGGTAAGTTCAAGCTCTAAGGTGTAAGATCCACGGGGTGGCGAGAAATCGCCACCCCGTTTTTCCTTTTGTCCGAACGGCGGGGGTGGGACGCCATGAGTGACAAACGCATACGCTCGATCGCGATCCTGGGCGGCGGCACGGCCGGCTGGGTCTCGGCTAGTCTTTTGGCGCGCACGATGCAAGGCCTCGACTGCGCCGTCACCGTGATCGAATCACCGGAAATAGGTACTGTCGGCGTCGGCGAAGCGACCATACCGCCGATCATCGACCTGTTGAAACTGCTGGGCATTAACGAGGCGGACTTCATCCGCCACACCCAGGCGACCTTCAAGCTGGGCATCAAATTCACCGACTGGCGGCGGGCGGGCCATTCCTATTGGCACCCGTTCGGTACCTTCGGCAGCACGATCAACCGACGGCCCTTTCATCATTACTGGCTGGCGGCCAAGGCCAAGGGCTGGGCGCCGCGCTTCGGCGATTTCAGCCTGTGCGCCTCGCTGGGCGACGAAGTGCGCTTCCGCTTTCCCGACCCGCAGGCCCAGGGGCCAGCCGCCGGATTGCGCTATGCGCTGCATTTCGACGCCGGGCTGGTGGCGGCCTATCTGCGCCACTATGCGACCAGCCTCGGCGTAACGCGGCTCGAAAAGACCGTGGCCGAGGCCAGCCAGGCCGCGAACGGCCATATCAAGGCGCTGCATTTCACCGACGGCACCGAGCTGGCGGCGGACCTCTATATCGATTGCAGCGGGTTCCGCGGCATGCTGATCGAGCAGACCCTGCGAACCGGCTATGTCGATTGGACCAGCTGGCTGCCCTGCGACCGCGCCGTGGCGTTTCCGACCGCCTCGGCGTCCCCTCGCCCGTCCTTCACCGAGGCGCGGGCCCGCGCCGCCGGCTGGCAATGGCGCATCCCGCTGCAGCACCGGACCGGTAACGGCTATGTCTATTCGAGCGCGCATCTGGACGACCGGGCCGCGCTCGACGATCTGCTGGCGACGGCGGGCGGCGAGCCGGCGGCCGAGCCGCGCTTCCTGCGCTTCACCACCGGGAGGCGGAGGCAATTCTGGGTCGGCAACTGCATCGCCATCGGCCTTGCCTCGGGCTTCCTGGAGCCTCTGGAATCCACCTCGATCCATCTGGCGATCAGCAGCATCTGCAATCTGCTCGACCATTTCCCCGACCGCGATTTCGCGCCGGCCAACATCGAGTCCTACAATCGCGAACTGATCACCGAGATCGAGCACATACGGGACTTCATCATCCTGCATTACTGCGCCACCGAGCGCGGCGATTCGGACTTCTGGCGGTCGTGCCGGAGCATGGAGCTGCCTGACAGCCTGGCGGCCCGCATCGCGCTCTACAAGGAAAGCGGCCGGGTCCGCACTCGGCAGGGCGATCTCTTCACCGACCTCTCCTGGTTCTATGTGTTCGACGGCATGGGCATCGATCCCGCGGCCACCGATCCGCTGGCGGAGGTGGTCGGCGACCAGTGCCTGCGCGGCATCCTCGACGAGCTGGCGGCGCACACCGCCGCCGCCCTGCGCCAGGCCCCGCCGCACGATTCCTATTTCCTCCCCGACAGGAGCGAATTGGCGGCGGCGCCCGTCTGACCTCTCCCCGTCCCCCTGGGGGTTTCGGGCGCCGGCTCGGAACAGCCGGCGCCCCTTTTTTTCGGCCGCATCCTGCGCCATCTTTGCGGATAGGATGAGCCCTCACCCCACCCTCTGCCGCGACTGCGCCAAGCTGGTCCCCGCCGGCCCGACCTGCCCCGATTGCGGCTCGGCGCGGCTGGTGTCGCATCCCGAATTGCTCGACCTCACCATCGCCCATATCGATTGCGACGCTTTCTACGCCTCGGTCGAGAAGCGGGACGATCCCTCCCTGCGCGACAAGCCTCTTCTCGTCGGCCATCCGGGCGGACGCGGCGTCGTCACCACCGCCTGCTATATCGCCCGCCGCTACGGCCCACGCTCGGCGATGCCGATGTTCAAGGCGCTGGAACTGTGCCCGCACGCGGTGGTGATCGCCCCCAACATGGCCAAATACAAACTCGCCAGCCAAGGCATCCGCGCCCTGATGCTGAAAGCCACCCCGCTCGTCGAGCCACTGTCGCTCGACGAGGCCTATCTCGATCTTTCGCCCGAGCATCGCCTGATCGACCGGCCGCCGGTGGTGATCCTGGCCCGTCTGGCCCGCGCGGTGGAGCGCGATGTCGGCGTCACCGTGTCGATCGGGCTTAGCTATAACAAGTCGCTGGCCAAGCTGGCATCCGACCGCGATAAGCCCCGCGGCCTGTCGGTGATCGGCCGCGCCGAGGCCAAATCGATCCTCGCGCCCCTGCCGGTCGGCGCCATCCACGGCATCGGCCGCGCCACCGCGCGACGGCTGGAGCAGGACGGCGTCACCACGGTGGCGCAATTACAAGCCATGTCCGAAGCTGCGCTGGTAGCGCGCATGGGGAAATTCGGCCGTGCTTTGGCCCAGCGGGTGCATGGCATCGACGACCGCGCCATCGTGCCCGACCGGCCGTTGAAGAGCGTCTCGGTCGAGAACACCTTCGCCCGCGACCAGCGCGCCCTCGACCCGTTGGCCGAGGAGCTGCGCGATCTCACCGAAAAGCTGGTCGTGCGTCTCCGGCGCGCCGGCGTCGGCGGCGCCACCGTGGTGCTGAAACTGAAGACCGGCGATTTCAAGACGCTATCCCGGCAAGTCCGCCTGCCCCATCCGACCCAGCGCTTCGAGACGCTGTGGGAACAGGGGCTGACGCTGCTGAAGCGCGAGGCGGATGGACGGCCTTTTAGATTGATAGGGATTGGCGTATCGGAATTGGCACCCGCCGCTGAGGCGGATCCCCCGGATTTATTCAATTAAATCCACAGATGCACACAGATTTTTTTATCTGTGTCCATCTGCGTCCATCTGTGGATGAAAATTAATTCCCCACCGGCACCTGCGACCACCCCGGCACCGTCTTTCGCAAAGCCATCACCTGATCCTTGGTAATGGCGGGCGCGGCGTTGCCCCAGGAATCGCGGGCATAGGTCAGGATCTTGGCGATCTCGTCGTCTTTCAGGAAGGACGACCAGGCCGGCATGCCGTCGCGGCCCTTGAAGATCAGCTTGATCACGTCGTCATCCTCGGCGCCCAGCAGGAAGGCGTCGCCCGACAAGGCCGGGTAGAAATGCGGGATGCCCGCGCCGTTCTGCTGGTGGCAGGTGGCGCATTTCCGATTGTAGAGCGCCTGGCCGTCATCCTCGGCCAAAGCCGCGCCGGCGATGAACAAGCCGGCGGCGGCGAACAATGCGAACTTCATGGTCATTCCCCTCAGGCCTGGATCGCGTGCTTGTGCAGCTTTTCGATCTGCTGCCAGGCGGATTCGATGGCGCCGGCCTGCCAGCCGGTCAGATAGGACAGATGCTCGCCGGCCAGATAGATGCGGCCCTGCGGCTCCAGCAGCTTGGGATAGGCGGTCTTGCGTCCCTCCTCCGTCCACTGGGCCCAGCCGCCGAGATTGTATTTGGCCTTGTGCCAGCACCAGGAGAAGGCGCTCTCGAAATTGGCGCGGTATTCGCCGGGAAACACCGTCTCGCCGACATCGAGGCAATACTCGACGCGCTCCTTGAAGGATTTGGCGGAGAACTCCGCCGCCGCGCCGCCATGGATGTAAGCGCCCAGCAGAACGCCCTTCTGACTAGCATAGCCGGTGGAGGGCAGGCTGATCAGATAGTCGCCGAACGCGCCGTTCTTCACCGTCTTGATATGGCCGCCATAGATCCCGTAATCCTCCTCCCAGAAGCGGCGTTTCATCTGCAGGCCGGTCTTGTTGACCAGGGCGTAGGAGACACCGGTGATGGCTTCCTTGAAGTCGTCGGAGAAGTCGGTGTCGATCTGGTGCAGCACCGACAGCGGGATGGTACAGACCACATAGTCGGCATTGACCTGCGAGCGCTTGCCCGTCTTGGTGTCGAGGCAGGAAACGGTGACGCCGCGGTCGTTCTGGCGGATTTGCTCGACCTCGGTGTTGAACTTGATCAGATGGCCCATATTGCGTTCGAAGCCGCGGGCGATCTGGTCCATGCCGCCGACCGGCTGGAACATGGTCCATTGCATCTCGTGATTGGTGACCGAGGCGAAATACTTCCACAGCTCGGAATTCAGCACGTCCGAAAAGCCATACAGCTCCGACTGCTTGCCCGGCCCCGGATCGAGGCCGGCGCCGGGATTGACCACCCAGCCACGCCCGTCGGTTCCCTGATAGGAGAGATCCTTCTTCAGATAGCCCTCATGGCGCAGATACTCGACGAAGACCTCCTTGTCCTCGGCCGAGAGCAGCCCGTCCAACTTGCCGGAATTGGCCGCCTTGGCGACCAGCTCGGCGGTATAGCCCCGCGCATCGGCCTTGATTTCGGCCTGACGGACGCGCTTGCCGGCCAGCCCGCCTTTGACGTCCTTGGCCATCACGAAGGACGCGTCGTTGTCATTGACCATGATTTCCAGCGGCACGCCGAACTTGCGGGCGTAATAGAGGGTCGAGCGGTGCCAATAGGGAATACGCCAGGGGCCGATATTGATGTATTGCCCCTCGTCGAAGCCGCATGTCAGCGCCTCGTTGCCCAGCTCCTGGGCGGAGAAACCCTTGCGCGCCGACTGGGCGCGGCCGCCGGCGAAGGAGCGGGCCTCCAGCACGGTAACCTCGTAGCCGAGTTTCGAGAGTTCGTAAGCCGAGGTGTTCCCGGCATGGCCGGCTCCCAGCACGACCACCTTCTTGCCCTTGCCCGAACCGCGCAGGTCGGGCGGCGCCTCGACCGCCGAGGCCATCGGCACGCCAAAAGCGTTCATCGCCGCGAAGACCGCGGCCGTGCCGCCGACGCGGCCCAATCGTTCCAGTAAAGCGCGGCGCGTCAGTCCGCCCAAGAAATTCTGATCCATCGTCACCCTGCCCCGTTGAGAACGTTTCCAACTTCGCAAGAGGCATGCCACGCGCGGCGCGGCGGAAAAGCTGCCGTCGAACAGTGACGCGCGCAAAGACCAGATTAAAAACCAGGCATCCCGAGGTAAGGCCGCCATAAAAACCGGCACCCGGGATCCGTATCGATCCCTTACCGGCTTTCGCCCTATCGTCATGGCCGGCATCCACTTCAGGGAACAGCATTATGACCCACGCCGCCGGCATCGCTTACAGCACCTCGGGCGAGCATTATCTCAGCTACGCGGATGGCGATCCCCAGCGCCTGTTCAACTTCACCAGCCACTTCGCCTATGCCGATGCGCAACTCTGGTCGGTGATCGCCAGACGGCTCCGCTTCCTGCGCGCCGACGGACGTGACGAATTGCGCGTGCTCGACGCCGGATGCGGCCCCGGCACCTGGCTGCGCCGCATCATCACCGAAGCCCATCGTCTCGGTTTCAAGCGGATCCTGGCCACCGGCTTCGACATCGCCGAAGCCCAGCTCGCCCAGGCGCGCAATCTCACCCGCGACGTCCGCCACCTGCCCGGCGTGTCGCTGTCGATCGAACAGCGCGACCTGACCCACCCCCTGCCCGAGGTCGATGGCGGCGTCGATCTGACCCTATGCCTCTATTGCGTCCTGAACCATCTGCCGAAGGACAGCCTGTCGGCGGTGACCGCCGAACTGGCGCGGGTCACCCGCGGCATTTTCATCACCACGGTGCGGACCATCGGCTCGGTACCGACCGCTTATGTCGATTCGCTCGACCATACCCGCATGTTCCGCCAGGACAATGCCCAGGACCGGTTCGAGGCTGAGCTGCTGGACGGACAGCATTTCACCATCCCGTCCCATCTGTTCGCCGCCGAGGAATTCCGCACTCTGATGGAAGGCGGCTTCGCCATCGAAGCCTTGCGCGGCCTCGATCTGTTCCACAGCCGCTTCAGCCCCGATCCGCGCTGGAATCCGGAAGCGCTCCCCAGCGACGAAGCCCTGGTGCGCGTGCTCGCGCGCCTGGAAGACCGCTTCGCCACCCACCCGGCCTTCATCGACCGGGCGACCCATATCCTGTTTATCGGCCGGCCGAAGCCTGTTTGAGTGATGGTGTTACGGCGAACGGGATCCTCAGCGTGGGTGTTCCGCTCTGGTTTGTATCGAAACCAAGAGGTTTCGATACAAACCAGAGCGACCTGGAATCCCGCCTCGGCACGGATCGACGCTTTCACTTTTTTCATTTTTCCCAGGACCCGTAGTGAGCACATGAGGGGACCTCCTTCAGGTCCCCTCATGTGCTCACGGAGGGTTGCGCGCTTGCGCGCCCACAATCGGTGGCGCTGTCAATGTCGGTTTGAGCGATCACACGACCGTGTAGAACGAAACAAGGGCTGGGCACGGCACTGATCGACGCTTAACCCCGAACCGGCATCGCCCTAGTGGCGCGTTGCCCTGAGCGCCTCCTCCAGCACCGGCAGCATGACGTCGTAGCCCTGCTCGGTCGGATGCACGCCGTCATACGCCAGTCCCGGCTTGATCCCGCCCTGGCCATCCTGCAGCGCCGACCAGTAATCGGCATAGACGGCGTGATGGGACGCAGCATAAGCGCGGATCCAATCATTGAACGCGACGATCTTGCCGGTGACCTCAAGCCCCGGCCGCCAGGGGAAGCCAGCAGCCGGCGGGATCGAGGCCAAGATCACCTTGATCCCGTTGGCCTGGGCCAGCTCGGTCATGCTGGCGATATTGGCTTCGGTCATCTCCGGCGTCATCGGCCCGGTATTGCCGGCGATGTCGTTGGTGCCGGCCATGATCTGCACGGCCTTGGGATGCAGATCGATCACGTCCTCGCGGAAGCGCACCAGCATCTGCGGCGTGGTCTGGCCGCTGATGCCGCGGCCGATCCTTACCGCCGAGAAAACGCCCGGCCGCTTGGAAACCCAGCCCTCGGTGATGGAATCGCCCAGCAGAACGATGTCGGGCTTCTGGCCCGAAGCGATCTGCTGGGCGTTGTCATCGCGATAACGCCCGAGCTGTCCCCAATCGTCGGCCGGCGGCTGGGCCGAGGCCATGCCGCCAAACGCCAACACCAGCAAGGCCAGGCGGAGCTTCATTGCGCCACCGCCACGGTCTGCGGCTGCACATTCCAGCCGCGCACCGCCAGCTTGATCCCGCCCTTGATCGCCGTGGCCGGGACGGAAATCTCCACCGTGCGGCTCTCGCCCGGCAGCAGCGAGATGTAGTTCGCCTTGGCATAGGCCGGCAGCAGGCGAGATCCGTCAGCCTGCAGCAGAGTCAGCTTGGCCATCAGCGCCGGCGCCGTCCCTTGATCGGCGAGGTCGATGGTGAACACCATCTCGTCGCCGCGGCGGTCCTGCCGGGCCGACAGACCCATCGGCTGCGGCGCCATCTGGGTCAGGCGCTTCATGTCGGTTTCCTGATCGGCCTGCCAATAGAAATTGCGCGACAGCACCTGGCCCGAGGCGTCGGACAGAGTCAGCGTGACCAACACCACCTTGTTCTCGGACAGCGCGGAGCCCAACGCCAGACGGCCTGCCTTGGCGATGGTGTCGGCGCCGACATCGACTTTGGCGTCACCCTTCGACAACAGCTTGCCCCCCAGCGAATGGACCTCGCTATGCAGGGTCAGGTTCGACAGGAGCGACAGAGTATTGTTAACCACGGTCAGACCGAAATCCGGCAGGTCCATCTGCGCATGCACCGGCTCGGCGGCCGACTGCATGCCGTAGAAGGCGCCATGCGTGTCGTAGTCGCTGCTCATGATCTGCCAATTGGTCGAGGGCCAGGCCGGCTGGGTCATCCACAGCATGCGGCCGCTGGTCTTGTTCCACAGCTCGGCGTTCATGCCCTCGAAGATGGCACGATAGGCCTCGAAGGTCAGCAGCTGCGCCTTGCGCTCGAAATCGGGGAAATCACTGGGCGTACCCAGCTTACGATCCATCGCCAGCATGAATTTCCGGGCGTCGCCGTTTCCGTCCTGATGCCAGTCATGATAGGCCCAGGCGTCGCCGATCGGCCACAGATCCTCGGGCGCGACCGCCGCCTTGAAGGCTTCCGCCGTCGGGAAGGAAGGCTGGCCGACCTCGACCGCGAAGCCCTTGGAATGGGTGGTGAAATAACTCGCCGGCTCGCGATAGTCATAGGGACCGCTATCCTGCAGATTCACCCGGTTCGAGCTGCCCATATACTGGCGGGTGCCGTCCAGCTCGGTCACCAGCCTCGAAAGACCCTCATTGAGGATCGGCTGGGGCACGCCCTCATTGCGGCCGAACCACAGCGCGATCGAGGGATGGTTGCGGTAATGGCTGATCACGTCCCGCGCATTGGCCAGGAACAGCGGCACGTCCTGCGCTTCGAGATTGTCGTCCTGGGTCGATTCCCAGAAATCATTGAGGATCAGCAGGCCATATTCGTCGGCCAGGTCGAAGAACACTTCCTCGGTGTTCTGCCCGACCCAATTGCGGATGATGTTGACGTGGGCTTCCTTGTGCAGGCGGAAGAAGGGCTCGAGCTTCTCCCGTGACACCCGCTTGCGATAGTCGTCGGTACCCCAGCTGCCGCCGCGCGCTGGAACCCGCTCGCCATTGACGCGGATTACCAGGTAAGGCGTGAGCGACTTGTCGGACAGCGGCTTCACCGCCGGCGACGCGGCGCCGGCCGCCGTCAGCGACTGCACCCAGCCACCCATCACCTTGCGGATGCCTTGATGGCTGCCATCGACCAGCGCGACGCCGGGCGCCTGGGTCGGGTCGACCTCGACGCGGCGCAGATGCCCCGAGGGATCCATCAGCGACAGCTCGTAAGTAATCTCGCGGATGCCAAAACGGGTATCCTTGGCGTCGGACTCGGCGCCATCGGCGGCCACCGTGACATGGGCGGTGTGCAGCGCCGGCTCGCCCATGCCGTTCGGCCACCACAATTTCGGGTTCTGCACGGTCACGGGATCGAGAGCCACTTCGGACTTGCCCGGCGCCAGCGTCACTTGGCGGCTGGCGGTCAGACCGTCGAAGGCGGCGGTGACAGTGGTGCTCACCGGATGATCCGCGGTGTTTTCCACCGGCACCGAAATCCGCACTTCGGCGCGTGAACGGTCGGGCAGCGGCAGGCTGGTCACCACATGCACGTCGCCCAGGCGCACGGCTCCGCTGGCTTCCAGCGTCACGGCACGCCACAGGCCGGTATTGCGGTCGCGCACGCCGGGCATCCAGTCCCAGCCCTCGGTGTCGATGAAGGTCGGCCCGTCCAGCGCCTGCATGCCGCCATTGTCGCCGGCGCCGGCAAGCATCGATTGCTCATGCGGAATACCGGGATGCGGGGGCGGCGAAACCAGCACCGCCAAGGCGTTGCGCTTGCCGGGCTGCAGGGCGGCGGTCACGTCGAAGCGGCCGCGCTTGAAGGCCCCCTTCATATCGCCCAGCGGCTGGCCGTTGAGCCAAACCTGGGCGGCGTAATTTACGCCTTCGAAATTGAGCAGCAGACGCTTGCCGGCCAGATCGGCGGGAACCTCGAACTCGCTGCGGTACCAGTAATTCTGCCGCGCCAGCGATTCGGGAATGGCCATGTTATTGAGGCCGAAATCGGGATCCGGATAGACGCCGCGATCGACCAGGGTGGTCAGCACCGTGCCCGGCACCGTCGCCGCATACCAGGATCCGGCATCGAAGCCGGGCTTGGACAGGGCCGAGCCGTCGGCGCTCACCTTGGGAGCGGCCTGCAGACGGAAATCGCCCAGGGTCCACAGATTGGCGCCCGAAGCCGCCAGGCCCGGAGTCGCCGCCACCGGCTTCGCGACCGGCTTGGAGAAGGGCGCGTGGCTCTTGGGGAGAGTCCAGGGATCCTGGGGGGCCGCCATGCCGACGATGGCTTTGGTCTGCACCGGCCAGAAGATCGAGGCTTCCTCGAACACGGTCAGGTCGGCATCGGGCTTCCTGCCGGCCAGCGACTTGGCGCGATCGGCGGTCAGGTCGCCCTCTTCCACAGTCAGGCCGGCCAGCTTGCCGCCGAACCCTTCGGCGCCGGCTTCGCGCGGGCCGAGCACGATCACCGGGCTGGCGACGCCGTCGTCGCCCGCCGGGCCTTTAGCGATCTCGCGGCCGTCGAGCCATAGACGGTCGGTCTTGCCGTCCGAGCTGGCGGCGATCCATACCCATTGCCCGGCCTTGATCGAACTCGAGGATTTCAGCGTTACCTTGCCCGCGCCGAGCAGCACCGGCTGGCCGTGGTCGAGACCGAAGGAGCGCTCGCCACTCTCGCCCGCCAGGCCGAAACCGGCCAGTTGGACCAACCCGTCGGCGATATCATCGGCCTGCACCCAGCCCTGAATGGTCCAGGGGGCTCCAGCCCGGCGCGGCTGGGCCGCGAAGGGTTTCAGCAGATCGGCGCCTCCCGCCAGGAAATGGGTGTTGTAGGGCCCGTGTGCGAACGGCTCCGCGCCCTGAGCCGCCGTGACGGCAAGAATCACCGGCAGAAGCCGGGCAGCCCGGCCAAACGATCTGAACATATCTCCACCCTCTACGCGGCGCAGTTTCACTGCGCATTTTCAAAATTGGCGGGCCTTCTTATCCGCCGCTTGCCAGCAACGGCGGGAAGGACCGCGCGCCGTCTCTCTTGCAAGGTACCGAACGGAAGGATAAAGGAGATCAGGGAAATAAATAAAACAAATTTCTTAAATAGAGGAAACGGGAATGGCCGTGCTGTTGGGAAGCGTGCTGGTGGCGGCTTTGGCGGGGCTGCTGTTCGGCTTCGACACCGCCGTGATCGCCGGCGTTACCGGGGATCTGACCCGGGTCATGGATCTCACGCCCGCCACCCTGGGCATTACCGTTTCAAGCGCTTTATGGGGCACCTTGCTGGGCGCGCTGGTGGCCGGCATTCCCGGCGACCGCTATGGCAGCCGCGCCTGCCTGCGCGGCCTGGCCCTGCTCTATGTCGCTTCCGGCCTCGGCTCCGCCCTTGCCGGGGGTTGGTATACGCTGCTGTTCTTCCGCTTCATCGGCGGCCTGGCCATCGGCGGATCGTCGGTGCTGGCCCCGGTCTATATCTCGGAACTGGCTCCGCCGCACCGGCGTGGCGCGTTGACCGGCCTGTTCCAGCTCAATATCGTCGGCGGCATCCTGGTCGCCTATCTCAGCAATTCCCTCATCGACGAATGGCGCTGGAAGCTGGGCGTCACTGCCCTGCCCGCCCTGCTGTTCTTCGGGCTGCTGTGGTTCATCCCGGCCAGCCCGCGCTGGCTGGCGCTGAAGGGCCGCGCCAAGGAGGCGCTGGAGGTGCTGCGCCGCATCGGCTCGGCCGATCCCGAGGCCGACCTGTCCCGCCTGCTCGTCGCCAACACCGAAGACACCGGCCGCCTGTCCTGGCGCCGGCACAAGAAGCCGATCCTGCTGGCTATTGCGATGGGTGTGTTCAACCAGCTCTCCGGCATTAACGCCATCCTCTATTATCTGAACGACATCTTCGCCGCCGCCGGCTTCGAGAAGGTGTCCGCCGATCAGCAGGCCGTCGCGGTGGGCGCCACCAATTTCCTGTTCACCGGGCTGGCAATGTTCGCCATCGATCGGCTCGGCCGCCGCACCCTGCTGCTGATCGGGTCGGTCGGCACCGCCTTCGCCCTGACCGCGGCGGCTTTCATATTGTGGGGGCTGGCCGATCAGGCGCTGCTGCTGTGGGTGCTGCTGCTGTTCATCGCCAGCTTCGCCTTCTCACAGGGCGCGGTGATCTGGGTCTATATCAGCGAAATCTTCCCGACCGACGTGCGGGCGCGCGGACAGAGCCTGGGCTCGGGCACGCATTGGCTAATGAACGCGCTGATCTCGGGCCTGTTCCCGCTGGTGGCGTCCTGGTCGAAAGGCGCGCCCTTCCTGGTCTTCGCCTGCGCGATGGCGGCCCAGTTCATCGCCGTGCTGCTGTTCTTCCCCGAAACCAAGCGCCTGTCGCTGGAGGAGATTACAGCCTCGGCAACATCTGACAGATGATCTGGCGCAGCCGGGCCTTGACCATCGGCCCCTGGTCGGTGAAGTCGAGATAGGTGCCGGTCTTCGGCTCGAAGCGCGGCCAGGCCGGCAGGCCGGGCCCGTTCGGGTCGCCGGTGCGGGCGAAGTTCAGCCAATAGGCCTGCATCGCCGAACCCTGACCGAACACGGAGGGAAGCTCGGAGGCATGGGTCAAGGCGGCGCCGCCCTGGTTGAATTCATAGAGCCAAGCCGGCCCGCTCTGGCGCCGGATAACGGCCTGGGCCGGGCAGCGGAAGGTCATATCGTCGGCCAGATCGTCGGCCTGATTGGGGCCGTAGGCGCCGCGCAATTTGCGGGCATTGGCGCCGAACGCCTTCTCGAGATTGGCGTCGATCTCGCCGAACAGATGCAGTTCGCGGCCATTGGAGCCGATGATCAGCGGCACCTGGGCCGGCGGCAGGTCCTGCGGCGGTTTCGGCAGCACATAGCCGTCGGCGGTGGTCGACAGCCACAGGAAACTGGGATCGTCGACGCCCGGCGGGCGCATCTTGGCCTGCATCGCCAGCAGTTGGTCGCCCGGCATCTTGCGCAGAGCCTCGATCGGGGTCGAGGCTGCCAGCGATTCATTCTCGGCCAGCGTGCGCGTCGGCAGGCCGAAACCGGCGGTGCCGCTTTCCTCGACGGCGCGGGCGAACAGGCCGCGCGCCAGCGGCGAGACCATCAGCAGCCCGACATCCTGCCCCCCGGCGGATTCGCCGAAGATCGTCACATTGGTCGGGTCGCCGCCGAACTTCGCGACATTGGCCTGCACCCATTTGAGCGCGGCGATCTGGTCCATCAACGCGTAATTGCCCGAAGCGTGGCGCCCGGACTCGGCGGTCAGGGCCGGATGCGACAGGAAGCCGAAAATGCCGAGCCGATACTGGATCGACACCAGAACCACTCCATGCAGCACGATCGGCGACGAGATCACATCCGAACCGGCGCCAGCCCAATTGGCGCCGCCATGGATCCACACCATCACCGGTAGCTTGGCGTCCGGCTTGAAGTTCGGGGTGCGCACATTCAGGGTCAGGCAATCCTCATTGCCGGCCAGCGCCTCCTTGTGATTCCAGGTCAGGTCCGGCTGCAGGCAGGAGGCACCGAAATGTGTAGAGTCGCGCGGCTCGGTCCAGCGCGCCACCGGCGCCGGCGGCTTCCAACGCAGCTCGCCCAGCGGCGGGGCGGCGAAAGGGATGCCGCGGAACACGGCGCCACGGCCGATCGCTTCGCCGCGCACCGGACCGTCAGTCGTGTCGGCCACCGGACCGGTAGCCGGAGTCTGCGCCGATCCCAGCAGCGGGACGACCAGCAGAAGCGAGGCGAGCAGACGGCGCATGATGTCAGCCCGCCTTAGCCACCGCCCGGTCATATTCGGCGATGGCGCAGACGATGTGATAGAAGGAGCTGGCCGGCGCCGGCTCCTCGACGAAGCTGCCATCGAGAGTGAGAACATCGCGCCACAGGCCCTTCACGGACACGTCGAAGAATTTGTCGAGGCCCTGCACCGCCTTGACCGACAGCTCCCAATGCTTCTGCTCGCCGGTCAACTCGGCGGCCAGGCAATGGGCCTTCAGGCGCTCGGTCTGGGCCCACAGCCGGGCCTTCTTGTCATGCGGGGTGAAATCGTCGAACAGGCTGAAGAAGGCGACGTTGCGGTCGTCGGTGCCGAAGGTCTCGCCGATTTCGATCAGACGCAGCGCCGCCTTGATCATCCTGTCGTCGCCGCGCACCGTTCCCCAGCGCATCAGCAGCCAGGCCCATTCGAATTGATGGCCGGGTTCGACGATGCGCCCCTGCTGGCCCGGCATCGGCTGCCAATTGCCGTCGAAGAATTCGCGTAAGCCGCCAGACTTGCTGTCGATGAAATACGTCATCGCCAGCTTGGCGATCTCGTCGGCGACGCCGCGCCACGGGCCTTCCGGATCGGTCGCGGCCCATTCCTGGCAGCTTTCGAACAGATGCATATGCGGGTTGGAGCCTAGCGGCACCACGCGCGGGACCGCCTCCTCGAAGCCGATCACCGGATGCTTGAAGCCCTTCGACCAGGCGGTGATCAACTGGCGCGCCATGTCGACGTAAGTTCCGTCCTGGCCCAGCACCTGATAAGCGCTGTGCAGCCCGAGCAGGGCGAAGGCCTGGTCATAGAAGGCGGTCGCTTCGTCGACCGGTTCGCCCTCGGGCGACACCAGTGTGCGGAACAGCCCGTCGGGGCGGCGATATTTGGCGAGATAGAACTCGACGCCATGGCGCACCGCCCCGATCATGTCGCCGGCCCAGCCGAGGGTCTCGGCCTTGCTGAAGGAATAGATCTGGCGCGGCTGAACGCGGGCGCGCTTGGGCAGCACGACGGGCGATCCATCCTGCGCCAGCTTCTCGTGAAACCCGCCCTTTTCGTGATCCGCGCCTTGTGTCCACCAGATGGGATAGGCGTCTTCGGCGGCCCAGCGTTTCAGATGGGCCAGGGACTCACGAACGGCGGACATGGGACCTCTCAAACAGAAGGGGTTTCGGACGACCATAACCGCGCGGCGCCACGGACCCCAGATGAATCTCCCCATTGAGCGGGGACAATTTTGGCCTCCCAAGTGTCGGAGAAGACATAGGGACGCACCGCGCCGTGCAGGCGCTCGAAAATCTCCGGCACGTTGGACAAGCCGCCACCGATGACGAAGGCGTCGGGATCGACCAGATTGCACACCACCGCGATGGCGCGGCCCAGCCGGCCGACCAGGCGGTCGAAAGCGGCGGTGGCGGCGGACTCGCCGCGACGCGCCGCCTGGATGATAGCTTCGCCAGTGATCTGGCGGCCCCCCTCGGTCGCAGAGTAGTCGCGCTGAAAGCCGGTGCCGGACACCCAGGTCTCCAGGCAGCCATGCTGGCCGCACCAGCATTTGGGGCCGGGAATCTCGTCGGGACTGGGCCAGGGCAGCGGCATATGCCCCCATTCGCCGCCGATGCCGTTGGCGCCCTCGACCAACTGGCCGTCGACCACCAGCCCGCCGCCGCAACCGGTGCCGACGATGATGGCGAAGGCGATCTTGGCGCCGGCCACCGCGCCGTCGACCGCCTCGGACAGGGCCAGGCAATTGGCGTCATTGGCGACCCGGACTTCGCGGCCCATCGCCACCGACAGATCCTCGCGGAAGGTGCGGCCGTTGAGATAGACGGAATTGGCGTTGCGCATCAGCCCGGTGCGCGGCGAGATCGAGCCGGGCAGCCCGATCCCCACCGTTCCCGTGCCACCAGCCTCGGCTTCCACCCGGGCGATCAGATCGCGCACCGTCACCAGCGCCAGATCGTACTCTCCCGGGTTCGGGACTCTCACGCGGGCCAGGAAGCGACCATCCGGGTCGAGGGCTGCCGCTTCGATTTTGGTTCCGCCAAAGTCCACACCGATTCTGATCATCTTGATCCTAGTTTAATGCAGGGATTGAGCCGGCTCGGCCAGCGCCACCGGGGCCTTGCGGCTGGTGGCGGCGGCGAAGAAGGCGATGCCGAGATAGGCCGCGGCCGGCACCAGGAAGGCGATGCTGAGCGAAGCCAGATCCGCCACCCGCCCGACCAGTTGCGGCAGCAGGGCGCCACCGACGATCGCCATGCACAGCAGGCCGGAGGTCGAGGCCTGCGGCGCCGTGGAGCGTTCCAGGGTCAGGGTGAAGATGGTCGGGAACATGATCGAGTTGAACAGGCCGATCGACAGCACCGCCGCCGCGGCGACATTGCCGCCCGTCTGGCTGACGACCGCGCACAACAATCCGGCGATCAGCGCGGCGCCGGTCAAAAGCGGGCCTGCGCGGAAGCGGGCCAGAAGGGCGCTGCCGATGAAGCGTCCAACCATGGCGCCTCCCCAATAATAGGACAGCAGATTGCCGGCCTGCTCATGGGCGATGCCCAGCGTCTGCACGAGGAAGTTGATGATAAGGCTGCCCACCGACACTTCGGCGCCGACATAAAGGAAGATCCCCAGGGCGCCGGCGACCGCCCAGCGCGACTTCAGCGCCTCGAACGGGGAATGCGGCGCCTCGTCGGCCGCCAGCGAACCGATGGTCAGATAGGAGCGCACACGCCACAGGCCGAAGGTCAGCAGAGCGAGGGCGCCGGCGACGAGCAGATAGGCGGTGTCGACCTTATGCAGCGATTCGGCCAGCGCGGCCTCGTCCTGAGTGCCGCTGAACACGCCGCCGGACAGCAGCAGACGGGCGCCGATGAACGGCGCTATGGTCGTCCCGAAGGAATTGAAGGCCTGGGACAGCACGAGGCGCATATGCGACTTCTCGGGCTTGCCAAGTGCCGCGGCCAGCGGATTGGCGGCCACCTGCAGCAGAGTGATGCCCGAGCCGAGCACGAACAGCGCCACCAGAATCAGCGGATAGGCGCGCAAATACGTCGCCAAGGGGAAGATCAGGCAGCCGACCATCATGGCGACCAACGCGATGATGATCGACGCGGCCGAGCCTTTGCGGGCCACCAGCGAGGACGCCGGCAGCGAGACGACGCCATAAGCCAGGAAAAAGGCGAACTGAGTCAGCAACGACTCGCTGTAGCTCAACGTGAAAACCGACTTCACGAGCGGGACGAGCGTGTCCAACGTGGCGGTAATGAACCCCCACGCGAAAAACAGCGACGTCACATAGATGAAGGCCTGGTTCATCCGGGCCGGCTGGTTATTCATCGTTCCTCCCTTGGGCATCATTATTAAATAAAGTTAAAATATTAATCAAGGCGCGGTGTCCGCGGCCTTCATCAGCACCGACGCCGACGGCAGCAATTTGTCGCCAAAGGGCAGCATCGCCGCCCCCACCGCCGGCGCGTCGGCGGCCATGGCGGCGCGCTGCACCGGCACCACCGCCGGGATCAGCGAGCGATCCTCCTGCAGACGGCGGTTCAGCCGCGCCGACAGTTCGTCGACCAGACTGGCCGGCAGACGCCCGCCGACATAGATCGCCTCGGGATTGATCAGACAATTGATGGCCACCACCGGCCCGGCGATCGCCGCGGCGGCCTGGTCGAGCCAGGAATCGAGGCTGGCGCGCATTTTCGCGTCGGGCCCGATCAGCTGGTCCGGGCGGCTGGCCTCGATTCCGTCGGCGGCCAGATGATCGTAGAGGGCGGATAGGGACACCACCTCCTGCAGCGACTTTCCGCCGGCGATCGGGATGAAGCCGATCTCGCCGCTGCGGCCCGCGGCGCCCCGATAATAATTGCCCTCGACCACCAGACCGCCGCCGAGGCCCAGGCTGACCAGCACATAGAAGAAATTGGGATGATGCAGGCCATGGCCGAAATAGAGCTCGCCCAACGCCGCGGCGGCCGCGTCGTTCTCGACATAGACCGGCAGCGGCAGGATGGGGGCTAGCATCGCGGGGAGGTCGGTACCGTTCCAGGCGGAATAGCCGTCGGGCCAATGCGGCAGGTGGACCCGGGCGATATCGTCGGGAATAGCGACGCCGACGCCGATCACCGATCTCATGTCGATCTTGGCGTTCGCCAGCAGCGGACCGATCTCGCGGCCAACGAAGGCGGCCACCGCGTCGGGCAGCGCGAAATCGACGTCCCAGCTGACCCGCGCCCTCACCTGCCCGGCCAGATCCAGCAGCACCAGCGTGATGTGATCCCTATCGATATTGAGGCCCAGCGCGTAGCTGCCATCGGGATTGATCGCCAGCTTCATCGCCGGCTGGCCGCGCGCGCCCTGCTGGCGACCGACCTCGAGGACCAGCTTTTCGTTGATCAGGCGTTTGGTGATATTGGCGATGGCCGGCGGGGTGAGGCCGGTCACCTCGACCAGATAGGCGCGCGTGGTCGGACCGCCGACCCGGATCGCCTGTAAAGTGACGCGTTGATTATGGTCTCCGGCCCGCTCGAGATTGGTTCCCGACAGGCTGGCGCCGGAGCTGCTGGACGGTTCCGACATGCGGCCGTTTCCTTATATCTTTCTATTTGGACGAAAAGGCATCACCGCACAGGCCGCGTCATTCATCCAGCGAAATTTGCAGGGGCGCCGGGAGAGACTTTGACAGCGTTGTCATAATTTTCTTGAGTTCTCCCCTCTCTGGAGTAGTATTGCCCGGTGATCGACTTCCCTTTACGGGGGTCGTGTCCTCCCCAAGGACTTTCGGGCGACGGTTTTGACCGCCGCCCTTTTTCTTTTCAGGATGCGAGACCGAGCACCCGGGCCGCACCCAGCAGCGCCGAATTGGTGTCGGTGATGATCAGGCTGGGGGTCGCCTTGAGCCAGGCCACCATCGGCGCCTTGGCCTCGAAGCGCTCGCGGAAGCGGCTGGCCTCGAGGACCGGCAGGATGCGCGGGGCGATGCCGCCGGCGATGAAGACGCCCCCTGTGGCACCCAGGGTCAGCGCCACGTCGCCCGAGACCGAGCCGAGAATGGCGCAGAAGCGCAGCAGGGTGTCGCGGCAATCCCAATCGCCAGCCATGCCGCGCTCGGAAATGTCGCTGGCCGAATAGGGTTCGGCCTTCTTGCCGCCCAGCAGCTGCAGCAATTCGTAGAGACGGCACAGGCCGTTGCCGCACAGCAGCGTCTCGATCGAGGCGCGGCCATGGCGGGCGGTGAGGATCTTGGCGATCTCATGCTCGACCTCGTCGAGCGCGGCGAAATCGGCGTGGCCGCCTTCCGTCGCGAGAGGAACGTCCTGGCCACCGGGCTGGCGGATCAGCGCGGCGACGCCCAGGCCCGAGCCCGGCCCCAGCACCGCCAGCGTGCCCTCGTGCGGGCCCTGATGCGGCCCCAGCGGAAACAGCCGCTGCCGGTCCAGCAGCGGCAGGGCCAGCGCCTGAGCGGCATAATCATTGATCAGGCGCACGCGCGGGAAACCCGATTTGGTCAGGGTTTCCGGGGTGATGTGCCAATTGAGGTTGGTGAAGCGGACGGCATTGTTCTTGACCGCGCCGGCCACCGCCACCACGCCGGGGCACGGCTTGGCCCCGACATTTTTCAGATAGGCGGACAGCGAGTCCTCGAAGGTGGGATAATCGGCGCACGCCAGCTGCTGCATATCGAGCAGACGCTTGCGGTCACCGACGGTGTCCACCAGGGCAAAACGCGCATTCGTGCCGCCGATATCGGCGACCAGACCCAACTCCTGCCCTGAATTCATCCCATCCCCTGATCGCTAACTAATCATTCATGCCATTGATGCCCCGATCGCTCGATCAGGGCGTGGACGCCGGCCGGCCCGCTGGTGCCGGCGGCGTAATTCTTGGGCTTCAACCCCGCCTGCTGCCAGGCATCGGCGACGCCGTCCACCCAGCGCCAGGCTTCCTCGACCTCGTTGCGATGCACGAACAGGGTGCGGTCGCCGCGGAACACGTCGAGCAGCAGGCGCTCATAGGCGATGCGCCGGCGGCCGCCATGGCCGCTATAGGCCTTGGCCAGGCTGAGCGACAGCGGCATCGGCTGCAGGCGCATGCCTTCCTGGGCCAGGCCCGGGCGCTGGTTCATCAGCAGCAGCGAGATGTCTTCGTCGGGCTGCAGATCGATCACCAGCCGGTTGGCGACCATGTCGGCATTGGCGTGATTGTTGAAGATCGAATGCGGCAGCGGCTTGAACTGGATGACGATCTGGGTGCGCCGCTCGGGCAGCCTTTTGCCGGTCCGCAGGAAGAAGGGCGTGCCGGCCCAGCGCCAATTGTCGATGAACAGGCGAAGCGCGATGAAGGTCTCGGTGTCGGTCGGCTTGCCCACTTCGTCGAGATAGCCGGTGACCGACTTGCCGTCGGCGACGCCAGAGGTGTACTGACCCAGCACCACTTCCTGCGCCACGGTGGCGCGGCTCGCCGGACGCAGCGCCTTCAAGACCTTGACCTTTTCGGCGCGCACCGAATCCGGATCGAGATCGGCCGGCGGCTCCATGGCGACCAGGCAGAGCAGCTGGATCATATGGTTCTGCAGCATGTCGCGGAGCGCGCCATATTCATTGTAATAGGGCCAGCGATCCCCTACCCCTTCGGTTTCGGCCACGGTGATCTGCACATGGTCGATGGTGTGGTTGGTCCACAGCGGCTCGAAGGCGATGTTGGCAAAACGGAGCGCGATCAGGTTCTGCACCGTCTCCTTGCCGAGATAATGGTCGATGCGGAAGATCTGCTCTTCGCTCGCCACATTGGCCACCGCGCAGTTCAGCGCCTTGGAGCTTTCCAGGTCCCGTCCGATCGGCTTCTCCAGCACCAGGCGGGTGGTGTCCTTGATCAGCCCGGCGGCGGCCAGCGATTCGCAGGCCTTGGGATAGATCGAGGGCGAGACCGAGAAATAGATGAAGAGCTGGGCATGCTCGCCGATATGATCGGCCAGCTTCTTGGCGCCCTCGAGCTTGGTGACGTCGCCGGAATGGTAGTCGACGCGGGCGATGAAGCGCTTCCACACATCTTCGTCGATGGTCTTCTCGCGCGCCTCCAGAGCGGCGCGGACATTCGAGCGATAGGTGTCGGGCGACTGGCCGTCACGGGCGACGCCGTAGATGCGCAAGGAGTCGGGCAGCAGCCCGTCGGCCTCGAGATGGAACAGGGAAGGCAGCAGCATGCGGCGGGCGAGATCCCCCGTGCCGCCGAGCAATACCAGAACGGGCCCCTTGTTGGGTTCCGATGCCTGGTTCATTGTTTCCTCCATAATTGACAGCGTTGTCGTCGATATCTGGTTCGAAGTCAAGATTAGCCGCTGTTACGCAAGCCTGCGGCTAATCCATTGATGGCGAGTTGAATTCCCAGACGCACCGAATCATCCGTCGTGCCGGCGCGGAAGCGGCGCAGCAGCTCGATCTGCAGATGGTTCAGCGGGTCCATGTAAGGCAGGCGGTTGCGCAGGGAGCGCGCCAGCAGCGGGTTCTCGGCCAGCAGCTGATCGCGGCTCGAAATGGCCAGCAGATGGCGGGTGGTAAGTTCCCATTCCTGCTGGATGCGCGCGAAGATCTCGCGGCGCAGCTTTTCGTCCTCGACCAGCGCGGCATAGCGTGAGGCAATGGCGAGATCGCTCTTCGACAGCACCATGTCCATGTTGGACAGCAGCGCGCGAAAGAAGGGCCACGCCTTATACATGCGCTGCAGCACGGCCAGGCCGTCAGGCTGTTCCTCGAGCCAGGCCTCGACCGCCGAGCCGAACCCGTACCAGCCGGGCAGCATCAGGCGGCATTGCGACCAGGAGAACACCCAGGGAATGGCGCGCAGATCCTCGATTTTCGTCGATTTGGTGCGCGAAGACGGACGCGAGCCGATATTCAGGGTCGCGATCTCGGCCAGCGGCGTCGATTGGCGGAAATACGTCTCGAAGCCTTCGGTATCGTAGACCAGGTCGCGATAGGCGCCGAAGGCCAGCTCGGACAGGCGGTCCATCACCGCGAAGAAGGGCTGGACCGGCTCGACGCGATTCTCGTCGTCGATCAGGGTCGCTTCCAGCGTCGCGGCGGCCAGCACCTCGAGATTGCGGCGCCCGATCTCGGGACTTCCATATTTGGAGGCGATTACTTCACCTTGTTCGGTAAGCCGAATCTGGCCCGACACCACTCCGGCCGGCTGGGCCAGGATGGCTTGGTAAGCCGGCCCGCCGCCGCGGCCGACGGTGCCGCCGCGGCCATGGAACAGGCGCAGCTTGACGCCCTGCTTGGCGAACAATTTGGCCAGCGCCACTTCCGCTCGATAGAGCTCCCAGCCCGAGGTCAGGAAGCCGCCATCCTTGTTGCTGTCGGAATAGCCGAGCATCACTTCCTGGGTCGGATGCTTCTTGTTCAGCAGCGCGCGATAAACCGGCAGACTCAGCAGCCGCTCCATCGAGGCCGGCGCCGATTGCAGATCGCCGATGGTCTCGAACAGCGGAATGATGTTGGGCTTGCGCTCGCCCTGCAGCATGCCGGTTTCCTTCAGCAGGACCGAGATCTCGAGCAGATCCGACACGCCGGCGGTCTTGGAGACGATGCAATTGGGCAGCGCCTCGGGCCCGAAGCGGCGGCGAATGTCGGCGGCGACGAAGAACAGGGCCAGCTCGCCGGCGGTCTCCTCGCCATAGGACAAATGAGCGGCATAGAGCGGACGCGGGCTGGCCAGCTCCTCGGCCAGCAGGGCGATCTTGGCCTCCTCGTCGAGCGAGAGGTAATCCTCGCAGCGGCCGGCCACCTTCAGCAGCTCGGCGATGCTGCGTTCATGCACGTCGGAATTCTGCCGCAGATCGATCGGCGCCAGATGGAAGCCGAAAATGCGCACGGCCTGGATCAGCCGCTTCAGCCGGCGGGTCGCCAGGCGCGCGCCGCCATGGCCGGTCAGCGAGGCGGAGAGAACGGCCAAGTCCTGGCGGAAGGCTTCGGCGCTGTCATAGGCGCCATCATGCGCCCCTTCTCGGCCCTCCTTTCCGGCCAGCGCAGCCTCGGTGTCCTTGAGGCGGGCGTAGATAACGCCCAGCGCACGACGATAGGGCTCGTCCTGGCGGTGCGGATTGGTGTCGGTCGACCGCTCGGCCAGCGCCAACAGCTCCGCGGAGACGCTGACCATCTGCTGCGACAAAGGCAGCTCGGCGCCCAGCTGGTGGACGCCTTCGCGATAGAAGGCGAAAGCGGCGGCGCTCTGCAGGGCGATAGTCTGCCTCAGCACCGGCGCGGTGACGAAGGGATTGCCGTCGCGGTCGCCGCCGATCCAGGAGCCGATGCGGAAGAAGGGCGGCAGCTCGACCCCGGCGATGCCGTGATCGGCCAGCACGCTCTGGAAATGCTCATAGAGACGCGGCAGCTGGTCGAAGAAAGTGTCCTGGAAATAGGAGATACCGTTGCGCACCTCGTCGGCCACAGTCAGGCGCTGCGGCCGCACCAGGCGGGTCTGCCACAGCGTCAGGATGGCGGCATAAAGATCGGCCTCGTTCTCGCCGGCTTCCGACGGGGTGAGGTCATGGTCGCGCTGCCCTAGCAGGACCGCCAGCTTGCGATGCAGGGTCAGCACGCTTTTGCGCTGCACCTCGGTCGGATGCGCGGTCAGCACCGGCGTCACCTGCATGTCGCCGATCACATCGGCCAGCACCTCGCCGCCGATGCCGGCCTGGTCGAGACGCTCCAGCGCATGGATCAGCGTGCCGTCGCGTGGGCGCGAGCCGGCGATCTCATGCTCGCGGTTGCGGCGGATATGGTGCTGGTCCTCGGCGATATTGGCCAGATGCAGGAATTGCGAGAAGGCGCGCACCACGAACACCGCGTTCTGCGCCGAAAAGCCGTCGAGGATGCCGGCCAGCTGCTTGCCGGCCTCGTCGTCGCGTTCCCGGGCGAACTGGACCGACGTCTGGCGGATGGTCTCGACCAGATCGTACATGTCCTCGCCGGACTGTTCGCGTAAGACTTCGCCGAGCAGGCGTCCGAGCAGGCGGATGTCCTCGCGCAGCGGCAGATCCTTGTCGAGGGTAACAGACGAGATGTCGGCCATTGTCGCTCTCTCAGCTCTCAGAAGGGTTTTGCCGCAGGGGGCGGAGGGATTCTTTCATGCGGCGCAGATGCGGGAAGAGGCTGGGCCCCCGCCGGAGCGCCACGCCGATTTCCAGGATGTCGACGACGACCAGTTGCAGCAGGCGCGAGATCATCGGCGTGAAGTGCTCGGTGTCCTCGATCATCGGCAGCACCAGCGGCACCGAAGCGGCGCCGGCCAGGGGCGTTCCCGCCGTGGTGACGGCGATGACGGTGGCGCCCTGGCGACGGGCGACCTGGGCCGCCTCGAGCACGGCCAGCGCGCGGCCGGTATAGGAGAAGGCGAGCACCACGTCGCCGCGCTTGAGGCTGGAGGCCGACATCATCTGCATATGCGGATCGACATAGACCGTCACCGGCACATTGAGGCGGAACAGCTTGTTCTGCGCGTCGACCGCCACCGCCCCGGAAGCGCCGACGCCGTAGCATTCGATGCGGGGCGCGGCGGCCAGCGCTTCCATCGCCTTTTCCACCGCGACCCAGTCGAGCTTGGACGGCAGACCGTAGATGGCGGCCGCGGTCTGCGAACAGATCTTGGCGCCCAGGGTGGGGGTGTCGTCGTCGGGGCCCACGCCTTCGCGAATGAAGGGCGCGCCCAGGGCCAAAGCGCGGGCCAGGGCCAATTTAAAGCTCTGGAACCCGTCGAAGCCGAGCGCCCGGCAGAAGCGCAGCACGGTCGGATCCGAGACGTCGCTGGCGGCGGCCAGGGCGGAGATGCCCAGGGACAACGCCGTCTGCGGCTCGGCCAGAACGTAATCGGCGACCTTCTTTTCGGAACGACGCAAACGGTCCTCGGCCCGCTTGATCTGTTCGAACAGCGGGTGGTTGGTGGGATTCGCTTCCGCCGGGGTGGCCATTAGAAACGCCCTTCGCCGGAAAGCCGCGTCGGCGGCGACATGACTCTTTCTCCGCGCATACCGCGCGTAAGACGGCGAGGGGCCTGCCCCTCGCGCTCCCCGTTGCGCCTTGCGCTCTGCTCTCCGGCATTGGCCGCTAAGGCGGCAATGCCAGAAAGCAGATCACAACGCGCCCTATTGGGGGACTGAGTCCGCACTAATATTCGCCGTCGTAGGAGAAGATCGACGCGCCCTTGTCGGCGGCGGAGACCACTTGGCGGAAGGGCGCGAACAGCTCGCGTCCAACACCCCACTGGCTGACCTTGCGGACCTGGGCCGGCTCGCGGGCGGCGAATTCCTCGTCGGACAGATCGACCCGCAGCACGCCGCTCTCGCAATCGATCTCGATCACGTCACCGTCGCGCAGCCGGGCCAGAGGGCCGTCGCCCAGCGCTTCCGGCGTCAGATGAATGGCCGACAGCACCTTGCCCGACGCGCCCGACATGCGGCCGTCCGTGACCAGCGCCACCTTGAAGCCGAGATCCTGCAGCACGCCGAGCGGCGGGGTCAGCTTATGCAGCTCCGGCATGCCGTTGGCCCTCGGTCCCTGAAAGCGGACGACACAGACCACGTCGCGATGCAGTTCGCCGACCTTGAACGCCTCCTGCAGCTGCTCCTGATCGTCGAACACGCGGCACGGCGCCTTGATCTTCTGGAATTGCGGCTTGACCGCCGAAGTCTTGGCGACGCTGCGGCCGAGATTGCCGGTCAGGGTCGTCAGCCCGCCATCGGCGGCGAACGGCTTGCTGACCGGGGAGATGATATTGAGATCGCTCGAGGTGACGCGAACGCCGGTCCAGTCGAGCTTATTGCCGTCGAACGTCACTTCGGTGGCGTAGTCGGACATGCCGGTGCCGTTGACGGTGCGGACATCCTCATGCAGCAGGCCGGAATCGAGCAGCTCGCCGATCACCGCCTGCAGGCCGCCGGCCTTGTGGAAATCATTCACGTCGGACAGGCCCGACGGATAGACCGAGGCGATCAGCGGCACCACCTTGGCCAGATCGTGGAAATCGTCCCAATCGAGCTGGATGCCGCCGGCCTTGGCCATGGCCACCAGATGCAGCGTGTGGTTGGTCGACCCGCCGGTGGCCAGCAGCCCGATGACGGCGTTGATGAAGCTCTTCTCGTCGACCATCAGGCCGAACGCATTGTCCTCGGGCTTGGCGGCCATCTCGCCGACACGCTGCGCGGCCAGGCGGGTGAAGGCGTCGCGTTCGGGCGTGTAGGGCGGCACGAAGGAGGCGCCGGGCAGATGCAGCCCCATCATCTCCATCATCATCTGATTGGAATTGGCGGTGCCGTAGAAGGTGCAGGTGCCCGGCGCGTGATAGGCGGCGGCCTCGGAGGCCAGCAGATCGTCGCGGGTCGCTTCGCCTTTCGCATAGGCCTGGCGCACCTTGGCCTTTTCGGAATTGCCGATGCCGGTCGGCATCGGACCGCCGGGCACCAGGATCATCGGCAGATGGCCGAACACCAAGGCGCCGGTGACCAGGCCGGGAACGATCTTGTCGCAGATCCCGAGCAGCAGCGCGCCGTCGAACATGTCATGCGACAGGGCCACCGCGGTCGACTGGGCGATGACGTCGCGCGAGAACAGCGACAGCTCCATGCCTTCCATGCCCTGCGTGACGCCGTCGCACATGGCCGGAACGCCGCCGGCGAACCGTGCGACGCCGCCGGCGGCGCCCACCACGTCCTTGATCAGCTGCGGGAAATGCTCATAGGGCTGATGCGCCGACAGCATGTCGTTATAGGCCGAGACGATGGCGATCACGGCGCCACGGTCGCCGGTGATGCGCGCCTTGTCGGCGGCGCCGCAGGCGGCCATGCCATGGGCCAGGTTGGAACAGGCCATCTCGACCCGGCGCGGGCGCGGTTCCAGGGCGGCGCGGATGCGCGCCACATAGGCTTCGCGGCTGGATCTGCTGCGCTGAATGATGCGGTCGGTGACGGCGGCGAGAGTGGAATTGAGACGCGTATCGGAAGCCATGACGTCCTCGAAATCTTGTTATGGGCACCACATGAAATCGACCGGGGTTCCGGTCAAGCGGTGAAGGGCTGCGGTGGGCAGGATGCCCGGAGACTGGTCGGCCGCCGACTGCCACACTTCGCGCTTATTTGCGCCGGTGGCGAGAATGTAGATATGGCGAGCCTTGGCGAGTGCGGAAAGGGTCAGCGACAGACGCGGCGGTCCGCCGGCGGGGCCGCGGGCAGCCACGCAGAGCTTGTCGCTGGAAAGATCGAGGCCGATCGTCAACGCTTCTTCGCCGGGAAACAGCGAGGCGAAATGACCATCGTCGCCCATACCCATCACCACCGCGTCGAACGGGCGGGGCATCGCGGCGACGCGCTTCTCGGCTTCGGCCAGGCCGGCTTCGGGAGACTCGGCGCCGGTATAGAGCGACACGAATTTGGCATCGGCGGCGGCATTGGCGATCAGCGTGCGGCGCACCAACGCCTCGTTGCTGTCCGCCGCGGAGGCGTCCACCCAGCGCTCATCGCTGCCGGTGACCTGCACCTTGCCCCAGGGCAAAGCGCGGTGCGACAGGGCGGTCAGGAACAGGCCGGGAGTGCGGCCGCCGGGCACGATCAGCGACGCGGCGCCATGATCGGCGATGCCCTTGCGCACCAGATCGGCGACTTCGGCCGCCAGGGTTTCGGCGACCTCTTCGGGGCCTGAAAAACTGCGGAATTCCGCCATATCGTGCAACTCCTTGGACGGTGGTGAACTCTAGGAGCAGGCCCGGCCGATCACAAGGACAAAATGTAGGATTTTTACAAAAATAAGATTTAAACGGTCTCATTTCACGCCTATGATGCCCGGCTATTGCTATGGCGTGTAAAAAATACACAGAACTCTCTGCTGAAGAGGCCCCCTTGTCCAATCCCCAACATCTTCTCGATCAACTGCTCGCCCATGGCGTGGTTCCCGTGGTCCGCACGTCGAGCGTCGATCTGGCCCGCACCTCGGTCGGCTGGCTGAAGGAAGCCGGCTTTCGCACCTTCGAGATCACCATGACGATCCCGAACGCCGTCTCGCTGATCGAGGAACTGGCGGACGACAAGGATCTGCTGGTCGGCGCCGGCACCGTCTTCACCGCCGCCGAGGCTGACCGCGTAGTCGCCGCCGGAGCGAATTACGTGGTGTCGCCCTGCGTCTCGGCCGAAGTAGGCGCCGCCTGTCGCCGCCTCGAGGTTCCCAGCCTGATGGGCACGCTGACCCCGACCGAAGTGTTCAACGCGCTGCAGGCCGGCAGCACCGCGGTCAAGGTGTTCCCCGCCTCCACCGTCGGCCCGGCTCATCTCAAGGCGCTGCGCTCGGTGTTCCCCAACGTGACCTTCATGCCCACGGGCGGCGTCGACGCCACCACCGTCGGCGACTGGGTCAAGGCGGGCGCGGCCTGCGTCGGTGTGGGCGGTAAATTGGTCGATGAGAGCATCATCAAGGCCGGCGACAAGGACACCGTGCTCAAGGTCGGCAAGCAGCTGATCGAGGCCTACAAGTCGGCGAAGGCGGGCTAAATCCCCAGCCTCTCTTGCACCCGGCTGCGGCAGCTTCGGCTCAGCCGCAGGCGGGTGCCGTCCGCCAGCTCCACGCGATAATCGCCGTCCTCATCGGTGACCAGACCGCGTACCCGGTCGAGATTGACCAGCGCCGAGCGGTGCACCCGGCAGAAGCCCTGCCCCGCCAGTTCCTTTTCCAGATCGGCCAGGCTGCGTCGCAACAGGTGCGTCCGCCCCGCCACATGCAGCGAGGCGTAATAGTCGGCCGCCTCGATCCAGTCGATCTCCGACACTTTCACCAGGGTCACCTGCCCGGCGCTCTTCACCGCCAGGCGGGCGTCGCGGCTTTTCTCCTGGGCGATCCAGTCGCGGGCGCGGCCCAGCACCTTGGCGAAACGGGCCTGGTCGAACGGCTTCAGCAGATAATCGATGGCCCCGACCTCGAAGGCGCGCAGGGCGTAGCGGTCATAGGCGGTGACGAACACCACGGCCGGCGGCAGGTCGCAGCCCAGCGCCTCGAGCACTTCGAAGCCGTCGCCATCGGGCATCTCGACATCGAGAAACACCAGATCGGGCCGCTCGGCGCGGATCCGCACCGCCGCCTCGCCGCCCGAGGCGCATTCGCCGATCACCTCGAGTCCGGCTTCGCCCGCCAGCAGGGCGGCGACGCTGCGGCGGGCCAGCGGTTCGTCGTCGACGATCAAGGCGCGGATCATCTCACACCGTCCGATAAGGCAGCGACACGGTCACCAGCACCCGGCCCGGCGAACCGTCGGCGATGGTCAGCGCCGCCGCCTCGCCATAAAGGCTGTGCAGCCGGGCGCGGATATTGGCCAGGCCGATGCCGTCCTCGCGGCTGGGCGGCAAGGGGGGACCGTCATTCTCGACGGCGATGGTCAGCCGATCCTCGTCGCGCGCCACCCGGATATCGAGCCGCCCGCCCTCGACGCGGCGGCCGATGCCATGCTTGATGGCGTTCTCGGCCAGGGGTTGGAGCAGCAGCGCCGGCACTTGGGCGAGTGCGAGATCGGGCGAGCGATCGATGGCGACGCCCAGCCGGTCGCCGAACCGCACCTTCTGGATGTCGAGATATTTGCCGAGAAAATCGAGCTCCTCGAACAGCGGCACCAGCTGGCGGCTGGAATCGTCGAGCACCCGGCGCAGCAGGTCGCCCAGCTCGACCGTCACCTGGATGGCGTCGGCGGGGCGTTCCTCGCGGATCAGCGACACCACGGCATTGAGGCTGTTGAACAGGAAATGCGGCTCGATCTGGCGGCGCAGCGCATCCAGCCGCGCCTGAGTCAGCACCTCGCGCTGGCGCGCCAGCTGCGCGCGAGAGCGCAAGGCAAAGCTGACCGCCAGCACGGTGACGTACAGCACGATGTAGGAAAGTAGATTCTCCTGGAAACGTACCCGCCACAGGTCCGAGAGCTCGGGCATCTCGGCTCCGGCGGACCAGGGGTCGAACGTCTCCTCCAGCCCTGCCATCCAGCCGGCAGCCGCGATGCCGATGCAGAGGCACGCAAGGGGATGGCCAACCCAGGCGGCGATCCCCCGCAGGCGCTCCAGCCGCAGCACCAGCGGCGTAGCCAGGGCCCAGACCAGCCAGGACAACAGCAGCACGAGGAACAGATAGGGCCAGTCGTGATGCATCCCCTCGGCATGCATCACGAAGACGGTGCGGCTGGCGTCGAACAGCCCGACCGAGCACCAGATACCCGCGGCGGCGAGCCAGGGAGAGACTTTCTTCATGGAAGAAAGCCTAGCCGATCGCCGAAGGGCCGACAGTGGAAATGCAGCGAATGACGGAAATCCTGCAGCCGGCGGCCTGTCGGCGAAAGGGGGGCGGGAGGACAGTCGGGGAAACAGGAGACCCGCCATGAAAAAACTCGCCGCCCTCGCCTTTCTGCTGTCTGCCGCCGCCATTGCCCAGGAACAGGATTTTCCCGCTCATTACCGCGACTGGGTCTATCTCACCAGCGGCATGGATATGAGCTACAACCCGGCGCTGCAAATGTCCGACCATCACATGTTCGACAATGTCTTCGTCGAACCCCGCGCCTATCGCGAATTCCTCAAGACCGGCACATGGCCCGACCGCACCCGCCTCGTGCTGGAGGCCCGCATGGCGCAGACCGAGGGCTCGATCAACAAGGCCGGCCTGTATCAGAGCGGTGAGCCGATGGCGGTCGAAATGCACCGCAAGGATTCCACGCTGCCCGGCGGCTGGGGGTTCTACGCTTTCGGCGGCGACACCAAGCCGGTCGCGCCGCTGCCGCAGGACACCGAGTGCTATGCCTGCCACAAGAAGGATGGCGCTGTGGACACCACCTTCGTGCAATTTTATCCGACCCTGCTGCCCATCGCCCGGGCCAAGGGCACCGCGCGCTGATCCTTGCGGCGGGGGAAGTCCCTCTCCATAGTGTGACCGCAATCACCTATAGGGGACCTTCTTCTTGCCCAAGGCCATCGATCCTTCCCTGGCCGGCGCGGCCGCCGCCATCGGCAGCCGCGGCCTGTTCGCCGCCCTCGGCGGGCAGTTCACCGAGGAAGTGCTGACCCTGGGAAGCCGCCGCGCGCTGGCCGCCGGCGAAGTATTGTTCCGCCAGGGCGATCCCGGCGACGCCGCTTATGTGGTTCTCGAGGGCAAGCTCGAGGTCTGGGTCGATATCGGCGCCGAACGCGTCCGCATGGCCGTGCTGGAGCCGCCGGAGCTGGTCGGCGAGATCGCGGTCTTCTCCGATCAACCGCGCATCGCCACCGTCAGCGCGCCAGACGCCGCCAAAGTGCTGGTGATCGGCCGCGAGGCGCTGCTCGGGCTGGTCGAGAAGAGCGGCACCGCCGCCCGCGCCATCATCGCCGATCTCGGAAGACGTTTGGGCACGGTCAACACGCCGCTGGCCTTCCTCTCCACCGCCACCCAATTGTTGCGCACCGAGCGGCTCGACGCCGACGCCCTGGCTGAAATCGCCAAGGACAGCGGCAATCTCGGCCCCTTCGCCGGCACCTTCGGCAGCATGGTGCAGGAAATAAAATCGAAGCAGGAACGCCGCCAGGACATGGAGATGGCGCGCCGCATCCAGCAATCGGTGCTGCCGAAATCCCTGCCGCTCGATCCCAGTCTCGCCGCCGTCGCCGGCACCGTGCGGCCGATGAAGGAGGTCGGCGGCGACCTCTACGATTATTTCATGATCGACGAGACTCGCCTGGCTTTCGCCGTCGCCGACGTGTCGGGCAAGGGCGTGCCGGCGTCGCTGTTCATGATGATGTTCCACACCGCGCTTCGCGCCGTCGCCCGCTCCGGGCTGGAGCCGGCCGAGGCGCTGGGCCGCGTCAATGAGCAACTGTCCGAAGACAATGACGAATGCATGTTCGTCACCGCCTTCTTCGGCATTCTCGACGTCAAGAACGGGGAACTGACCTACGTCAATGCCGGGCACAATCCGACCTATCTGCTGACCCAGGGCGGGGAACTCTTCGCCCTGCCCGGCGCCGGCATCGCCGTCGGCTTCATGCCCAAGGCGACCTACAAGGCGCAGAGCCTGGTCCTGTCGCCGGGCGACCGGCTGTTCGCCTATAGCGATGGGGTCACCGAGGCTTTCTCGGCCACGCGCGAGCTGTTCGGGGAGAAGCGGCTGGAGGCGGCTCTGCGCCGGGGTAAGGCGCTGCCGCTCGACGACTGGATGGGATCGGTACTGGCGGCGGTAGACGATTTCGCGGCAGGCGCCGAACAATCCGACGACATCACCTGTCTGGGTTTAGGTTTCCGGCCGGCAGGGTGAACCGCAGGGTCAACTGGTTGCAGCCCTCCACCCGCCGGTACGCCAAGTCCTCGCAATAGCGGCGCAGCAGCACCAGGCCGTTTCCGCCGATCTCGCGCCCCTGCGGCAGCGCCGCCGTGACCGGATCGAAAGGATGGCCGTCATCGCGGATCGACAGCACCAGCCGCCCCGGCTCCTCGGCCAGCGAGGCGCCGATCGCCACCTGCCCGTCCGGATCGCCATGCATGGCGATATTGGCCATCGCCTCCTCGAGACAAAGGCGCATGGCGAAGACCGTCTCCGCCGGCACCGCGCGCGGCGCCAGCCAGGCGGCCAGCCAGTCGCTCGCGTCGCCGACTGCGGCGAGCCGACCGGGCAGCTCTATCGAGGAAACGGAGATGATAGCCTCAGGCGACTGCGGCGACGGCGTTGTCGAGCCCGTGGGCCACCGGCAGCAATGCGTCGGCGCCGCAGGTGGTGATCACCTTCCACACCGGTTCGGCCGGATCGAGCAGGACCAGCTTGCCGCCCTTGCCGCCATTGGCGCGGAAAGCCTGGATCAGGGTGCGGATGCCGATCGAGGCGAGGAAGCCGACCTGAGACAGATCGACCACCACCTTGTGCCGCGAGGCGGCCACCGCCTGAAACTGCAGATCGATCTCGCCGGCGCCGCGGGCGTCGAGATCGCCAGCGAGAATGATGCGGGTGACGCCGTCCGCCAGCTCCTGAGTATCCATCTTCATCCGAGAAACTCTCCCATCGCCTGAAAATCCAACGGGGACACTAGCTTATCGCCTGTTTCCAGGTGATGGCAATTTGATGACAGTTTCAGCGCGGCGCGGCGCCAACGCCCAGCTGGTCGGGCGACAGCCACAGCCGCGTGTCGGACAGCGGCGTGTCGGCGGGCAGGAAGGGATTGTGGAGCTGGATCACTCGGCGATGGGCGAGATCCAGCCCCTGGAGAACAGCGTGGTTATATTTCCAGAAGATCCGGTCGAAACTGCCGTCGTCGATCATCGACCACAGCCCCTCTTCCAGCCGCTGGGCCCTGTTCTCGCCAGCCGGATCGCGGGCGAACCAGAAATAGATCGGCAGGGGATAATGGACCAGCAGGGTCTTCTCGATCCGCATGTCGGGATAGAGCTCGCTGCGCTCGGCGAATTCGCGGTTGATCTCGCCGAGACCGCGCGGCAGCGCGTCGAAGCGGCCACGCGTCAGCATGGAGAACAACCCCTCGAAATCATCGCCGACCTGCACGCTCAGGCCGTTAGCCTTGAGAATGTCGACATCGTCCCAGATGAAATTCTGCCCGAAGCTGAACGGCTTCAAATCGTCCGCGGTACGGACGGTGGCGAAACGCTCCTGATCCATCCGGCGGATCAGCAGCGCCCGATAGCCGACCAGTCCCTTGTCGACCGGGATCGCCACCGGCCGCAGATGCTTGCCGATATCATGGGCGGTACCGAGGACGGCCATGGTGATGTCGCCGCCACCGCCGGCCTCCAACTCGCGGATCTGGCGGTTACGCGGCACCTCGGGCACGGTGCGCAGGCTGTAATCGCCCCATTTTCCGCGGGTTCTGGCCAGAGCCTCCTCCACCAGGGCGTAGACGTAATTGTCGTGATCCTCGGCGTGCCCGATATAGCCATACACATAGTCCATGCTGGCGCCGGCCGGGCCTTGCGCGACAAGAAGCGCGCAGCACGCGAAGCAAAACAGCAAAACTCCGCGCGCCAGCCGCCTCATTTATCGGCGTTCCTCAGGCGGTTCCAGTAATCGAGGCGCTTGCGGATCTCGCGCTCGAAGCCGCGATCGACCGGGTTGTAGAATTCCTGCCGCTTCATGCCGTCGGGGAAATAATTCTGTCCCGAAAAACCCTCACCGGTGTCGTGGTCATAGACATAGCCGGTACCGTAGCCGAGATCCTTCATCATGCGCGTCGGCGCGTTGAGGATATGCATCGGCGGCATCAGCGAACCGGTCTCGCGCGCGGCGCGCCTGGCCGCGCTCAGCGCCTTGTAGGCGGCGTTGGATTTCGGCGCGCTGCCGAGATAGATCACCAATTGCGCGATGCCGAGCTCGCCTTCCGGGCTGCCCAGGCGGGTGTAGAGCTCCCACGCGGCTATCGCCTGGGTCAGGGCGTTGGGATCGGCCAGACCGATATCCTCCACCGCAAAGCGCGCCAGGCGGCGCAGCAGAAAGAGCGGGTCCTCGCCGCCCTCCAGCATGCGCGCCATCCAATAGAGGGCGGCGTCGGTATCGGATCCGCGCAAGCTCTTATGCAGCGCGCTGATCAGATTGTAGTGGCTCTCCTGCCCCTTGTCGTAGAGCGGCGCGCGCTTCTGCACCACCCCGGCCAGCCCCTTGGCGTCGAGCGCCTCCTTGCCCTTGTAATGGGACAACTGCTCCACCTGGCCCAGCATGTAGCGTCCGTCGCCATCGGCCATCGCTTTCAAGGCGGAACGCCCTTCATCGGTCAGCGGCAGAGTCTTGTCGAGCAGCGTCTCGGCGCGCTGCAGCAGGATCTCCAGCGCCGCATCGTCGAGACGGCGCAGCACCAGCACCTGGGCTCGCGACAAAAGCGCGCCGTTCAGCTCGAAGGACGGGTTTTCGGTGGTGGCCCCGACCAGGATCACCGTGCCGTCCTCGACGAAGGGCAGGAAGCCGTCCTGCTGGGCGCGGTTGAAGCGATGGATCTCGTCGACGAACAACAGGGTGCCCTGCCCCATGGCGCGGCGCTGCCTGGCGGCGTCGAACACGCGGCGGAGATCGGCCACGCCGGAAAACACCGCCGACAACGGCTCGAAGGCGAGATCGGTGCCTTCGGCCAGCAGACGGGCGATGGTGGTCTTGCCGGTGCCGGGCGGGCCCCACAAAATGATCGAGGACAGAGCGCCCTCGGCCAGCATGCGGCCGAGCGGCGCGTCGGGAGCGATCAGATGATCCTGCCCGACCACCTCGGCCAAGGCGCTGGGCCGCAGGCGCTCGGCCAGAGGTTTGGGCGCCTGGGCGTCGAACAGACCTGGCCCGGGAGCTTTAGGCGCCAATGGTCACCGTCAGGGTTTCGCCGCCGCGCCGCAGGGTGATCGCCCAGGACTTTACCGTCTTGTCCTCCAGCATCGCCTTGAGCTCGGCCACACTGGCGACCGGCTTGTTGTTGATGCGCAGGATCATATCGCCGGGCTGGAACTGCAGGCGGGCGGCGATGGTGCCGGGGGCGACCTTGATCACGGTCACGCCGGGATCGGCGCTTTCCAGCCCCAGCTCCTCGGCCAAAGCCGGGTTCATATTGGCCACGGTGGCGCCGGTGAAGGGCGTGCGGCCGGCCAGCTCGCTGGTGTCGCGCGCCGGACTGTCCGGCGGCGGCGACAGTTTGACCGACAAGGTCTTGGTCTCGCCCGCGCGCACCACCGACAATTGCGCGGAGCCGCCGACCGGCAGGGTGGCGACGCGGAAACGCAGCGCCTCCGGATCCTCGACCTCACGGCCATTGACCGCCACCACCACGTCGCCGACCTTCAGGCCGGCCTGAGCGGCGGGACCGCCGGGATGGATCGAATTGATCAGCACGCCCATCGGACGGGACAATTTCAGCTGCTGGAACATCTCGGACGTCACCGCCTGCCCGTCGCCGCCCAGCCATGGGCGCTGGACCTTGCCGCCATTGGTGATGCTGGCGAGCACCGCCTTGACCATGGCGGCCGGGATGGCGAAGCCGATACCGACCGAGCCGCCGCCCTCGCCGGGAGCGATGATGGAACTGTTGATGCCGACCAGATTGCCCCGGACATCGACCAACGCGCCGCCTGAATTGCCGGGGTTGATGGCCGCGTCGGTCTGGATGAAGGATTGATAGTTCGACAGCCCGACGGCAGACCGCGCCAGCGCCGAGACGATGCCCATCGTGACGGTCTGGCCGACGCCGAAGGGATTGCCGATCGCCAGCACCATGTCGCCCACTTCGAGAGCGTCCGAATCGCCGATCGTCAGCACCGGCAACGGTTGGCCGCCGGTATCGATCTTCAGCACGGCCAGATCGGTGCGCTCGTCGGTGCCGACCACGGTAGCTTCGAATTCGCGGCGATCGGACAGAACCACGGTGATCTCGTCGGAATCCCGCACCACGTGGTAATTGGTCACCACCGTGCCGTCGGCCTTGACCAGCACGCCCGAGCCCAGCGAGCGCTGCACGCGGTCCTGGGGGATCCCCATGCGGCCGCCGAAGAACTGGCGGAAGAAGGGATCGTTCATGAAGGGCGACGCGACCGCGTGAACGACCTTGCGGGTGTAGATATTGACCACCGCCGGGGCGACCTGCTTGACCACCGGCGAGAAGCTCATCTGCACCTGCTCGCGCGATGGCGGGACGGTCTGGGCTTGGGCGGCGACCATCGAGACCGCGATCAAGGCGGCGGAGGCGATGCGCAGAACGGACATGGTGGATTCCCTGAAGCTGAAAAGAAAAGAGGCAGTCCCGTGAGAGACTGCCTCCTCTTTTTCAGCGGATCAAGCCGTTAAGCCCGAGCGGCGCTTGAGCCCCGCCGAAGCGGAGCGCAGGCGTCGCATAAACCACTTATTCTTCGCCTTCGGTCTCATTGATCTGGACCGGACCGCTGTCCTGGCCCTTGGCCGAGACGTCGCGATCCACCAGCTCGATGATCGCCATCGGGGCGCAATCGCCATGACGGAAACCGGCCTTGAGGACACGGGTGTAACCGCCACTGCGGGTCTTGTACCGCTCGGCGATGACCGAGAACAGCTTGCCGACGATCTTCTCGTCACGCAGGTAAGCGATCGCCTGACGACGGGCATGCAGGTCGCCGCGCTTGCCGAGGGAGATCAGCTTCTCGGCCACCGGGCGAAGGTCTTTGGCCTTCGGCAGGGTGGTCTTGATCTGCTCATGCTTCAGCAGGGCAACGGTGAGATTGGCGAAAAGGGCCTTACGGGCCGTGCTGGTGCGGTTCAGCTTACGACCGCTCATACCATGACGCATTGACTTCACTCCTCTGACAAGGCGTTGCGCACAACGCCGATTAAAACGAACCCGCCGCCACGGTCGAAACCGAGAACGGCGGGGTAGTCTTGGATCCCCGGATCAGCGTCCGGGGATGGAAGAGCCTCAGTAAGGCTCTTCCAGCTTCTTGGCCAGGTCTTCGATGTTTTCCGGCGGCCAATTGGCGATTTCCATGCCCAGATGCAGACCCATCTGCGCCAGCACTTCCTTGATCTCGTTCAAGGATTTGCGGCCGAAGTTGGGAGTGCGGAGCATCTCGGCTTCGGTCTTTTGGACCAGATCGCCGATATAGATGATGTTGTCGTTCTTGAGACAGTTGGCCGAACGGACCGACAGCTCGAGCTCGTCAACCTTGCGCAGCAGGTTCTTGTTGAAGGGCAGCTCGTCGCGGGTGGCTTCTTCACCGGCGGCCTGCGGCTCTTCGAAGTTGATGAACAGCTGCAGCTGGTCCTGCAGGATGCGGGCGGCCAGGGCCACCGCGTCCTCGGGAGTGACGGCGCCGTTGGTCTCGATCACCATCGACAACTTGTCGTAGTCGGTGACCTGCCCGACGCGGGTGTTTTCGACCTTGTAGGCGACCTTGCGGACCGGCGAATAGATCGCGTCGATCGGTATCAGGGCGATCGGCGCGTCCTCGGAGCGGTTCTGCGCCGCGGCGACATAGCCCTTACCGTTCTCGACGGTCAGTTCCATGTTCAGCGTCGCGCCCTGGTCGAGGGTGCAGATGACCAGTCCCTTGTCCATGATCTCGATGTCATGGCCGGTCTCGATCATGCCGGCGGTCACTTCGCCGGGGCCGGTGGCCTTCAGCGCCATGCGCTTCGGACCTTCGCCATGCATGCGCAGGCCCATGGTCTTGATGTTCAGGATGATGTCGGTGACATCTTCGCGAACGCCGGGGATCGAGGAGAATTCATGCAGCACGCCATCGATATGGATGGCGGTGACGGCGGCGCCCTGCAACGAGGAGAGCAGGATGCGACGCAGCGCATTGCCGAGGGTCAGAGCGAAGCCGCGTTCCAGCGGTTCGGCGACGACGGTGGCGACGCGGGAAACGTCGGCACCGGGCTCTACGGCCAGCTTGTTGGGTTTAATCAGTTCCTGCCAGTTGCGTTGAATCACGAGCCTGACCTTCATGCTGAAAGCGGCATGAGTGCCGCCTTACCTTGCGATAAAAGCTTCACCGGCCGCCTGATCGGGGCCGGTGAAGCGGTAACAAACCCTGCGGTCCGGATTAGACCCGGCGACGCTTGCGCGGGCGGCAGCCGTTGTGCGGGATCGGCGTGACGTCACGGATCGAGGTGATGGCGAAACCCACCGCCTGCAGTGCGCGCAGAGCCGATTCGCGGCCCGAACCGGGGCCCTTCACTTCGACTTCCAGGGTCCGCATGCCGTGCTCGGCGGCCTTGCGGCCGGCGTCTTCGGCGGCAACCTGCGCCGCGTACGGCGTGGACTTGCGCGAACCCTTGAAACCCTGCATCCCCGACGAGGACCAGGAGATGGTGTTCCCCTGCGCGTCGGTGATGGTGATCATGGTGTTGTTGAACGTGGCGTTCACGTGAGCGACACCAGAAGTGATGTTCTTGCGTTCGCGACGACGAGGACGCGCTGCAGCAGCGGGCTTAGCCATTTACTTGGTAACCTTCTTTTTGCCGGCGATCGGCTTGGCCGGACCCTTGCGGGTGCGGGCATTGGTGTGGGTACGCTGACCGCGCACCGGCAGACCGCGGCGATGGCGCAGACCGCGATAGCAGCCCAGATCCATCAAACGCTTGATGTTCATGGCCACTTCGCGGCGCAGGTCGCCCTCGACGTGGAATTCACGATCGATCAGCTCGCGAATCTTCAGCACTTCGTCGTCCGAAAGCTGATTCACACGCTTTTCGGCAGCGATGCCGATTTTCTCGATGATCTGCTGCGCCTTAGCGCGGCCGATTCCGTGGATGTAGGTCAGCGCAATCAGCACCCGCTTATTCGTCGGGATGTTAACGCCAGCGATACGCGCCAAGGCTTTACTCCTTAAACACAAGTTCAACCAATACCCCCAGGCATTGGCTGGGAATTCCGAAGGTGCGGGATTATAGGGAAAACTCTCCCCGAGTCAACTGACTCAAACCCCTGTTTTGACACCTTCGATAATTTCTTTCAGCTGCTCGGTCACTTTCGCGATCGGCAGGGTGCCATCAACCACCGTCAGAACGCCCCGTTCCTCGTAGAAAGGCAGGATCGGCGCGGTCTGCTGATGATAGACGCCGAGACGCGCACGCACGGTGGCGGCATTGTCGTCGGGACGGCGGATGAAGTCCCCGCCCCTGCAAACGTCGCAGCGTCCATCGACCTTGGGACGATGGAAATGGTCGTTATAACCTTCGCCGCACCGGGCGCAGGTGAACCGGCCGTCGATGCGCGCGACGATCAAATCGTCGGGGACGCGAATCTCGATGGCCGCGTCGATCTTCAATTTTCTCTGCTTCAGCATCTCTTCGAGGGCGTCGGCCTGAGCCACCGTGCGCGGAAAACCGTCCAGGATGAACCCCTTCTTGGCGTCCGGCTGCTCGATGCGCTCGGCGATGATCCCGACCACGATGTCGTCGGACACCAGCTGGCCTTTCTCCATCACGTCCTTGGCCCGCTTGCCGATCTCGGTGCCCGAGGCCACCGCGGCGCGCAACATGTCGCCGGTCGAGAGTTGGACCAAGCCATACTCGTCCTGGAGTTTCTTGGCCTGAGTCCCCTTACCGCCGCCAGGTGGCCCCAGCAGAACCAGATGCATCGTCAGTTTCGCCTCCCGCGCAGTTTCGACTTCTTGATCAGCCCCTCATATTGATGGGCCAACAGGTGCGATTGTATCTGCGCCACAGTATCCATCGTAACAGTGACAACGATCAACAGGCTGGTGCCGCCGACATAGAACGGCACGCCGAGGCGGCTGATCAGGATCTCCGGAACGACCGACAGGACCACCAGATAGGTGGCGCCCAGCACGGTAAGACGGGTCAGCACGTAATCGAGGTAATCGGAGGTATTCTTCCCGGGACGGATGCCGGGCAGGAAGCCGCCATATTTCTTGAGGTTGTCCGCCGTATCGACCGGGTTGAACACCACCGCGGTATAGAAGAAGGCGAAGAACACGATCAACAGCGTGTAGATCGCGAGATAGAGCGGCTGGCCGCGGCCAAGCCAGGCAACCACGGTCTGCAGCCATTCAGGGCCGCGCCCGGCGGCAAAGCCGGCGGCGGTGATCGGCATCAGCAGGATCGAGCTGGCGAAGATCGGCGGGATGACGCCCGAGGTGTTGAGCTTCAGCGGCAGATGCGAAGCCTCGCCGCCATACATCTTGTTGCCGACCTGGCGCTTCGGATATTGCACGATGATCCGGCGCTGGGCGCGCTCGACATAAACGATGGTTGTCACCATCGCCACAACCATCACCAGAATGAACAGGATCAGACCGGCCGACATTGCACCCGTGCGGCCCATTTCCAGGGTCGAGGCGAGCGAGCGCGGCAGATTGGCGACAATACCGGCGAAAATGATCAGCGAAGTGCCGTTGCCGACGCCCCGCGCGGTGATCTGCTCACCCAGCCACATCAGGAACACGGTACCGCCGACCAAGGTGATCACTGTGGTGGCACGGAAAAACAAGCCCGGCTCGAACACCGCGCCCGAGGCGCCGGTATTCATCCCCTCGAGCCCGACAGCGATGCCGTAAGCCTGGAAGGTGGCGATCACCACCGTGGCGTAACGGGTATACTGGTTCAGCTTCTTACGGCCCTGCTCGCCTTCCTTCTTCAGATTGTCGAAGGCGGGGATCATCGAGGTCAGAAGCTGGATGATAATCGATGCCGAGATGTAGGGCATGATATTGAGCGCGAAGATGGTCATGCGCTGCAGGGCACCACCCGAGAACATGTCGAACATGCCCAGGATGCCTCCGCCCGAACGGCGGAAAATATCTTGAAGAACGTGGGGATCGATGCCGGGGACCGGGATCCAGGTACCCAAACGGTACACCACCAGCGCAAGCAGGGTGAACCAGATACGCTTCTTGAGTTCGGTAGCCTTGGAGAACACCCCAAGGTTCATGTTCGCTGCAAGCTGCTCGGCGGCGGACGCCATCCCACTACTCTCCCGTACCCGGCAAAATATCAGCCGGGGCCGGCTCTCGGTGTGAGAGCGGCCCCGGCCAAATACGCTGTGACTTCTTTAGACTTAGGCCGCGGTTTCGGCGGCGCCAGCCTTCGGCGTCAAAACGACGACCTTGCCGCCGGCCTTCTCGACCGCCGCCTTGGCCGCCTCGGTGGCCCCAGCCACTTCGAGGGTCAGCTTGGCGGTCAAAGTGCCACGGCCCAGCAGGCGGACACCATCCAAGACGGTGGACAGCACGCCGGCCTTGACCAGGGCTTCACCGTTGATCGTGGCCTTGACGTCGAGCTTGCCGGCATCGACGGCCTGCTGCAGGCGGTCCAAATTCACTTCCGAATAGTCGAGACGGAAGATGTTGGTGAAGCCGCGCTTCGGCAGACGACGATAGATCGGCATCTGGCCGCCTTCGAAGCCGTTGATGGCGACACCGGTACGCGAGGTCTGACCCTTGACGCCACGGCCACCGGTCTTGCCCTTGCCCGAACCGATACCACGGCCGACGCGGATGCGCTCCTTGCGGGCGCCTTCGTTGTCACGGAGATCATTGAGCTTCATGTTATTCCTCCACCCGCAGCAGATGGGCGACCTTGGCGATCATCCCACGCACCGAAGGAGTATCCTCCAGGGTGCGGCTGCGGTGCAGCTTGTTGAGGCCCAGGCCGACCAGGGTAGCACCCTGGTCCTTCGGACGGCCGATAGGGCTGCCGATCTGGGTCACGGTGACGGTCTTGCCCGTCGGAGCGGCCTTGGCGGCCTTCTTCGGAGCAGCGGCCTTCGGAGCGGCGGCCTTCTTCGGCGCAGCAGCCTTGGGGGCAGCGGCGGCCTTGGGGGCGGCGGCCTTCTTCGGAGCGGCCTTCTTTTCGGTCTCAGCCATCTGGATTACTCCTTGGCACCGGCGACGGCGGCGCCGCCGACGTCACGACGACCGACGATGTCACCGACCTTCTTGCCACGCTTGGCGGCCACCGCGCGGGGGCTCACCACATTGGTCAGGGCTTCGAAAGTAGCCTTGATCATGTTGTGCGGGTTCGAGGTGCCGATGCACTTGGCCACGATGTCCTGGACACCCATGGTCTCGAACACGGCGCGCATCGGGCCGCCGGCGATGATGCCGGTACCGGCCGGAGCCGAGCGCAGCACCACGCGGCCGGCGCCGAAATGGCCCCGAGCGTCATGGTGAAGCGTGCGACCCTCGCGAAGAGCGACGCGGATCATGTTGCGCTTGGCCTGTTCGGTGGCCTTGCGGATCGCTTCCGGAACTTCACGGGCCTTGCCCGATCCATAGCCGACGCGGCCCTTGTTGTCGCCGACGACGACCAGAGCGGCGAAGGCGAAGCGCCGGCCACCCTTGACGACCTTGGCCACACGATTGATGTGGACCAGCTTGTCGACGATGTCGCTCTCTTCACGATCGCGCGGGGCCTCGGGGCCGCCGCGACGATCGCGATTGCCGCGGTCGGGGCGATCGCTACGCTCGCCGCGAGGGGAATTAGCCCGATCGCCGCGAGGGGAAGAATTGGGAGTACGTGCCATTATCTAATTCCCTTAGAACGACAGCCCGCCTTCGCGGGCGGCATCGGCGAGGGCTTTGACCCGGCCATGGAAAATATATCCACCACGGTCGAACACCACCTGAGTGATGCCAGCCTTGGAAGCCCGCTCGGCGATCAGCTTGCCAACCGCAGCTGCGGCGGCCGTGTCGGCACCCGTCTTGAGGTTGCCCTTGAGATCGCCTTCCAGCGACGAGGCGGCAGCCAGGGTGACGCCATTCTGATCATCGATGATCTGGGCGTAGATATGCTTCGAGGAACGGAACACCGACAGGCGCGGACGCTCACCCGACTTAAGACGAAGGGCGAAACGGTTGCGCCGCTGACGGCGTTCGAAAAGATCTTTCGGCGTGAACATAAGCAGGCCCTACTTCTTCTTACCTTCTTTACGAAGGATAGTTTCGGTCTCGTATTTGACGCCCTTGCCCTTATAGGGCTCGGGGCCACGGTAGGCGCGGATTTCAGCGGCGATCTGACCGACGCGCTGCTTGTCCGTACCCGTGATCGAGATGGCCGTCGGCTTCTCGCACTTGATCGTGATGCCATCCGGAATCGGATAGTTCACGTCATGAGAGAAACCGAGCTGCAGCTGCAGGGACTTGCCCTGAACAGCGGCGCGGTAACCGACGCCGTTGATCTCGAGGTTGATGGTGAACCCCTCCGACACACCCTTCACCATATTGGCGATATTGGCGCGCGTGGTGCCCCACATCATCCGAGCCTGCTTGGTCTCGTTCTTCGGCTTCACCCACACCTGGTTGTCTTCCAGGGAGGCTACGACGGTGTCGACCACATTGATCGACGCCTGGCCGAGCTTGCCTTTGACCGACAGCTCGCCGCCGGCCAGGTTGATGGTGACGCCGTTGGGCACCACCACCGGATATTTACCGACTCGCGACATCCGGGCTCTCCTTAGAAAACCGTGCAGAGGACTTCGCCGCCCACATGGGCAGCGCGGGCCTCCGCGTCGGACATCACACCGCGGGGGGTCGACAGGATGGAGATACCCAGTCCATTCGACACCTTCGGCAGATCGGCGATTCCGCTGTAGACGCGGCGGCCCGGCTTGGACACGCGAGAAATCTCGCGGATCACCGGCTCACCTTCGTGATACTTCAGCTCGATCGTCAGTTCAGCAATGCCCGGCTTCAGATCAGCCTGGCTATAGCCACGGATATAGCCTTCGCGCTTGAGCACTTCCAGCACATTGGAGCGCAGGCGCGAGGCCGGAGCGGACACCGCATTCTTGCGAGCCATCTGGCCGTTGCGGATGCGCGTCAGCATATCCCCAAGGGGATCGGTCATCATTTTCGCGTCTCCTTACCAGCTAGACTTAACCATGCCCGGAATCTGGCCCTTGGAGCCCAATTCCCGCAGCTGGATACGGCACAGCTTGAACTTACGATAGTTGCCGCGCGAACGGCCGGTGACTTCGCACCGGAGACGCACGCGGGTCGGGGCGGAGTTGCGCGGCAGTTCAGCCAGCTTCAACACGGCCTCGAAACGTTCTTCGTCGGCGACATCGCGGTCCGCGATGACGGCCTTAAGCTTGGCGCGGCGGTTAGCGTACTGCTTGGCCAGCTTTTCGCGCTTCTTGTTGCGCTCGACAGAGCTTGTCTTTGCCATAGTCTACGATCTCCTGCCGGGTCAGCTAGCGAAGGGCATCTGGAACGCCTTGAGGAGTGCCTTGCACTCGGCGTCCGTCTGAGCCGACGTAACGAACACGATGTCCATGCCGCGAATCTTGTCCACGCGGTCATAATTGATTTCCGGGAATATCAGCTGCTCCTTCAGGCCCATGGCGTAGTTGCCACGACCGTCGAAGCTCTTGTTCGGGATACCGCGGAAATCGCGGACACGCGGCAAGGCGATATTGACGAAGCGATCCAGAAATTCGTACATGCGGTCCTTGCGGAGCGTCACTTTGCAGCCGACGACCTGATTCTCGCGCAGCTTGAACTGCGCGATCGAGGTCTTGGCCTTGGTGACGATCGGCTTCTGGCCAGCGATCGCGGTCAGGTCGGCGACAGCGCCTTCCATCTTCTTCGCGTCCTGGGCGGCTTCGCCGACACCCATGTTGATGACGATCTTTTCCAACCGCGGAACCTGCATGACGTTTTCGTATTTGAACTCGTCCATCAGGGCCGGGCGGACCACTTTTTCGTAATGTTCACGCAAACGCGCCGACATTTTCAGTGCCCTCTCAGCGATCGATCTGCTCGCCCGACGCGCGGGCGATGCGGACCTTGGTGCCGTCCTCGAGAGTCTTGAAACCGACGCGGGTCGGCTTGTCGCTCTTGGGGTCGATCAACGCAACGTTGGAGACGTGAATGGCCGCCTCCTGCTTAACCAGGCCACCCTGGCTAGTCATGCTCGGACGGGTATGGCGGGTCACCATGCCCACACCCTGGACAACCACGCGGTTCTCCTCGGGGCGGACGGCGAGCACTTCGCCTTTCTTACCCTTGTCCTTGCCGGCGAGCACGATAACCGTGTCGCCCTTCTTCACTTTCGCGGCCATTACAACACCTCGGGCGCCAAAGAAATGATTTTCATGAACTTCTTGGCACGCAGCTCGCGGGTCACGGGCCCGAAGATACGGGTCCCGATCGGCTCGCCCTGCTTATTGATCAGCACGGCGGCGTTGCCATCGAAGCGAATAGCGGAACCGTCGGCACGACGGATTTCCTTGGCAGTGCGGACGATGACGGCGCGATGCACGTCACCCTTCTTCACGCGGCCCCGCGGAATCGCCTCCTTGATGGAGACGACGATCACGTCGCCGACATGGGCGATGGTGCGGTGCGAACCGCCCAGCACCTTGATGCACTGCACCCGGCGAGCGCCGGAATTATCGGCGACGTCCAGGTTGGTTTGCATCTGGATCATAGGTTACTTCCTTTCCAAGATACCTAAACCAAACGACGCTTACGCCCCGCTTCAGCGGGGCTCAACGCCGCTCGGGCTTAAGGATCAGGCTGTCGCCTGTTCCTCAGTCACAACCGTCCAGCTCTTGTTCTTAGAGATGGGACGGCATTCCTGAATGCGCACAACGTCGCCAACCTTTACGGTGTTGGTTTCGTCATGGGCGGAATACTTCTTCGACCGGCGAATGAATTTCTTATACACCGGATGCATGACGCGGCGCTCAACGCGAACCACGACGGTCTTGTCCATGGCGTCGGACACGACCACACCCTGAAGAATACGCTTGGGCATGTCTTCTCGACCTCCTTAAGACGCGACGCGCTTGGCGTCACCGAGGATCGTCTTGATGGTCGCGATCTCGCGACGCACCTGACGAACCCGGGCGGTGTTCTCCAGCTGGCCACCGGCCTTCTGGAAACGCAGGTTGAACTGTTCTTTCTTCAATTCCAGCAAGCGGTCGGCCAGCTGGTCCGGGCTCTTCGCCCGAAGCTCGGTAACGAGCGCCATAATCAGGCCTCCCCGGCCAAACGTTGCACAAACTTGCACTTGATCGGCAGCTTCGCAGCGGCCAGCGCAAAACCTTCACGCGCGATTTCCTCGGCGACACCATCCACTTCGAAGATGATGCGGCCGGGGGCCACGCGAGCCACCCAAAATTCCGGCGTGCCCTTACCAGAGCCCATGCGGACTTCGGCAGGCTTGGTCGAGACCGGGAGATCCGGGAAGATGCGAATCCAAACGCGGCCCTGACGCTTCATGTGACGGGTCAGCGCGCGGCGAGCGGCTTCGATCTGGCGGGCGGTTATACGCTCCGGCTCCAAGGCTTTCAAGCCAAATGCGCCGAAATTCAATTCAGTGCCGCCCTTCGCCAGACCGTGGATACGGCCCTTATGCGCCTTGCGGTACTTCGTACGCTTGGGACTAAGCATTTTTTCTCAAGTCCATCAAAGGGTTAGCGCTGGGCCGAGTCGCGGTCGCGACCACGGTCGCGATCACCACGCTCACCACGCGACGGGGTGGCGGACGGAGCCTGCTGGCCTTCCGCGGCCCGCTTATCCTGAGCCATCGGGTCGTGTTCCATGATCTCGCCCTTGAACACCCACACCTTGACACCGCAGGTGCCGTAGGTGGTCTTGGCGGTGCCCACGCCGTAATCGACGTCGGCGCGCAGGGTGTGAAGCGGCACACGGCCTTCACGGTACCATTCCATGCGGGCGATCTCGGCGCCGCCGAGACGGCCGGAGCAGTTGATACGGATGCCCTGGGCGCCCAGACGCATGGCCGACTGCACGGCGCGCTTCATGGCGCGGCGGAAAGCGACGCGGCGCTCCAGCTGCTGGGCAATGCTCTCGGCGATCAGCTGAGCGTCGAGTTCAGGCTTCCTGATCTCGATAATGTTCAGATGAACTTCCGAACCGGTCATCTTCGACAGCGACTTGCGCAGCACTTCGATGTCGGCGCCCTTCTTGCCGATCACCACGCCCGGACGAGCGGTGTGAATGGTCACGCGGGCCTTCTTGGCCGGACGCTCGATCACCACGCGGGACACGCCGGCCTGAGCCAGCTTGCCCTTGAGGAAATCGCGCAGCTTCAGATCCTCGTGGAGGAGCTTGGCGTAGTCGCCATCGGCGTACCAACGCGAATCCCACGTCCGGTTGATGCCGAGACGGAGCCCGATCGGATTGACTTTCTGACCCATGGTTTACGCCTTCTGCTCAGGAGCGTCGGAACGCTCACGCACGATGACCGTCAGGTTGCTGAACGGCTTGATGATCTTGCCAGCACGGCCGCGCGCACGCGGGCTGAAGCGCTTCATCACCAGGCCCTTGCCGACGAACGCCTCGGCCACGACCAGACGATCGACGTCCAGCTGATGGTTGTTCTCGGCGTTGGCGATCGCCGACTGCAGAACCTTCTTCACATCGATCGCGACGCGACGCTTGGAGAAGGTCAGCTGAGCCAAAGCGGCACCGGCATTGAGACCACGGATAGACTGGGCCACCAGGTTCAGCTTCTGCGGGCTTGTGCGAATGGCGGAGCTATAGGCTTTCGCCTCGTTGTCCGGCAGAACGCGGGGAGCGGATTTCTTGCCCATCGCTTATTTCCTCTTGGCCTTCTTGTCCACGGCGTGGCCGTAGTAGGTACGGGTCGGCGAGAATTCGCCGAACTTGTGACCGACCATGTTCTCGGTGACCAGCACCGGGATGTATTTGTGGCCATTGTGCACACCGAACGTCAGACCGACGAACTGCGGCAGAATGGTGGAGCGACGCGACCAAATCTTGATCACTTCGTTGCGACCGGACGAGCGCGACTTATCAGCCTTTTTCAGGAGATAGCCGTCGACGAACGGACCTTTCCAAACGGAACGAGCCACTGCGACCCTCCTTATTTCGACTGTTGACGACGGCGCATGATCAGGCTGTCGGTCTTCTTGTTGTTACGAGTCTTCTTGCCCTTGGTCGGCTTGCCCCACGGAGTGACCGGGTGGCGGCCGCCCGAGGTGCGGCCTTCGCCGCCGCCATGCGGATGGTCGACCGGGTTCATGGTCACACCGCGGTTGTGCGGCTTGCGACCCAGCCAGCGCGAACGGCCGGCCTTGCCCAGGTTGATGTTCTGCTGGTCGGGGTTCGACACCGCGCCGATGGTCGCCATGCATTCGGCCCGCACGATGCGGACTTCGCCCGACGACAGACGGAGCTGGGCATAGCCCTGATCCTTGCCGACCAGCTGCACGTAGGTCCCGGCGGAACGGGCGATCTGACCGCCCTTGCCGACCTTCATCTCGACATTATGGACCACGGTGCCGACCGGAATGTTCTTCAGCGGCAGCGCGTTGCCCGGCTTGATGTCGACCTTCTGACCAGCCACGACGCTGTCGCCGACGGCGAGGCGCTGCGGGGCCAGGATGTAGGCGAGCTCGCCGTCCTCATAGCGCACCAGGGCGATGAAGGCGGTACGATTGGGGTCATATTCCAAACGTTCGACCACCGCCGACATATCAAACTTGTTACGCTTGAAGTCGATGACGCGGTAGTTGCGCTTGTGCCCACCACCACGGAACCGAACCGTGATGCGACCCAGATTGTTACGGCCGCCCTTCTTGCGCAGACCTTCGGTCAGCGACTTCTCGGGCTTGCCCTTCCACAATCCGGACCGGTCGACGATGACCAGCTGACGCTGGCTCGGCGTGGTCGGCTTGAAAGTCTTCAATGCCATTTTGCTCAGACCCCCGTGGTCACATCGATGCTCTGGCCTTCAGCCAGGGACACGATGGCTTTTTTAACGTCGCTGCGCTTGCCGGCCACGCCTTTGAAGCGCTTGGTCTTGCCGAGCTGACGCAGCGTGTTGACGGCCTTCACCTTGACGTTGAACACCTGCTCCACGGCGGCTTTGATCTCGCCCTTGGTGGCGTCCAGCGGGACACGGAAGGTCACCTGGTTGTGCTCCGAACCCATCGTCGCCTTCTCGGTGATCACCGGCGAGCGGACGATGTCGTAAGCCTTCTCCATGCTGATCGTGGTCTTGCTCATTTCAGTCGAGCCTCCAGAGCTTCCAGGCCGTCCTTGGTGAGCACCAGCGTGTCACGGCGCAGAATGTCGTAAACATTGGCGCCCTGGCTCGGCAGCACGTCGATGAACGGCAGGTTGCGAGAGGCCAGCGCGAAATTGCGATCCACGGCCTGACCGTCGATGAACAAGGCGTTCAGCAGGTTCAGCTTGGTCAGCTGAGCGGCCAGATCCTTGGTCTTCAACGACCCGGTGGCGGCGGTCTCGAGAACCACCAGCTTGCCGTCGGCGGCCTTCGAGGACAGCGCGACCTTCAGAGCCAGCGAACGGACCTTCTTCGGCACGTCATGGGCGTGGCTACGCACCACGGGGCCGAAGATCACCCCACCGCCACGGAACTGGGCGGAGCGCAGCGAACCCTGACGGGCGCGGCCGGTACCCTTCTGGGCGTACGGCTTCTTGGTCGTGCCGGACACTTCCCAGATCTGCTTGGTCTTGTGGTTACCGGAGCGGCGCTTGGCCAGCTGGTAATTGACCATGCGAGCCAGGATGTCGCGGCGCACTTCCACGCCGAACACCTCGGCGGACAGCTCAACCGAGCCGACCGTCTTGGCATCGAGATTGACGACGTCGAGTTTCATCGCCGTTATTCCTTATTCTCATCAGCGGCGGGGGTTTCCGCCGGGGCTTCAGCAGCCGGTTCAGCCTTCGAAGCAACGTCGGCATTTGCGGCTGACGCCGCGTGCGCCTTGACGCCGGCCGGGAAGGGCAGGCCATCGGGCAGCTTACGCTTCACGGCGTCGCGGATCAGAACCCAACCACCGGCGGAACCGGGGATCGAACCCTTGACCAGGATCAGGCCGCGCTCGGCGTCGGTCGAGACGATGGTGAGGCTCTGGGTCGTGACCTGCACGTCACCCATATGGCCCGCCATCTTCTTGCCCTTGAACACCTTGCCGGGGTCCTGACGCTGACCGGTCGAACCGTGCGAACGGTGCGACACGGACACGCCGTGGGAGGCTTCCAGACCGCGGAAATTGTGGCGCTTCATGGCACCAGCAAAACCCTTACCGATCGAGGTACCCGTAACGTCGACATACTGACCGGCGACGAAATGGCTCGCGGCCAGTTCGGTGCCGACTTCCAGCATGGCGTCGGGGGTAACACGGAATTCAACCAGCTTCTTGGGCGGCTCGACCTTGGCGTTCGCGAACTGGACCCGCTGGGCCTTGTTCACGTTCTTAACCTTGGCCAGGCCAGAGCCCAACTGAACGGCGGTATAGCCGTCCTTTTCCTCAGAGCGGGTCGACACTACACGGCACCCGTCGATTTTCAGCACGGTGACCGGCACGTGGGTGCCGTCCTCGGTGAAAACGCGGGTCATGCCGACCTTCTGGGCGATGAGACCGGATCGCATCGTCTATTTTCCTTAAGTAAATGCCTGCCTACGCAGGCTTACAGCTTAATCTCGACATCGACGCCAGCGGCGAGATCGAGCTTCATCAGGGCATCCACGGTCTGGGGCGTCGGATCGACGATATCCAGGAGCCGCTTATGCGTGCGGATTTCGAACTGCTCGCGCGACTTCTTATCGATGTGCGGAGAGCGGTTCACAGTGAACTTCTCGATGCGGGTCGGCAGCGGGATGGGCCCGCGAACCGTCGCACCAGTACGCTTGGCGGTGTTGACGATCTCGCGCGTGGACTGATCCAGCACGCGATGATCGAACGCCTTCAGGCGGATACGGATGTTTTGGTTATCCATGGTGTCTTTCCTACTTCTTATCCGCTCGATTATTCGACGATCGAAGCGACGACGCCGGCACCGACGGTACGACCACCCTCACGGATGGCGAAACGCAGGCCTTCGTCCATGGCGATCGGGGCGATCAGGTTGACCGTCATGGAGATGTTATCTCCCGGCATCACCATCTCGGTGCCTTCCGGCAGTT